>Ga0129333_10000758_pt1 | contig 28072 bp, 23 predicted proteins | sample CPB6_08_DNA_FD_94474 | JGI IMG/M metagenome (GOLD analysis project Ga0129333, IMG submission 94474) | Freshwater to marine salinity gradient microbial communities from Chesapeake Bay, USA - CPBay_Sum_0.6_0.8_DNA | ecosystem: Environmental > Aquatic > Marine > Coastal | place: USA: Chesapeake... | reverse complement strand
ATGTGTTAAATGCCCTGCTGGTGTTTGCATCCATCGTGCAATTACTTCATCATACCATTCATATGTTTCTACCCTACCACTAGCATAGAATACTTTGTATTTGTGCCTGTCGTATGGTTTATAACAGCTCTGTGAGAAGTATTCTGGTGAGGATTTGTCAATCAGTTGTGTCATTGGTATGAATCTCCACGATGGTATCTGTCAAAGTTGCGTGGTGAGAATGTGAGAAAATCACAGCGAATCTCAAACCACTTCCAGCGGAATGAGAATCCTGTGAGTGAGCGACTACCGAAGCTAATCAGCAGCATTGGGAATATTTCAGTAGCAGGGTATTCATCCCACTGAATAGTCATATCCAACAGTGCGAAGTGTGGATATGCTGAGAGCAGTTGGTAATACCATTCGTGCCCGTAATCCTCGTAGTGGTAGTAGTTGAAGAGTTTCATTCTGCTAACCTCAATTTACGCTCGGGTGAAGGGATGTGAATAAGAAATGGGTCATCGTATGGATAGATGTATTCATCATACCACCCATAGCACAATGCTTCCCAAAACTCGGGTGTGTTGTAGCTATCCCAAGCATACATGAAGTTGTGATATCCCTCAAGGAAATCTTCCCACTGTGTTTGTTTAACAAGTTTCATCGGAATAAAATACTTTTAGATTCCTACCAGTGATATTCATGTGATAGGTTTTGCCATTGTTAGTGTAGATACCAATCCACACATGATTGCCTTCATCCATTGTTTCGTAATGAAACATCTTAACATCTTCCAGAACGATTTCGTCTGGATTTTTCTCAAATTTACTCATAATCAATCAGACCATGCTTGATACCCACCAGTTTACCATAGATTTTGGCATAAAACAAGTTGGTGAAGCTATCGTTGTCTTCTCGTAACATTTGACCCTTGACGAGTGCCATCAATGCTTGAACTTCAGCATGGTTGAAGTCAGCATCTACATTATGTTCAGTGACTTCCATTATGAATAGTTAAAGTAGAAGTGTGTTTCCCAATCAAGTGCTGGTTGGTCTCTACGCTCAATCATCTTCACAATATATGGAGGAATCAGATTAGCATACTGAGTCATAAATTCTTCTTGTGTGGGTTGTGTTAGACCATGAATGTAGTGGTCTGCACCCACACCGATAAACTTAACGAATCGCTCTAGGTCGTAATCTTTACCATTATGTAAATCGTAGTTACGACATACTTTCAACCAGAAAGACATACCCTCTCCAGTGGCAAAGTATTCAATAGCAAAGAAGCGATAGAATGGTCGCTCAGTTTTAGCAAGCTCTTCTAGTGCTGGTTTATATTCTTCAATTGCTTCTTTAGCAATGTTGATTACCTCTCTTTCTTGTTTTTCAATCTCTGCGAGTTGTTTCATAGCATCACCATTTTCTTCGTAGAGTTTATCTACTGCTTTAAGTGCTGCTTCTCTTCGTGCTGCTTCTTCAAGCATTTCTTCGTGTGTCATGTGTCACCTCAAAACATACTGAGTTAAATTTACCTTTGACTCCTCTGAGCTCTATTTTAGTATGTTGAGAATGCACATAGACATGCTCAACATAATATTTGTCGCCCACTATTAGAATACCAGTTGGATCGGTATTATTGCCCCACTGAACTTGTTCTTTAGAGCATCCCAGAAACTTTACAGTGTCTCCTGCTTTGATTCTATCCATTCTTGCCCACCCCAGATTAGGCCATGTGTCTCTATATATTTGATTGAGACGCTCGTTACCATAATCAATCACCGTTGTGTTGTGGTTCGCTTACATATGTGCGTGGGTGGTATTTAAGATACTCAAAGAACGTTAATTTCATTTCTTTTTGTGTCATACCACAGTGAGCTGCAGCAGCAGGAAGTGTCATCGTACAGTTAAACAACCCCTCGTTTGCCTCTTTGACATTTTGTGGAGTTGTTTTAACTGGTGGTTGATATAGTGCTGCTTTATTGATTTTTAGAAGATTCATCTTTCCAAGAGTCAAGAGTGTCAAACAGTTTGTCCACCGATTTCAGTTTTTCAATATCACACATCAATTCTGCGATACCCTGATTCACTACAGGACGTTCATTTCGCGCTGCATATGCAAGTGCATTACGCAATGCTGCTTGTGCTTCGTCAAGCGATTCTTCTACTTGTTTAGATAATGCCATCAGTCAGATGCTCTCCATTGATTAAGTTTAGTGCGAACAGTTTGAAACTCTTCTACATGCTGAAGAATACGATGTGCTGCTTCTTTTGCAGTTTCTTGGTCGTCTTCATTCCAACTGGAAACTTCAGTCCACACATAGTAGATTTCATCAACGATAGAATCAATCAGTTTGTCATAGTGGGTCATTTGATTACCTCCAGTTGACGCTTGAGCGCCTGCTTACGAGCTTTTGCCTGACGAATTGCCTGTGGTTTCAGTGTACGTTTCTGCTCTTTTTTAGAGTGATGTTGCCAGTTGGGAGTAGTCATTGTCCTGTTGAATGTGTTATTATGTAGGATTATTCAAAAGTTGGACATACAAAATAAGAAACTTCGTCCCCTTGCTCAGCAGCGCCCCACTCTTGAAACTCTTCAACAAGAGCAAAGATGTCACGGTCACGGTCACCCATCTTATCAAGGATTTCGAACCGTGCTTCTACATATTCAAGAATGTTTTCAACAACGGTTTCAACGTCATCCGAGTCAATCATCGGAACTACGCCGTCGTCACCGTAATCGATGATGCCTTTCATGGGTGTCCTGTTCAGTGCTCTGCTACTGTAGCACGGGCGTCAACCCCCTGTCAAGCCCCCTGCCAAAAATTCTTTTCGGTTGATTTTACCATCCTAGGAGTAACTCTAAAGACCACCGTGCTACGATATACATATTTTTCGGTAGGTGCTAATCCTCGATGAGGATGTGTAGAAGGTATTACTATTAATCTTCCAGGTTTATATTCGTGTTCTTCAACAACAACTGAACCATCTGGTGTCGTTAATTGAAATTGCCCACCCCACTCAGATTCCCATTTAGAATTAGTCATAACCATAATTGTAAAATCATTAGGGTTATTACTATCACAATGAGTAGTTCCATCACAACCAGTATGCTGAACATTCAATGATATTTGAGACAGATAAAATTTAGTTTGTAGTTTATCTTCAATCATTTCAAATACATCAAAAAATGTTTTTGCAGATTCATGTAATACTGTTATTCTGTTCAAAGATTTTCTATCAAATAATATTTGACCAAGTAATCTATGCGTACCTTCTTGTCCAAAAGGCCACGTAGATCTGTTGGCAATGTTGTTTGTGCAAAGAGGAATATCTCTAATCATAGCATCCAATTGATGCACATAAATGTCATCAAACAATCCATCAATAACTTTACATAACATAATTAACCTCGTTGAATATTGATATTATATGATATCGAAATTCTATCTTCATCAGATAAATTTTCTTCTACATAATGATTTATGTAAGTAGGAAAAAAGTATCCACAACCTTCTATTGGTTCTATCTTTTCTTCTAACTTCACATTAGCAAACAATGAAGTCATTTTTGCTGTACTTTGACATTGATGTGGATTAATTAAACAAAGATTACCACAATTTTTAGGTGCTTTCACATAATACACGCCAGTAAAATCACCTTCATGTATGTGTGGTAAATGATATGCTCCAGTGGGATTGATGTTGCAAAACATATTACCCAAATAAAATTTGCATGGTGAAATGGGATTTAACTCATGCTGAATAAAATTGTGGAATTGCTCACCTATAGCATCAATTAAATTCTTTAGTTGTGGCATGTTCTGAAGTTCATTCTTTTGCCAACCTTTACGGTTCGAATGAACATCAGAATTAGTTTGCGATTCTTTTAATGAATATAAAAAATTTTCAACTTGTTTATTATTAAAATCATTTAATTCATACTTACCAACAATAGTTCCTAAAATCATGCAACTTCTTCAAAATCAACGACAACAAAAGTATATAATTTTTTGTCTACTATGACACCATCTTCCCACTTAAACTTTACAGAAAACTGTTGCCATTCAGGGCTCTTCTGCTTACAAAATTCAACTTCTTCAGATGTTAACAACCCAGATTCCAACATTCTATCAAAATATTTGTTTTTCCTATCAATGTATCCACTGTAAGAATTTTTACTTAAATAATACTCTTTTTGAAAAAATGCACTTACTAATTCGATAGATATTTTTTTATCGTTATCTGCATCAAATTGAATACGAATAGGAGATTTAAAAGAATCTGGGTCAGCAGATAACCCCTGTTTAATATTCATATAATTTAAATCCACAAATTGCTGTACGTTATCAATTTTTTCTAAATCAGGTAGATAAGATAAAACATCAGAATTTGGTCTGAATAACATAATATACTTCAAAACTGAACCCATAATATCTACAGTTATACCTTCAATACCCATATCCAATTCTTGATGCCTAAAATATTTCACTAAAGGAGATTCAGCTTTATTGATAACAGTTTGGTAGAATTTTGTAACATCTTCTTCTGACATGTTACCATAATCATATGAGAAATAAGAGTGATATGCTTCTACCTCTTCAGAATTACTAAAAGATGTCCACAATCCACATGTGTTTGTTTTAAAAATAGCATCTTTTTGAAATCCTTTACCAACTTCCAAGTCAGCAAAAAATTTATAATAATTTTTAATTACGTCTACAGATAAAGAATTAATATATTCTTCTCCGTAGTTAATATATTCATAAGGAATATACTTATGATAACTAATTTGAGTTTCAGTATCAATACTATATTCTTTCACTCCAATGTAATGATCAACTATTGACATCTCATTCACCCTCATTAGAAAATACTACCTGCCCTTGCTCATTATATACTGCACCAAAAATATAATAATCTGGATCTCCATCGGTTGGAGAATTTGGAAAACTATCTGATAAGAATGTATCTGCTGCTTCTACAGTTTCAAACTCCATAATAAACATTTCATTGTAGAAAATTGCAGTAAATACATCATGTGAAACAAGGTGACGATAGAGATCGTAGATCTTATTTAATTTTTCTACGTCTTTACATTTGTTTGGTCCAACTACACGCACAAACAAATGAGGTTTGCCCTTTGCTTTCACATATTCTTCTATAATCGTTTGAAATTCGTAAACTTGATAGCTCATGATAGTTTTTTGAATAGTTTCCAAGCAATAGTTATTCTTATTCCACCAAAAGATCGAGTGGTTTCTTCCGCCCAATGATACATTTGTCCTGGAAATATAACTCCTTTGTTAGGTTCTGGAATAACATAATGATATTTAGTTCCAGTTTCGGTTGGTATGATGAATGCGGTTTTACCACCCCATTGAACATCCCAGCATTCCATAGGATAATACAAAAAAGTTCTACATGTATCTACATACCCATCAACATGTGGTTTCCCACGCATACCATATGTTTGCCCATTAGCATAAACTCTCTCCAAATCAAATTGTTCTCCAGTAGCAGATTCAATTTTTTTAAGCAAATAGTCAGAAAAAAATTTTTCATTAGATAACCCCATATACCAAAATGGAGGCATATTATCTTTTTCGGTTTGATTGCTTTTGTGTCCCCATGCCCATTTATCTAATTGCGTATATCTTAATACAGAAGATTGATCAGAAGAACTAAAAACATTTGGATATTCTACAATATCATCTACACTAAATGATTGCATTTTCTCTAATCAAATTGTGACGAATAGTTTCAAATTTATGTTTTAATGGATGCTCTGGCTCCATCTGTGCAAGTAACTTACTAAACTCTGTAATAATTTCTCTGTTTCTGCCATTATCAATCATAGAACAGAACCACCAAGTAATAACTTTTCTTTCACCTTTAGTTACTTTTTTAACAGAATGATGTAATCCTGTTTGGTAAATTACAGCTTGACCAGGATTTAATTTATATTCTAATTCCTTCCCACCAACTTCAATGACAAGTTCCCCACCTTCATATTCATCTGGAGAAGAAAGAAAACATGTAACACTATAATCTGTTTTCATTCCATCAAGAATCCACATGTCATTATGCCAAGCATAGTGCATTCCTTCTTTATATCTCAAAAAATTAGGATGTGTATGACCACGCGGAAGAAAATAATAATTAAATTCTGCATTTTCAGAGATATACTTATCCATCAACTGAACTAATGATGGATAATGTATTTCATCTAATATTTGTTCATTATATTTCAGATCTTTGTTTGCTGATCCAGACCAAGATCCATCTGTAAACTCACAAAATTCATAAAAATCTTTAATGTTTTTTACCACAGACAAAGGTAACATATCAAATACATGTATCATAATTATTCATTCGCTATAAATTTATTGTAATCTAAACTTGGGTAAACTTCCTCTAATTTTAATTTTTTAGCAATTTCTAGAATTTTTGCATTAATTGGTCTGATTTGATCATCATATGTTTCCATGAAGATAATAAGATTCATCATTGTAGCACTTGTAAAATCTTTTGATACTACAAAATCATACTTATCATATTGATCATCCGTAGACAGATATTCTACTTCACGATCAGGATATTTGTCAAGGTAAACCAACGGATCAATAGGATATTTGACAGTAGTGACAAATTTAAACATTTCAAAGTTAGATTCAAAAACTTCTCTCGGATTAGATGGTAGTAAATCTCTTAATTTTTGTCTCCAAATTATCCACATATCTCTTTCACCTTCAAATTTTTGAGGTGCATCTGGCAAAACTCTCCAATCGGAAAAGAGAAGCATTTTATTAATTTCATCTTTTTTCTTATACCACTTAGCATCATAATAAAAATCCATAGCATCCAATTCTCTTATTTCAGTAAGGAGGCTATTTAATTCAGTTTCTTTTTGTATTGTTACAATTGCTTCTAGTTGGTCACATAATTCCACCACTTCTGAGCTATTACATTCCTTATATTCATATGTAACCCAATATGACGATTCACTAGAAAAATCATATTTTAATTTTCTTTTTTGACACAGAAAAGTATTATCAGTATATAAAATAATATATTCTAATTCATCTCTGTTTTCATAATGCCAAATATCAGTCAACAATGGCATTACTTTTTCTTCCCATGCATCATCTTCAATGAAGGTAGTGGTAGATCCTTCATTGATTAATCCTAAAGTAACTGCTCTTTCTTTAAAATTAAATTCTAATCTTGAAGATCTGGGAGCAGCTACCTCAGACCAAAATTTATCCAACTCTGCTTTAGTTGGTTGCATGTAATCGGAATAATTTGTCATTATGGAGCCTTGATAAACCAACCTGTTAAAATGTATTTATCTTGAGTAAATACTGTATTTCCTTTATGAACATGTGTCATACCCGCAGGCCATATAACTACGGTTCCTACGGTAGGTTTAATCCTTCTTCTTTGATACAAAAACTCTGTCTCTGCTTCTCCATCTGGCATATCATTTAGGTAAATAGCCCAAACAAGTTCCCTTGCATGATGACCATAACCAGCATTTTCATAATGCCAAACGTGATATCCCCCACCAGGAGGAGTTTTTTGCATTTTATTATCTTCAGCAATCAATTTAGAATTTTTTAATTGATCGTATTTGTCCACATAATGTTGCGTACAAGCATTGAGATATTGTTGCAACTCATAATTTAATTTTGGATTTGAATAATTTAAAAGAATTGAAAGATCTTTTCTTCCCAAGCTACCATTCTGAAATTGACCAGTGCCATCCAAAACACCAAATTCATCGCTGGCAAGATCTTCATTATAAAAAGTTGATACTGCAATAGTTTCTTCAAAAAAATTTATAGTTTTTTGGCACACATAAGGAGGAACAAAATTCTCCCAAATACCAATAAAATCATTAAATTCAGACTTGGTGATGTTTTCATCTTTCATCAACTCAAGTGGTCTAATTGGCGTAACTCCCATAATTTCCTCAAAAAGCTTTGATGATATATTTAACTCGATAGTATTTAGTCATAAGTGGAACAGTATTTTCTGGAGACAAGGATGGAGTAGGTAAAACTTTTTTGGATGGATTTAATGCAAAAACTGCTTCATTTGCAGATAATGCAAGTTCTGTTTGAGAAAAATTAATTGTAACTGTAGTAGCAGTTGACATGCTACCAGCAGCAATACCACCACCATTATCATTTCCATATCCATACACGTTCTGTGGTGTTCCAAAAGAATTCAAAGACAAATAATGTGAGTGTGTTTTTAATTCTCCAGGAGACCACACAGATACGTTTCCAGTAACCGTGTTAATATCAATACCAGCAGAATGGTTTCCACCACTAGGCAATCCAGAAATATTATTTTGTACATCACCAGCCCAATAGTTATTAAAAGTTCTATTAACACTACCACCAGGAGCAACAACACTGTTATATCCAATAGAAGGATATAGTGTTTTACCTATTTCTCCAGTGCCAATTTGATAAAACGCAGGTGTACCCCAGGCAACACAACCAACGTTGATTTCATCATTTTGAGCAGTGACAACATCATGTTCATGTTGAGCTGGAATAACAATTGTTTCTTTTATTGGTCCAATTACCCCAGAAACATTACCAGTTATAGTATATGTCGTCTCTCCTTTAATTGTATCAGCACCAGTAGTAGTTAAGCTACCCAATTTAAAAAATTTACCATCTGGAGGGACAACACCAGAATATACTTGTTCATCGGGAGGTGTTCCAGCTGCATCAATTTTTTTAATATACCAATTACCTCCAGTAGATCCTACGGTATTTCCATCTCCAGTAGCTGTAGAATTTACATCTGGTCCTTTGTATGTTGTGACAATTGGAGAAGATGCTGCGTTTCCATCTACGTTACCAAGACCAAATAATTTACGCAATTTATAATTGGGAAGTTTAAAAGTTCCTGCATAGGTATAACTATTCCCACTTAAAGTTTTAGTGGCATTTCCACCATAAGTATTGCCAATAGCATCAAATAAATCTGGAAAATCCGTTGCACTTACAGTAGACCCATCACATTCTTTCCACCCAGGATATCTTGAATCTAAATTTCCACTCAAATCTCCCCAGTTTCCAGTTCTATCTCTGAATATAGAAATAACTGTACCTATCGCAAGACCATCTTCCTTTTTTCCTTTTCTACTATACCATACTCCAGGGTCTGAAGCATCAGCAGAATTATAGGTTCCAACGTTCCATGTAGTGGTATATGGCATATTAGTTTCCTATAGATATTGAAGTACTTACGTTTCCCCCTAAAGTTGAACTTGAAGTTATCCGAATTGTAAGGGTATCATTATTATTTATGTTACCACTTGTAACCCACGATCCACCATTGACCGAGAACTGTGCTCCACCAGTAACTGTGACTGGAGCAGCAGTAGTAATACCTTTAATTTGTACAGTATTACTAGTAACTAATACTCCTGGTGGTTGATTTGGTTTACTAATAAAATTAAAAGGATCTGGTATTGTATCGTTATCGGTTGTGGTATACAAATTCCAAGTATCAGACAAACTAGTACTTGGATTATTACCTACAGTTACTACAGTTGACACCAATCCACCAGGATCTGGAGATGAAGTTAATCTAACTTGTAAAGTTTCATTAACATTAATTGTTGTTGGAGAATTAACCCATGATCCACCATTGATTCTCAATTGAGCATTATTAGTAGTAGTTACTGTAGATGGAACATTTATACCAGTAATAGTCACAGGGAGGCTACTAGTTAATGTGGAAGGATTAGCACCAATAACGTCTATTATATCAAAAAAGTTGGGACTCGAATCAGCAACTAAAACATTAGTGACATTCCACGAAACTGGAGATCCGCCACCTACTATTACAGTTGTTGATTTAGTTTCTCCAAGAACATTAGTGGTCAAAACTCTTAATTGTAATGTTTGACCATTAGAAATAGTTTTTGCTGCTGTACTAAATGCACCACCATTAACTGATGTCTCAAATCCATTTGTTGGTGATGTTACCGTCGTAGATTGGGTTATACCAGTTATTGTAACAATATTACTGTTGGTGTAAGTTTGCAAAGGAGCTTCGGTGACATCATTAAAAGAAAAAGCATTTGGAATTTGAGATGGTGGAGCTTTTGTAAGTATAGTCCACGTATTACTAACAGATCCTACTGTTACTGTAGTAACTTTATTTGTATTGTAATTTGCGGATGATGTCATCCTAACTCGCAAAGTTTGACCATTACTAATTGTTTTAGTTGCTGTACTAAATGCACCACCATTAACCGATGTTTCCGCTCCATTAGTTGCTGTCACATCAACAGAAACAACTGTTCCTACTGTACCTAATCCAGAAATAGTTACTGTTTCCGAAGTATACGAAGTAGACAATTCTGCATTTTCTACGGTGGCGAAAGTAAATAGGTCTGGTTCACTATCAGGGGAAAGAACAGTGACAATTACTTGTTTAGTTACAGTTCCAGTTGACCCAGTAACTGTTAAAATATATGTTGTAGTAACAGTTGGATAAACCGTCACTGATCCAGAATCAAGCGGCGTTACGTTTCCAATCCCTTGATTGATGGATGCACTATATGCCGATGATTGTCCATTCCATAACGTATTCCAAGCTAAAACTACTGGTTCTCCTAATGTAATTGTAGTTTCATCTGGGTCTGTATTACCAGTAAAAGATTGAATATTTGTTGGTGGATCTACAATTTCAAAACTTAAATCTACTTGATAAAAACAAGAAGTTGTATGATATAAACCATCCCTAGAAGAAAAATCTACAGTTAATGTACAAGGAATTCCTTTCGGTAAATAATAAGGAGAAGGTATCTGGGTAGTTATATTAACAGGGCGAACAGTACATCCTAGACCACCACCCGCCGCTGCTGCAGTTCTAATAGTTCCAGTTACATCTGGTGTATTAATAGTCATAGTTAAAGCTTCAAATCCAGGATCTTGACCTTCGCCAACACCAGATAAATTAACAGTCATGTCATAATTGACATCTAATGGAGTTATAGTGGCAACAGCTGTTCCTGTTTGTGTAGCACTATTGGTGCCTCCACAATTAGAAGAAGCTTCCATGTTATATCTCAATCTAGTACCAGCACCATTACCATTATCTGAAACCACCCAACCATAAACACTAGGATTCTGTAATCCACCTTCAGTCAATGCCCAACTTATGTTTACATTAGCCATATTATGTTCCTATACTGATTGTGGTGGAAACAGAACCCCCCAAGGTAGCACTAGAGGTTATTCTTAATGTCAAAGTATCGCCGTTATTTATATTACCGCTAGTAATCCATGGACCACCATTAACAGAAAATTGTGCTGCACCAGTAACTGTAACTGGAGATGGGGACGTAATACCAGTAATTTGAACTGTATTACTAGTAACCAATACTCCTGGTGGTTGATTTATTCTATTAGAAAAATTAAACGCATCTGGTATGGTATCACCAGCAGTCGTAGAATATAAATTCCATGCATCTGTTAATCCACCAATTGTAACATCAGTAGATACCACTCCTCCATAACTATTAGCAGAAGTTAATCTAACTGCTATTGTTTGATTATTGTTAATAGTTGTTGGAGAATTTACAAATGCTCCTCCATTAATACTAATCTGGGCACCATTTGTGGTAGATACAGTTGTAGGTACATTTATACCAGTTATAGTAATTGGAGTACTGCTAGTAACTGTATTTAATGCAGCACCAATTACATCTGGTATATCAAAAAAATCTGGAGCAGAATCAGCAACCAAAACATTCGTAACGCTCCATGGTGCTGGAGATCCATCCCCAACAGTAATTGTAGTGCTTTTAGTATCTCCCAAAGTGCTACTAGTTAAAACTCTTAATTGCAAAGTTTGCCCATTGGTTATTGTTTTTGCTGCGGCACTAAATGCACCGCCATTAACAGATGATTCGAATCCATTTGTTGGAGATGTTACTGTCACCGATTGTGTTATGCCAGTTATTGTTACTGTGTTACTGGTGGTATATGCAGATAAAGCTGCATCAATAACATTATTGAATGTGAAAGGATTTGGTGTTTGGGATGGTGGAGATACTGTAGTGATAGACCAAACTGAATTGACGCTTCCAACAGAAATAGTTGTAGATTTGACAGTATTATAATTTGGAGAAGAGGTCATTCTGACTGCTAAGGTTGATCCGTTTGTAACTGTTTTAGTTGCTGTACTAAATGCACCACCATTGACTGATGTTTCTGCTCCATTAGTTGCTGTAACATTAACAGAAATACCATTACCAAGACCAGAAAGCGTAATAGCACTAGATGTATATAACGTCGATAAACTTGCATCTAATACACTACTAAATGCAAACGAATCAACTTCTGTATCAGGAGCAACTACATTAACAGTAACAGTTTCAGTATCTGTTGTACTACCATCAGTTGCAGTTAATGTAAAAACTGTTGTAGCATTTAATGGTCCTACAATTATTTGTTGAGTTCCTACCGAAACTGCACCAACTCCTTGATTAATACTAGCGGAAGTACATGTTTCTATATTATTCAACTTAGTATCCCAAGATAATGCCACGGTTTCTCCTTGAACAATAGTTGTTGAAGGGTATTGCCCATTTGCTCTAAAATACTGAATTGTTGCAGGTGCAGTAAAAGTTATTTGAACATATCCAGAATCAGAAAGATTTTCAGATCCAGCAACCATTGTATAACTAGTATGATATCTAGATGTTCCACCACTTCCACCTCCACCACCAGAGCTATTATCTTGACCAGCTCCACCACCACCTCCACCAGTATGACCACCACCGCCTCCACCACCGCCTGCGCCATCACCACCTTTGTCTGCACCCTGTCCACCATCAACCAAACTAACTGATGCCACAGATTGAAATAATCCTCCACTACTTCCACTGCCCCCATTAGCATTTAGAGAAGCTCCGCCACCGCCGCCACCACCAGCGGCAACAACACCATAACCACCAATAAAACTATCTAATACTGCAGTAGCGCCACCACCGCCGCCACCACCGCCCGAGCATCCACTACCTCCAGCATTACCACCTCTACCACCATCTCCATCATTTGTACCTCCACAGTCACCGCCACCGCCTCCACCAGTTCCTGCTACACAACCAAACCCAGAAGAACCAACATCCCCAACATATAAAGTTAAAGTATAATCTACACTTCTCTGAGGAATTGTAAAAGAAGCTCTTCTGCCTTGCCCATATCCACCAGCACTTCCACCTGCATCAGAACCACCACCCGCACCTCTAGCACCAGCAACAAGAATAGTGGGACTTTGTGTTCCTGCTGGAATTGTTATGACCTGTGCTTGAGCTGAATAATTATATGTTAATGTAATAGAACCTGCCATATCAACCTGCCGTAATTGTAGATGTTATTGTAGCTCCCAATGTAGCGGAAGAAAGTATTCTTAATTGCAACGTATCTCCTTCACTAGCAGAAACAGAAGTTGCCCAAGCACCACCGTTTACAGATGCTTGAGCACCACCACTAACAGTTATTGTAGATGGAGAAGTTATTCCAGCTAATATAACTGTATTACTATAAACATAAATGCCTGGTGGTTGGTTATTTACACTAAAGAAAAAGAAATCATCTGGCAATGTATCGCCAGCTGTAGTAGTTGTAACTACCCAAGTATTTGATAATGTAGTACTACCATTTCCTATGGTAACAATTGTAGATACTTCCCCACCAGGAGTAGAACTAGAAGTAATTCTGATACTTATAGAATCATTATTATTCACAGTTTGTGGAGAAGTACCATATGTTCCACCATTAATTGATATCAATGCTCCATTAGTAGTAGTTATCGAAGATGGCACATTTATTCCAGTCACAGTAAATGTTGCACTATTAACTGCTGTATTAGCTGGAGCATTATTATACGGAGCAATTGAAAAATAGTCGGGAGAACCATCTGCAACCGAAACATTTGTAACTTGCCAATTAACTGATGCTCCATCACCCACTTGAATCTGAGTAGTTCTAGTATCTCCCAAAACATTACTAGTTAAAATTCTTAATTGTAAAGTTTGTCCGTTAGATATTGTTTTTGCTGTATTACTAAACGCTCCATCATTAACCGAAGATTGAGCATATGTTCCATTAGTAGGAGCTGTTACAGTGACACTAGTAGTAATACCAGTAATAGTTACTATATTACTAGTAGTATATGCAGACAAAGGTGCATCAATAACATTATTAAATGTAAACACATTTGGTATTTGTGCTGGAGGAGATTTTGTACTAATAGACCACGTTCCACTAACAGTACCAACAGAAACTGTAGTTGTTTTTGTTGTATCATAACTTGCAGATGAAGTCATTCTAACACGAAGAGTTTGCCCATTCGTAATTGTCTTAGTTGCAGTGGAAAATGCTCCTCCAGCAACTGATGTTTCTGCTCCATTTGTAGCACTTACATTTAAAGATATACCAGCGCCCAATCCACTAATAGTTACAGTATCACTAGTATACAACGTACTTAAATCAGCTCCCTGTACATTAGGAAAAGTGAACAAATCTGGTTCTGTATCTGGTGCTATGACAGTAACCGTTACTGTTTCCGTTGCTGTTCCCGTCACACCAACAGCTGTAAGAGTATATACTGTAGTTTGAGTTGGACCAACAACTAGATTGTAAGTTCCAGAATCAACTGGAGTAACATTTCCTATACCATTGTTTATACTAGTGGAAGTAGCAGTAGATAGTGTTCCGATTTTAGTATTCCAAGCAAATACTACAGGATCTCCTGGATTTATCTCTGTACTTACTTGTCCCCCGTTTGCACTAAAATTAGTAATCGTAGTTGGTGGAGTGCCATAGATTTGCAATCTACACACCCCATATCTATCACCAGCATTTACATTCGAATCATAGATACCACCAGTTCCTGCAAATTCTGGTTGCTGAATGCTAAATGCATATATTCTCCATAATCCAACAACTTTTTCATCTTCATTTAAGGAAATAGAACGATCAAACCAAACTTCTTGACCCCCAATATCAGGAAATGTATATCCACCATCTTGTCCAGAATATACCAATAATCTAGTAGCACCATTTGGTCCTCTAACATACAAAGATTCACCAGCATTATTTGGTCTTTCCCCTCCATTAAAATCATTTCCCGCTATTAGAGTAAACGTAATAGTATCCATGGAAGTCAAATTTAATAAAAATGTGGCTTCTCTATCTTGAACATAACTTGTAGAATTAAATGTTCCCACACTTAAATACGATTGACCTGTTGGAGTTGTCCATCCACCTAGCTCGCCAGTGTTTACTGCTCCAGATACGCCATATCCAGATGCATATACTGCACAACCATCTAATAATTGAAAATTTAAATTTACTCCAGGTCTATAATCGTATACTAATGCCATTTTATTAGAATTTAATTATGTATTCAACAATAACAAATGGCGTCACACTTTCATTTAAAACTTGCACACTTTTAGTAGAGATGTTTAATGTGGTTTGTAAATTATCAGCTGGCACATTAAAGGTATTGTATTGATACACAAAATTTTGATTATATGCAGTTGGCCAAGTAATACCATGTTGGTGATTAGCAGCAGAAGTATTTGCTGGGTTGCCAGATCCAACTGTAGCGTTACCACCAAATGGCGAACAATTTTGTCCGCTTTTACCTTCAGCACCAACTTTAAAGTTTCCAGTATAATTTAAAACTTTTGCGTTGGTATTATGACCATGCGCTTGGAAATTTCCAGCATCTAGAATAGTAGTCGATGTCTTCTTATCTGTATTAGGTGGAGTAAACTTTGCGTTTCCCAACAAAGCTAAACTTGTTTGACCCTGTACTGTAAAATTGCCAGAATAATCAATAGTTACACTATTTCCAACGTTAGAAGTAGTTTCAACTTCAACACCTACCCTTTTTGTAGTTGGAGATTGAATTAATGTAAGATCTGAATAAGTTCCAGTAGCCAACCCTGGTTGTAAATATTTGGATCCTAAATCTGGTAATTGAAATTGACTATCAGTTAATTGCGTTTGTTCCTTTTTGAATCTGGAGTTTGCTCCAGTTCCTAATATCAAAGCCAACTCTGGATAATCTGCTGCTGTTTTTACAGCTCCATTACATCTCAAATATCCAGCTGGTATTTTAGTTCTAAAAGTAGAGTCCAATGGATCGTTAGATAAATTCAGATAACTAGTGAATATTTGTATACTACCCACCATGCCACCATATTTTGCCTTTTCTTTTGCGTAATTTGCCATGTCTAGAATGCCCTAATTAAATATAAGCAAATTAATGAAGGTGTTGACGTAGTGACATTTAAATTGAACGCCTTATCAACATTTGCTGGAGTAACATTTGAAATAACCGTTGCATTTGTTGTATTCGGCAATCTTAAATTAGCCAAGTCAAAAGTAGTTTCAAATGGTTCATGATCATGAGGTGAAATAACTGCCTGTTGTCCAGCAATAATAGTATTTTGATTAAAACTAATTGCATTGGAATCAAATAATGTTTTTGTCCAAGTAAGAGTGTCACCACTATTTCCACCACCTGGATCAAAGTTTCTATTTGATACTGCTTGAGATCCACCTCCACCTACATACAGCAAACTATCACCTGCGACAAACTGTTCATCCATAGGATTAGTATTTGCTGTTCCTTTTGTTTGATAAGGTCCAAACCAGTTTGAAATTGGAGATCCAACAACATTATATGGTTTTAAGTTGTAGGTTGGATTTTCACCTTGAACATTAGCGATAACAACACCAGGAGCACCACCGCCAAATCCCTGTTGATTTGTATATTGAATGCTCAACTGTGCTTGAACTTGACTATAATCAAGTTGGTCAAAATTAGCACGGTTAATACTATAATTAATTTCTCCCCAAGCGGCAACACCAACTCCAGGTCTACTACCATCAGATCCAGAATAAATTGTATTGAAAGTTGTTGGATGACTATGAATTGTAATATGTCTTCTTCCTAATTTTCTAGGAGAAACATAAACTGTTTTAGATCCAAAAGTTTCATTTATGGTAGCACCAGTTAATTTACCAGTAAAATCATTTTCTGGAGTATAAGAAAAATTAATATCAGTGTATGCATTGTAATTTGTACCAACTCCATTATCAGAATCTGGTCCAATGAGCGAAGTATTTGTTCCTGGTGCAACTAGTGCCGCGAGTGCTTCATTTGTGCTGGTGTTATCACCAGCTCCACCAAAATAAGAAGCTTCTATATCCTGAAGTGCTCTCTGAGAAATATTTGGTAATGTAATCTCTCCAGTATAATTTGGGAAAGTTCCACTAAATCCAGAACTACCATAAGTACTACCTATATTTTGCACAAGAAGAGGATATGAAGCGGCATTTATAACTTGCCCATTACAAATTAACCATCCAGCTGGAACATCAGTAAGAGCTCCAACCCATGGCATGATGGTGCCGATAGCGGCACCTTTCATAGTTTTTACACTTCCGTAGTTTGCCATAATTGTATTAGATTTCCATTAACCACCAACCTTGTAGATTGCTGGGAATACCTGAAGAAGAACCATCAGCATTTAGAGGACCAGCATATACTAATCCAAATGCAGCATTAGGTGTAGTAACAATTAATTCACCGCCATCATATCCTGTTAGTGTTACACCACCAATAGTAGCAGCAGTGTTAGAAGAATCTCCCTGAATTGGAACTCCAGTTGGAGATCTTAAAATAAGTTTGACATTATATGTCAATACTCCACTCAGGTCAACAAATCTAATCATGTCTCCACTAGTAGCATTTGTAGGTAATTTCAGCACCAAATTAGAAGATGGTTTTACAAAGTAATTTATATTAGCAGTAAGAACACCACCATCGCCAGATACTGTCGATACATACAACCACTTTCTAGCACCAGTAGCAGAATAGAATGCATCTATTCCACCAAGATCAATAGTACCATTATTATTTACCTTAAATCTCTTTGTAGCTCCATTATTAACAGTTAAATCACCACCATTTAATGTTACATCACCAGCAAAAGTATTGACACCAGTACCGTTTGTTGCTAATACTCCAGATATTGTGAGATTACCACTTCCGTTTACAAATGCTAACTTAGAAGTAGTTCCATCTGAAGCAAAGATATTAAAATCACCACCATTAATTGTAGTAGTTCCAGATGTTCCATTAACTGTTAATTTATTAAATCCAGTTCCTACAGCTAAGTTACCGAGAAGTGATGTATTGCCATTTGCACTATCAACTTGGAAAGTTGTTGTTGGAGTAGCAGCACCATTAGTAATCTTTAACAGATTATCATTTGCAGTTGTAGAACCATTTAATGTAATCGTATTATCTACATCTAGAGTTCCTTTAACGTAAGTATTTCCAGTTGTCGAAAGAACTTGGAATACAGTAACTGCTGGAGAACCACCATCATTTACTCTTAATCCTTGAATATCATTAGGAGCAGAATTGACCTGTGTAACTCTAAAGAGTTCAGTATCATCTATTCTCAGAATATCATTAACATTAATAGATCCACCAAATTCAGAAGTAGTAATTGATACCGTAGTTCCAGCAGCACCAGCAGAAACACCAGCAGTAAGATAACTTACATTATCAGTTTTAAGCAGTTTTACAATTGGGCAGTTATCTGGGTGATCAGTTCTTAAAGTAGTGCTCTCTTGTGCTCGTTGAACTCTAACTCTATATCCAAGAGGATCTGATGCATTTGATGCATTGAGAATTTCAACAACTCTAACAATTTCACTAAACGCTTGATTGCTACCACCAGCTACAGTTCCTCTGTCAATTAATAACAAGTCACCATTTGAGATATCAGAAACACCAATAGCTTGATTGAGAGGTAAGAAATATTCTGTAGTGGAACCAGCAATCAAGAATGTACTACCACCCCACAGAGCAGCACCCTGACTATCTAACGTTTTATTGATTTCAACTGGTCGATAGATATCAATATTTAAATTCAGCAAACTTCCAGAAGAGTGAGCAGAAGTTGGAGAAGAAAATACTCCTCTAGTTGCATTTAGTGTTCCAGCTTGCAGACCACCATTTAAGGTAATATTTCCATTTACTTGCTCGCTCGCTTTTACCAGTAAACTGTTATTAACTGTTGTTGTTCCAGCATCAGCGCCTACACTAAGTATAGAAGCAGTTCTCGCAAAATTTAATGTTGTTGGTCCACCAGAAGCACTGAATAAATCCAATGTTCCAGCAAATGTATACATTCTAGCAATGCCACTTCCTGGGCTATTCTTTGCCCCAATTTCAACTTCACCATCAATCTTAGTTAATCTATTTCCAATTCTCAATTGACTGGTAGAGTTAGAATAAGCACCACCAATTGTAATAAATGACGTATATGCAGCATTGTCTGCTACCGTTCCAATATCAATTAGAGAATTTTGAGAATTTCTATGAATGTAAAGAAGGCTAGATGTAGCAGTATCACCAACCGTAATATTAGAAATAGTAGCAGCATTTCCAATATTAATAGTTTGCAATCCAGTAGCTGTATTTGCAAGAGTTAGAGCAGTTGCAGAATTAAATGCAGTTACAGTAGCAGGAGAGTTTGCAAAATTTAATGTACCAGTAAATGTACTAGTGTTTAATAGATTAAATGTTGATGTAGTTACAGTTGTACTTAATGTTCCTCCATTTAATTCAATATTAGATTCAAATTTAAAATCTCCAGTAATTCTACCGTTACCAGCAACTGTTAAAGTTCTATCTAATTCTGCATTACTTACATTAATACCAATTCTGCTACTTGCAGTGGAAACACGTAAAGTTGCAGTAGAAAGAGGAGTAGCACTATCACCACCAACTAATAGAGCATCATTTAAGAAGTTTTCCGTTTTAGTAGCAACACCACCAGATATACTAAACGCAGTAGATCTTCCACTAATATATGTGTTACCAACTACATCGAGATTTGCTCTTGGTTTGATATTATCTTCCCCAGCAGCATCTGTGAATGCATTAATATATGCACTATCATTTGTTCTGGCAAGAGTATTGATACCTAATCTGTAATCGCCAAGATTTGTTGTAGTTGTTCTTAAAGCTTCTGCTCCAATAACACCAAATTCCTTCCAAATATTATTTGAAATTTCAAAAGTCCAACTACCACCTAAAGTTCCACTACTTCCAGCAGTATATGTGTTAAAAGAAATTGCCTGATTTGGGAATATACTTAAATAAATGTAATTTGCAGATGGTCCTGGATATCCAGAAGATACGTTAATTGCACTACCACCAGCAGATGCAGCATCTATAGTAATTGTACCAGATGGAATACTCCAAGCAGTTGGAGAATTCAATATACCTATAGAACTAGTTTTGATTTTAACCTGAGTCGATGCAGTAATACCAAGATTATTCAGTGTATCGTTAAAATTAACTTTAATTATAGAATAATTTGTATATGTAACAATTGAAGATACTTGTGGAGATCCTGTTGTGGTTGTTAGTGATGTAAAATCATTGGCATAAATCCACCCCAATGAACCAGTATATCCGACTTTGCCACCCTTAAAGAGAATATCACCAGAACGTGGAGGTACAGATCCCCAGGTTTGATTAGCAGCACTTATCTCTTGTGTAGTGCTAAAATATTGTTGTGTTCCACCAGCAGTAGAAGTACCCAATTTAATATTAGGACTCTTATTGTCTGTAGAAGTTCTTATAGTATAATCTTGAGATCCTCTTGTATTAACACTCCAAACACCAAAGGAAATAGTATTGCATCCTAAAGTAATATCACCTTCACCATTATTGAGAGGATCATTTCTTATATCACTACTTGGAGCAGAATATGTAATAACAGTGATAGGTGGTTTTATAACTCCACCAGATGTATTAGTGGTATCAGAAGTTATAGTAATTGGAACGTTTAAAGTAACAACAGATAAAGTTTCAGGAATAACTTTGTTGTAATTAAATGTAACTGTATTATTGAACGTTACAGGATCATCAAATGTAGTAACAAGTGCATTCGTAATTCCTACTTCTTCGTCTTCCTCATCTAAAATAGGAGCATCTAGTAGAGTTTCTTCGCCTGTAATAGCATTGATTTTCTTGTTACCAATATAAAGGTCACCACTAGAGTTCAATCCAGTGTATAGAACAATACCTGCATCCTCTCTCTTTGCCTGAGCATAATAATCTTGCTTATCAGTTAGAACTACCTGCTGTCTTGCTGGGAAACCAGTTGAGTAGTTACCAGGACCAAAACCAAGATATTCAAAGGTGTGGTTACCAGAACGAGCAATAGATGGTCTACGAAGTTCTACATAAAGTTTTGCTTCGGTTGGATAAGCTTCTGCAGAATCTCCAGAAATAGGAATCTTTCTTGCTTCTGAACCAGCAGAAGCTAATCCTTCCTGACCCTTAATTTCGTTATCACCTGTAAATGAATTAAATTTTGTTCCTGGATCAGCAACAAGATCAATAACAGCTTCTTTTGTTATGCTATTTTTAGCATCATTAACTGTTACATAACCGTGAACAAAATTATCAGCAGCTGAGTATGATTGCGGTGGATCAACGATGCTAGTGTTTCTAGGTGGAGAATCACTATTAACTACTTCATCAGTTACCTGGAACCATAGAGGATCATTCTTTGTAGAAATTGGATAGATTCTAGATACTGGTTGACTAAACTTAAAGTTCTTAAAGTTATTAGAAACACCAGAACCAGTTGGGTTTGGTCTGATATCACCTCTAATACATGTTAGGTAGTAAATACCATCTTGCTGACCTTTGATTCTCTTTCTAATGGTTTCAGATTTAAAGATATAATATGTTCCAGCAAGATCATCCACATCTTGCACACTATCAATTCTATACTGTGCATTTCCACCACCAGAAACTGGAATTGTGATAGTATCACCAACCGTCATCGTATAAACATTTGCACCCTCAACCGTATACTTGTAAACTGTTCTATCAGATCTACCACCATCTGGTTTTTCTTGAAGAACTGCTGTTACAGATCCTTGTGTAAAAGTAGTATTTGTTTGAGGGCTGAAAGGAATTTCAGTAGAAACTCCTTTCAAAATCATGTAATATTGATTTTGGTATGAGAAATAAGCATGTACATATGCTGTACCATAATTAGTAGTTGTTCCATAAGAAATATTTACTAAGTTTGTGGAGTTTTTAAGAGTTAAACTATTAGCAAATATACCAGAACCACCCTGAGGAGCATCAATCTTAACAGTAGTAAAAACTTCTGTTTTTAGAGCAGGATCAATAACACCAACATCAAAAACTGTCAATTCAAGATAATCATTACTTCCTATAGTTTTTGTTTTAGCAGACTGTACAGAGAAATTAATCTTAGAATCGGTTTCTTTTGTGTATGGATCTGTGTATGGATCATATGTTGTTCCAGCATTATTTCTATCTACACCTAGCGTTTCTCCATTCTTGCTAATAGAAGCAAATGAAGCAGCAGCTCCAACTGGTTTTAAAAGAATTCTTTGTGGAACTAATCTTCTAGTATCATCCGTTCTAACTTTTAAAACAAATCCATTAATTGGTTCACGATAGTTTCCATTTTTAGGAATTACATAACGTAATCTATAAACTGTATCGGATGTGCTTCTTTCATCTTCTTGACGATAGAACCATGTATCAGTGGTTCTTGTTTTACCAGTAGTATCAGAATAAACTGGTAATTTTAATCTATCAAGAATTTCATTATTATCAGATGAAGTTTTAATATACCAAGAACCCTTATTACCTAAATTATCAACTAAAGATGCTTCAGGAGCAAATCTTACAGGACTTCTTCTCTTGTTGCAATAAACATAGAATGAAGTACCAACATTGCTAAATTGAACTGCATTTGTTCCATTAATTGCATCAATATGCGAAGTATGGATAGTATATTGTGTATTTGTAGCAGAAGTTAATAACTTAGGATAATTATCTGTTAATGTAGTTGTTGTTGCAGATGCAGTAAGAGTTTGTTTAGTTGCTGTAATAATAGATGCAGCATTTGGTTGTGCAACTGCTGCAGAACCCAACTGACCTCTATCAACACGAACTGCGTTAGTTTGAGTAAATGGATATACTTGATTGAGAGTTGTAGTTGTAGCAGAATTGCTAACAGATACTTTAGTGAAAGTAATTACAGTACTAGAAGTTGATGGTTGTGCTACTGCAGTAGTTCCTAGTTGCCCTCGTTTTACATATATTTCTCTGATATTTGTAGTGGAACCAAATGAAACAATTTGAACAATTTCAGAAGTACTATCGATATTATTAGTAATTCTTACTAAATCTCCTGCAGAAAATCCAGTAAATCCATTATATGTTACACCATTAATAGTTCCAAATTTTGCTGTTAAAATAGTTTCTGTTGCATCAATTGATTCATCAGCAATAGCAGTGAGAGTAGAATCAGTAATTGTCTGTTTTGTAACAGTTGCTCCATTGTTGTGGGATGCTGAACCAGAATTAATTTGCCCACCAACAACAGTCAAATAATCTGCGCCAACTGTATTTACAGACGTTACCAAGAAATACTCGTTATCAACTTTAACGGTATCATTAGCAGCAAAAGAAGTACCGAGAGTTACATACAATCTATCATAAGCAGAATCAGTAATTCCAGTTTCTAAAACTTTCACAAATTCCGTAGTAGCATCAACGTTATTAGTAATTTTTAAATAATCACCTACAGAAATATTTGTTAAACTACTTAGAGCCAACACTGTTTCACTAGAATCTACTAATTCTTGAACAGTTGGAGCCGTTGCAGAGTTAGCTACAGTATACTTAGTTACTGTGTCACCACTAGCATAACTTCCATTAATACCAGTAGTTAAAGATCTAGTTACCGTTAAACTAATTTGCCCAGTAGGTGTTATACCAGTAACTTTGAAATATTCAGATCCTACTTTAACAATATCATTTGATGCAAATCCTGTAGTAGATGCAACATATAATTTAGAAGTATCAAAAGTAGATGGAGACAATCTTACATAATACTCTATATTATCTTCTAATGTTACCCCACCAAAACTTAAAGTTTTTGTCGGTAATACTGAACCAGTAATATCAGTTTGAGATCCTCCCCTGAAAAATACTTTTTGAGGAGTTGTATTAGCAGATGGAAGATCAAATGGGTGTGGTCCATCTGTCTGGAGAGTTTCATTACTTCCAGAAGCAAGATAAGTTTTAAATTTAATTAGATCATATTTTACATCTTGTACATATTGATGTACTTGAATATTAATGTTAGGATCAATTGCTTCTGTTTCTGGAGAATAGATGTAAATACCAGCATTTGCATTCTCTTCACTTGTTGCAAGCATTACTGCTCTCTGTGAAGGGGTTGCTCCGTTAAATTGAGTATAAGCAGAAAAATCTTGTGGGAACGTTTTCCTACCAGGAGCAATTACATAATACTTAGTATTTGTATCAAATCCTTTTGGTAGTCGTACAACTGATTTATCAACAGAAGAATTTAATGGGAAAGGAACAAGACGTACAGGTGTTCCAGTTTCTAGATTGTGTGGATTTGGTAAATTTCCACCAGTTTCAGTTAAAGTGAACAGAGTTGCTCTGCTTGATAGAGATGCAGTATTTACCGACCCAGGAACTTTTGTTACTGAGTTAGGACCATTATTAATAATTGTAGAAATTTGTGCAAAATAAGTATCAATAGCACTAGCAACACTAGCACATTCTGGATATGAATTGTCAGGAAGTACGGAAGAATCAGTTATTGGAGAAACACCAGAACTACCTGCCCAAATACCAGAATTTAAAGTAAGAGTTAAAGTATTTGAAGATGATGTTGAAGTAGCATTTACTGTGGTTCCAACATCAAAACGACTATTTAAAATACCTAACTGAAATTGCGTAGAGTTAATAATTTTTTTGACATATGTACCAGCTGGTATGTTATTATTTGAACTAACAACCTGCATACCGATAACAATACCCTTTGTACTAGAAACAGTAACAGTTGGACTATTGTTTGTAGTACTTGCACTTGTAATTGTAAAACTCCAATTTCGCATGGCAGCAATTGCCAAGTCCCTTACATAATTATAAGCATCTAATGTCTGTGTTACTTCATTATTAATATAATCAAGAGTAGCGCCAACATAGTACGCCTCTGCAGCATCAACAACATTAGTGTTTCCACCTAAACGCAAATCGGAAGCAACAGCTTCTACAATGTATCCGATATCTCTCTTACACTTACTATTCTCAGAAACATACGACCAAGGACCAACATTTCTTGTTGGTAGTGATGTCAAAGAAGAAGTATTGAGTGCAGTGGTTAAAATTGCAATTAAGTTATCTACAGTAGTTCTTACGTTAGCACAAGAAGCAGCACTTACATTAGAACCAGTAAGTGGGTCAGCAATAATTGTTAAATCTTTTACTGTTAATTGGTTAGTTAATGCCGATCTAATTAAATTTCTTGCCTGCTCAAATGCATATACAGATTGTGTAAGTTCACCAAGTAATCCATTATTAAGAAGAGCGCCAGCAGCATCAAAATATGCTTTAGTAGCATCAATAATATTTGAATTTCCGCCACTATAAAGATCATTTGCTACAGCATCAACAATATAACCAATATCTCTCTTACATTTATTAGTTCCAGCACCACCAGCCTGATTTCCTGGTGCGGTGTTTCCAGGTACAGTAAATGATGGATATTGCGTTGTCATATTAGCGAAAGCAGTATCAACAATTTCCTGCTTATTTGCTTTAATTAAATTAGAAGCATCTCTATATCTACCAGTTTCATTGGTGATATTAGGATTAATATAACTTACATTTTGAAGTGCTGGATATTTTTGTAGAATGTATCCAAATGCTTCAGCTTGAATAAATGATTTGTTTGAATCAATTAAATTAGCAGCATCCTGTGCAAGATTATCTACCCCAGTTCCTGCAGGAGAAATAGTAGACAATGCGGCATTCCACTTTTTAACACCATTTGGCGTAACTAATGCACTTTTAATTTGCTTTCCAGATTCTCCACCGATAGCATCCAGTTTAACGTATAGTTTTTCTCCAGATTTTGCACCTAACTTATATCCCTCAATAGAAGCAGCTGGTCTGTTTTCAGGACTGCTTATTTCATCAATACCATAGTATAATCTATCATAATTTGACTCATCATTTGTCAGTGATACATTTAATGTATAATAATTTTTAATATTCTGTGCAGTTTCAACTAACTTTTTAGGTGGAATAATATCTGTAATATATCCGCCTTTATCTTGGTTAAACGCATATGGTTTGTAACCAACAGTGTGTAGAGATGTATTACCAAAGTTGGAGTTAGAGTTGGTGATAGACATGTCACCGCCTGACTCCATCAAGAAGTGATCAGCAAATCCTACTGCGAAGATAGAAACGCACTGAATAAACGCATCTTCAGATGCACGAACGTGGAAGTTTCTCCAATCATCTTTCCAGTATGCAGTTCCATCGATGTGATATGGAGTCGTTGAGAAGGCATCCTGAAGGTTTGCCTGGTTCCATGTGTTGCTGAACTCATCGTAACGAATAAACGCTCTGTCGTCCTTCTGGAGCGACACACCAGTGTACTGAGCGATAACCATCGATTTGAAACCGCTGGCTCTTGAACCATCTGCCCAGATACCACAAATACCCCAAGTTGAACGAATCGAAACGTTGAAGACGTATGGTGATGCTGATTCTACAGAGTCAACTTCTGCCTGAACCTGAGCATTAGTTCCATCTTTGCTAAGTTTAATAGCAGTTCCTTCTGTGTATTCAGCAAGATCAACTAATCCCAAACCAGTAGCAGTATACGGAACTTCAAAAGTAAATTGCTTTGCTGGATCTACAGATCCAAACGCTTTTACTGGGAAAACTCCATTAAGTTTATCATTTCCCGCATTGATACCAGTAATAGCTACAAATTGACCCGTAAAGAAATTGTGATTAATTTTTGTAGTTACAGTAATATCTGCTTTTCCAGTATTAATTCCAGTTAAATTAGTAACTTTAATTTTTTCGATTAAAATAGAATCAGATAGAGGTCCAACAATTCTATTTTCTTGAATTTTAAATCCAAATTCACCTGGATCATCAATTGTTGGTTGATAATTACTAAACGCTTTAGCAACTTTTTGATATAGTAGTCCTAAATCATTTTTGGTAGCAAAAATAAAATTAGTAATTTTGTGGTGAGAATAGTTTGGAATTGCCATTCCAACACCAGTGGAAGGAGAACCATCTGGTTGTGCATATACTTTACCAATTAGATTGGTTGTATCATACAATGGAGAGTTTGAAGACAAATCACCATCCATGATAGTGAATTGCCAGAAATAACAACCACCAGTTACTTGGAATAGAGAAGTTCTTCCTAAATCTTTGTCTGCTGGATCTGGAACATACAGAGGTTTAATTTGCGTTCTACGCAAATCCATACCAACAAGTGAAGTACCTCTGGGAATAATGGCACCACCTTCAATTGAGTTAAATTTATAAAGAACGTTCTCTGGATCAGATAAATCTAAACTAGTAGTGTCGGTCCACTCACCATTTGAATAATTGAATGCAGGAATATCAGCTGCACTTCCTTTTCCTGGTCTGTTATCAATATAGTGAGTACCAGGAGATAGCATGATAGAGAATTGATCAAATCTATCATTATCTCCACCTGGAACATAAGAAAAACGGGCAACTTCTAAGAATGCTCTCTGAATAGTCAAAAAAGGTCTTGTTGGTGACGTACCTCTATTGTCTAATGCATCACTAGCGTTAAAGTCGTCGGGGGAAACATAAAGATATTTACCAGTTTTGCTTGAAATTAGATTATCTAGTCTTGTTAATGGCATCTTCTCAGTTATCCGTAGATATGGTATTTCTTCTGAGTTATTTATAATAAAAAACCTCAGGGAGACCTGAGGTTTATCCGACTTCCTTCACACGGAGAGCCTAATGTCAGACTTGAACTGACGACCGCTCGCTTACAAGGCGAGTGCTCTACCACTGAGCTAATTAGGCAGGAGATTTATCGAGTCCTTTGTACACTTTTTT
>Ga0129333_10000757_pt1 | contig 28107 bp, 9 predicted proteins | sample CPB6_08_DNA_FD_94474 | JGI IMG/M metagenome (GOLD analysis project Ga0129333, IMG submission 94474) | Freshwater to marine salinity gradient microbial communities from Chesapeake Bay, USA - CPBay_Sum_0.6_0.8_DNA | ecosystem: Environmental > Aquatic > Marine > Coastal | place: USA: Chesapeake Bay... | reverse complement strand
GTGGAACACGACCCGAACAATCCAGTACGCGGCGGTTGGGCCGACCGTATCCGCACCCGACTTCCGCATTATCGCGCCCGCCGACCCGATGATGGCGTCCTACGCCATCCAACGCACGGAACAGTCCACCATCCCGTCTGGCGCAACTGTCCTTGTGGACTACGAATACAACGAGAACTTTACGGTCAGCTACACCTCAAACGCTGTCATCAGCGTGGCGCAGAACCAGATCGAATCCATGCGTAGCTTGACCGCCGACGTAGTGGTCAAGCAGGCAAACCCGCTGTTGATCGACATCGACGCGACAATCGTGCTTCAGCAAGACCAGCGGTCTGACGTGGTGGACCCGAACATCCGCGCCGCCCTGATCAACCTGATCCTGAACACCCCGATGGGTTCCAGTATCCGCCAAGGCGACGTAATCAGTGCCATTGATACAATCAACGGGGTTTCTTACCCCGTCGTCCCGCTGACGAAAATGACACTGGCCGACGACACGCAAATCTTGGGCGAGGAACTGGTCACCAGCGTAGCGGGCGATGCCTTGCTGCTGACCGCTTGGACGACCCCCACGGTTCAGGTATGGATGGTGGCCGACCCCTTGAAATACAACACCATCACGGGTGGTGGTGTCGAAAACGAATACAGGGCGGTAGCACAGGACGGCATGGACCTGATCCTGCTGACCCAAACGCCCGTGCTATCTGGCCTGCCTTTGAACGCGGCGGCAGGACAGGCGTTCATTATCGGCGTCGAAGGGCTGAACATCCCTAACTACACCGACGACGCAACGCTGCTTCCGCAGGTGACGGGCTACCCGCGCTGGGTTCAGCTTCAAGGGCTGATTACGGCAGGCAATGCGACCGTGGCCGAGTTTGCCGAATACACGAAGCTGACAGGCGAATTGCAAACCAACGTGCAGGCGTTGCGGGCCAGCCTGACGGGCAACCGCATTCTTGTGACGACGACCAGCAGCGACAGCCCGTTGAACCATCGCTACGCGGTGACCTACTTCGTCTTTGCCGACACAGGGACGAAGGACATCGTTGTCACGAACTTCGACTATGTGGCCGTGGGTTCGTTCAACCTGACTTATGACAGTGACCGCCAGACCAACCGCCGCACGTTCATCACGAACGGCTTCAACACCATTTCGACGTAGGCATGGCAAACGAAACCGAAAACCTACCCGTAGAACAGCAGGCCATCAAAAGCCAGCTAGAAGCCCCGAAGTACCTGCCCTATTCGGTGCAGGAGAACCCTTCGTTGGCCGTTGGGGAAGATGCTGCCTACCTGTCTGCGGTGGACGCCCAAGTGCAGTCCATCATGCAGTTCTTTTTGGCAGTGGTGCCGTCGAACTACACCAGCCAAATCAAGGGTCCGTTCTACACGATGCAGTTCCAAGCGGCTGCGGAACAAATCGCCCGCATCCAAGTGTCTGCTTCTGACGTGTTCGCGGACGCTGACTACGACTACACCCGCCCAGAATTCCTTTACCAGATCATCGGTTCGCTGGTATTCCCCGACGTAGCGGAAGACGGTATCCCTTCGTTGCCTTCGGACATCGCCCAGCGCAGGTTCCTCAAGGACATGGTTGGGATCCTGCTGAAGGGTGCCACCAAGTCGGCCCTGTACGATGCCATCAAGCTGTTGACCGACGCCGACGTGCAGATCATCGAGAAGTCCATCGCTTCGCGTGGCAACCCGCTGTCGGGCTACACGCTGGCGGAACAGTTTGAATTCGAAATCAACCTGTCCAAGACCGTCAAGACGACCACGGTCTTGAAGACCACAGGTGCGCCGCCGACGATGGAAGCGCACTATCACACCATCCAAGTAGACCAGAACGGCAACGGCAAGACTGTCGAAACCTTCTTCACGGAGGATGGCATTGTCGGCGTGCCCCATATCCACGACATCTACGAGTGGGCTGTCCAACCCTACGTCGCGACAGCGACGGTTCCCGCACACAGCCACGACGTGGTGTCGGAATTCCCCGCGTCCGATCCCGCAGCACTTTTCCGCAACATCGCCCTAGTGCTGAAGGCCATCAAGCCTGCACACACGCTGTACGAGTACCGCAACGTCTTTCGCGAAGTCTTTGGCGGTATCTTCACGGACAGCGCCAATTTCGACCTGAACTCAGCGTATTACGACGACCTCCGCAAATACTGGTGGGGTGCAAAAAGCATCACAGGAACCTTGGGCGTCACGCTTTCCGACCGAACGCTGTTTAGCGATGCGACCCGCAGCTTCGCAAACATCAACGCTGGCGCAGCTTTGACCATCCTTTCTGGACTCAACGCGGTCAATGCCAGCAACACCGACCAGAATACGGTGGGCCGCTACACGGTCACCGACGTGCTGACCTTCCCCGTCCCTAGCGATACCAGCGTAGTCCCCTTCACGACTTCGCCCACGGGCCTATCTGGGTTCTTGCAAATCACGGGAACGGACACTTTGCAGTCGATGGTCTACAGCCTAGCGGCCAACACCTACGTTCCCGACACAGCAGCGACAGTCAACTGGGCGACCATCACTGAGAACGAAATCCTGACCATCGCTTCAGGCGTGAACGCAGGCAGCTACCGCTTCGAAGCCCTGATGGGGAACAACGGCGGTCTGGTTCGCGTGCTGATCGGCAAGAACGGCAGCCAGCCGCTGACCCCTGTCGGGCCTGCTTATCAAGCCCGCATGGCCCCTAGTCTGCTTCGGTTGGATCGAAGGATGCGGTATGCCGCGACAGGGCAGCAGTACCAAGTCGTCGTGGACCGTCTGGGCGTGCTGACACCCAACGTCGTGACGAACGAGGACGCTTCTGTCTACTTCGCCCCGCACTTCGGCCCCCTGCCACCTGTGCCCGCTTACGCCCCGACGCCGAACTTCTTGTACGACAGTCTGGACGAACCCGCTGCGGGCGTGTTCACACAGTCGGCCTTCCTGACGGCAAATGGCCCCTTGGTGAAGAACTGGGGCGACTTCACGATGGCGACCATCAACGACGTTTCCGTCACGGTCAATGGCGGCGCGGTTGCTGTTGCGTCCATCGACCCCTACATCGGGCGGATCAACCTTGTCACGCCCATTCAAATCACCCCCGCACCCGGCATCCCTTGGGACGTTCGCGTGTCCTACAACTGGATGCCCAAAGCGATCGTGGACACAGCGGCACTGAACACGGTTGGACTGGTGCTGAACCAGTGGGACCGTGCAATCAATCACGACAACCCCCCGTGGCACGGTGTGGGGCAACTTGGTGCCGTGTCCACGGGTTCACGCTTCCTGCTGGGCACCGAACTTGGACCCGTCGAAGACCAAGAACCCCTTTACATTGGCTACCGTTACTTGGGTTTGGACCGCACCTACACCGCGTCGTTGAATGACCCTACGACCCTGCTGCTGAACCAGAACCCAAATAGCTTCACGACCAATGAGTTCACTGTGGTTCCCGACCAAGTGTCGGTGAACTACGAAGCAACGACGTTCCCCACGCTGGAAAACTGGGTGCTGAACGGCCAAGACGCAGGCGGTCTTGTCGGCAATGGAACCTATCAGGTCACATCGGCTGACAAGGGTTCTTACAGCATGGGCCAGCCAGCCTTCTATTACCAGATGACGAACTTGACGCTTCCATCGACGGGGCGTGTGGTGGTTCGTTTCCTGCTGGATCCCGCGACAGTCACGCCGACTGGGGTCTTTACAGGCGTTGCCTTTGGCAGCCACGATAACCGTCGTTCCTACATCGTAGGGATGTTGTTGCTGCCCGCCTATGCGACAGAAGCCCCTTTCCGCAGCATCGGCTTCCTGCTGGACCCCGCCCGCCCAGACCTTCGGGCATCATGGCTGGTTGGGCCTCAAACGGACTCCTCCTTTGCAAACCCGCAGGTTACGCTGACAAGCCAAAACAAGCTGGTAGCCAAGACGGCGGTCATCCCGCAGAACGTCAAGGTGGGCACCCGCTTTCGCATCGAAAGCGGGCCGCAGCAGGGCACCTACACCGTTTCCAACGTAGTCACCCAGACGCCCCGCGAAACCATCGTCAGCAAAGGCACCGTGGTCTTCGCAGGGCAGATGTCGCGCACGGTCATCTTCCCTACCCCCTTGGCAGGGTCGGACTACCGTGTGACGTATTCGTTCAGTCCGACTGGCCCTTCGGCCTATGCGGCGAACCAGACTTCGACGGGCTTTACGCTGACCCTGACAGGGACGACGGGGTACACGGGTTCCGTCACCTACACTGTCTATCAAGTGGTATCTACGACGACAATCACTGTCGCAGAAACCTTTCCCGACAACATCAACAACTTCCTTAGCAAGTACCAGACCTTGGTCTGGGAAGTGGACTACAGCGTGCTGACGACCTACGCCCTGACAGTCAGCACCGCTACCCACAAGGCAGCACTGTATTGTTCTGGCGCATTGTTCGGTACTTTCCTGACGGCAGACGCCACTACCGCGCTGGCACAGCCCGCACAGGTTGGCCCGTTGGACTTCGGATACGCAGGGGGATAAGCCATGACCAAGTATAGCACCGCAGCCAACGACCGTATTCTTTACACGTTCGCTTGGCCCACTGCGACTACAACGACCAATGGTTCCCCCTCGACCTACAGTAAGCTGGCTATCTTGGGTCAAGTCTATCTTGACTTCTACACGCCGACCTTGGGGGCGGTCTTTACGGGCATAGCGTTGAACGCCCTGCCTGTAGGGTACACCCTGTACCAATTCACAACGCATGGTTTCAGCGTTCTGGTGCCTATCTCCGCGATTGGAAATGCAGGTCGCTACACCATGATTGCTTACGCGAACCCCGCTTTGCCGAACGCCAACGAATATGCCGAACAAATTCAGTACGCTGAAATCAATGACAGCTTCCAAAGCATCTACACAGCGTCACTTTCGGCTAACGCATCCGTTCAAGCAGCAGGGTACGTCGGAAGCCGCGTCAATGACATCAATACGCAGATCGTCACAGGCGGGGCAGGGACAGTCAAAAACAATGTGTCTGCGACGTTGGTGCAGGCCACGGCGTCTGCAACCGATGCCGCCATCGCATCGGTTCAATCCACCAATGCCGCTACAACGGCAGCGATTATCAACACGGGCCTTGGCACCCCGACCCCGCCTTCGACCATTGCACAGACCTTGGAACTGGCCTACGCGGTCAACAACAACGCCAAGCGGTTTGACGCTGCCACGGGTCGGCTGTACCTGCGGAACGCCGCCAACACCGCTGACCTTGGCTATTGGCCTTGCTTCCAAGACTATGCGGGTCTAGTCCCCGCGACCAGCTACGACAACATCGTTTACCAAGGGCGGTTCCAGCCGTAAGAAGGTGTCACCATGTCGTTCCCTTGGGGCGTACCATTAGGGCTGTGGCGGTTGACGCGACCACCATACACCGCACCTATCGTGCCCGCAGGTCTGCCTGTGGTGCAGACAACGCTGCCGCAACCGACCACTAGCCAAACCAAGTAGGTGACCCCATGCCCGGTTCCTTTAGCACCACCGACACGCTGCGGTTTACGATGCAAGTCTACAAGCTGGTCACTGCCGTAGCACCCAGCGACATCACGGTGACGACGGAAGCCACCGTCGCAAACTTTCGAATTGGGCTGCAATTGAACGGTGTTTCCCTGTTCAGCTTCACCGCTATCGCTTCATTGCCAGCGGGCGTCACGGCTGCCTATAACGACGGCTTGCTGCACGTCACCGTAACTTCGACCTACGTCTTAGCGGCGTCGGGCGGCGGTGTAGGTCGCTGGGTGTGCCGTGCGTTGTCCAACGCTTGGTCTACGGCCAGCCAACCTGCTTTCGACACGGCTGACGTAAACCCCACAATGGTCACGAACATCGCCAGCATTCTTGCCACGACAGTCACGGGCGGCGCGGGCACCATCAAGGACAACCTTGCGGCCAACTACGCTACACTGGTCACGGGTGGGGCAGGCACGGTAAAGAACAACGCTTCTACTGCCGCGACCCAATTGGCGGCTGGTGGCGCAGTGTACGACACCCTTGTCACGGGTGGTGTAAACACCGTCAAGGGCAACCTTGCGGCCAACTACGCGACCTTGGTCACGGGCGGTGCAGGAACCGTCAAGGACAACGCCAACAGTGCCGCTATTTCGGCACAAGCCGCTGCATCAGATGCTTCCACGGCAGCCACGGCGGTCACTTCGGGCACGATCTACAACAACGCTTTGAACGCCGCAGCGGACGCAGCAGCGACCCAAGCGATTGTTTCGAACGAACTGCAATCGGGCGGTGCAGTGTACGACAACGTGGCGTACATCACTGGACAATTGCAGTCGGGCGGGGATGTGTACGACAACGTGCTTAGTGCGAAGACAGATTCTGCGGCGGCGGCTTTTTCTGCGGACGACGCGGCCACGCAGGCTGGGGTTGCCGTCAGCAACACGACTCCGAGCTTTCCTTCCCCGCCAATCCCTATCACACCACCCCCAGAAGAACCGCTGGTTCCCAAATTGGCTGACCAGACGACTTTGCTGTACTGGATGCTTTCGGGCCTGTCCCGTGTGTTCGTCGCTGAAACTGGCCGCATTTACCTTGACCTGACGCAGATGTACCCGCCTGCTGGGCCTATCCCTGCGGGATCCGTGGCTTACTTCCAGTGTTGGAAGGACACCTTGCGGACAGAACCCGCGACCACGCTGGCTGAAGTGATTGTGCAAGACCCCTTGACCATTGAATTGGGCGTCTGATGATTCCTGTACTTCCCATCCTGCCGCTATGGGCGGTACTGCCTAGTGGCCCTGTGCCAGCAGTGCTTCCTGCGCCCAATGAGATGCCCGCAGGGGCACCACCATCGGCAATGTCCGCAATCTTGCGGACAGACAAGGAAGGCCAAGTCTTCTGGGGTTCGCTGGATTCCCAGACGACCAACACATCCGTTTGGTCTTTTGTCCGTTATCAGATCACCCCTGACGAAAACACCCTGACCAGCCGTGGCTTTATCGTAGACACGGAAATGGGCGTCCTGCCCGAAAATAACCCGAACTACGAATGGTTTCAGGGTGCCTCTTTCGGACAGGCGCGGCTGTTCAACGCTGGCCCCGCGACGTTCCTTGGCCTGAAGTCCACGGTCGGTTCGTTCGACCTGTTCTATTCGTTCTACTACCAGCGCATCGAACCCTTCTTGCAGTACCAGTCGATCTTCGACTTGGATGCCCGCTACTTGGTGGACTACGGCACACAAGGTACGGGCGATGCGCGTATCGCCATCCAAGACACGACCCGATACGTCGAAGTCGGAACGCTGCTGTACGTCGAACCTTCCAGCTACGTCCTGCGGCGTATCATCAGCAACCCCAGCCTGTCCTACGCGGGCTTGTATGACCCCACGGCCCAACTGAACGGCGCATGGACGAAGTATGGGTTCTTGACGGGCACCCCATACGAACGAGTGCTGACGACCAGCATGGAAAACGTCGGTGCCAAGGGGTACTACGACGGGGTTCTGGACGCCTACAACACGCAGCTAACGGGAACTGTGACGACAGGTGCGCTTCCCGCCAGCACGCTGGCAGGGACAAGCACCCGCTTCTTGCAGGAAATTGCCGCAGGGGATTTCGTCAAGACCGAAGATGGGCGCACGTTTACCGTCACGAATGTTGCTGCGTCACAAGAAGAAATCAGCGTAGCCCCTGCCCTGTCGGCTGAATACACAGGCCCGTTGTGGCGCACGCCCTACGCGGACACAGGTTCCCGCATTACCGAAGTGAAGCTGAAGGTCGTCAGCACGGGTAACCCTGCGACCGCCCCAGACGTAGGGATCTACTTCACGGGAAAGGCAAACGGGCGCATCTACACGGCCTATCTGCGGTATGTCGCAGGCGTCCCGACCGTCCAGCTACTGCAAAACGGCCCCGGTTCCGCCATCCTCGCATCCGCAGCCTTCAATTGGGCTGACGGCAACTTCCACTACTACATGCTGTGGGCGGATGCCGTTGCAGACAACGTGTCCCTGTTGCTGGACGACACGGTTGCTGTCAACACGCCACTGACAAACTTCAGCGTGTCCGCTACGCACCCAGACCTGCGCTTCGGCCACAACAACGGGACTTCCGTCGCGGCGTGGGAAACCCTGTCGCATGTCTGGGTTCCGCCCGCCAGCGCGAGAAGAACCTTGGGTGTCTGGCTTGGCGGCGACCGTAACGACATCGACAACTGGCAGATCCCCCGCACGGACAACCCCTTCGGCTCGCTGCCCGCTGTGCCCAACAGCGAAGCCAACGGCGCGGACATCGTGCAAATGGATTGGACCAATGCCATCGAAGTTCGGGTCCACCGTGACCCGACTTTCGGCGTGTCCATTTACCGCCCCGACTTGGCGGTTCCGCCTTGGTACACAGGGCCGCAGTTCAACAGCGAATACACGGACCCCACCAAGGCGTGGATCAACGTGGACGAAACCCGACTGCCTTTGCAGTCGGGTGAGGTCTTCGGCAGCGTAGCCTTCGGGGCCATCGACCCCCTGTCGGTGTCGCATCAGTCATGGGACTACGTTCGCTACCGCATCTACCAGTGGCCCGACCAAGACTTCCGCAGCCCGCAAGGCCATGTGCTGAACCGTGCCAACCAGATCGGTTCGACCGAACTGTTTGACCAGACAGAGGCGGAAACCGTCGTGGTGGAAAGCCTTGACAGCCGCACGGTTAGCCTGATCCCGACCAACTTCTACGCCCAAAGCATCGTTCGCGTCATCGACGGCCAAACGCTGATTAGCGCGACCCAGTGGACGTTCGACCCTGTGACCCAGACGGTCACGCTGGGCTACGACAGCAACGGCTTCCCTGTGACGTTCAGCGACACGCACGCGGCGGTGACTCTGGTGTTTGTCCCGGGCACGCCCGTGACGCAGACCTACTTGGCGTCCGTGCCGTGGAACAAGACGGCCACCCTGCTGAACGAAGGCACCCCACCCTTTGTCTATCAGCAAGCCCAAACCATCACGCGCACCGTGGTTGCAGGCAGCGTCCTGTTCGACCCCGTTATCCCAAGCGAATTCATCGACAACACGTTCTACGACACGCTGGAGTTCACTTCGCCCTTCAGCGTCGTTCCCGACCTTGGCACGACAGCCCCGTCGCCCTACTACCTGCCACCCCCTGCGCCGCCCAACACGGCAGCACAGGTGCCTGCCAGCTACCAGACGGTAGACGTATACGAAGTGGACAACGGGGCGCAGCAGAACCTGATCGCCATCTGCGACGATGGCCCCTTTACATTGGACTTCAGCGCCCTAGTCGCTGCCAACACTGTCGCTATCGGCCCGCAGTTCAACGAATACTATGCCCCCGTCCCGCTGGACGCCATGTGGGAGCAAGCTGGTTTGTTCCCCGCAGGCCCGACTTCGGTGGCGGGTGTTCTTCGCCTTAGCGGCGGCACTTCGATTTTCGACATCAGCGGTTCGTCCACGACCAACCCGACCATCATCACGACGACGGGCGACCACAGCTACCATGTGGGGTCAAACGTCCTGATCTATGGGCATAGCGTGGTTGGCGTCAACGGCCTTTGGACGGTGGTAGGCATCCCCGCTTCCAACCAGTTCGCTATCGGCTTCGACAACAGCGCAGGCGTTGCGGGCACTGGCGGGCAGTCCAGCGTGGGCCACCAGAATGACCTTGCGACAATGACGACGACCATGTGGCAAGTCGGCGGTACACTTGGCCCAGCAGGCCAATTCGTGTTGGCACCGACCGCAATCGGTCAACAGGTTATTGTCGGCCTGAATGGGGTGCCTGTGTTCCCCTAGCAGCCCATCCAAGCTGCATACGGTAGCAGGGGTATCGTTCATTTGATTATGCCCTGTCCGTGTACGGGGCCGTACTACCGTAGGGGTGCCGATGTCAGCCTTCCGTGAAACGATGCCGCCCGCCCAATCGGCTGTCTTGTTCAATCTGCACAGCGGAGGGCAAGAAAAGGTCAGCGGCCCTACAGGCACCTTTATCGTGACGTTGACCGACGCCGCCACAGGCGAAGTCGTCCAACACTTCGAAAAGAAGAACATCATCACGCTGGATGCAGGCATCCTTGCTGCGATGCTGTTCCGCAGCCCCGCTTCGCACAACGGCATCAACGGTCTGGCTGTCGGAACGGGTGCGACAGGCAACATCTTGTCGCCTGACGCCCCTGACAACCGCCAGCGCAAACTGAATTCCGAACTGTTTCGCAAGGCGATTGCTGCAACGCAGTTCCGCACTTCGGCTGGTGTGGCTTCGGCCATCCCGACCAACGTGGTGGATTTCACGACCGTCTTTGCGACCAGCGAAGCCAACGGTTCGTTGGACGAGATGGGTCTGGTGGCGGCGATCAATGTGCCACCGGGCGTGGCGAATCCCAATCCCAACGCCTACCCGACCTACGACCCGACCGTGGATGTAACTTCGCTGGACATCCTTGTAAATTACTTGACCTTCCCAGTGGTTGTGAAGACCAATGCGACGGTGTTGACCATCACATGGCGTTTGACCTTCTAACGGGTGGGTGCTGAATGTCTGTCAAGGACACGAAAAGCCAATACGCAGCACTGAACCCTGTTGTCCCGAATACGGTCAGCCGTAGCTTGGCTGTAGGCGACCGTTCGTTCAGCGACGTGGTGTTCGAATCAGGCAAGCCTGTTTTGGACTGCGAACTGAACCTCCAGCAGGACGCCCAGCAGTTCGTCAATGCGCTGGTCAGCAAGCGTTCGCAGCAGTCTGGGTTCTATCGCGGCCAAGGGCGGCACGATAGTTCGACCGACTATTTCTTCGACACCCCGCCTACGCTTGCCGTCAACCAGTTCGGCCTCAAGCGGTTGGAAGCGGTAGTGGCGGGCTTCCCGCTGGTCATCGAATACACCAACACACCTACCGCAGGGGAAAACGTCGTCACCCTGACCACCCCCACGACGTATAACTCCTTGGATCCCACGACCATCAAGCGCACGGACTTCGTGTTCTTGGAAGTCTGGCAGGCACTGGTTGCCCCCTCGCCGCAGGCGAAGGTCACGGTCACGCTGTCAAGCGTCATCGCGGGCGACACGTTGACCCTAAACCCCGGTGCAATCGTCCTAACCGCCGTCGCAGGCCCACCCGGACCCAACCAGTTCCAAGTCGGCGGTACGGATTCCATCACGGCGATCAACCTTGCGGCAGTAGTCGATGCCCTGCCAAATTTCACCGCAACTGCTACTGGGCCTTTCGTCACGATTTGGGCTACAGGCGCGGTTTTGGCAGGTGTCGCAGGTAACGCGGCTACCGTGATTGGCACGGGCGGTATCAGCCCCTTGGCCTTGACCAACTTTTCGGGTGGTGCCGACCGCCCCAACAAGCCCAGCCAAACGCAGCTTTACCGTCACGGCAACGTGCAGTCGGACGCCACTACTTGGCTTCCCGACGACTTGATGGATCCTGCCCTGCACGCGGAAACAACGCAGCGTGTGCAGGTCCAGTACCGCATCCGTGTGACAGGTGCAGCGGAAGCTGTTGACTACAAGGTCAACCCTGACGGCTTCAGTAAGAACCTTGTGCTGGCGCAAGGCGGTTCTGCTGTCCCCGTGGCGAACTACCAGTTTGTCCCTGCGGATGGTGTGACAGTCAAGGCAAACAGCAGCGCCCCAGCCTACGGCTTTGTTGACAATGGCTTGTGGATTGCGGGCGATGGCAGCGGCGCTGCCGCAGCCGCCCTGAACAGCTTGGATGGGTTTGTCTACGCAATCCCCATCTGCTTGGTGTTCCGCCACAACCTGTCTGAAGGTGCGGGGTTCGGCTTTGACCCGACGAACAACACCAACGGTGCGCCTTCGTGGTCGCACGCAATCTACAACAACACGCTGATCGACCCCGCTGGACCCGGCCTCCCAGTGCTGGCCAACCTGTCCGACCGCCCAGACGGACACTTTGCCGACGTAATCGACCCTGACAACGTGTTGGACTTGCGGCGTCATGTCAACCCGATGGGCGTGGACCTGAAGGCGGAACTTCAGTACCAAATCCAGTCGCTGATGGACGGCAAGAACTTCACTTGGGCCATCGACACGGCAGACAAGCAGGTGATGGGCAATGGTTCAGGCGATGTGGCCGTGCGGCATCTTGTCTGCGATGCCATCGGGCGCACGCATGATGTGGACGGCACAAACGCCTACCAAGGCGATACCCCCCGTGGCGTCACCATCCGCAACTTCGACCACATCTGCCGTCGCTTTGCCGATCAGCCCGTAGCGGAACGTGTTCTGGTGGCGTTCTACCCCAACGACATCGCGGGGGTGGCTGGCCCGACACAAGGCGACTACACGGATACGCCTATTGCGATAACGAACGTCACGGCGACGGACCCGATCGTCATTACGGCTGTGGGTCACCCGTATCAACCGGGCGATTACGTTGAAATCTATGACAACTTGACCAGCGGTGCGGCCCCTTCGACCCTGAACGGCAAGTGGGTCGTCGCTACGGTGGCCGTGAACACTTTCACGGTGTCGTTCGACAATACGATCGCCCCGCCAAATGACGCTACGGCCAGTGGCTTTGTTGTCGGCGTCGGCATCCGCAACACGGGCAAGTACGTCACACGGGCGGCGGGTGCAGCCCCTTATCGGTGGCACGAAGACGATCAACTGACCTTCGACCTGACCCAGTTTGACGTTACTTCCGATGGCGGCATCTTTGATGGCCGCACTTGGACCAGTTCGGCCAGTGCAGGCCCACCGCCCGTTGGCATCTACTTCCCTGCCTACGCCCCTGCTGGGACACGCATCACCAACGTGCTGTCTGTCTATCACGACGACGGGTACTACGGCCCTTCGATTGACTCGACTGTGCAGGTCAAGTCGGTCGTCGGTCTTGGCACCCTGACGGTTACTTTGACCTTGGACGCCAACGGGTTGACTGCAAACAGCGGTCAGCCTTCGGACAACGTGCCTGCCAGCCCGACCTACAACCCTGATCACCTTCTGGTGCGGCCCAACGGTGACCCAACGGTCGTCAACGGTTCGTCGCGGCGCATCTTTGTCGAATTCGAAGTGACGTATCCGCGTGGCGTCGGGACGACAAATACGCCCGACCATCCTGTGTCGCCAAACAGCCCTGCGCCACCGCCTGCGCCAGCGGGCGTGTACCCCTTCGGTCTGACTGCCAGCCGCAACCGTGCGCTGATTGAAAACTACTCGCTTGCCCGCCCTTCGGACTGGCACGACCTGACAGGCGTCCTGTACCGCGAAGGCCACCGCGAAGCCCAACTGGAATACCAAGTCGGTGCGCCCCTGACAGCGCCCTTCCCGTCGCCCATCGTCAGCAACACCCGCTTGGTGGACGACATCATCAGCAGCAGCCTGACGACGCTGAACTTCCCACGGCGCGTTTTCGACAGCCGTGGTGGCGTGACGGTCACTGACTTTTTGGGTGTGCCCTACCTAGTGGACGACAACAACACGCCCTACGGTGCCAGCAACAGGTTGGTTCTGTTGACCGCCAACTTGCCGCAGCGCCAAACCCGCTGCCAGATTTCTTACTACGCGCTTGACGCCATCCCCAACTACGGTCAGACGACTGTTTCCTACCAGCTTTCGTTCTACTATCGCAGTAACGCCCCGCAAACCTGCGGGATCCACAACGGCGACTTCCTGAACACCCTTGCTGGTGGTCAGGTTCCGCCCGTCCTGCCTATCGAACCCTTGGTCACCAGCGAAACGCTGCTGACGGGTCAGGTAGGGATGGGCAGCACCGATGATGGCTTCCCCTACGCTGCCCCGCTGGATCAGATCCCCCTGCGTGGCAACCGCCCCTTCATTGCATCGACGGCGACGATTGACGTTGTTGCCACCCCCGGCATCAGCGCCACCAACCCCGTCGTCATCACCACGACAGCCAACCACAACTACGGGATTGGCACCTACGTCACCATTTCAGGTGCGGGTGTCGCTGGCGTCAATGGGACTTGGATGGTCAGCGGGATCCCCGCCCTGAACCAGTTCACCATCGGCTACGACAACAGCGCGGGTGTTGCAGGTGGTGGTGGCCAGATTCTTACCGTGGCTGGAACCTACACCCCTCGCGAATGGTCCATCGCGGGCACGTCGAATATCAGCATCGCTGACTTCAGCGCGACAACTGGCCTGCTGAACCTGCCGACCTACGTCGCACAGGACGGCACGCAAATCCTTCAGCTTGGCGGCACAGGGACTACCCCTACTATCGAACGCCCGATTGCGGATTCCGAATTCCGCATCATGTACCCCTTTACCAACCCTGCGGGCTACCACCCCACCGTCATGTCTGAACCGCTGACAGGGCCAGTGGGCCACAAGGTCTTCACCCCCTTCCTTGCCCGTGCCCTGCACGACTTCGGGGCACTTGCCGCCCGCAATCAAAACCTTGCTGAAGACGGCATCCTGTACCGCAAGAACGAGATTCTGCTGGTTGTCTTGACCCGTGAAGCGGTTCTGGATGCCGACAACGACATCGCGTTTACGAACACTGCTGCGGATCGCGTCTGCGCCGCCGTGTATCGCACCCGCAACCTGCTACTGACCGTGGGTGAATAGCCATGCCAAAGAACACCAACCCCAATAGGGTCCAAAACAATATCGGGCAGGAACCCTTTACGCAGGCTAACTACCGACTGACTGTCGGCGCACTGTCGCCCAACAACATCCTGTCAGTTTCCCCCGCGCAGAAGCATGACGCAGGCGTGGACTTTACGTTCATGCTGGCTTCGCACGTCCAAGACCCGCACGCAGCGCACCCTGCCAGCGCCATCAGCGTCGAAGACATCCCACCCGGAACCTTCAACTCCGACAACGTGCAAGGCGTCTTGCAAGAACTGGCGGGTCTGTCCTCTCCCTTCCCTGCTGGGCTGGGCGAATGGTACGGGTCTTTCCCTTTGACCACGGGCATCCCCGACTGGGGCATCCTTGGGATGAACGACGGGGCGTTGACGGGCTTCAGCCTGTCGGTAATCGACTTGCCGCAAAGTCATCGGTATCCGTACCAGTGGGTGCCGCCGACACCGGGCAATAGGACGAACCTGTCTGACTTCGGCCCGTTCGAACCCCCGCCTGCCACAGTATCCGCACCGCCCGTTCCGCCCGTTTACTTCGAATTCACGCAGACTTCTGGTGCCGACCTGACGGCCAACTGGAACGCTGGCGGCTATTCCCCACGCGATACCGTGTTCAACGTCGCAGACGGGGTGGGCAACTACAATGGTGGCGGCAACCCTACAGCACTTGCTGGCGGCTTCACGCGGCGCGGCAATCTTGTCCAGACTTACCGTATCCTTCGCAGGCTGCCTGCGGTTACCACCATTCCCGTTGTCGCCACGGGTGTTATTTCCCCCGCCGACCGTGGCGTCGTCGCCCTGATTCATTGGCCCGACGATGGCCTGATGGCGCAGTTCGCGGCCCAACCGCTGTTGGACAAGGTAGTCGCTGCTATCTGCCTTGGGCAGGGTTTGTACGACCAAGGCGGCTGTCCCGTAGACGGTGAAGGAGGCGGGATCTTCTTGCTGGGCGGTACGACGAATGACCCCGACCCCTACGCTTGGCCCGGACAAGCCACAGGTCAAGCAGGTCTGGCAGAAATCTATCGTGGTGTGGCGGACTGCTTCAGCAGCCAGACCTTCACGGACACAGAAGGTGCAAGCGGCCTTGGCCCTGACAACAACATCTTCAAGCAGTCCAGCCCCTACTGGAACTTCGATGGTCTGGTCAGCCCGCAACTGACCATTTCGGCAACGACTTCCTTGACGCCGTTTACGACGCAGATCACGGTGAACCCTGCCCACAACTACAAGGTTGGCCAACCCATCACCGTGGACAACTGCCCTGACATCAACGGCGGCGCAGAAATCACGGCCACGGTCGAATCTATCGTTGGTGTCAACGACTTCGTTTTGTGGGTCAACGGCGCGACCAACGCGGCTTCATCTGGTACGACGCAGCGCATCACTGGCTGCGATGTGGACGACTACCCTGCGAACGAAACCCCCTTCCCCGCCCAAGTCCGTGTCGGCACGGTTGCTGCCGCAGGTATCGCGCCTATCGCTGGCGGTGTGCCGATCCTTGGTGCCCCTTATCTGGGCGGGGCTGTTCGTGGAACGCCAATCCCGACCGCACCGACCACGCAGGACGACCTTGACAACAACTTCTTCCAATACCGCCTGCCTGTGCTGAACGACTACAGCAACGGCGTCACGGGCTTGAAGCACACCCCGCTGCTGGAAAAGCCTCGCTACTACGCCAAGCCGCCCTTGGCGGACAACGCACTTCCCTTGGTGAACGCAGGCAACTTTACTGCCTACGGCATGGATTACTATCCGCACCAGATCGCCCGTTTCCGCCACCGCTTCGAAATCGCCGCACCCTCGACCCTGACCGACGCGGGAAGCTACATCCTCCTGCACTTCAAAAAGGAAGAATACTTCGAAGACTTGGTGGTGCGCGGGGTGTGGCCAACTGACGACAAGCTATACAGCGCAAACGTCGCCAATGTCGCCGCCATCAACGCAGGCACGGATGGTCTGGACAATTCGCAGTCCAGCACCGTGCAGAACATGATCGACCAGACCGACTTGCAGGCAACTGGCTGGGTCAACGGTTCCATCAACGGCAAGCCGTTCTTCAACCTGTGCGGCACGGTGGTCGTGGACAAGACCGACATGGCGATAGCCCCGCCTGTCTTGGCGGCAGCCCCGACCTACGACATCACGACAACTCCCGCAGGCACTATCCCTGAATGGATCCACACCGTTTCTGGCGTCAGCTACTTCGCGGCAAGGGATAGCAGCGACAGCCCCTGTTTCGAACTGGACACCTTCTCTTTGACCGTAAACAGGCTGTTTGGCGATGGCTTGCAACACCGCGCCTTTCTGACAGGTAACCGCAACGGGTCTTTCAGCCCCTCGCGGATTATGACCATGACCCCCTTGATGACGCACTTGGGGGACTTCTTCAACATCGCGCAGGACTTCACCATCACCACCGCAGCGGCTGGTGTCTGGAAGCACTCGCAACACGCCGAATTCGCCATCGAAGCAATCAACCCAGCGTCGGCAGTCGGCGGCGCAGGGCCACTGATCGCAGCCACGGCCACCCTGCCCGTCATGTCGATTTCCCCGACTTCGCCCGTGCCTGATGTCTTTATGTTCAGCACGAAGGCCAAGCCCCACGCCTTCGTGCGGACGCCCTTGTCGCACAGCTTCACCCTGTCCACGGACGGCGTAAACCTTGTCAATTCCTCGATCGCCCTGCTGGGCGGGGCGTCTGTCCTGTATTCCGCCTGCACCCGCGACCCTGCGGCGAACCCTGAATACGGCAATCTGGTAGACCCCTTCTTCCCGCCGCCTGCCCTTCCGCTTTGGCCCGCAGCAAATTTTTCGCTGTTTACGACACAGAAGGCATACGAAGAACGCTTTCTGGATGAAGTCTATCGTTATCACGTCGAATTTGGCGGGATCACGGTCAACCCAGACCTTCAGAACTTGATTGGACCGGGGCTTCCGCTGCCTGCGGCACCAATCGAAATCCCATCCAAAGCTGGTGTTGCCATTACCTTTGTTGGGCCACCTAACTACTTCTGGGAAAACGCTTCGTGGTTCCAAGGTGGTACGTTCGGTTTCCCAGCTTACGAAGCGGATCTTTCGGCTGTTGCCTACAGCACCATCGAATCAGGACAAGAACTGCAAGTCGCTGGGTTGCCCCACCGCAACCCGCCCATTTCCGAAGGGCCAAAGGCACCCAAGCCCGCCACGGGGATGCTGCTGTACCCCAAGACGGACTACACGACGAACCATCGCCCCGATCTGGGCACAGATGGCGTCACTCAGTTCGACTACCGCTTCGGGTTTTTCGCCCGAAACTACGTCCGCGTTCTTGACTTGCAGGATGCCAGCCTGAACGTCCAACCCGGCCAACCCTTCGCCATCCTTCAGTTCAAGGGCCTTACCCTTGACGACTTCGCCTACGCTGGCGGTGCCACCCCCGGTTCCAGCAACATCGCCATCTTGGCAAAAGTGCCCGGACTCACCACTTGGATGGACGTTGGCCGCGTGGACGGTGCTGGCCCCAGCAAGCAAGACCCGCTGCTGGATGGTGCGGGATGTGCTGTGCTTGGCCCTGACACCAAGAACCTGATTGACCCCTTGTACGGCTACCCCATCGCACAGGTGAAGATCAACGTCGGACCCGTCGCCAACTTCTTCAAGAACGTCATCGACGGTCAGTGCGAAGACGAAATCCCGCTGCTGATCAAGGTGGTCTACTACTGCCCACACGCCGTTGCGACCATCACCGTCCGCGACTTCAATGACGCCGTGGGCGACACAATCACGTTGAACGGCACTGGCCTTGCGGTATTGACTGAAGGTGTCGATTGGACTGCGGCTGTCAGCAACAACGCGACTGCAATCAGTATCGCAGCGGCGGTCAATACGGCAGCGGTCGGGATCACAGCCAAGTACCTTTCAAACGTCGTCTACTTGATGGCTGATGTGTTCGGCACAGCGGGCGCAGCGTACACTGTGATCTGCGGTGGTGCAGCCCCATCTGGCTTGCTCCCCACGGTGCTGACCAACTTCACGGGCGGGTGCGAATCCGACAAATACGATTTGACCTATCAGGTCACCAGTGCGTTGGGTGTCACGCCCGTGGTGTTCAATCCTGCTTCTAGCGAAAACTACCGTTCCGCTGAAGTGCGTGGCCTGTATACCATCACCGCAGTTCCCTTGACGTAAGGAAGCACACGATGGCCCTGAACGACCAAATCTTGGACGAACTGAAAAAGGCGTTGAACAAGGTCCAAGCCACGACGGCGACAAGGCAGTCGTGGCAGGAACAGTTCGACCGCCAGCCAGTCGTGACCCCCGATCACGTCCAAGCAGCCAAAGCGTTGGAAGGTTTCGCAGGATCGTGGGCAGCGCAGGCAGCAATCGCCCCGAACACGGACGAATTGCTGACCTACGCGCAGGAAGATGGCGTCTACACCCCGCAACTGGTGACCAGTCACTTGGGGCGTCCGGGCGTGCCTGAAACGAACTTCCCCCTGTACGCACGGGGCACCAACAAGGACGACGAACCCGCGTTCCTTGGCCACCCCATCAGCTTCAGCATCGTAGGCCCGACCCTGCGGCACAAGACCAACAACTGGCAATGGACGTACAGGGTCGTCGGCACCGAAGAACTGCTGGTCTTGGACGACAGCTTTACCTACGACGGTTCTACGGCCATCGTAGCGGACATCGAAGACATCTTTGGGATTACGGCTATCCCAGACGGTGGTTTGTACTTCGTCGTCAGTCAGACAGGGCACCCTGCCGCAATTGACCCCGATGCTGCCCCCTTGACGCAGGGCGGCGTGGGCGACGGCTATGTGAACCCTGCCAGCGGCGACCCCATTCGGGAGAAGACGGACCCTGTGACAGGCGAAGTCCTGCGTAGCGCCCGTTACGAAATCTTCCGTATCAACCGCATCGACACGACGATCAACCCCAACGACAGCTTCGTGCTGGAAAAGACCAAGCGGCTGTCGGACTACTTCGACATCCCAACGGGCCTCCCCCCCGGTGACCTCCCCCTCGTTCGGGCAATCACCCTGTTCAAGCCCTACGTTTCGCGAATGATGGCCATCCCCAGCACAGAAGGTGTCAGCAAGAACAAAGTGTTCTTGACCATGACGCCTGAAGTGTCGGCCAATGACGACCTGTACCCCGCCTACGGTGCGGGAACGACTTCAGACCAGACTTGGCGGGGCGGGAACTTCACCGATTACGACACCAACCTTGAAGCCCCCGCTGCGGCATACGGCGGGCAGGCCAAGCTGCCTGTTTATATCCCGAAGGGGCAGGGTGTCGGTCGTCTTTCGACCAACCGTTATCTGTCCGCAGACGGGTTGCCCTTTGAAGCGGGCGTTCTGAAGGTCACGGACTACACGGGCACGGTCGTCGCTGGCGATGTCATCTGCATCCACAACGTGTCGCAGATGAACTCAGACTACGGCACGATGCACACGGTCTACGAAGGGTTCAACCCTTCGCGTGGCAAGCACTATTACGAAGTGTTGTCCGTGGAAGCAGGCCCGCCACCTCACCTGCGCTGCAAAGCCTTGCCGCAAGTGGACACCAACGGCAACATCTTCTACGGCCCCGTGGTCATGGACGCCACCATCGACTTGGATGGTATTCCCGTGGCTGCGACAGGTGCGGTTCAAATCAAGAATGTCTCTGGCGCGGGTGAATCCTACAGCGTCACCATCCAGAACCCTCGCACGAACACGACCAACACCTACACCCACGTTACGGCGGCTGCGGAAACACCCCTTTTCATCGTGGGCAGCCTTGTCGCGCTGATCAATCTTGGGCCTGACCCGAATGTGGTTGCTTCTGTCAACGGCCCCTTCGCCCCTGACATTGACACGACCCTTGTCCTGACCGCGACCACTTTGGGTGTCGTCGGAAATGCGATTGCGTTTTCGGTCGCGGGCACGGGTTCGGCAAACATGTTCGTGTCTGGTTCCCAACTGGGAAGCAGCGCCAACGCCAACCTTGGATACGGCAGCACTGGTACTTCGGCGGTCGTCCCCGTCCTTGGCCACGGCATTGGCATCAATGAATACTTTCTGCAAGCGTCCTACACCATCCACGATAACGTCAGCAGCCTGTACCAAGGAAAGTTCGATTCGACCAAGGTGCAGGCCAACCGTCTGGCCAACTTGATCGACCCGACTTGGACACGCGATGCCCTGTCCAAGCTGCAAAGCGTGACGCAAAGCCAAGTCGCCAAGGCGGCTGGGCGTGCGGACAAGGCCATCTTCGATACGACGGTCGGCACCAAGGGTGCCGTCAACCCCGGTTCCCTCCTCGACCTCGGCTTCCGCATGGTGCTGTACCCTGCCAAGGAAGACCTGATTACAGGCGAAGCGATCCCCGACTTCGACAAGCCCATCACGACCCAGAACGTCATCCTTGACCCTGCAATCAACGAAGCCCAGTACCTGTATATCGACTACGCCAGCGGCGCAGTCATTTGCAGCCACACGCCCGACCCAACCAGCCCCCTTTGCACCATCGCGCCCAACGGCATCGTCGGGTATCCGTCCAACAACCTGCGTCGGGACATTGTGCTGTACGCGGCTTGTGTGCCCTTCAGCCGTATGCCTGACCAGTCATCGGGTGGTCTTCGCCTGATGTCTACGCAGACCGTCCCTGTGCTGACGGCGACAACAACGTCGGTGTCCTACGTCGAAGAAGGCGTTGGTTCTCAGGACATCCTTGGCGGGCGGGTCACCCTTCCTGTCGCGGGGGTGTTCAATGGTGTGAACCAAACGCTGCTTTCGCAAATCCAGAACCAATCCGTCTACTTGACAGAAAACGATGTGATTGCAAACGGTTCTTCGCTGTCTACCGCCCTGCCCACCATCAGGGTCTTGATCAATCCTGTCGGCGGCGAACAACTGGTCTTCAGTCTGGGTACTTCGGCGTATCAGATTACGTTGACTGCTGTCTTGGCCGCACCGACAGCGAACGAATTCCTGATTGGTGCCAACGCGGTAGCCACTGCGGGCAACATTTCCAGCAAAATCAACAGTGACCTGCGGATCAGCCAAATCCTCCATGCGACATGGGATGGGCTTTCCGCGAACGTGCAGGTGTTCACCCGCCGCGTCGGCTTTCAGGTGGTCCGCAGTTCGTTTTTCCCCTTCACCTTTGCGGAAGCGTCCCCCTTCTTCGTTCTGTCGAACACCCCAGCAAGTCTGGCCATGACTTCTGTGGGCAATACTCGGTCCACCCTGTCTGCGGCATCCTACGAATCCCTGCTCCCCCAGTCGGGCTGGTTCGATGTCATTGAAACTGAAACCAATGAACCTGCCTTGCGCTTCACCAGCGCGGGGCAGATTGTCCGTCGCATCTGCACCTTTTCCTACAGTGGCAAAGAACTGGTTCGGGATACCGTCGCGAACCGAACCCGCACCCGCTTGGATAACGTGTTCGGCGGCGGGGCTGTCGGGCAGGACATCGACCTGAACAGCACCCGCTATTCCATCGTTCTCCGCAAGGCGGATGTGCTGCCCAATGACCCCTTGGGCAATACAGGAACCCCGTTCCAACTGGATACGACGGAAGGTTCATCGGCACGTTTCAGCAAGATTCGCTTCGCGCAAGGCGACTTGAACTACAGCGGCGGTGTTCTGACTTTGGATCTGGCAGGGGATTTCGTCAAGAAACGCGGCGATACGATGTCGGGCCAACTGGTCATCAGCATTGACACGACGTTGAACCCATCAGAAACCAACAAGTCTGGCTTGCGTGCCACAGGTAACGGTACTGGCTATGGCGTCCACGCCACCAACGGCGTCGGGGCCACAGCAGCCGTTTACGGCGAAGCGGACGCAGCGACCAACGCCTACGGCGTGCTTGGCATGGGTGCGGGTACGGGTGCAGGCGTGGGCGGCATGGGCGAAGCAGGGTCCAGTTCGACTGGCGTCTACGGCGTAGGGGCCAACCCCAGCGGCAAGGGCGTGGAAGGTCTTGGCTTTGGCACTGCGGAAGGTGTCAAGGGCACGGGTGGCGCAACTAGCGGAGCGGGTGTCGTTGGCACAGGTGGTCTGCCTGATGGCACTGGCGTCAAAGGCTACGCTGGGGGCGTCGGCAACGGCAACGGCGTCGAAGGGTACGGACAAGCGGCAGCGGCGACCAGTGAACAGGAAGTCGGTGTTGTCGGTGTCGGCGGGCGTGACGGCGATGGTGTGTACGGCAAGTGCGGAACTACGGCAGGTAAAACTGGCGTGCGCGGTGTCGCCCCAGCTTTGTCGAACAATGCGGGCGTCCGTGGCGAAGCGGCAGGCAGCGGAAACGGTGTCGAAGGCCAAGCCGATAACAGCGGCAACGGTGTGTACGGCAAAGGCGGTACTGCCAGTGGTGCGGGCGTATACGGCGAATCTGGTGCTGCTACAGGCGAAGTGGGCGGCAGGTTCTTGGGTGACAGTGGCGGTGCAGGTGTCGAAGGTACGGGTGGCGCGGTCAGCGGATCGGGCGTCCATGGCATCGGCGGCGGACCAAACGGCGACGGTGTAAAAGCGGATGGCACTGGCGCAGGGCGTGGTGTGAACGCTACGGGTGGACTTACGGGCGCGGGTGTCATCACAACTGGCGCACGCGGCCTTGTGTCTTCTAGCAACGCGATTGCCAACTACCCGCAGGCCCAACTGACCGCGCAGGGCAGCGCCCTGCCTTTGTTGGCAAACCGTCAGAAGGGCGACCTGTGGTTCCCCAGCGCAAACGGCGTAGGCGGGGAAGACTGGAACGGCCACTTGCTGATCTACGACGGCACCAACTATCTGGACGCCTATTCGGCCATCTCCTCAACGCATCTGATGTACTCGCAAACAGCCTCTTGGAAGAACATCGGTGTCGGTGCGTGGTCGCAAACCACGGCTAACAGGTTTGTCGAACAGCAAAATTTCCCACTGGCCGCGTCCGTTCTGATTGCGTCTACAGGCATCCCCCTCTTCGGACTGACGCTGATAACAACGGCTGTGGCACATGGTCTGTCCGTTGGCGACTACGTTTACATCATCGGGGCGTTGAACACGAACCTGAACAACGACCCCCCATCAGGGAACCCGCAACCCTCTTGGATCGTAAATACCGTAGGTGGCCCAAACGACTTCTACGTCGCCAATACATTGGGCGGTGCCGCAGGTGCTGGTGGGTCTGTGCAGAAAGTCCCGCCACACCCGATGGGTTCTTCGGTCTTCGTCACGGGGGCTGCTGGCGCAAATACGATGGTATTTGCCTATTCCCACCACATCCCGAAGTCCTTCCACAGCATTTCGACTACGGGAACTGATGTTGTGTTCAAATTCTGGCATTCGGCCTCCGTCCAAGCAACCCTTACTACTTGGACAGTGGGTGTGGCGCGGTTCCCGAACCCAAACAACGTGGGTGTCATTGGGTCATACGAAAAGCCCGTCCGTGCCACGTTGGCGGGGCTGGCGGGGTCTTACAACACGGTTTACACACGGGAAACTAGAATTACAGTGGCGGATTTGACGGCTGCTTTCGGCGCAGCACAGCCCTTCGAAGTGGGCGACGTTTGGGTATTTTCCCTTATCGTCACGGGCAACGTCAACAACGCGGACTTCTACGGCTACGATGCAGAGTTCACCTTTGCAGAAGCCTACTACGCGAAATACTGATAGGGGGACGAACGATGCGCGTACATGTCGATCTTGGGCAATTCTTCGTCCTGCCTACGCTCCCCAGCAACATCCTTCAGGTAGACCCAGACCCTGCCTTCAACGCCCTTTCCAACATCACGGGGCGGTTCCTGATCCCAGCCGTGGACGGTACGGCGGTTTCCGTCACAGCAGCGTCCTACGTCAGCCCTGCCAATGGCACCGACGTATCCAGCCAAGTGTTCGGGCAACTTCTGGCGCGTTTCCCGCAGTACCGCCATGTCGCCTTCAATCCCCTGCTGACCGCCGCCGACGTGGCGCAGCTAGACACTACGGCGACGTTCGACGTGATGGTTTCGCCCGACCCTGCTGGCGGGCCTAACCCCGTTCCTTGGTCCTACGAAAGCCGCTTTATGACGGGTTCCACCAGCACCATGCCGATGGGGACGGCGGTCCTGCCCGCCAACATCACGATGTCTGCAATCAACCCCTTGTTGCCTGCCCGACTGGGCGTGCTGATTACAGACAACTTCGACCTGACCGTCCCCACAAGCGGCGTCGGGGCAGACGACTTCATGGTCTATTGGAAGGTCTACAGAATGAACACGACCAGCGACATCGCTGGTGTCGCGTTCGGTTCGACCTTCGGCATAAACGACCCTGCCCTGAAGTACGCACAAGAAATCAATCAGGAAGGCGACTTTCAGTGCTACATCAGCGTGGATGACGGGGCGAATTGGGTGCAGGTCACGCGCCTCCAACAGATTGCTTTCTGTGGCAAATCGACCAAGGTGAAGCTGGCCTTCATCAACACCAACCTAATCACCCCCTACTACTTGGCCCATTTCGCCATCCTTTTCTAGCTGGGCTATGCGCCGCATACAACGGCGGTAGATTGAACACGCCGCAGACCTTTCGACGGCAAGGAACCGAACATGGCACTGAACTTTGGCCCGGGCGTCAGCCGTACCCTTGATCCTGTCGCCCGTGCGTTCCAGAACGTCGTATTCCAGAAGGGCAAACCCCCGCTGGATTCGGAATTCAATCTGCAAGACAGCATCCACGACGAACAGCTTCGCCAGCAGCTTGCGGCGATGATGCCGTCTGGTTTCGTGTTCGACCCGACCCGTGCCAACGAGTACTATGGCTTCGACCCGCTGAACTCCAACCAGTTCCGCTTTGGGCGCACCAACCCTGCCGAAAACGACACCCCGTCCATCATCGCCGTGGTCAACGGCATGGTGCTGCAAGTCGCGGGCACTGACATTTCGGGCAGCGTGGACAACCTTGTCAAGCTGTACCCCGCCCCCACCAGCAACGCACGCACCGACCTTGTGTTTCTTGAAGTCTGGCGCACGCTGGTATCGCCCAACCCTTCTTCGACCAACAAGCCTTCGGCTTCGACCATCTGGAAGTACGGCAACGTCAAGCATGGTGGCGTCAATCTTGCCGACGACCTGCAAGACCCCACGTTGGGCTTTGAAACGACCAAGCGTGTCCAGACCCAGTACCGTATCCGTGTATTCGGGCAGGGTGTGACGGGCATCGACCTTGCCAACTATGCGGACGGCCTGTCGTCGCCTTCCGTGTTGGGCCAAGGAACCGCCGCGACTCCGCAGGCAGGTTTCTTCTTTACCAACATGGGCAAGGAAATGAACGACCCGTCGCTGTGGCGTGCGGGTGACGGCAACAGCGCCAATGCCCTTGGCACCGTGGATGGGTACGTCTACGCGATCCCCATCTGCGCGGTGTTCCGTCGCAACAGTTCCAGCTTTGTGGCCTACAATCCCGCAGGTGCGGCCAACCAGAACGGCAGCTTCAACCGCCGCCCGACGACCAACACACTGGCAAACCCGTTGAACGGTGCCGTTACCCTGCAAGTCCTGCGGCTGGCCGCAGCGTTGCCGTTCAACGCAACGCTGCCCGTGACAGTGAACGTCGCGGGCCTTAGCAACAGCGGTATTGACGACCCCCTGCACTACGCGGGCGGTAACACCCTGTTTGCGATCATAGACGAAGAAATCGTTGAGATTTCCGCTGCCAACACGGCGTTGAACCAGATCACGATCGCATCCCGTGGTCGTTACAAGACCCAAACCACCCGCCACGAAATCAACGCGGAAGTGCGTTTCTACAGCGTGCGTCCCGACAACCTGTTTGCCGATCAGGTGGCACCGGGCGATGTGTTGGATTTGCGTCACGCGGTGAATCCGGGCGCGTGGGATTACAATCAGCTTCTGACCCACAACCTCGCCGCCCTGATGCGGAACCGCTTGCAGTCCACTTGGAAGCAAGCGTTGAAGGGCAATAGCGTCGGCCCCGTCGTCACCGAAACTGACGTGATGTACGCAAACGCCCCGCTTCCGCCCAGCGTCCTTCAGGCAGATGGCCCAGACGGCATCCGCACGGTATTCAGCGATGCAGCGGTCATCCAGCGTGACGTGACGATGCTGCTGAACAATGCCGCTGCGCTGAACAACGGCTTTACCGACCCGCAATTCGACACCAACATGGTCTGGGACGTGGGCGCATCGTTCGTCCCTTCAGGCTTTGTAAACAACGAAGGGCTGACGGACTACTGGACGAACGGCAGCGTGATCTTCGTCCACGTCGAAGGCACCAGCCCGACTGGCACGGGCGCACGGGCCAGCTTCAGGTGGCAACCCACCGCACAGGCCGTCAAGTTCCTGACCCCCAAAGAATACTGGAAGGTCGGTTACCCGCAGGCCAGTCTGGACAACGGCGACCAATACCCCGTCAAGATGCGTTTCATCGGCCCTGAAACGGGCCAGCCGCCCGCGTTCTGCCTGTCGCAGCAGCCCGTGACGGAAGGCGAAACCGAACTGGATGCGAACGCCGCCGCCAAACACCCCGGCCCCCTCTACCCATGGGCACCCACCAACTTCGAATTCCCCTTCATCGTTCTTGGCGACCTGCTGAACAGCAACATGTACATCACTGGTCGGCCCATCACGTCGCTGAATTCTTCCCGTTACCAAACGGAATACGTCGTCGAAATCGACACGGGCGTTTTGAACTTCGACACCGCCAACGCATGGTACACCGTCACGAACAACGCGACAGGTAGCACCCCTAGCGCGGAATTCAGCGTCGGTATCGAAAACACCCTGTCCAACGGCCTGCTGAACAACACCCGTACTCTGTACGACATGCTGACCGTGGGCGGAACCCAGCGCACGGGTCTGTCGTCAGAAATCTATGTGGTCGTCTACGGCGACCCTGCGGCAGGACACCGTAACAACAACGGTGTCTTCAAGGTCGTCGGCGCGGGTACAGCAGTCGGCAAGCCCGCCAGTCTGGGTGGCCGCAACTTCACGCAGTACAGCGCATCGAATTCGACCAGCCTTGTCTGTGTTCCGCTTAGTGCGGACTTCACGGGCGTCGGTTTCGACACGGCGGGCGGTGGCACGGTCAACCTTCAGTTCCGTTCGCAGTATTCGACCGTAGAAGGCGGCACAGGGAATGGCGTGGGCGATGCTTCGGCCATGTGCATCGTGCTTACCGACATCGGTGGCACAAGGGAAACCCCTTGGAACGCCATTGTGTTGGGTGACGGACAAGCCCTCCCCAACTTCAACTTTGCCGTAGACACGGTGACCTTCCCGTACCCCGCCATCAAAGCCAAGGCCGTCCTGTCGATGGCGTTGCAGTACAGCCCAGCGCGTGGCGCACAGACGCACGTCCCTGACCTGCTGACCCGCTTCGCCCTGACGACGCCTACGGCGGACTACCTGCGTCAGCCCCGTAATATCGCGGACAGCACCTTCCCGACACTGACGGGTGCGCCCGCCAACGAATCGGACTACCGCCCCGTCAACGTGCAGCTTTGGAACCGCCTGCCTGCCTTCGGGTGGGACGCTGGTTCGGTTGACCCTGTGACGGGTTCTTCTGCCCCCATCAGCTACGGCGGTGG
>Ga0129333_10000756_pt1 | contig 28122 bp, 25 predicted proteins | sample CPB6_08_DNA_FD_94474 | JGI IMG/M metagenome (GOLD analysis project Ga0129333, IMG submission 94474) | Freshwater to marine salinity gradient microbial communities from Chesapeake Bay, USA - CPBay_Sum_0.6_0.8_DNA | ecosystem: Environmental > Aquatic > Marine > Coastal | place: USA: Chesapeake... | reverse complement strand
GACTGGTTGGCGGCCGGCGATCCGTCGGATCCGCCACTCGACGTCGCACCGCGTCCGAACCTGCTCTACACGTCGGGCACGACGGGTCGACCGAAGGGAACCGAACTCCCACCCACGATGTTCGCCGGTGGATCGACCATGGCCGAGCACCTCGACGGAATGAAGAACAACCGTTTCGCCATGTTCGGCACCCACCTCGTGGTGGGACCGATGTATCACACCGGCCCGTTGAACGGCATGCGTCTCTTGGTGCGCGGGGTTCCGATGGTGGTGCTGGCCAAGTTCGACGCCGAGAAGACCCTGGCCGCCATCGCCGAGCACCGCACCGAGAGTTCGGTGATGGTTCCCACTCACTTCGTCCGGCTGCTGGCTCTGCCCGACGAGGTGAAGAAGAAGTACGACGTCTCGTCGATGAAGCTGGTGGCGCACACCGGCGCTTCGTGCCCGGTCGACGTGAAGCGCGCGATGATCGACTGGTGGGGTCCGATATTCATCGACGCCTACGGTGCGACCGAGGTCGGCACGACGTGCCAGATCACGAGCGCCGAATGGCTCGAGCATCCCGGTTCGGTGGGTCGTCCGATCCCTCCGTTCTCGGTGAAGGTGCTCGACGACGACGGAAACGAGGTCGCGGCCGGCACCGAGGGTCGTCTCTTCTTCGTCGACGCCACGGGTCGTGGTGTCGTGTACCCGAACGATCCCGAGAAGACCCGCCAGGCCAACATCGCACCCGGTGTGTTCACCCTCGGTGAGATCGGCTACGTCGACGACGACGGTTACGTGTTCATCACCGATCGATTCAGCGACATGGTGGTGTCCGGAGGAGTGAACATCTATCCGGCCGAGGCCGAACAGGTTCTCGTGAAGCATCCGGCCGTGCTCGACGTCGCGTGCATCGGGGTGCCGCATCCGGAGATGGGGGAGGAGTTGAAGGCCCTCGTGATCCTCCGCGACGCGGCCTCGCCCCCGGAACCGTCGGAGATTCTGGGGTTCTGTCGCGAGCGCCTGAGCCATTACAAGTGTCCGCGCACCGTCGACTACGTCGACGATCTCGGTCGCAACACGATGGGCAAGATCAACAAGCGCAAACTGCGTGCGCCGTACTGGGAGAAGTGAGGTACCGGGATGAGCGGGACGAGCAGGAAGGGTGCGGGGACCGCATCGAACGTCGATCCGGTGCTACTGATCGACGAACCGGCACCCAAGGTCCGTCGACTCACCCTCAACCGACCCGAGAAGCGGAACGCCCTGAATGACGCGCTGCGCGGTGCGTTGTTCGACGCCCTCCGCGACGGTGACAAGGACCGCGACGTCTCGGTGATGATCGTGCGCGGTGCCGGGTCGTGCTTCTCGGCCGGTTACGACCTCGGTTCGCCCAACACCGACATCGAGCGGTCGAGTTCGTACGCCGACGGCTGGTGGTCGCGGCACGTCGTGAACAACTGGTTCGAGATGTGGGACATGTCGACACCGATCATCGGCCAGGTCCACGGTTACTGCCTCGCCGGAGGATCCGAACTGGCGACGGCCTGCGACCTCGTGTACGTCGCCGACGATGCCAAGATCGGGTACCCGCCGGTTCGGCTCATGTCGCCGCCCGACATGCAGTGGCAGACCTGGCTCATGGGACTGCGTCGGGGCATGGAGGCCCTCCTCACCGGCGACTCGATGTCGGGCATCGAGGCCGTGGCGTCCGGATTCGCCAACCGCTCGTTCCCGGTCGCCGACCTCGACGCCGAGGTACTGGCCATGGCCGAGCGGGTGGCCAAGATCCCGCCCGATCTGCTGGCCCTCAACAAGCGGGCCGCCCACCGGGCGATGGAGGCCATGGGAATCCGGGCCGGAATACGGGCCACCGCCGAGATCCAGGCCCTCGGCTTCCACCAGAAGTCGTCCCGCGAGTACATGGGTTCGTTCGCCGACAAGGGAGTCACGAAGGCGTTGTCCGAGCGTGACCGGACATTCGGTGACTATCGGGAGGGTGGGTCCAGCTGAGTTCGGCCCCGAGACCCGTCGAGTCACCGACTCGGATTTCCGGTGCCAGGAGTGGGTTTCGACCCTGACAAGGGTGCTATGAATGACTTTTGACACACCGGGTCCACGTGGATTCGGGGTCGAGAACGGCGACCGGTCGGTCGCCCCGACACACAGGGGGAATGATGGTGAAGAAGCACAGGATGCTCGTCGCCGGTCTGGCCGTCTTCGGACTGGTCGCCGCGGCGTGCAGCGAGGATGAGGCTGGCCCGGCCACCGAGGCTCCGGCGGCCACCGAGGCTCCGGCAGGCACCGAGGCTCCGGCGGCCACCGAGGCTCCGGCAGGCACCGAGGCGCCGACTGACTCCGAGGCGCCGGCCGGTGGCGACATCGTGCAGTGGGCGCTCGACTACACGGGCGGTACCGCCGGTGCGGCGAGTGGCGACACCGTGAAGATCGGTTACGTCAACCAAGAGGACTACTTCCCGGAGAACACCATCGGCATCAACGCCGCCGTCGAGTTCGTCAACAACGAGCTCGGTGGCGTGGATGGTCGTCCGCTGGAGATCGTTCCCTGCACCATCACGGCGGCCTCCGACGGCGCCAAGTGCGGCACCGAATTCGCCAACAACGACGAGATCGTCGCGGTCGTGACCGGAACGATCCTCGTGGGCAACGCCGACCTCTACGCGGCCCTCAACGGTCTGAAGCCGGTCATCATCGGCAACGGTGTCACCAGTGACGACTTCACCACTCCGGCCGGCCAGGCCTTCACCGCCGGCTCGCCCGGCGTGATCACCGGCATGGCGGGCTTCGTGGTCGACCAGCTCGAGGGTGTCGAGAACGTGGCGATTCTGGCCAGCAACAACGACGCCGGTCGCGCCGCGGCCGACCTGCTCTTCAAGCCGGTCATGGAGAACGCCGGAATCGGCTTCACCTACGTGGGTGTCGACGACACCGCCACGGTGGCCGACGTCCAGTCGGCTCTCACCGCAGTGGGCGCCGAGAGCGCCGACGTGCTGGTGATCCTGCTCACCGTCCAGCAGTGCGTGAACGTCTACGACGCCAACAAGGCGCTCGGAATCGATCCGCTGGTGGTTTCCACCGGTCTCTGCTTCGGCACGACGATGTCCGACCACCTGGCCGAGGCCGGCGACAGCGGCACCGTCCCGAACGGCTGGTACTTCGGCGGTTACGGCTACAGCTACTTCAACCCCGACTTCGAGAGCGGCATGCAGACCTACGTGGAGAAGGTCCAGGAGTACGGCGTGCCGGCTCCCGGTGCCGCGACGCTCGAGTACACCGGCTTCGCCGGTCCGAGCTTCGCGAACATCATGACCCTCACCAAGTTCATCAACAAGCTCGGTGCCGATTCGCTCGATTTCGCGTCGCTCGACGGTGAGATCCGCGGCTTCACCGGTCCGATGATGTTGCAGGTCGGACCCTTGAACTGCGGCAACCAGGTCATCCTCGGCCTGCCGATCTTCGTGTCGGTGTGCGCGTCGCAGATGGGCATCCAGCAGTACCTGGATGGTGAGTGGATCAGCATCGCCGACGGTTTGAACGGCGCGCCGATCGAAGTCACCACGATCTGACGATCGGTCCGGACCGACTCATGGCACTCACGGACAAGAGTGCCGCAGCCAGTGGCAAGGCTTCCGTCGACGGGAAACCGTCGGCGGAAGCCGAACCGGCTTCGGCGCTCGACAAGATCCTGAAAGGCGGCGCGATCGCCTGGTTGCGGCGAATAGTCGTCGCCGTCGCCGTGGTCCTCATCGTCTGGGCGATCCTCGACCCCGACTCCCGCTCGAACTTCGTGTCGGGTTCCGGTGTCGCTCAGGGTGCTCTCATCGCGGCCATCGGACTCGGTGTCGTCCTCACGTACCGCGGTTCGGGGGTCGTGAACTTCGCCAACAGTGCCGTGGCGATGTACATCGCCTACTTCTACGCGGTGTTGCGCAAGGAAGGCGACATCTTCCTGCCGCCGCTCCCGAATCCGCTGGCCCCGATCGAGGGGATCATCAATCTTTTTCAGGACAAGGAGTCCTGGACCGACCTTCCCGATTGGCCGACCCGCATCAGCCTCGGCCCCAACATGCAGTTCTGGCCGGCTCTGATCATCTCGTTGGTGTTCGCCATCCTGCTCGGTCTCGTCCTGCACCTCTTGGTGTTCCGTCCGCTCCGTAACGCTCCGCCGCTGGCCAAGGTGGTCGCGTCGATCGGACTCTTCCTCTTCCTGCCGGCGGTCATCATCCGGCGCTTCACGATCCAGCCCTACACGGTGAAGTCGATGCCGTTCTTCGACAACCAGGCCAAGCCCCTCGAGCTTCCCTTCGGGCTGAAGATGGGCGCCGACGCCCTGACCATCGCCGTGCTCATCATCTTTTTCGCGGTGCTGCTCTGGTTGGTGTTCCAGCGGACCCGGTTCGGGCTCGCCACCCGAGCGGCCAGCGAGAACGAAAAGGGTGCCGTGGTGCTGGGCTTCTCGCCCGAGTTCCTCGCCGGTGCCAACTGGGTGCTCTCGACGCTGATCACCGGGTTGCTCGGAATCTTCGCGGCCACGATCCAGAAGACGATCGATCCCGCAGTTCTGCCCGCGCTCATCATCCCGGCGCTCACCGCGGCACTCGTGGGCAGTTTCACGTCGTTCGGCTGGACCACCTTCGCCGCGTTCGTGCTCGGCATGCAGTTCGGCCTGATCAAGTTCCTCGAGGTGAACCACGGGTGGTTCCCGAAGTCCGGCGGGTCGCCGATACCCGGTGGCGAACGGCTCATTCCGCTACTCGTGATCGTGCTGTTCCTGTACCTCCGGGGCAACAGCCTTCCGTCGCGCGGAGCGATTTCGAGTGGTCGGCTGCCCTTCTCGCCGACTCCCCAGCGCTGGGCGATCCGCTACGCCGGACCCGGCCTCGCGCTGGCGGCCGCGATCCTCGGGCTCTTCTTCTTCACTCCGCCGTTCCGTCTGGCCCTCTCGAACACCCTCATCGCGATCCTGATCTGTCTGTCGATCGTCGTGTTGACGGGATACGTCGGACAGATTTCGCTCGCGCAGATGGCCTTCGCCGGCATCTCGGCCTTCCTCGTCTCCAAGATGACCGTCGAGGCACCGGTGCGGATCCCGGTGTACTTCACCAACTACAAGCTCACGGTGATACCGGAACTGCCGTTCCCGATACCAATCATCATCGGAGGCCTGGTCGCCACCTTGGTGGGCGTCCTCGTGGCCGTGCCCGCGCTGCGGGTGCGCGGTGTGAACCTGGCGATCGTCACGCTGGCCTTCGCGGTGGCCACCGACAAGTTCCTCTTCGCCAACAACTCCGTGAACGGTGGATTCGCCGGAGCCAAGGTCGAGACGCCCGACATCATCGTCGAGCCGCGCAACGTCACCTATCGGATTCTCGGTCTGAAGGCCGGTGACGGATTGCAGCCCAACCCGATGACGGCGATCTTCTGCCTGATCATCGTGGTCCTGATGTGTTACGCGGTGGCGAACCTCAGGCGTTCGGCCACCGGTCGTCGAATGCTGGCGACCCGCAGCAACGAACGCGCAGCGGCGGCGGCCGGGGTGAACGTGGCGGGGATGAAGATCCTCGCCTTCGGCATCTCGGCGTTCATCGCCGGAGTGGCCGGAGCGGTGATCGCGTACCGATCGGGAGGTGTCACCACCGACCGCTTCACGTACGTCCAGTCGCTGACCTTCATGGCTTTCGCCTACATCGGGGGAATCTCCAGCGTCTACGGCGCGGTGAGCGGAGGATTCATCGCCGCCGGCGGAATCTTCTTCACGTTCCTCAGCAATGTCGCCCACGTGCCGAGCGAGTTCACCCTCATCCTCGGAGGCCTCGGGTTGATCTTCGCGGCCATCCAGAATCCGGAGGGCTTGGCCGGTGCGCCTCGGATCGTCTGGGCGCGCATTCAGGAACGACGACGAATCGAGTCCGCCAAAGCCCAGCAGGCGACGGCCAAGTCGGGAGGAATCGGATGAGTCTGTTGCAGACCCGGGGAATGTCGGTGACCTTCGGTGGCCTTCGGGCGGTGAACGAGGTCGACATCACCGTCGAGAAGGGCAAGTTGGTCGGGCTCATCGGCCCGAACGGCGCCGGCAAGACCACCTTCATCGACGGCATCACCGGTTTCGTTCCCACCACCGGACGCATCGAGTTCAAGGATCAGGAGATCAACGAACTCGCCGTGCATCGCCGTGCTCGCCTCGGTCTCGGACGCACCTGGCAGTCGCTGGAGTTGTTCGACGACCTCACGATCGAGGAGAACGTGCAGGTGGCGGCCGAACAGCAGACCGTGAAGGGTTTCCTGCTCGACCTGGTGCGTCCCGGTCGCAAGCGCGATCGTGAGGGCGTCGATTTCGCATTCGATGTGCTAGGTATAGCCGATCTGGCCAAGAAGTTCCCCAACGAGATCAGCCAAGGGCAGCGCAAACTGGTGTCGGCGGCCCGCGCCTTGGCGGCCCGTCCCGAACTCGTGTGCATGGACGAACCGGCCGCCGGTCTCGACACCGCCGAGTCCCAGGAGTTGGGTCGACGTCTGCGCCGGATCATCGACGCCGGGATCACCATCTTCCTCGTCGATCACGACATGGGTCTGGTGCTCGACGTGTGCGACTACATCTACGTGATCGAGTTCGGGGTGAAGATCGCCGAGGGCACGCCGGCCGAGGTCAAGAAGAACCCGAAGGTGATCGAGGCCTACCTCGGTAGCAGCGCGAAGGAGGCCTGAGCGATGAACGCCCTGCTCGAAGTCGAGCATCTCAACACCGGTTACAACGGGGTCTCGGTGGTCCGCGATCTCAACCTCACCGTTGGTGAAGGCGAGGTCGTGGCCCTGCTCGGACCCAACGGTGCCGGCAAGACCACCACGCTGCTCACGGTCTCGGGACTGGTCCCCATCATCTCGGGTGACATCCGAGTCTTCGGCAAGAGCGTGAAGGGTCGCCGTCCGCACACCATCGCCCGCGAGGGTCTGGCGCACGTGCCCGAAGGTCGTGCGCTCTTCTACCAACTCACCGTCGGCGAAAACCTGCGTCTCGGCGCGGCCAAGGGCAGCGCCGACGTCAAGCGGGCCCTCGGTTACTTCCCGGCTCTCGAGCCGATCCTCGATCGGCGCGCCGGACTGCTGTCGGGTGGCGAGCAACAGATGCTGGCCATGGCGCGGGCTCTCACGGTGAGCCCGAAGTTGCTGATGGTCGACGAGATGAGCCTCGGTTTGGCCCCGATCATCGTCGAGCGCCTGTTGCCCATCTTGCGGCAGATCGCCGACGAGACCGGAGCCGGTGTCCTGCTGGTTGAGCAGCACGTGCACATGGCCCTCGAGGTTGCCGATCGCGCGTACGTTCTCTCGCACGGCGAATTGGTGATGGAGGGCGACGCGCGGGAACTGGCCCAGGACCGCAAGCTGATCGAAGCCAGTTACCTCGGCGAGTCGCACTGACCCCGCGTCAGTTGGCGGGCATCTGCTTCATGTAGCTCGGGGCGTCGAAGTAGTCGCGCCAAAGTGCGATCCTGCCGTCGCGCACCTCGAACACTCCCGCCACCGGCAACTCGACCCATCCGTGCGGCATTTCGAAGCGGTCGAGTCGTTCGTTGAAGACGATGTTCCCCGTGGCCGCCTCGCGGTGGATCACCCACTCGATGGTGGTGCAGTTGGCGAACATGGGGGAGAGGATGGCCTTGATGCCGTCGGGTCCGTGCACCTTCACGAGTGGGACGTTGTCGTACTCGCAGTCGGGGGTCACCATCTCGCACGCGGTGTCGAGATCCTTGCGTTCGAGGGCGGCGATGAAAGCGTTCACGGTCTCGAGGGGGCTCACGATTCGTCCTTTCGTTCGGAATCCGGTTCACGACTCCAGAGAACGTCGAAATCGCGCGCCACGTCGAGCACCTGGTAGGCGCGACCCATTCCCACGCAGAATCCCGCGGTCACGGTGAGCTCGAGTATCTCGGTGTCGTTGTAGACGGAACGCAGGCGTTCCCAGAGTTGGTCGTCGATCGCGGTGTGGTCGATGGCGAAACGCTCACCGAACTCGGCGGCGAGCCGTTCACGTTCCGTGAATTCCGGATGATCGTGGTAATGCTGCACGCTGCCGTAGACCTCGTCGGTCATTCCCTGCCGCATCGCCGATGCGGCCCGAGTGTTCATTCAAACGACACACTGGTTGAGTTGGGCGATGCGCATGCGCAACACCTCCCGCTCGCGGATCGAGAGCGACGATTTGGCGTACACCGCCTCGGACATCGCGTGCATTCCCGCACCCAGGTGGGGTGCCAACTTCCAGAGGCGAGCCGCCTCCAAACCTTCTCCGTCGGGAACGTCGATACGAGCCATGGTCCTTGTCTAGTCCGTCCTCGCCCACTCCGTGCGGGTTCGGCGACTGGCGTCAGCCGGTCGACTCGGCGGCGGTGAGTGCCCGGACCCGCACCGGGATCGCGCTCTGCACCACCATTCCGGTGATCCGGTCGTAGCCACGGTCTACCGCCACCAGCCGGTTGGTGGGCGAACCGATGTCCCGCACCTTCTCGTCGGTGAGCGACGACCCGCCCCACGAGTGGGCCATCGAGATCACCCCGGGCCGGACGTCGTCCTCCTCGACCACCGCGACGAGGGACGATCTCACCGAGGTGATCTCGATCAGATCCCCCGCTCGCAAGCCGAGGTCCGCCAGATCGGACGGGTTCATGTAGGCCGGATTGGTGCGGCCCTTGGCGGCGAGACCGGGCAGTTCCGAGCCGAGGGAATTGAGGACATGCTTCAGTCGACGGCTCACCAGCCGGAACGGGAAGTCGTCGGGAGCGGCGCCGAGAGTCACGGCGGCATCCGGTTCGACGCGCACGTCGGCCAGTTCGGCGACGATGTCGGCCGGAGCGAGCGTGAAGCGGGCCGAGCAGTCGGGATCGGCGGGACTCACCACGAGTGCCCTCTCCGGGTGAATCTTGCGCTGGTTGACCCGCACCTCGCTCATCGGCATCCGAGAGCCGGCGTAGGCGAGGTCGAGCATCTCGTCGTCGGTCGGTCGGCGATCCATCGGGGCATCGCCACCGGCCAGGGGAAGGCGCGAACCGAGGCGCCGGGCGATCTCCCAGAAGACCTCCCACTCGTTCAGCACATCGCCTCGTCGTGGGGTCACGGCCTCGGTGTAGTTGGTGTACGGGGCCGCGAACCAGCGATCCATCAGATGCGGCACGTCGGCGCGCTCGAGCGACAGGGTGGGTGCGACGACGTAGTGCGCGAACTCGGCGGTGGCCGACATCCGATGGTCGATCACCACCAGCAACTCGAGATCGCGCATGGCGCGAATGGTGAGTTCCTGGTCGGGCCAGGCCACCACTGGATTGCCGCCGCTCACGATCAAGGCCCGGATGCGGCCCTCGCCCGGTGTGAGGATCTCCTCGGCCAAGGTGGTCGTGGGCATCTCGCCGCGGATCCCGCGCAAACCGCGGAAACGGGACTCGGGTCCGGGCGTCGGATTACGGGCGGCGATCACCTGGGCTCGACGGGGCGTCTCGGGGTAGAGGAAGAAGCCGCTCTCGACCCGGTCGCCGGCTCGGTTCACCCGACCGCAGATCGTGTTGATCACGATCACGAAGTGCTCGACGAGGCTGGAGTGGGGAGCCATGTTCGGGCCGGTGCCCGCCCCGCACGTTCCTCGTCGACCGTGGGCGAACATCCGGGCCGCCGTCACGATGTCGTCGGCGGGCACCCCGCAGCGCTCGCTCACGTGGTCGAGATCGTAGGGATCGACGGCGGCCATCAGATCGCCGAGGTCGCCCACCCACTCGTCGCAGAACTCGTGGTCGTGCCAACCGTTGTCGAGGATGACCCGGGTGATCCCGGCGAGCAACGTCGGGTCCTCGCCGGGTTTCACGCGCAGGTGCACATCGGCCTGGGTGGCCAACTCGCTGCGCCGCGGGTCGATGACGATCAACTTCATACCTCGACGCTTGGCCTCGCGCAGAGCCACGAAGGGGTTGGTTCCCTGCAGGCCTCCGTTCGGTCCGAACGACGAGACCATGGGGTTGTAGCCGACGGCCATCAGCACGTCGGCGTCGGAGAAGTTGTGGTATCCGGCCTCCCAGATGCCGGTGCGGAACGGGGCGGTGCTCTTGGCCGGCTGATCGATGGTGACCGAGGTGTAGAACGACGACGACCCGAGACCCTGATGGAAAGCCCGCGCGGCGGGTATGGCCAGACTGTTCTGATAGCCGCCGGTGCCGGTGTACGACGCCACCGCCCTCGGTCCGTGGCGTTCGATGATCGAGGCCAATCGGGCTCCGATGTCGTCGAGGGCCTCGCGCGAGTCGACCGTCTCGAACGACCCGTCGACCCGTCGACGAAGGGTCTGGAGGAGACGACCGGGATGGGACATCTGGTCGGGGAGTTGGCGACCCTTGATGCAGGTGTAACCGCCGAAGATGGGATCGTCGGGTACTCCCCGCACCGCGACGGTTCTCCCGTCCCGAACGTCGACTTCGAGCGGGCAGGCCGCATGGCAGACCCGACAGAACGTGTGATGGGTGGTGGTCTCGTCGACGGCCACAGCGCCTCCCCGCGGCCGCATCGAAACCCCGGCCGGCCCGACCGCGAACTTACCCGATGCGGTACCGTCCCTCCATCCGGAGCGAGTGGTTCCCAAAGGAGGAGTCGAGGTGGCCCACGAGACACTCACCGAGCGGGTCGACGCCCTCATCCACCGCGAGCAGGAGGCCATCGCCTGTCCGTATCCGCTCTTCGCCGAACTGCGGCAGCAGGCGCCGATCTTCAGCGACAGTCTCGGCGCCTGGCTGATCACCCGGTACGACGACGTGCGGTCGGTTCTGCGTGACACCGAACGCTTCTCCAGTCTGTCGCCCACCGGACCGCAGTCCGGTGGAGAGGTGCTGATGGCACGGATGGCCGAACTCATGGCGGACCCCGAGGTGCAAGAGGTGCTCGGCTCGTCCACGATCTCGCGCGGGCGAGCAGCGGTTCTCCTGAACGCCGATCCGCCCGAGCACCGCCGTCAGCGCCGTTTGGTGAACCCGGCCTTTCGCCCCGACCGTATCCGGTCGCTCGAACCGGTGATCAGGTCCACCGCACTGAATCTGCTCGACGATGTACGACGCGAACTGTCCGCCGGCCGCCCGGTCGACATCGTGACCCGATTCGCGGTCGGACTGCCGATGACGATCATTGCCCTCGCCCTCGGTGTTCCGGGTGAGTCGCTCGCCACTTTCAAGCGTTGGTCCGACGACATCGTGATGCCGGTCGGCAATCACTCTCCGTCGGCCGAGCAGGTGAAGGGGTTTCTCGTCTCCACCAAGCAGTTCAACGAGTTCTTCCTCGCGAGGATCGCCGAGCGTCGGGTGCGGCCAACCGACGACATCCTGTCCGACATCGCCAACGCGGTCATCGATGGCGAGGAGCTCTCCGATGACGAGCAACTCGGAATGCTGCAGCAGTTCCTCGTGGCGGGCAACGAGACCACGACGAAACTCATCACCAACACGGTGCGCTGGCTCGCCGAGAATCCCGAACTGCAGGACCGGGTTCGGGCCGATCGTTCGCTCGTCGAGCCTCTGGTGGAAGAGATGCTGCGCATCGAAGCCCCGGTGGGGGGACTGTTCCGACGGGCCAAGGTCGACGTGGAAGTGGGTGGCGCGGCGATTCCCGCGGGAGACCACATGTGGTTGCTGTTCGCTTCGGCCAATCGCGACGAGTGCAGGTTCGCCCTTCCCGACGAGGTCGACGTCGGTCGCCTCAATTCCAAGGAGCATCTGGCCTTCGGGAACGGGGAGCACTTCTGTCCGGGGGCGGGACTGGCGCGCGCCGAGGCTCGCATCGCCGTGGAATGCCTGCTCGACGGTTTGGCCGACATCCGTCTGGCTCCGGGCAACGACTTCCGATTCGAGGACTCGTTCGTCCTGCGGGGACTGAAGTCCCTGTTGGTGGAGGCTGTTCCCGTCTGACCGGCGAGACGGACCAGGGGGTGCAACCCGCCTCCGCGCTGGTCTAGGTTTGGTGAGCGCCGAGAGCGTGGGGGGACCACGTCGACGAGTCGGTTGCAGGGGGTCGTGATGACGGGAGATCGGTGGTTCACCGACCGGGCGCCGAGCACCCGTTGGCCGCACTACACGCGGGCCAATGCCGGTGAGGTTCTTCCCGGAGCGGCGAGTCCGTTGTCGCAGCAACTCTGCTGGGAGAACGGGATCCTGCTCGGGTGGCGCGACGGCTACGTGCGGGGCGGCAACTACACGGCCGACGAGTTCACCGACGGGAGCCCGGAGGTCGCCGGCTTCTTCGCCGGGTACTTCTACATCAATCTGTCGAACGTCCGCATGCAAGGTGTCCGCAGTCCGCTGCTCTCGGTGGAGCAACTCGACCTCGCGTTCTTCGGTGACCATCCCGAGGTGCCGCCCTACGAACCGCATCCGCTCGACGAGCGCCCGGATCTCGTGGAGGGCATCCTCGGCCACCTCGGTTTCGTGATGACGACCACGAGCATCCCCGAGGTCGACGCCGAGAAGGAAATGACGATCGGCTTGCGTCGGTCTCGACCCGCCCTCGGGACGACGAGCGACTCCGACCTGGTGGCGCGCATCCGCATGTTGCAGCCGATCCTGCGCAAGTTGTTCGACAGTCACACGCCGCCGAGTTCCGACTCGGCCATCGCACCCGGGATCCTGGGGGCGGTGTGCGCCGCGCTCGGTGAGCCGGAGACGGCGATGAAGTTGTTGGCGGGCATCGGCGACGTCGACTCGGCCGAGCCGAGCTACCGGATCTGGGAACTCTCGCGCGCGGTTCGCTCGTCATCGACTCTGACGGCCGAGTTCGACGGGGGCGTCACCGGGCTGCTCGCGCGACTCGGCGACTCGTCGTCGGTCGAAGCCGCGCGATTCCTCGCCGACTTCGAAGAGTTCCTGCTCGACTTCGGTTCGCGTGGACCGAACGAGTGGGAGATCTCGTCGGATTCATGGGAGACGAGGCCCGAGATCGCGCTGGCCGCCATCGATCGGGTTCGTCTGCAGAGCGACGACGAGTCCCCCCGAATCCGCCAGAAGCGCAAGTCGGACGAGCGCGAGCGACTGACCGCCGAGATGCGCGCCAAGGTGAAGCCGCTCGGTGACGAACTGGCTGGTCAATTCGAGGGCGCGATCGTGGCCGCATCGCAGATGGCGATCCGCGAGCGAACCAAGACCAACATCATCCGCGCGGTCAACGAGGTGCGCGTGGCCGTGCGCGAACTCGGTCGACGTCACGCCGTGGCCGGCAACCTCGCCGATGCTCACCACGTGTTCATGCTCCTCGACGCCGAACTCGAGGCTTTCGTCGCCGAACCGGCCGCGATGAAGGCGACTCTGGCCGAGCGCCACGCGCGATGGGAGCATCTCCAGACTCTCGAGCCGCCTTTCTTCATCAAGAACGGCGTGGTGCCGCCACTCTCGTCGTACTCGAAGAAGGGAACGTCGTCGGTCGCCCGCGCGGCGGCCGGTGAGGTGGTGCAGGGCGTCCCGGGTTGCCCCGGTCGGTACCGCGGCCGAGCCCGGGTGATCCTCGATCCCACCGAGCCGGGCGACCTCGAGCCGGGCGACGTGCTGGTGGCTCCGAACACCGACCCGGCGTGGACCCCGCTCTTCATGACCTGTGGGGCGGTGGTCGTGAACGTGGGTGCGGCCATCAGTCACGCCATCATCGTCAGCCGCGAACTCGGTTTGCCGTGCGTCGTGTCGGCCACCGATGCCACGGTCCGCATTCCCGACGGTGCCATCATCGAAGTCGACGGCGACACCGGCGTCGTCACCGTCCTGGAGGTTCCCGCGTGAGCAGACCGTTTCGATTCGGCGTGCAGGCCTACGCTCCGGCGTCGGCCAAGGAGTGGCGCGATCTCGCGCGGCGAGCCGAAGACCTGGGTTTCTCGTCGTTCCATCTGGCCGACCATGTCATCGGACCCGGCCCGGCTTTGAACGCCACCGGTCACCCGGTGCAGACGGTGGCGGCGATCCCGGCCATGGCCGTGGCCGCCGAGGCCACCAGCACCATCAAGGTCGGCTGTCGGGTTCTGTGCGTCGACTACCGCAACCCGGTGATGCTCACCAAGGAACTCGCGACACTCGACTTCTTCTCGGAGGGACGTCTCGAGATCGGGCTCGGAGCGGGTTGGTTGCAGAACGAGTACGAAGCCATGGGGGTTCCGTTCGACCGCGCCGGGGTGCGTCTCGACCGACTCGAGGAGGTGGTCGGACTCGTGAGGGCGTCGTTCGTCGACGGTGAACTGAACATCGACGGTCGCCACGTGCACGCGGTCGGTTTCGAGGCCGTCCCGAAGCCGGTGCAAAAGCCCTGCCCTCCGATCATGATCGGAGGTGGCGCCAAGCGGGTTCTCACCATCGCCGGTCGCGAGGCCGACATCGTGAGCCTCAACTTCAACAACTCCACCGGACGGCTCGGCCCCGAGGGCATCGGCTCGTCGACGGCGGAGCTCACGGACCAGAAGATCGGCTGGATCCGCGAGGGTGCCGGGGGGCGTTTCGACGATCTCGAACTGGAGATCGCCGCGTACTTCACCGTTGTCACCGACGACGGTGAGAAGGTGCGCGGGAAGATGGGTCCCATGTTCGGACTCACCGCCGAGGCGATGGCCGAGCATCCCAACGTGCTCATCGGTTCGATCGACGAGATCTGTGATCGCATCGTCGAGCGACGCGAGAGATTCGGCATCTCCTACACCTCGTTCGGTTCGTCCAGCATGGAGGCGGTGGCCCCGGTGGTCGCTCGTCTGGCTGGTCGGTGACGCGCCGATGAGCACCCGAATTCCCTCCGTCCCGTCACGGCGACCAGTGCAACAAGGAGACTCACAATGAACGTCGACATCTCGAAGTTCAACCCCTTCGATCCGGCCACTCTGCAGTGTCCCTACCCCCACTACGCCAAGATGCGCGAGGAAGCTCCGGTGATGGAGATCGCGGGAATGGGCGTGCATCTCGTGACCCGGCACGATCTCGTGATGCAGGTGCTTCGTGACCCGCAGACCTTCTCCTCGCAGTTCGGTGGAGCGGGAATGCCGCTCGACGCCGAGACCCGAAAGCGGTTCGCCGAGGTCTTCGCCGCGGGTTACCCGCGGGTCAGCACCATGCTCACGGCCGACCAGCCGGATCACACGCGTTACCGACGGCTGGTGTCACGGGCGTTCCATCCCAAGGTGATCGCCGAACTCGAGCCCATCGTGCGCGAGATCACGGTGCGCCTCATCGATTCGTGGATCGACAAGGGTCGCATCGAGTTCGTGAGCGAGTTCGGGGTGCCGCTCCCGGTGGAAGTCATCGCGCGGGCCCTCAACGTTCCGGAGAGCCGGATGGCGGACTTCAAGAGATGGTCGGACGACTCGATCGCGGGAATCGGTACCAATATCTCCATCGAGGAGCGGATCCGGGCCGAGCACGGCGTGAACCAGTTCCAGCACTACTTCGCCGAGCAGATCGAGAAGCGCCGCACCGAACCGCAGGACGACATTCTCACCAACCTCCTCAACGCTCGCATCGAGGACGACGACCCAGAACTCACCGACAAGCGTCCGCTCGACATGCCCGAGATGCTGAGCATCGTGCAGCAGCTACTGGTGGCGGGCAACGAGACCACCACCAAGATGCTCACCGAGATGATCCGCCTGTTGGCCGAGAACCCCGACCAATGGCAGATGTTGAAACGCGATCCCTCGCGGGTCGAGCGCATCGTGGAGGAGACGTTGCGACTCTCGACCCCGACCCAGGGCATGTGGCGCATCGTCACCGCCGACACCGACCTCGGTGGTCACCACCTGAAGAAGGGCACCCGGATCATCGTGGCCTTCGTCTCGGCCAACCGCGACGAACGTCTCTACGCCGATCCCGACTCCTTCGATCCCGACCGCGACAATCTGCGCGATCATCTCGCCTTCGGCAAGGGGATCCACTTCTGTCTCGGCGCGAACCTGTCGCGACTGGAGGGCAAGGTCGCACTCGAGGAGTTGTCGCGACGCATCGACTCGATCTCGCTACCCGATAGCAACCGATTCGAGTACTTCCCGAGCTTCATGTTGCGCGGGCTCACTCGTCTCGATCTCGATTTCACGCCGGCCGGGGTCTCGGCATGAGTCGTCCACTGGAGGGTCGTATCGCGGTCGTCACCGGCTCGAGTCGAGGAATCGGTCGCGGCACCGCGATCGCCCTGGGCGAGATGGGGGCCACGGTGTACGTCACCGGTCGCACCACCGGTGACGGTGATCTCAGCATCGACACCACGGTGCGCATGGTGAACGCCGCCGGCGGTAGGGGAGTCGCGGTTCGAGTCGACCACGGCGACGACTCGCAGATCGCTGGTCTCTTCGATCAGGTGCGGGTGGAGGCGGGTCGTCTCGACGTGCTGGTGAACAACGTCTACAAGATTCCCGATCCGCCCGCCTGGGGCGGCGGATTCTGGGATCATCCGGTGTCGATCTGGGACGACCAGGTGGGTATCGGTCTCCGCGCGCACTACGTGGCCTCGTGGCACGCGGCGCCGTTGCTCTTCGCGGCGGGTCCGGGCGGCGCCATCGTCAACGTCTCATCGCCGGGCGGGCGCTCGTATCACTTCTCGTCGTCGTACGGAGCGGGCAAGGCTGGACTCGACCGCTTGAGCGCCGACATGGCGATCGAACTGGCTCCGAAGGGAATCGCCTGCTGTTCGGTGTACCCGGGATCGGTGGCCACCGAATTCATTCTCGAGTGGGCCGGCGAACGGGGGAGTGACATGTCGACGATGCAGACCACTCTCGGTGTCGGACGCGCCATTGCCGCTCTGGTGGTGGCACCGGATCTGATGGAGCGTTCGGGGAGCATCCAGTGGATCGAGGATCTATCGAGGCAGTTCGACACCCGCGACGAGAACGGCAATCTCGCCGCACCGTACCCGCGCCGTTGATCGTGGCCGGGCAGGTCGCGCTCCGTGCCCTCACCAAGGGATTCGGTGGGCGCAACGTCGTCGACGGAATCGACCTCGACGTGGCGGCCGGTGAGTTCTTCTCGTTGCTCGGGCCCTCCGGTTGCGGCAAGACGACCACGTTGCGGATGATCGCCGGGTTCGAGACCCCCGACTCCGGGCGGATCGAGATCGACGGCGAGGACGTGGCCGGTCGGCCACCCGAGAAGCGTCCCGTGAACACGGTCTTCCAGAACTACGCGCTCTTTCCGCATCTCGACGTCGAGTCGAACGTCGCCTTCGGACTGCGCTTCCGGAACGAATCGTCCGACGATCGCCGCGCGGTGGGTGAGGCGCTCGATCTGGTTCGACTGGGGGGCTTCGGGAAGCGGCGGGTGCACAAACTCTCCGGTGGAGAGCAGCAGAGAGTCGCGCTGGCTCGTGCGCTCGTGTTGCGTCCGAGGGTGTTGCTGCTCGACGAGCCCCTGGGGGCCCTCGACGCGCAGTTGCGCAAGGAACTCCAGGCGGAGTTGTCGGGACTGCAACGCGAGGTGGGCATCACGTTCGTGTACGTCACGCACGATCAGGAGGAGGCGCTCAGCATGAGCGACCGGCTCGGGATCGTTCTCGACGGCCGCCTGGCCGGCGTCGGATCGCCGCGCGACCTCTACGACTCGCCCGGAACTGTGGAGGCCGCCCGGTTCCTCGGCACGGCGAACGTCTTCAGCGGGGTCAACGACCGGGGTGGATTGGATCTCGACGGGTGGGTCGTTCCGCTTCCCTCCGAGGCGCCCTCGGGATCGGTGACGGTGATGATTCGCCCCGAGCGCGTGGTCGTCGACTTCGGTGGCTCCAACGCTCTGGTCGAGCGAACCGTTTTCGCGGGTGCGACCGAGCAGATCCACTTGCTGGTGGGATCCCATCGGCTGTTGGCCGTCACCGCGGGAGTCGGTCGCGGCGTGGCGCCGGGAAGTCGGGTGGGTGTGTCGGTGGCGGTCGGTGACGTTCGGGTGCTGGCGGTTCAGAGTTCCATCTGAGTCACATCGCCGAGAGCCGAGCGCAGTCCGGCCTGCTCGCCGTGACGTCGTCGCCACGCGGTGAGCGCGAGCAGCGCCACCCCGAGGGCGAGGAACGACAGCGCCACCATGGTGGTGGCCAGGGCGTTGAGAGCGGGTGACGAACTCGCCCGGACCGCCGAGTAGATCCGAACCGGGACGGTCTCGCTGGAGGCTCCCGACGACAGGAAACTCGAGATCACGAAGTCGTCGACCGATGTGGCGAAGACGATGACGGCACTGGCCATGATCGCCGGTGTCAGGAGGGGCAGGAGCACCCAGCGCAGTGCTTGCGTTCGGTTCGCCCCGAGGTCACGGGCCGCCTCCTCGTACGACGGGCCGATCGACGTGAGTCGGGCCCGCACGGTCACGACCACGAACCCGAGCGAGAACGTGACGTGCCCGATGAGTTGGGCCGGGCGCCCGAGCGGGATGCCCGAGTAGAGATGGGTGAAAACGAGCAGCAGTGCCGCGCCCATCACGATCTCGGGCGTCACGAGCGGAAGGGAGTTCAGCCAGTTCGCCGACGTCGCGGCCCGCGACCTCCAGCGCTGCAGGCCGACGGCCAACAGCACCCCGAGCGGAACCGTGACGAGGACGCTCCCTCCGGCGAGAACCAAGGTGTTTCGCAACGCGGTCCGGAGAGCCGGGTCGTGCAGGAGGCTCTGTTCGGGATCGCCCGTCCACCATCGCATCGAGAACCCCTGCCACACGGTTCGGCTCCGGCCGTCGTTGAACGAGAAAAGGATCGCGATCGCGACGGGCACGAGCGACCACATCACGTAGAGAATCGTGAGCAATCCGAGGAGCGGAGGCCGACGTTTCACGTCGACGTCTCCCGACGGGCCCGGGCGATCGACACCAGGTACCACGACATCGCGACGGCCAACAACGCCGAGAGCAACAGCACGAGAGTGGCCCCCTTGGTCTTCTGGCTGCTCTGGTTGAGGAAGAAGTCGATCTGGTTGCCGATCATCTCGGTGCGCGGTGAACGGGAGAGGATGTCGTTGGTGTAGTAGTCACCGAACATCGGCAGAGCGGTGAGCACGGCGCCGGCGGCGAGTCCGGGTCGCGACAACGGAAGTGTCACGCGCAGGAAAGCCTGTCGAGCTCCGGCCCCGAGATCGCGGGCCGCCTCCACCAGCCTCCAATCGAGGCGCTCGAGCGACGCGTAGAGCGGAAGGATCAGGAACGGCACGTACCCGTAGACGAGTCCGATCACCACGGTTCCGTGGTTGCCGTTCAGCCAGTTCTGTTCGACACCGATCGTGCGGGCGACGCGTGTGAACCAGCCGTCGGGTTCGAGCAGGTTCACCCACGCCAGCAGCCGCATGAGAAAGCTCACCCAGAACGGGATCACGATGAGGCCGAGCACGAGGGCCCGGCGCGGACCCTCGTGTCGAGCCAGCCAGTACGCGATCGGATAGCCGATGAGGAAGCAGAGAGCGACCGCCGCGACGACGTAGACGATCGTGCGCAGGAACACCCCGCGCAAGGGCCCGTCGACGACGCTGCGGAGAACCTCGCCGGCGCCGTCGAAGTTCCATTGGAGCGGATTCCAGACGGGAATCGCGTCGCGGAAGATCGGATCGACGCGGCCGAAGGCGACGCACGCCACGCCGTACGCGGGCACCGCGAAGAAGACGATCAACCAGATGGTTCCCGGACCGGCCAACGCCGGCCAGAGCCAGCGCCGGTCAGCCGGCGGTGAACTCGGCCCAGACATCGATCCAGAGAGCGTCGACCTCGGGCGCGAGGTTCACCAGTCTCTTTCCGGCCTCGTAACGCTCGGGAGTCACCAGCGCACCGGCCAGATTCTCGGGCACGTTTCCCGACTCCAGCAGCACGTCGGCGGTGAGGGCCTCGAGGGCCGGTTGGTAGCCGACGAACGACTGGTTCTCGAGGGCGTTGTCGGCGTCGATGAAGAAGTCGATGAAGCGATGGGCCAGCACCGGCTTGTCGCCACCGGACAGGACCGCGAAGAAGTCGTTGGCGGTGAGCGTGGTGTCCGGGTACCAGAAGCCGAGCACCGAGGCATCCTCACCCTCGGGCAGGTAGCCGGGGGCCGTGAGCATGTCGCCCGACCAGCAGAGGGAGATGTCGCGGTTGCCGGCCGGGATCTCCTGGTACGAGAGGATGTCGATCTGCGGACTCACCGCGGCCGCCATCTCGCCGAGGTCGGCGCCGGCCCGTCGGAGGATGCTCTCGTCGGACGTGTTGACCTCGCTCCGGCCGGCGCGAAACATCGCCATGCACAGTGAGTCGCGGTACGAGTCGAGAATGGCCGCTCGGCCCCGGTAGCGCGAATCCCAGAGGGCGTTCCAACCCTCGTCACCGACGAACACCGACTGGTCGACGTCGCGGTCGGCGCGGTACCCGATGCCGTCGGCGTAGATGACGTGGGGAACGGTGTACTGCGAACCGAGGTCGTAGTAGGGGTCCTGCAGACCGGCGATGACGTTGCCGAAATTGCCGAGGTACGACCGGTTCAACGGTGCGAGAAGGTCGGCGGCGATCATGAGCGCGAGCGACGAGTCGGTCATGCCGAGGATGAGGTCGGCGGTCACCGCGCCGGAGCGCAGCTTGGCGATCGCCTCCTCCTCGGTGGTGTAGGTGGAGATCTCGACCGACACGCCGTAGGTCTCCTCGAAACGGGCGACCACATCGGGATTCACGTAGTCGGCGTAGTTGTAGACGCGGAAGGTCCCCGATTCGGTGGGAAGCCCGTCGGCGATCGGTTCGCCCTTCACCGGAAGCCGGATCGGCTTCTCGGGCGTGCCGATCGGCAGTGAACCCGAACCGGACGATGACGACCCTCCGCAGGCCGTCAACACCGTGGGTCCGAGCAGCACCGCTCCCGTGCCGAGTCCGGCCGCGCGCAAGAAGCGTCGACGGCTCCAGGACGATGGTGGCGGTACCTGCGTCATGTGTTCCCCCGGTGTCGGGCCGGCTCACCGCAGTCCGCGGGTCAGAACTCGAGCGCGAGTCGGTCGACGCCCCGGATTGTAAGCCGATCGCGCCAGGTGATTCGGCCAATCGCGCGCATGGCCGGGAAGCGGCGCACGAGAGTGCCGACGGCGACCTCGGCCTCGAGGCGGGCCAGGTTGGCCCCGAGGCAGTAGTGGATGCCGCCGGCGAAGGCGAGGTGGCGGGCGGCGTTGTCCCGACGCAGATCGAGTCGATGCGGATCGGGAAAGACCGACGGGTCGTGGTTGGCCGCCCCGAGCACGGTGGTCACGATGGAACCGGGTTCCACGGTCACCGGTCCGTCGATCCCGACGTACGTGACCGGAACCATCGGGACGCGGACGGTCTGTTGCACGGGTCCGTCGAAGCGCAGGCACTCGTCGACCGCCCGAGCCCCGAGCGAGGGATCGGCGTGCCAGGCCGCCAACTGGTCGGGGTGGGCGAGGAGGGCGTTGACCGAGTTGCCGATGAGATTCACGGTGGTCTCGTGGCCGGCGATGTAGAGAAGAACGACGAAGGAGATGAGTTCTTCCATGGTGAGGGTGTCGCCGTCATCCTCGACGGCGAGCAGTGCCGACAGCAGGTCGTCTCCCGGATGCCGACGGCGATCGTCGATGACACCGATGAGGTAGGGAATGAGTCCGGCGAAAGCCCGGTCGGCCGCGGCGAGATCGTCGAGGGTCGACGTCGGCTCGAGCACGAAAGTGATGATCTGGCTCCACTCGCGGAGTTCGTCGGCCCGATCGACCGGCATGTCGAGCAGGTCGGAGATCACCTGGAAGGGGATCGGGAAGGCGAGCTCGTCGATCAACTCCATTCCGCCAACCGCCGCCGCCCGGTCGGCGACCTCGTCGACGAGACCTTGCACGCGCGGTCGGAGTCTCTCGATCGAACTCGGTGTGAAGGCCTTGCTCACGAGGCGGCGCAACCGCGTGTGGTCGGGCGGGTCGAGGTTGAGGATCGACTTGGCACCCTGACGGGTGCGCCGACGGTTCCGCTTGGCCTTCGAGAGTTCGTCGATCGGTTCGCGTCCGTTGGCCTCGACGTCGCGACTGAAGTCGTTGCTCCGCAGAGTGGTGGCGACGTCCTCGTATCGGGTGAGCACGATCGTGTCGAACGCCGTGCGGTGCACCGGGTCCTGGCCACGCAGGGCGTCGTAGAACGGATGCGGATCCGCTCGAAACGCCGGATCGAAGGGGTTGAACACCGGTCGGGTCATGTCACGATCATGACCCACGACGGCACCGCGTCAGTCATCGAGGTCAGTGATCGAGGCCAGTGATCGAGGTCAGCCGAGCGCGGTGGCGAGTGTGTCGACGATCCGGTCGATCTGCGCGTCGGTCACCACGAGCGGCGGACAGAACGTGTTGGTGTCGGTTCCCACCGCGCGGGTGATCACACCGAGATCGAGCATCCGGTCGCGCACGACCACCGGGTCGCGGTCGGGATGCTGGGCCACCGCCCAGACCGCGCCGTCGCCGCGGACCGACGCCACCAGACCATCGTCGGCGAGCGCGCGCAGTCCCGCCGAGAGTCGGGCGCCAACGTGGCCCGCGCGCTCGATGAGCGATTCCGACTCGATGATGTCGATGTTGGTGAGGGCCGCCACACAGGCGGTCGGATGACCCGAGTAGGTGAATCCGGTGCGCAGGAAGAAGTTGGGGTCGGCCTCGAGTGCGGCGCGCACCGCGGGTCCGACGAAGACTCCGCCGAGCGGCACGTAGCCCGACGTGACCGCCTTGGCGAAACTCACGAGGTCGGGGCGAACGCCGAATCGGTGGGCGCCGAACCAGTGCCCGAGCCGACCGAAGCCACTGATCACCTCGTCGAAGATCAGGAAAGCTCCGTGTCGATCGCAGAGGCGACGCACCTCCTCGAGGTAGCCCTCGGTGGGCGGGAAAACGCCGCCCGCTCCTTGGACGGGTTCGACGAGAACGGCGGCGATGGTCTCGCCCCTCTCGCTCATCATCGCGGCCAAGGCCTCGCTGTCGTCGGCGGGAGCCTGCACGACATCGGGCACCAGCGGTCCGTATCCCTCTCGGTTGAGCGGTATGCCCTGCGCGCTCGTGCCGCCGTAGGTGGTGCCGTGGTAGCCGCGTTGGCGCGAGATGATGAGTGTGCGCTCGGGGTGACCGGCCTGCACGTGCGCGAGGCGAGCGAGCTTCATCGCGGTGTCGACGGCCTCGGAACCCGAACTGGTGTAGAAGACCCGACTCTCCGGCATGGGCGCGATCGACACCAAGCGCTCGGCCAGTGCGTCGGCCGGGGGATTGGTGAAGGGGTCGAACGTCGAGTAGCCGGCGAGGGTGGATGCCTGAGCGGCGATGGCATCGGCCATGCGCCGGCGCCCATGACCGATGGCGCAGTACCACAGGGCGGCCATGCCGTCGACGTACTCGCGTCCCTCCGCGTCGTACACCAGGGCACCTTCGCCGCGAACCAAGGTCCGGAACGATTCCCGGGTTGGCTTGGCGAAAGGGTGCAAGAAGGCGCCGGGCATGTCGTTGACGGTAGCGGTTGAGTCGGTTTCGTCGCCGAAGTGGTGGGGCGGGTTGACAGACGACTTTGAGAATGATTATCATTTTCTCATGCGCCTTCGTCGTCTTCCGCTCTCGATCGGTCTCACCCTCGTCGCCTCACCTCTCGTGGTCGCCTGCGGGGGTGACTCCGAGCCGACCGCGGCCGGTTCGGGGCCCTCGGTGGTGGTGACGCACGAGTTACTCGCGGCGGTGGTGCGCGATCTGGTGGGCGACGCTGCGGTGGTGACGGTGCTGATGCCGAACGGCACGGATCCGCACGATTGGGAACCCTCGGCCAAGGACATCGAGACGATGAACGAGGCGGCCCTCGTGGTGGCGAACGGTCTCGATCTCGAAGCCGGTTTGGTGGAGACCCTGGAAGCCGCGGAAGCCGACGGCGTCCCCGTGTTCCATGCCACCGATCACATCGAGGTGCTGGAAGCCGGGCATCACGAGGGCGAGGAGCACGGTCATTCGGACGACGATGAGGCTCACGCCGACTGCGAGGAACACGGTCATTCGGACGGCGATGAGGCTCACGCCGACGGCGAGGAACACGGTCATTCGGACGGCGATGAGGCTCACGCCACCGACAAGGATGCCGACGGTCACGATCATGGCGACGGAGACCCGCACTTCTGGACCGACCCACTCGCCATGGCCGACATCGTCGAGCCCCTGGCCGTCGCGTTGTCGGGGGTGGGCGTCGATGTCGCCGATCGCGCAACCGAACTCGCTGCCGAATTGCGCGCCCTGGACGACGAAGTCGCGACGATCCTCGACGAGATCCGCGACGATCGCCGCAAGCTCGTCACCGGTCACGAGTCGCTCGGGTACTTCGCGGCCCACTACGGCTTCGAGTTGGTGGGCGCGGTGATCCCGAGTCTCACCACCGCAGCCGACGTGAGCGCGGCCGACCTCGCTGAATTGAAGGACGCGATCGGGGACACCGGGGTCGAGGTCATTTTCACCGAAGCCGGCACGCCGAGCGAGGTGGTCGACGCGCTCGCCGACGAGGTCGGGCTACCGGTGGTGCAGTTGGACACCCACCGCCTGCCCGACGACGGTTCGTACCGTTCGTTCATGCTGGATCTCGCATCCGACGTGGTCGAGGGCATCACCGCCTAAGTTCTTCCCGTGGGCCCCCTCGTCGATCCGTTCGTCGACAACGAGTTCATGCTGCGTGCCCTCGGGGCCGGAGTGTTGGTTTCGTTGTGCTGCGCGGTCGTCGGCACCTACGTGGTTCTCCGCGGCTTGGCGTTCATCGGTGACGCACTCGCGCACGGTGTCCTGCCCGGAGTGGCGATCGCGGCAATCCTCGGGCTTCCGGTCATCGCCGGCGCGGCGGCCGGTGCCGCGGTCATGATCGGGGGAGTCGGGCTCGTCACCCGGCGCACCCGACTCTCGGGTGACAGCGCGATCGGACTGCTGTTCGTCGGTTTGCTGGCCCTCGGAGTGCTGATCGTCTCGGCGGCCGACTCGTTGACCGGCGATCTGGAGGCCATCCTCTTCGGGGAGTTCCTCGGCGTCGATTCCGCCGACGTCTGGTTCCAAGTGGTGACCACACTCTCGGTCGCCCTCGTGGCGGCTTGGTCGGCTCGTCCGTTTCTCCTTCTGTGTCTGGATCCCGAGCAGGCGGCGGCCATGGGCTATCGAGTCGCCGTGCACCACCGGGTGATGCTGGCGCTGGTGGCCGCGACCATCGTGGCGTCCTTCCAGACGGTGGGCGCCTTGCTCGTCTTCGGAATGCTTCTGGCCCCGGCCGGCACCGGAGCATTGGTGTCGCGTCGTGTGGGGTCCATGATGGCGGTGGCCGCGGCGGTCGGCGTGTTCGCCACCTATCTCGGGTTGCTCGCCTCCTACCACTTCGCGTGGGCCGCCAGTGCCGCCGTGGTCGTCGTGGCCGTCGGAATCTTCTTTGTGGTGTTCGCCGTGAAGGGTGCCGTGAGGGGAACGGGGCAATGAGCGCGACGGTGACGGCTCGGCGTTTGACGGTCGGCTACGGGAGTCAGATCGTCCTCGACGGAGTCGACGCCCATGTCCCGCCCGGGGCGGCGGTGGCGCTCGTCGGTTCCAACGGATCGGGCAAGTCCACGCTCCTGAAGACGGTGGCCGGACTCGTTCCGCCATTGAGCGGGGGAATCGAGGTGTTGGGTGCTCCACCGGGGCGTCGTGGCCGAGACGTGGCGTACCTCAGTCAGCACCGCTCGACGGCGCTGGCTCTTCCACTGCGGGTGATCGACGTCGTGCGGACCGCGCGTTTCGATCATCGTTCACGGTTCGCGCGTCGCACCCCGGACGACGATCGCGCGGTGACCGAAGCGATGGAGCGCCTCGAGATCACCGGACTCGCCGAGCGGGCGTACTCATCGCTCTCGGGCGGCCAACGCCAACGGGTGCACCTCGCACAGATCATCGCCCGCGGGGCTTCACTCCTTCTCCTCGACGAACCGACGGCGGCGCTCGATGCACCTGGTCGGGCGCTCTACATGGAGGCTCTGCGAGCCGAACGGGCGAGGGGAGCGGCGGTAATCACGGCCACCCACGACTTGGGCGAGGCCACCGAGTGCGATCGGATCATGCTGGTGGCGCGTCGCGTGGTGGCCGACGGGCCGCCGGCCGAGGTGTTGACGCCCGACAACCTCTTGGAGACCTTCGGGCTCGGGTTGTCACGGGTGGGCGACCGTCTGGTCGTCACCGAGCATCTCCATGATCATCATGGTCATGATGACCATCATGATCATCATGGTTATCACGATGGTCGTGATGACCATCATCAACACTGAGTCGATAGAACGCGACCGGTTGTGCGGTCAGTGTTCGTCCCAGTGGTCGCCGTGCGCGGCGTGCAAATGTCCGTCGTGGAGATAGTCGACGTGGTCACCGTGCGGAACCGCTTGGTGGCCGCAGTTCGGGCCGTGCTGGTGTGGGTGCTCGGCATGGGTCACGCATTCGCTCGAACGGCACTCGTCCCAGTGGTCGCCATGTCGGTGGTGCAGATGTCCGTCGTGCACGTAATCGACATGATCGCCGTGGGGCACGGCCACGTGTCCGCAATCGGGTCCATGCACGTGCGGATGCGGGGCGGCCGGGTCGTGTTCGACGGTTCCTCGGTTCTCGCCGGCTGTGGTCGAGTCGCTCACAGTGACATCATTCCATGTCGGTGCCGATGGTGAGCGGGATCGGTCGGGGTGACGTTCGACCTTCGGTCGCGGGTCGTGGCCCCGGCCCGGCTGGAATGACATCGTGAACCTGGTCGACAAATTGCTGGACGCCTCGGTGGTGGGCGGTTTCTCGCGGGTCGGCTACGCGGTGCGCTCGCGAAGCGACGAGTGGGAGGCGCTCCCTCCCGGTTCGTTGAGCGGCCGGACGGTGGCGATCACCGGCCCGACGTCCGGATTGGGTCTCGCTGCGAGCGTCGCTCTGCGGCGGTTGGGAGCCTCGCTCGTCTTGATCGGGCGCGACCCCGGCCGCTTGGCTCGCACCACCGAGAGTCTCCGAGCTCGCCAGAGCGAGGGTGGATCGATCTCCGAGTTGGTGGCCGATCTCGGCGACCTCGAGGCGGTGGCCGCGGTCGGTCGTCGTCTGGCGGACGACGAGATCGGGTTGCGGGCACTGGTGCACAACGCGGGTGCGCTCGATCGCGAGCGGGGTGAATCCCCTCAGGGATTCGAGCGAACCATCGCCACCCACGTGCTCGGACCGCACCTGCTCACCCGGATCGTCGCGTCGCGCACCGAGAGAGTCATCACGGTGTCGTCGGGCGGCATGTATGCGGCGCCCTTGCCCGATCTGTCGCGAGGTGGATCGCTGGAGATGAAGATCGGCCGTTGGGACGGCACCCGTCAGTACGCCATCGCCAAGCGCGCCCAGGTGACGCTCAACGAAGTGTGGTCGGGCGTGGAGCCGGACGTCGTCTTTGCGGCGATGCATCCCGGTTGGGCCGACACGCCGGGTGTCCGATCGTCGATACCGCTCTTCGCCCGGATCACCGGACCGGTGTTGCGCACCGCCGAGGAGGGTGCCGACACGGTTGTGTGGTTGTCCGCCACCGACCGAGGGATCGATTCGGGACGCTTCTGGTGCGACCGCGAGGAGCGACCCGTGCACCGCCTGCCCACCACCCGGCGGGCCGACACCGTGGCGGCTCGGTCGGCGTTGTGGGACTGGTGCGAGGAGGCGACCGCGCCCTACCTCGTGTAAGTCGGGAAGCGCCCGGCGGCCACCTCGACGGCGATCTCGTCGGCGAAGCGTCCGGCGCGGAGGAGTTCGGCCATGCGGGCGAACGCGTCGCGGGAGTGGCGGAAGAAGGCGAGGTATCCGTCGCAGAGATGGTTGAGCCCCGGCTCGCCGTCGGATGTGGTGGCGAAACGATCCTTCGGGCATCCGCCGTGGCACGCGAATAGCACGTCGCAGTCGCGGCACTGACGGGGGAGGGTCTCCGACTTGGAGAGACCGAACGCCCTCTGTCGGGCTCCGTCGACGAGATCGATCATCGGTGTCTCGTGGATGTTGCCGAGCAGGTGCTCGGGCTCGACGAAGTGATCGCACGAGTACAGGTCGCCGTTGTGCTCGAGTGCGAGAGCGCGTCCGCAGGTCGGAGAGTGAACGCACAGCGTGTGCAGTTGGAGGTGCGAACCGAGCGTCACGTCGAACAACTGCACGTACACCTCGCCGACGTCGTGTCG
>Ga0129333_10000755_pt1 | contig 28127 bp, 26 predicted proteins | sample CPB6_08_DNA_FD_94474 | JGI IMG/M metagenome (GOLD analysis project Ga0129333, IMG submission 94474) | Freshwater to marine salinity gradient microbial communities from Chesapeake Bay, USA - CPBay_Sum_0.6_0.8_DNA | ecosystem: Environmental > Aquatic > Marine > Coastal | place: USA: Chesapeake... | reverse complement strand
TAATCGAGGTTGCCGGTCTCCTCGCGCTGGCGGGTCATCACGGAGATGGAGTTCCGGAGCAGCCGCTTGGCGAAGATGGTGTTGGCCGCCGACGTGAGAATGCGCGCGCGCGGGTGGGCGCGCAGGAGCACGGGCATCGAGCCGAGGTGGTCGAGGTGGCAGTGCGTGAGGATGATGTTGTCGACGGGTGCCTTGATCCGGTCGAGGCGGGGCAGGGCGGCCTTGCCGTCGAGCTTGGGGTGCAGGCCGGCGTCGACCACCATCCGGTAGTCGCCGAACTCGACGAGCATGCAGTTGGCCCCGATTTCCCTCCCGCTGTTGAGGTCGGTGATGCGCATCAGGCGGAGGGCGGCTCCATGTTGAACTCGGGAATGCGGACAAAGATCGCCTGTCCCTTGTCATCGGTGCCGTGGAAGGCTCCGGAGGCGCGGACCGCCGTCCCAGCCAGATGGTAGCTGTTGTAGCGGAACACCTCGCCCGGTGCGAGGTGGGGTGACTGGCCGACGATGCCATCGCCTTCGACGACTTCCGTGCCGTCGGCGGAGCGAAGGATCCACTTGCGACCCGTCAGGGTGACCGGGCGGTCGGAGAGGTTGGCGATGCAGAGGAAATACATGAAGGCGTGGGGGGTCTCGGGCGGGAAGTCGGGGCTCCGGTGGTGGACCACCTTCTCCACGGATACCTGGAGGCCGGGTAGTTCGAGCGGACCCTGTTCGGGCATGGTCACAGACAACGCTAGGAACTGGCCTTAAGGAAGGAAAATGAGGTGGCTTCCGGGTCATTCTTGCCCTCCCTCGCCGGCGCCCACACTTTGAGGGCGATGCCGCAGACGCGCGCCAAGAGCAATGACGCGGACCAAGTGCCGCGGAAGTGGATCTTTATCGGGATATACCTGGTCCTGCTGGCTGCCTCGTGGGTCTACCAACGTTGGATTGAGCCGGCCCCGGCGCACCCTCCGCAGTCCATCCTGCTCGAGAAGGTTGCCGGTTCATTCAATCCGAACCGGCTCCCGATTGTGGTCATACCGCGTCTCCCTGACGAGGCGGGGCAACACACCCTGTCGCGCGTGCTGGCTGGCCACCCCAACGGACAGGTCTTCAGGATGGCATGGCCCCGTCCGCGCTTCGGTGAGGTTCGCGCCGACAGCTCGGCCAGCCAGATTGCCGAGGAGTTGCACGCGCTGCTGCCGCCCGGTCGTGTGCACCTGGTGGGGCAGGGCATGGGCGGCGTGGTCGCGCTTGAGCTTGCCTCGGCGCATCCCGAGCGCGTCGCCTCGCTTGCCTTGATATCCGCCCCGGGCGCTCAGGAGTACACCCTTCTTGGCAACGCGGTCGCCAACAAGTTCGTCTACTTCTTCCATCACGCCGCCTTCGTCTTGCTCGACAACCTGACGCCGCACTTCGGCTGGGCGAATCGTCTGCCGATGAACCGCGCCTATTCCTCGGTCTTCTTTGACACCGACCTGAGTGAGTCCCGTCAGAAGCTGGCGACTTGGGCTGGTCCCGCCGTTATCCTTCATGGCGAGGACGATTGGATCACGCCCGCCGATGCCGCCCGATACTCCGCCAAGCTCATGCCGCAGGCGGAGATCGAGGTCACCCCGGGGGTGGGACACGCCTTCAGGCCCTTCCTGGAGGATGCGGCCATCGGGCCCTGGCTGCGGCGATTCCAAGGAGATGCCGAGCGTGCCGCCCCGGTCGCTCCGCGCGAAAAGCCCATCGAGGCCGATCTCGTCAACACCGGTGGCGCCCGTTACTGGATCCTCCTCCTCGTCATCGTTCTTTGCACCTTCGTGGCCGAAGATCCGACCTGTCTCGCGTGCGGCTTGCTCGTCTCGCAGGGTGTCGTCGACTTCACCTCGGCGGCCCTCGCCTGCACGGTCGGCATCTTCATCGGCGACATGGTGCTCTACACCATCGGACGGACGCTGGGTCGGGGCGCATTGCGCCATCCTCCGCTCAAGTGGATTGTCCAGGAGCACCAGATCGACCAGATGGCTGGCTGGTTCTCGTCCCCGCGCGGCCTGATGGTCATCGTCAGCTCACGATTCATCCCCGCCAGCCGTGTGCCGACATTCGTCACCGCCGGCCTGCTTCGCCTCAGCCTGCCGCGTCTCGGCGCGCTCCTCTTCACGGCAGCCTTGGTTTGGACGCCGGTGCTGATGTGGCTCGGCCACACCTTCGGGCCGCCGTTCATGGAGCAGTTCCCGCACTACAAGCAGTATGCGGCATGGATTATCGTCGGGACGCTCCTGAGCATCTGGTTCCTGACCCACTGGGTCTTGCCCGGGCTCACATGGAAGGGTCGTCGCGAGGTGCTGATGAAGTGGCGCCGACTGACCCGCCCCAGCCTCTGGTCGTCCGCCATGCTTTACCTGCCGGTCCGTCTGGCGGTCATCTTCACCAGCATTCGCCTGCGAAGCCTCACGGCCTTCGCCTCCGCCAACCCGAGCTTCGGTCGTATGGGCGGCTTCATCGGTGACGAGAAGGGCGGGCTGCTCGAGCCCTTCGAGTCCGACCCTCGCACCTGTCCGACACTCAGGCTGTCCGCTGATGCTACACCCGAGGAGCGCATTGCCGCCGCCCGTGCCTTTGTTGCCGCGCAGGGTTACCCGCTTGTTTTGAAGCCTGAGATCTCCGAGGACGGCGCCGGTCTCCGCCGTGTCGAGGACGCCGCCTCGCTCGAGGCCGCCTTGGCTGACCTCTCGGAGGACTTTGTGCTGCAACCCTGGCTGGTTGGGCGGGAGTTCGAGGTCGTCTGGCGTCGCGCGCCGGGTTCGGCCGCCGGCATCCTCATGGCCGTGGTCGAGAAGGCCGATGTCACCGTGATTGGCGACGGGCGTCGCACGCTCGAGGCCCTGATTCTCGCCGACGACCAAGCGGTCAGCCGCGCCGAACTTTACCTCCATCTCAACAGCCGCCAGGTGGCCGGGATTCCTGCGGCCGGGGAGATTGTGCGCCTGAACGCCTCTGGCTCGCACGGGCACGGCGCCGCACACCGTCATCGGCCGGACCTGGAGACCGAGGGGTTGAGGTTGGCCCTCACCGACTACTGTCGCCGGTTCCCCGGACTCCACTATGCGCGCCTCGACCTGCGCGTCGCCGCCGAGTCAGGCCTGGAGTCCGGTGATTTTCGCGTCACCGAGATTGGTGGCTGCTGCCACGTCTCCTCGGTCATCCGAGACCATGCGGTCCCGCTGACTGTGGGTTACCAGATTGTCTGGAGGCAGGTCCGACTCTGCCTGCAGGCGGGAGCGGACAACCTGCGGCTTGGTGTCCGTCCGGTTCGACTTTCGTTCCTCTTCGCCCGCTGGAGCCAAGCACGTGGACGTGCCGACGCCTTCGCCGTGGTCGATCGGAACTGAGAAGCCGCTCAGCGCGCCGACCAGCCGTGGCACAGGGCCGCCGCCGCCGCGTCCGACTCGTCGAGCGGCAGTCGTTGGTCGAGACCCAGAACTTTACGGATCATACCCTCCACTTGCTCCTTCGAGGCCTTGCCGTTGCCGGTCACCGCTTGCTTGATACGGGAGGGTGCATACTCGGCTACAGGTAGACCGAGCGCTCCCGCCGCCGCCAGGGCCGCCCCGCGCGAGGCGCCAAGGATGTGGACCGTCCGCAGGTTCTGCACGTAGACCGTGGCCTCGAGGGCGAACGCCTGGGCTTTGTGCTCAGCCGCGAGACGCAGGGCGGCCTCATGGATGCGTGCCAGGCAGACATGGGTCGGGACCGATGCATGCATGCGCAAGGTCAGGCTCGCGAGCAGCCGCGGCTCGGCCCCGCGGGTGTCCACGACCGCGAGACCGGTGCCCCTGAGGGAGGGGTCTATGCCAAGGATGATGCCCTGGAAGCCCCGGCTGGCGGTTGGCGGACGGGCCCTGGGTTTGGCGGATGGGGTCCGGCCGACGCTGCCGCTGCGCACGGCTTCGGTCCAGAGAGCTCGGGTGTTGCGGCGGGCCACGACTGGACGATGCCCGCCGGCGGCCATGGACACAGCAAAAAATGACTCATGGGGCCTTGCCAGACAGGCCGGTGTTTGCGAGGCTGCCGACTTGGTGAGCCGTCTCCTGCCGCTTGTCCTTCTCTCCGCGCACCTGCTGGGCGCGCCGCCCGTGCTCACCCCTGCGGTCACGCGCGAGGACGCGCTGGTGCTCAAGTCCACCGGTAGTCTCGACCGGGACGCCGTGCCCGAGTGCTCGGCGCTCCTCGCCAGCGCGACCCAGGAGCGCGTGCTCTGGACGCTCAGCGATTCGGATGGCCCCGCCCGCCTCGTCGCGATCCGCCCCTCGGGCCTCGTCGCGTTGCCGCCGACGGCCGGGCCGGGCTTCGGTCAGAAGAAGTACCTCGGCGTCGATGTCGTCGGAGCCCGCAACCTTGATTGGGAGGCGCTCGCCAGCGACGGCGCCGGCAACCTCATCCTTGGCGACGTTGGCAACAACCTCTCGCGACGCCGCGAGCTATTTCTCTACGTCATCCCCGAACCGACCGTGGGTGCGGCCTCTGTCACACCCACCCGTCGGCTCACCTTCACCTGGCCCGACCAAGTGGAGTTTCCCGATCCGGAGCAGAGCCATGATTGCGAGGCAATGTTCTGGTATCGCGGCAAGCTTCACCTCCTGACCAAGCACCGTCGCGACACCCGAAGCCGTCTCTGGCGCGCGGAGATCCCGTCCACGGCCTCAAGGGCCTACCTCTCACCGGTTGGTGCCTTCGATGCCCATGGCATGGTGACCGATGCCTCTGTTTCACCCGATGGTCGCCATCTCGCGGTGCTCACCTACCGACTTCTCTGGGTCTTCGATATCTCGCGCAAGCCGGAGAACCCGCTTACGGGGCCGGCGTTGGCCCGGCCACTCCAGCCACCGGTGTCCCAGTGGCAACTCGAGGGCTGTGCCTGGCTCGATAATGAGACCCTCATCCTCGGCTCGGAGGAGGGTGGGCTCTTTCAGGTTAAGCTGCGGGAGCTGTCCGCTCCGGTCAGCGAGCGCTGAGGCTCAGAGCGAGCGTGCGGCGGAGACCACGGCCTCCACTGTCACCCCGAGCTCGCGCATGACGATGTCGCCGGGCGCACTGAGGCCGAAGCGGTCGGTGCCGATGGACTTGCCACCAAGGCCGACCAGCCGGCCCCAAGGTTGGGTGTTCCCAGCCTCGACGCTGACACGACGGCTGCAGTTGGGCGGCAGGACCTCGTCGCGGTAGGACTGGGGTTGGCGCGCGAAGACCTCGAGCGACGGCAGGGAGACGACCCGGGTGCCGGCACCGAGTTGCTCGGCGGCGGCGAGCGCCAGCCCGAGTTCGCTTCCGGTCGCGAGCAGGATGCGCTCGAGAGCGGCGGACTCCTTGCGGGCGACATAGCCGCCGCGGAGTGTGCCCTCGCGGCGGGTGGCCACGGGGATGGCATCGAGCGACGGCAGGTTCTGGCGGGAGAGGATCAGGGCCACGGGACCGTCGCGGCGAGCGACAGCATGCGCGTAGGCGGCGGCGCACTCCTCGGCATCGCCCGGACGGACGACATCCAGGTTGGGGATGCAACGCAGGGCGGCCACGGTCTCGACGGGCTGGTGGGTGGGGCCGTCCTCGCCGACGCCGACCGAGTCATGCGTGAAGATGTAGAAGGCCTGCAGCCGGGCGAGCGCCGCGACGCGGATCGAGGGCCGGAGATAGTCCGAGAAGGTGAGGAAGGTCGCGCCGGATCCCTTGAAGATGCCGTGGTACGCGATGCCGTTCAGGATGGCGCCCATGACGTGCTCACGGATGCCGAAGTACAGGTTGCGTCCGGCGGGCGTGGCGACGTCGAAGTCCCCCAAGTCCTTGAGATAGTTCTTGGTCGATCCGTGGAGGTCGGCCGAGCCCGAGACCACGAGCGGCGAAGCCTTGGCCACGGCGTTGAGCGCGATCTCACCCGAGGCGCGTGTGGCGTGGTTGTTCTTGCCGAACTCCGGGATGGCGGCGAGCAGCGCGCCGGCGCCGCCGTGGTCACCGGCGACACCCTTGGCGAGCAGCCCGGCCTTTTCGGGATTGGCCTTGGTCCAGGCGGCGAAGGTCGCCTTCCATTCCGCATGCGCCTTGGCCTGCGCGGCCTTGCGCGCGGCGAAGAACGCGCGGGTCTCGGGGGAGACGAAGAAGGTTTCCTCGGGCAGGCCGAGCGCCTTGCGCGCGGCGGGGATGAACTTCACGCCCGCCTCGCCGTGACCCTTGCTGGTGCCCTGGACCTCGGGGATGCCCTTGGCGATGGTGGTCTTGCAGATGAGGAGCTTGGGCTTGCCGTTGCGGGACTTGCGCGCGGCCTCGAGCGCGGCGGAGACGGCTGCGATGTCGTGGCCGTTGGCGAGGGTGGTGACTTCCCAGCCGCAGGCCTCGTAGCGCTTGGCGGTGTCCTCGTTCTGTGTCTTGGACGCCATCGCATCCAGGGTGACGTCGTTGGAATCGTAAAGCATCACCAGGTTATCTAATCCGAAGCGGCCGGCGAAGGAGGCGGCCTCGTGCGAGACGCCCTCCTGCAGGCAGCCGTCGCCGGCCAAGCCGACGATGAGATGGTCGAAGATGGTGTGCTCGGCGGTGTTGAAGCGGGCGGCCGCCATCTTCGCGGCGATGGCCATGCCGACGAGGTTACCCGTGCCTTGTCCAAGGGGACCGGTCGTCGCCTCGACACCCGCGGTCTCGCCGAACTCCGGGTGTCCCGGTGTCTTGCTGTGCAGTTTGCGGAAGGCCTTCACCTCGTCGAGCGGTAGGTCGAAGCCGGCCAGGTGGAGCCAGCCATAGACGAACATCGACCCGTGGCCGGCCGAGAGCACGAAGCGGTCGCGGTTGGGCCAGGCGGGGTCGGCGGGGTCGTGGCGGAGGAAATTTCCGTAAAGCGCCGCGCCGATTTCGGCGGATCCGAGGGGGAGGCCGAGGTGACCGGAGTGGCAGGCGGCGACGGCGTCCATTGCGAGGCCGCGGGCCTCGTTGGCGGCGCGCTGGAGGGCTTGGGTGTCGATCGACATGGTTAACGGACGGATAGGGGGCTCAGGGCGCGGATTCCAGCCTTGAATGGCGGGCGGTGCGGTCGTTGCCTTTCGGCATCATGTCGAACCCGGAACTCGAGGAAGGTAGCGGCCTTAGGCTGGATTTCACCAAGCTGCGGAAGATTGCCGCGGGCCGCGAGGACGTCATCCCTGCCGTCGCCCAGGACGCCGCCACGGGCGAGGTGCTCATTCTCGGTTATGTCAACGCGCTCGCCCTCGAGACGGCGCTTCGCGAGCGCAAGGCGACCTTCTGGTCCACCTCGCGCAATGAGCTCTGGATCAAGGGTCTGACCTCGGGGGATTTCCTCGAGCTCCTTGAGGTGCGCGTCAACTGCGAGCAGAACTCCATTCTCTACCGCGTGCGCCCCGCAGGGCAGGGTGCCTGCCACACCAAGGGCAAGGACGGCCGTGCGCGTCCGGGATGCTATTACCGCCGCCTGCGCGCCGACGGGACGCTCGAGCCGACGGCCTGAGCCTCGCTCAGCGTCGTCGCAGGTGGCTCGCGACCACCGCTACCGGTGCATCCAGCCGGATGACGACGAGACGAGTCTGACGGGCGATGCGTTCGTAGCCGGGCTGGGCGACGAAGCCGAGTTTGCCGTAGTCTCCGCTGGCTGAGGTCAGTCGTCCCAGCGCAGCCTCGGCGGCGGCACCGTCGGGAAACTCAAGTGCCAGCGTGATCCGAAACCACCCGGTGTCCTCGCTCACCGCTAGGCTGAGCGTCCGGGCCGAGGTGAAGACTTCAGCGGCGAGCGGCCCGAGCCAGCCCCGCCTCCGGCCGGCGGTGGCGAAGGCGCCAGGGGTGCGCGTGTGCACGATGAGCAAGGTGTTGTCGCGCGCCCGCAGCAGCGCCGAGGCCGCGGACGGCAGCTCGACGACACGGTCTGTACGTGGCGCGATCTCGGGCGAGGGGTCGGAGGGCCCCAAGCCGAAGTCGAGGGTCTCGCCGGTGGCCGAGGCGAAGGCTTGGCTGAGTCTCTCCCGGGTTGCGCTCACCCGGCCGGGCTCATCGAGCATCGCCACGGCCGCGGCAATCTCGGTGCCGGCGGACGACGCCCGGGCGGCGGGTAGCACCAGTCGTCCGATGACCGGGTGCTCGCGCTCGAGCGAGAGGTCGGTCCCGCGCAATGCCCAGAGCGCAGCCCCGATGACGGCCATCAGGCTGGCGGCCACCCAGAGTATTCGTCGCCGCAGGTTCATACCTGCGATGCTGTGGCGGACTGGTTCCTTCGCAATGAAAAGGGCGGCCGTGAGGCCGCCCTTGACCGGGAATTAACCGGGAATCACTTGCCTCCGGCAGGGGCGCTCGCGCGCCGCTTGGTGGCGGCATCGATGAGCTGCTGCGCCAGCTTCTGCACCGGGTAGTCGAGTTTCGCGTCGGCGGCTGAGCCAGCCTGGGTGATGCTGAGGCGGCGGAGTAGGTCGGCAGCGGTGGCCTTGTTGGCGGCCTCCTCGGCGGAGTCGTTTTCGCCGGGCATGGTCGCCATGGAGGCGAAGCCGAGGAGTCCCTTGGCCTCCGCGACCTTCTTCTTGGCGGTGGCCTCGTCGACGAATTCGGCACGAATGCGCAGGGTGAGGTCGGTCGCGTTCTCGCCGAGCGCGAGGATAACGGTCTTCGCGCCGCTTCGCTTTGTGGCGGCTGTCTTGGCCTCGGGCGAGGCATCATCGGGAACCTTCCGCTTGGCGGCCTCGGCAGCCTCGATCGAGGCGACGTCGGCTGAGACCAGGATCCAACCGTTCTGCACCGAGGCGGCCGCGCGGCTCAGGCCCTCGTGTTTCCAGGGTGTGCCGGATGTCGCCGCCGCGACCGCCTGGTCGAGGTTGTCGGGCTGGGCGATGATCACGGTGTTGCCGTCGACGATGACAATCTGGGTCTCCCGTTTGTCCTTGGGTCCGACCTCGTTGCCGGAGGCCTTGGCGATGGCCGAGATGAAGTCATGGAGATTCCAGGCCTTGAGTCCGCGGACGGTGCGCTGGTTGACTTGGTTGGCCGTGGCGAACGCCTCGATGCGCGCCTTGTTGAACTTCCCGCGGACGAGGGCGACGAAGTTGTTGTCGTCGCTCGCGTTGACGATGGCGGTGAGGTCGCGGAAATCCTCGTCGAGCTCGAAGCCCAATTCCTTCTTCAGGGTGGCGACGACGGCGTTGGCGTCGACGTCGGGTTGGAAAGCCGCGGTCAGGGCCTTGCCAATCTGGGTCTGGTCCACGGTTTCATTCGAGATGTGGAGGGCGATGTCGGACTTGCCCGCGGGCAGCCCGGAGGTGGGAATGCCGGCGCCGGCGCCGGCGGTGAGCGCAATCAGCGCGAGGGACAGGAATCGGTTCATGTGCGTGTTCTGGGATTAAGTTGCGTCACTTGGTCTTCTTGGGCGCGGGAGGCGCATCCATCTCTTCCGACTCGTCCGTGGCGGCGGGGGCCTGGCCGGCTGCAGCGACCTCGCGCACCGTCTGCTCGGCCTTCTCGCCGATCTTCGCCAGGAGTTTCTGGGCGTTCTCAATCGGGTAGGTGCCGTGGATGGCGACGGTCGCGCCTTCCTGCTTCACGGTGATTCCGGACATGAAAACGGCGGCCTCGCCCTTGAAGTACTTGGTGTCGCTGTCATCGGCCTCCTCCTCGGCAGTGGCGAGGTTGCCCAGCGCGAGGGTCGCGTTGATCTGCTGTGCGCCGACCTTGGCCTTGGCCTCATCGATGAAGCTGGCATTCACCCGGATGAGGACGCTCTTGGCATCCTCGCCCATGACGACCGCCAGGTCCTTCAGGCCGGCCTTGTCAGTCTTGAGCGACTCGGGGTCCAGCGTCTCCTGCATCTTGCGCATGGCGATGTGACCCTGGGTGTGGGCGAGGGGAGTGCCGCTGACGAGCGTGCGGGCGCCCGCGGGAAGCTCGTAGCTGGCTGACTTGCCGCGCCAGCAGGCGACAGTCTTGGCGAGGTCGCGGACCGGGCAGAGGATGAGCACATTGTCCTCGGGCATCACCACGGCGTACTCCAGGAGCATCGACTCGATCATCTCGGAGGGCCCGCCCTCGGCAGCGAGTACCTTCAGGATTGCGCCGACCAGCTTGCTGGATTCCCAGCCGGAGATATCGCCCATGACGACGGGTCCGACGCCCTGGTCCTTGGCAAAGGCATCGAGGGCCGCCTTGCGGAGGTCCAGTCGTGCCACGATGTAGACATTGAACTCGGGCGAGGCCGTTTCCTCGTCCGCGGCCGGGGTCTTGCCCTTGGCCACGCGGACGCCGATGTCGACGGCGTGGGATGCGTCCGGCTTGATGCCGAGGCGTTCCATCAGCTCCTTGTTGCGCTGGGCGCCGGCCGGGTCGGCCTCTTGGGTGAGCTTCTCCATGCGCTTCTGGAGCGTCTGCATCGTCGGATGCAGCTTCGACTTGGCGGCCTCATCGTACGAGATGTGCATGCCGACGTCGACGTCGGCGGGGATGCCCTTGAGGGGCGCGGCCGAGGTGGCCAGGGGGGTGAACAAGGCCGCGGCGGCGAGGGTGAGGAGGCGCATGGGGTGTCAGGGGTAGCGAGACAAGGAAGCCGTCCTGTCTGGATACCGCCACAAAAAAAGGGCGCACCGAAGTGCGCCCCGAGTTGGGAGCTAATCCGAGGTGGGATTAGTAGCCGCCGCGGTCGCCGCCGCCGAAGCCGCCACGGCGATCTCCGCCGAAGCCGCCACGACCGCCGCCACCACCGAAGCCACCACGACCGCCGCCGAAGCCGCCGCGGCGTTCTCCGCCGAAGCCGCCGGAGCGACGCTCGCCGCCGAAGCCGCCACGGTCGCCACCACCGAAGGCGGGACGATCCTCGCGGGGACGGGCAACGTTGACCTTCAGGGGGCGACCCATGAATTCAACGCCTTCCGTCTTGGCGATGGCAGCCTGAGCCGCTTCGCCGTTCGCCATCGTAACGAAGGCGAAACCACGGGCGCGGCCGGTGAACTTGTCGCGCATGACTTCCACGGAGGTCACTTCGCCGAACTGGGCGAAATGGGCGCGGATGTCGTCCTCGGTGGAAGCCCACGCGAGATTGCCGACGAACAGTTTGTTATCCATTGTGTTTTCTTTCTGTACCAACCACCGCATTGCCTGTTTCCGACCTCGGATTTCAAATTGTCATCGCTTGCGACCGACAACCCACCAGCTTCCTGCGGGGTTCCCTATGAGTTTAGTTAACGGGAACCGAAGGGATTGAATCGCAGGTTGGGGTCTCTGGGGCAAGTTTATTCACAATCAGAGTTAACCCAGGGGTGTTTGCCCCGGTTCAACTGCACTTTATGCCCTTAAAGGACGGTATGGTTTGGATCGCAGTTGCCCCATCCGGTCTCCGGGGCAGTCTAATTTCTCCCTGATGGAAGCGTCCGACCCCCTCGAGGTGCTACTTGCCGAACTCCGCCGACTACGTGCCGACGGGGTTGAGACCGTGGCTTTGTCCGAGGAGTCCCAGGCCATCCTGCGTGGCCTGTCGGGTCGGCCTGCGCCGGCCCCAGCCGCCCGCCCCCCTGCCTCTGCGTCTGCCTCGACCCCGGCTCCTCGTCCGTCCGCGCCCGCCGCTCCTCCCGTTGAATCCTACCGTCGCGAGCCGGTTCAAGCCCCTGCCCCCAAACGCACGGCACAGGTTCCCAAGATTGATGACAGCGCCGTGCCCGAGCCTCCGGTTGTCGTCGCCCCTGCGTCCGGCACCAAATCCGAACGGCTCGCCGCCCTGGAGACGCTGGTCCGTGGGTGCCCTGAATGTCGCCGTCACCTCAAGCCGGGCGCCCAGCCGATCTTTGGCTCGGGCAACCCCGAGGCCGAGGTCGTCCTTGTCGGGGAGGCCCCCGGCGAGGAGGACGAGCGCGCTGGGCAGCCGTTCGTCGGCCCCACCGGTGAGCTCCTCGACCGCGCCCTCAAGGCGATGGGTCTCTCGCGCGACCGCGTCTACGTGACCCATGTCATGAAGTGGCGTCCGGAGACGCCGACCGGCTTTGGCAGTCGCACGCCGACCGCCCGGGAGATGGCCTTCTGCGCGCCGTACCTGCGAGCGCAACTCGCGGTCATTCGCCCCAAGGTCGTCGTGGCACTTGGTGGCACGGTTTTCCACACCCTCACAGGTGATGCCGCCCGCATCACCGAGGCGCGTGGACAGTGGCGCGAGGTCGACGGCTTGCCTCTTCTGCCGACCTTCCACCCCTCGTACCTGCTCAAGAATCCCAGTCCGGCGCCCAAGCGTCAGTTCTGGGAGGATCTGCTTGCGGTGATGGAGAAGGTCGGGATGCCGATCAGTGAGAAGCAGCGCGGCTACTTCCGCTGAGCCTTAACGGGGATTCTCGACGAACCGCTTGAGCGAGAAGGTGAGCACGCGCGACCCGCGCTTGCTGGCGCGCAGCTCGCGACGCCGCTCGGCAGGGAGGTCTGATTGGGTGCCTTCCTCGAAGCCACAGGCACCGGTGAAGAAGCCCTGGGTCTGGGTGGTCAGGGCGACGAGCTTGCGCGCGCCGGCCTGCTTGGCCTTCCGCTTGATGTATTCGACGAGCTTGGTGCCGACGCCGCGTCCGTGGTAGAACGGCTGCACATAGACGGCGCCCACCTCCATCACGCCGGGTTGGCTGGGGAAGCTGCGCAGCGCGGCGCACCCGATGATGGAGTCATCGATCTCGTAGACGATGAAGTCGGCGACCGACTGCTCGATCTGCTGGCGCGAGCGCGCGACAAGCGCGTCGGAGCGGGCGCCATGCTTGGCGAGGTTGTAGAGCGCCTGGGCATCCTTCTTCTTGGCTGCGCGAATGCGGTCGTAGTCGTTGGCGTGCACCATCGTGCCCAGGCCGACCTTGTCGAAGATCTCAATGAGGAGTCCGCCGAAGACGCGACCGTCGAGGATGTGGGCGCGGGGCACGCCCTCGTCGAGGGCGAAGGCCGCGTGCAGGGCCTTGCTCCGGAGGCGCGGCTCCAGGCCGAGCTTCTTGTCCTTGAGAAGCGTCTCGAGCTCGTCCTCGGGCAGGTTGACCTTGACCTCGCCCCGCACGGTCAGTCCCGGGTAGGGCGTGAGGTAGATGAGCTTCGACGCACGGAGCGCCACCGCGAGCTCGGCCGCGAGGTGGTCGCTGTTGACGCGCAGCGACTGCCCCTCGCGATCGCAGACGATCGGGGTGACCAGCGGCAGGATGTCCTGGCCAAGCATCGAGGTGAGCAGGGCGGTGTCGACCTTCTCGACCTTGCCCGTGAAGAGGTGGTCCTTGCCGCGGATGACCCCGACGCGCGTCGCGCGCACGGCGTTGGTGATGGCGCAGCGGAGTCCGGCCTGGGAGAGGTTCTCGAGGATGGTCTGGGAGACGAGCGCGGCGGCCTCGCGGGCGAGCGACATGGTGGGCGCATCGGTGGGGCCCTCCCCGTGGATGTCCTGGGCCTTCACATGGTGCTGACGGATGAGGTCGCCGAGCTGGTGGCCGATGCCGTGCACGAGCACGACCTTGATCGAGAGGCTGCGCAGCACCGCGATGTCGGTGACCAAGTTGACAAAGTTCTCGTGCCCGACGACGGCGCCATCGACCGCGATGACGAAGACATGGTCGCGGAACATCGGGACATACCGTAGGATGCCGCGAAGGTCCGTCGGCTTGATGGCGCGCTCCCGAGGGCTAGACATGTGGTCGTTCCTTATGGACTCCGCGCCGCCGGGGGCAACACTCCTGTGCATGTGCGCCCGGCGCCCCAAGACGGCCGTCCCGGAGGGACTCCGGGAGGCCATCGACGCTTTCCTCGCCCACCTCTCCCTCGAGCGCGGGCTCTCCCCGCACACCGCCGCGGCCTACGAGACCGACCTCATGCAGTTCGCCGCACACTGCGCCCGGACAGGCAAGTCGGCCTGGGGTGGCGTCGGTCGTGCCGAGGTCGACGGCTTCATCCACCTGCTCGACAAGCGTGGCTCCACCCCGGCAACCCTCGCCCGGAAGCTCTCCGCCGTGCGAGCGCTCGCCGGCCACCTCGTGCGGTCTGGTTTTCGCCGCGATGACTTCTCCGAGCTGGCGAAGGGCCCCCGGCTTCGTCGCAAGCTCCCCGGGATGCTCTCGCCCGACGAGGCGGCGCGCCTCGTGGTCGCGCCCGACACCGCCACGCCGCAGGGGTTGCGCGATCGCGCGATGCTCGAGCTGATGTACGGCTCCGGCCTGCGCGTCTCCGAGCTCTGCAATCTCGAGCTCCAGGCGCTCGACGCCGACGAGGCGATGGTTCGGGTGCGCGGCAAGGGCTCGAAGGACCGCGTCGTGCCGGTCGGCGAGTCGGCGCTGGTCGCCGTCCGCGCCTACCTCAAGGCAGGGCGTCCCCGGCTCGCCGGTCCGCGCACGGGCAGCGCGCTCTTCCTCTCCGCTCGGGGCAGCGCGCTCTCGCGCAAGACCTTCTGGGTCGGGGTCAAGGCCGCCGCCCGGCGCGCCGGCATCGACAAGCCGGTCAAGCCGCACCTCCTGCGCCATGCCTTCGCCACCCACCTGCTGGGCGGGGGTGCCGACCTGCGCTCCATCCAGGAGATGCTCGGCCATGCTGACATCGCCACGACGCAGATCTACACCTCGGTCGACAAGGGCAAGCTCAGCGAGTCGCACCGTCGCTTCCACCCGCGCGGACGGCGCGGGTGAGCCAGAATCAGCCCAGACCGAGCAGGGTCGCGAGGCCTCCGATGATCGTCAGGGCACCGAGCCCGAGCGCAAGCAGGCGCTGGGTCCAAGGCACCTCAAGCGAGGCGGTTTCGCCGCCCTCGGTGCGGGAGGTCGCCTCGCGGATGATTGAGAAGTAGTAGTGGATGCTGACGGCCACGCTGGCGACTGAAACGGCGAGCAATCCCCATGACTTCGCATTCACGAGTGCGATGAGCACAAGTAACTTGGTCATGAACCCGATTGACGGCGGGATCCCGGCGAGCGAGCCGATGCCGAGCGTGAGCGATGCGGTCAGCGAGCCGCTGCGGCGGATCAGCCCGCGCAGTCCGAGCAGGGGTCGGCGGTCGTCGGACTCGGTCGGGATGGCGGCAAGCGCGCCCAGCGTCGCGAACGTGGCGATGGCGTAGGCGGCGAGGTAGACCAAGGAGATGCCGAGGGCGTAGGTGCCGGTGGAGATCGCCGCGAGAAGGAAGCCCGCGTGCGAGACGCCCGAGAGCGCCAGCGCGCGCTTGGTCTGGGTCGAGCCGAGTGCGCCCAGGTTGCCCGCGAGGAGCGAGCCGGCGGCGAGCACCGCGAGCACGCTGGAGACCTTGGGCTGGATGGCGGCGAAGGGGCCGTCGATGAGTAGGATTAGGGCGACGACGCCGGCCGCCTTGGAGCTGGTGGCGAGGAGCGCGGTCGTGGGCGTCGGCGCACCTTGGTAAACGTCGGGAATCCAGCCGTGGAAGGGGAAGGAGCCGAGCTTGAAGGCCACGCCGCAGAGCACGAGGGCCGCGCCGGTCAGCATCAGCGGGTTGGCCGGGTCGAGCGCGATGGCCGCACCGATGCCAGCGAAGGACAGGGGATCGGCTTGGCGCGACATCCCGGCGAAGCCGTAAAGCAGCACGAAACCCATCAGCAGCAGGGCGGAGCTCAGGCCGCCAGCCACGAGGTACTTCACCCCAGCCTCGAGCGAGGCGGTGGACTTCCGGAGGAAGCCGACGAGGATGTAGAGTCCGACGGTGGCGGTCTCGAGCGCGACGAAGAACGTCACGACGTGGCTCGACTGCGCCAGTACCATGAGCGAGGCGGTCACGAGGAGCAGGACATGGTGGTACTCGGCGTCATCGCCGGCGTGCTGCCGGATGAAGCGGCTGGCAATCAGGCTGGTGAGCAGTGCGCAACCGAGGAAGAGCAGCCGCCAGTAGGGCAGGGCCTCTCCCTGGGCAATCAGGCCGGCGAAAGGCAGCACAACCTCTCCGTTGCGGTAGGTCGCGGAGATCGGCTCCGACCATGTCAGGACGATGGCCAGCACCAAGCCGACGCGGGCGACGGTGGGAATCAGCCAGCGACCGCCTGCGGGCAGCACGAGGGCCTGCAGCAGGGCGAAGAGGCCGAGGGCTGCGACGACGATCTCGGGCAGGATCGCGCGCCAGTCGCCCGCGGTGGGGGCCAGTTCCTGGAAAGGAGCCAAGGCGGAGAGCAAGGAGGTCATTGGGCGAGCAGGCGGGTCAGGATCGAGGGATTGAAGCCAAGGGCGAGGGAGGCGCCGAGGAGCAGGAAGGGCACGAGGCGCTCGGACCAGCTGAGGTCGGCGATGGCGCCACGCTTCTCGATCTCAGGGTTGAGCGGCCCGAGGAAGGTCGCGGCGACGGCGCGCAGCATGTAGGTTGCGGAGACGACGACGGTCGAGGCGGCGGCGAGCTGGATCCAGAGTGCCTGGTCCCGGAGCGCGAGGAAGATGCCGAACTCTCCCCAGAAATTGGCGAAGCCCGGCAGTCCGATCGAAGCCATGGCGGCGGCGACGAAGCACGCGGCCAGCACCGGCGTGCGGGCGGCCAATCCGCCGAGTTCCTCGAGCCGGTAGGTGCCGGTCCGTACGCGCACGTCGTTGGCGAGCGAGAAGAGCGCGGCGGCAGTCAGGCCGTGCGCGACCATCAGGAAGAGGGCGGCATGAAGGCCCTCGGCCTTGCCTGTCTTGTCCGCGACCCAGAGGCCGAGGAAGATGGGGCCCATATGGGCGACCGAGCTCCAGCTGACGAGCTGCTTCAGGTCCCGCTGGGCGAGGCAGACGATGCCGACGAGGACGGTGTTGCCGAGCGCGAGCCAGAGCAGGAGATCGGACCAGCAGCCGAGACGGCCGACGGCGAAGGCAGCGATGATGGCCAAGCCGAATTTCTTCAGGGCGCCCGCGTGCAGCATCGAGACCGGGCTCGGTGCCGCGGAGTAACCCGGTGCCGCCCAGGAATGAAAGGGCACGAGAGAGACCAAGGTGCCCAACCCGAGCAGGATGAGGCCAGCCGATGACGGATTATCGCGGACACCCTCGGGCGAGAATCCGCAGATCATCAGTCCCGCGAGGCCGACCATGGCGCCCAGCGTGAGATAGATGGCCATCTGCATGGCGGCCATGCGGCGTCCCTCGCCGCCCCAGAAGAGCGTGAGGATGAAGGTGGGGATCAGGGCGACCTCATGGTACACGTAGGCGGCGAGCACGCCCGGACGCACGTCGAGCGGCGAGGCGAAGGCCCCGAGCGTTCCTCCCCAGAGGATGAGGATGAGCCCGAGGTAGGCGTGGGGCTTCTCCACGCCGCCCAGTTGACCGAGCGCGCGATGCACCGCCGCGGCACCCACGAGCACCGTCATGCCGAGCAGCGCGGCGCCCACGGCGGTGAGCTGGAAGTTGCCGATGGGGCTGGGCGCCCCGGATCGACCGACCACGAGCAACAGGGCGAGCTGAAGCAGCGCGGGTGCGGCGGCGAGATTGGCGCCGAGCACCAGGGTGCCGCGGGCGGTGCCGCGTCCGGCGAGCAGCAGGAGTGCGCCGATGGCGAGCGGTGCGAAGACCGCGGCGTCAAGCAGGTGGGGAAGGTAGTCGACCATGTCAGAGGATTCCAAGCAGGAGGGCGGCGATGAGCACGGCGCCGAGGGCGAACCATGCGGCGGTGGCGCGGGTGGAGCCGCCATGGAAGAGGCGGCGGGAGGCGGCGCCAAGCAGGGCGGGGATGCCGGCTCCGATGATCTTCCCGCCGAGTCCGTTGACCACGGCGAGGTCAAGGAAGGCAAGCACCTCGGCGACTGGCTGCTGCACCTTGGTCAGGTAAAGTTCGTAGAGTTCGTCCATCCAGCGTCGCTCGAGCGCGCGGTACACCCCGGGGTTGGCATCGCGCAGCGCATCGCCTTGGGAGCGTCCGTAGAACCAGAGGGCGCCAAGGAAACCGATGACAAGCGAGCCCAGGCCGACGAGGGAGGCGGCGCCGAGGTGGAAGTGCATGGGTGCGGGGAGCACCGCCACGCTCGCGGCGGGGAAGCCGAGGTAGGTGCCTCCAACCACGGAATAACCGAGCCCGAGCACGACGAGCGGCAGGAGCATCGTCCAGGGTGACTCGTGCGCATGGCCAGCCTCCTCGGAGCGTGGCGCGCCGAGGAAGACGAGGCGGATCATGCGGCCGCTGTAGAGGCAGGTCGCGAGGGCGGCGACGGCGAGCAGGGCGAAGGCGCCCGCCCCATGGGCGTGCGCCGCCTCGAGGATGGCGTCCTTGGAGTACCAGCCGGCGAGGAAGGGCACCGCGCAGTTGGAGAGGGTGGCGACGAGGAAGGCGGCGAAGGTGACGGGCATCTTGCGGGCCAGGCCGCCCATGCGCAGCATGTCCTGCTCGTGGTGGCAGCCATGGATGACCGAGCCGGCGCCGAGGAAGAGTGTGGCCTTGAAGCAGGCGTGCATCGCCATGTGCAGCAGGGCGAGCTCGGGGTGTCCGAGGCCGATTGCCGCGCCCATGATTCCAAGGTGGGCGAGGGTCGAGTAAGCGAGCGACTTCTTGATATCGGTCTGGGCGAGAGCGCACAGGCCGGCGAGCGCCGCCATCGCCGCTCCCGACCAAAGGCAGAGTTGGAGGACGTCCGGGTGCAGCAGGAAGAAAATCCGCGCCATCAGGAAGACGCCGGCGGCGACCATGGTCGCGGCGTGGATGAGTGCGGAGACCGGTGTGGGGCCGGCCATGGCGTCGGTCAGCCAGACATGCAGCGGGAACTGGGCGGACTTTCCGATAAAGCCGCCGAGGAGTAGGAATCCGATGAGCGCAGGTGCGGGTTTGGCGGCAACGGCGACCTTGAGGGTGTCGAAGTCGGTTGTGCCGTAGGTGGCGAGGCAGGCGGCGATGCCGAGGATGAAGCCGAGGTCGCCGACGCGGTTGGCGATGAAGGCCTTCTTGGAGGCGGCCGCGGCGAAATCCTTGTCGAAGTAATGCGCAATCAGCATGTACGAGCAGAATCCGACGAGCTCCCAGAAGACGAAGGTCATGACCAACCCGTTCGCCACCACGATGCCGAGGATGGAGAACATGAAGAGCGAGAGGCCGGCGAAATAGCGGCCGCGGGCGGAATCCTCGCGCATGTAGCCCCAAGAGAAGAGGTGAATCCAGGCGCCGACGAAGGTGACGATGAAGAGCATCAGCGCCGCGTGGCGGTCGATGCTGTAGCCGATGGTCAGGGCGGTCTCGCCGAAGCGGCAGATCTCGCGGCTCCAGGTCACGGCATCGCCGGGCTTGAGGTTCGCGAGGAAGACGAGGGCGAGAGCGGCGCCGGCGAAGGCCGACCCGATGGAGACAATCGCGGCGGCGGTTCCAGCGCGGCGTAGGATCAGCCCGCAGATGGCCGCGGAGACGAGCGGCAGCAGGAGGATCCAATCAATCAGTTGGGTGTCCATCGATTCAGTCGCGGAGGGTGTTGAGGTCGGCCGAGCTGACGCTGCCGGTGCGGCGGTAGAGCGCGACGATGAGCGCGAGGCCCACTGCGACCTCGGCCGCGGCCACCGTGATGACAAAGAAGACGAGGACGGCGCCGTCCATCGTGGCGTTGAAGCGCGAGAAGGCCACGAGGGCGAGCGTCGCGGCCGCGAGCATTAGCTCGAGGCACATGTAAGTCACGAGCAGGTTGCGTCGTACGATGACGCCGGCGAGGCCGGCGACGAAGAGCAACCCGGCGAGGGTGAGGTGGTGGGCGAGGGTGGTGTGTTCCATTTGCGTCGGCGCTTAGGCTGTCGGCTTGCTGTCCTTGCTCAGGCTGACGACGCCCACCAGGGCGAGGAGCAGGAGCAGGCCGGCCAACTGCAGCGGCAGCATGTATTTGGTGTAAAGGAGACGACCAAAAGCCTTGGCCGCCGTCGCATACGTCGCGGGGTTGTCGCTCAGCTCAGGCGGTGTCGGTCCGGCGGTCCGATCGAGCGTTCCCGAGTGCAGGAAGAGCGCCATCACGCCCGCGGCGAGGAGAAGGAAGACGGCCAGTCCGCCGGCGGCTCGAACCCACGGGTAGCGGCTCGAGGGCTTGTCCGTGTCCAGCAGCATGATGATGAAGAGGAAGAGCACCATCACGGCGCCCGCATAGACGAGCACCTGCAGCACCCCGAGGAAGTAGGCGTCGAGCAGGAAGAACTCGGCGGCGATGCCGACGAGGGCGAGGATCATGCCCATCGCCGAGGTGACAGCGTTGCGGCTCAGCACCAGCAAACCCGCTGCCCCGAGGGTCAGGGCGGCGAAGAACACGAACAGGGGGTCCGGCATGCCGAACCGTAGGCGGCACGCCCTCCGATTGGAAAGGCAAAACCTCCCTTAAGTCGCGGTCGAGGGCGTGCTCAGTCCCCTGACTGGCTCCGTGGGTGCGTCCGGGCGAGTGGCTGCCTCGGGCGGGGCGCAAGCCGCTGCCTCCGCCGGCTCGGTCGCCCCGTCGCCCCAGATGGCTGCCGGCAGGAGTTGGCAGGCGAGGGCGAGGAGGATGGCGAAGAGCAATGTGGCGAGGGAGCTCCGGCTCAGGGCTCTTTGGCGCGAGGAGTTGAGGTTCATCGGCATCAGCGTGTCGCGGGTGCGGTCGACTTGGATTCACCGAGCAGCACGAGCTTGTCGCGCACATCGGCTCGGCTCGGATTGGTCAGGTAGGCACGCTCGTAGGCGGTCCGCAATTCGCTCGTGGTGGCACCGGCTTGGCCCAGTGCCTGGGCGAGTCGCAGTGCAATCGCTTGGTTCATCGGCGCGAGTTCGGCTGCCGTCCGCAGGTGAGCTAGGCCCTTTGCGCGCTGTGCGGGTTCGTGCGCGCCGAGCAGGATTGAGCCGAGCACCGATTGTGCCCAGGGTGATCGGGCGTTGAGACGGACCGCGGTCTCTGCGGTTTGGCGCGCGCGGGACTGCAGCGCTGAGTCCTGCGGGGTCTGTCGGATGAGCAGCGCGAGCGCTTGGGCGTGCCAAGCATGCGTCTCAGCCGCCAAGGGATTCAGCCGACAGGCGTCCGAAAGTCGGCCCTCTGCCATACGCAGAGCGTCGCGGGCCTCGTTATCAAGCAAGCCTGGTACGGTCAGGTTTTCAGGCGAGGCGGCAGCCACAACTTCCACGGCGGGAGCGGCCAGCGCTGAGGAAGCCAACGGCGAGAGAATCGCGGGTGCGAGCAGCGCGGGGAGAAGCAAGGAGGCGTAGGTCAGTACCTTGGTTGCCGACTCGGGCAGCAGCCTCGTGTCTTCCTCCTGGCTCAGGCGCAGGGCGAGCGCCGCCGCAACCGTGAGCAGCAGCAGGATGCCAGGGAGCGGACAGGGGTAGTCGACCGCCAGCGTGAGCGCAGCGGCCAGCACGCCGCAAGTGATGCCGAGGCGCAGGCTCTGCCTGAGGGCCATCCGGCGGTGTTCACCTGAGGCGACAATCGAGCTGGCATCCACTTGCTGCCGCCCCAAGGAGCGCCGCAGGCAGACCCAGCCAATCCAACCCGCCGGAATTAGGACGAGCAATGCGCCCAAGATGCCATGTTCGCAGAGTGGGTGAAGGAAGAGGCTGCCAGGGGAGACGGGGTCGGTCTGCCATCCCGCCGGACGGGTCAGCTCAAAGTTGAGGGCGAACGAACCATGTCCGCCTCCGACCAGCGGGTGCCGGAGAAGTGTCTCGCCCGCGGCCCGTGTCAGCCACGGGGTCATCTCGGCGTCCCCGGGGATGGGGCGGAGCATGCCGACTCGCATCAGCGCGGAGGGCGCGAGTAGCCATCCGATCAGCACCATGGCACCCGCAAGCGCCGAGCGAACCTTGATAGATTTGCAAAGCAGCCAGAGCATCGTGGCCGAACCGAGGGCCAATCCGATCCAGGCCCAGCCGTGGTGTGTGCCGACCAATCCCAGCAGCAGGAGCGCACCGAAATAACCAGCGACCATCCTTATCCAGGTCTTGATGCCGGCGTTAAGCGATAGAGCGAGCGCGGGCATGAGCGCGAGGAGCATGACCGCGGCGCAGGCCGAGGGTGAACCCATGGCCGAGATGAAGTGACCCTTGTAGGCGGGATTGGGGATGACGCCAAGGAGTCCGCTGATGCGGTGATCTTCCTGGTCAAATGCACCGCAGGCCAGGATTGCCGCGGGTGCACCGAGTAGCGCGAGCGAGACGACGTGAGACCAAGTTCGACGAGCGTGATGCAACACGAGGTGCCAGCTGGCAGCCAGCATCGTCGCGACGGCGAGTCCGTGCAGGGCGAGTCCACGGTCGGGTGCGACCAGAGCCGCGTCGATTGCCAGCCAGCCAATGAAGGGAAGGAAAGCGAACCCAGCCAGGCTGACGCGCACGCCTTGGTCGCGGCGAATCAGCAGGGCGGCTCCGTGGATGACCAAGGCGGCGAGCACCAGTCGCATTGCAACAGGCAGCGCCTCGGCGCGCGCGCCGCCCTGCTGCGCGGCCATCCACCAGCCGGCTGAGAAGACGAGGACAAGAACCAGTGCGTCCGTGGTCTCGGCGCGGTAGGCCAAGGCACCCAACTGTAGGATGCCCCGCTTGAGCTTTTGAAGGAGTCTGCGCATGGCGCAGTCCGGTCAGCTTTGCGACAGCCTCCGGTGCCGCTTGATGACGAAGCCGACGCCGGTTTTCAAGACCTCACCTGCGTCGAAGGTTCCGGACCAGTCGGGGAAGAAGGCGTCGGCGTCGGGCGCTTGGTCCACATGTGTCAGCAGTAGTTCGGTGCACCAAGGCAACGCCTCGGCGTAGAGTTGCGCCCCGCCGGCCAGGAAGAGCGTCTTGTCTGGCTCGATAGCCCTCAGGCCCTCCCAACTCTTGAGCGTGGTGACACCAGGCGCGCTGAATCCAGTGCGGGATAGCACGACGGTGGTGCGACCGGGCAGCGGTCGGCCAATCGAGGCATAGGTGAGCCGCCCCATCACGAGCACGTGGCCCATGGTCGTCGACTTGAAGAAAGCGAAGTCCTCGGGGATGTGCCAGGGCAGGCGGTTGCCCTGGCCGATACCGCGGTTGCGGGCGACAGCGGCGATCGCGATGAGGGGTCGGCCGAGGTCCATCTCAGACCGCGACCGGAGCCTTGATGCCGGGATGCGGGTCGTAGCCCTCGATGGTCACGTCCTCGAAGCGGAAGGCGAAAAGATCGGTGACAGCTGGATTGAGCCGCAGGGTGGGGAGGGCGCGGGTCTCACGGCTGAGCTGCAGGTCAACCTGCTCAAGGTGGTTCAGGTAGATGTGCGCGTCGCCGAAGGTGTGAACGAAGTGCCCGGGCTTTAAGCCGGAAACCTGCGCGATCATGTGCGTGAGGAGAGCGTAACTGGCGATGTTGAATGGCACGCCCAGGAACAAGTCGGCGCTGCGCTGGTAGAGCTGGCAACTGAGTCGCCCCTCGCCCGAGACATGGAACTGGAAGAGCGTGTGGCAGGGCGGCAGCGCGACTTGGTCGGCTTCGCATGGGTTCCATCCGGTGATGAGGTGTCGGCGACTGGCAGGCTTCGCTTTCAGGTCATCAAGCAACCGCCGGATTTGGTCGACCCCATCGCGGGCATAGGTGCCGTCTGGCAGGCGGGTCGCGCCGAAGTTGCGCCATTGGTGGCCGTAAATCGGACCGAGATCCCCGGCCTTGCGGCCGAACTTGCCGCACTGCTCAGCGGTCGCCCACTCGTCCCAGATGGTCACCTGATGCTCGTTCAGCCACTGGTTGTCGGTTCTTCCCGAGAGAAACCAGATGAGTTCCTGGATGATGGAGCGCACATGGACCTTCTTGGTGGTCACGAGCGGGAAGCCGGCGGCGAGGTCGAAGCGGAGCTGGGCGCCGAAGATGCCCAACGTCCCAACGCCCGTGCGGTCAGCCCGGCGTTCGCCGGTCTGACGCACCTGTCGGAGGAGATCGAGGTAGGCCTGCATCCGAGTGCAGAGGTTGGCGGGGATTGGGGTAGGGGGAAAGGAAGAACGGGAGGGCGCCGCCGACCCCCCGCTCGAACTAGCATTGACCCCCCGCCCTCCGCCTTATCCCCTTATGAGCGACCATGAGCGAGCCCACGCATGACCTAAACGCCATCTCCAACGACCTGCACGCGGTCCGGAAGGAGAAGCTGGCCATGCTGCGCGCGGCGGGCGAGGACCCCTATCGTGCCAACTGGCCCCAGACGCACGTCGCCTCCGAGTGCCCCGCGCTGATGCCCGACGGCGCCGAGGAGGGGGCTGAGGTCTCCGTTGCCGGCCGCATCGTCGCCCTGCGCGTCATGGGCAAGGCCAGCTTCGTCAAGCTACTCGATCGGTCCGGGATCATCCAGTGCTACTTCACGCGCGACGCCCTCGGAGACCGCTACGACACTCACTTCAAGAAGCTCGTCGACCTCGGTGATTTCGTCGGTGTGCGTGGCAAGCTGTTCCGGACCAAGACCGGGGAGGTGACGGTGCGCACCGGCGAGTACGCGCTGGTCTCCAAGGCGCTCCGTCCGCCGCCCGAGAAATTCCACGGTCTCGCCGACCCCGAGCAGGTCTATCGTCAGCGCTACCTCGACCTCGTGGCCAATGCCGACTCACGCCGTCGCCTGCTCACCCGCAGCCGGATCATCGAGTCGATCCGCCGTTTCCTCTGGTCGCGCGACTTCCTCGAGGTCGAGACCCCCGCCTTCCACGGCGTCGCCGGCGGCGCCGCGGCGCGCCCTTTCATCACGCACTTCAACGCCCTCGATTGCGACTTCGCCCTGCGCATCGCGCTCGAGCTCCATCTCAAGCGCTGCCTGGTCGGCGGGATTGACCGCGTCTTCGAGATCGGTCGTGTCTTCCGCAACGAGGGGCTCTCCCGCAAGCACAACCCCGAGTTCACCATGCTCGAGGCCTACCAAGCCTACACCGACTACCGCGGCATGATGGAGCTCATTCGCTCCATGATCCAGCAGGTCTGTCGTGAGGTGCTGGGCACGACCACGGTTGAGCGGGCCGAAGGCGGCACCATCGAGCTCGGCGGCGAGTGGCGCGAGGTCCGGTACAAGGACCTAATCGTCGAGCGCACCGGCGACCCTCAGTGGTTCTCCCGCACCAAGGCCGAGAAGATCGCGGCTTGCCGCAAGCTGGGCCTCGAGGAGCCGCGCGACGACTGGCAGGACCACGAGGTCACCAACGAGGTCTTCGGCAAGCTGATCGAGCCCGGCCTGATCCAGCCCACCTTCGTCACGCACATACCACGCGAGCTCTGCCCGCTGGCCAAGATCACGGCCGAGGACCCCACGACGATCGACGTCTTCGAGCTCTGCATCAACGGTCAGGAGATCGCCCCGGCCTATTCCGAGCAGAACGATCCCGATGAGCAGCGGCGCATGCTGCAGATCCAGGCCGGTGCCGAGACCCAGAAGATCGACGAGGACTTCCTGCTCGCGCTGGAGCATGGCATGCCCCCCGCGGGCGGACTCGGCGTCGGCATCGACCGGCTGGTCATCCTGCTCACGGGCGCGGCCAACATCCGCGACACCATCCTCTTCCCGACGCTGCGTCCCGAGACGCGCGCCTGACCCCGCCGCGGCACCCCGCCGCCCCGAACGTGCCCTGGACCCTCCAACTCGCCCTCCGGCAGCTCTTCCCTCCCGGGCGGGTCTTCCCGGCCTTCGCGGGTGTCTCCATCCTCGGGGTCGGGCTCGGCGTCTGCGCGCTCCTCGTGGTGCAGACGGTGATGAACGGCTTCGGCGAGGAGCATCGCCTGCGCATCCGCGAGTCCTACGGAGACGTGCGCATCTTCTCGGTCGCGCCCATCGAGCATCCCGAGGCCCTGGCCAGGGTGCTCGCCGCGGACCCGGCGGTGGTCTCGTCCACTCCCTACGCCGAGGGTCCGGCGCTCGCCCGCTCCGGCGACTATTCCTCGGTCGCCTTTGTGCGCGGGATCGATCCCGCTGACCGCGACCTGCCCGCCCGCCGCTACGTGTTCGACGGGTCTCTCGCCGACCTCGACGACGGACGCGTCGTGCTCGGCGCCGGACTCGCCCGCCAGCTGCGCGTGCGCGTCGGCGACACCATCGACCTCTGGTCGCCGGCTCTGGCCGAGCGCGCCGAGCGCGGCCGCGCTCCGCTGCCCGCCGAGCTGCAGGTCTGCGCCATCATCCGCACCGGCTTCACCGAGATCGACGAGCGTGCCGCGCTCATTCCCCTGCGTCGATTCCGCGAGCTCTGGTCGCTCGGCGACCGCGCGCACGGGTTGATCCTGCGCGTGCGCGAGCCCGCCGCCGCCGAGACCATCGCCTCGCGCCTCGAGGCCGCCCATCCTGCCGGCCGCTATATCCCCTGGCAGGCGGAGAAGCGCAACCTGCTCGAGGCCATCCGCTTCGAGAAGACGATGCTCTTCTTCCTGATGTTCATCATCACCTTGGTCGCCTCCTTCTCCATCGGCAGCTCGCTCTTCTCCTCGGTCATTCGCCGCTCCCGCGAGATCGGTGTGCTCGCCGCCCTCGGTGCGCGGCCGTCCTCGGTGGCCGCGGTGTTCACCGCCCAGGGCGTGCTCATCGGGTTGCTCGGCACCTTGCTCGGCTTTGGACTGACCTTCCTTATCCTCGGCGGCCGCGACACCATCCTGCGCGCGATCAACGCGCTCTTCGGCGACGGCGACATGGTCGGCCAGATGTACCAGTTCAGCGCCGTGCCGCTGCACTACGACGCCGCGGACTTCGTTCTCGCCGCCGCCTTCACCCTCGTCACCACCGCGCTCGCCGGCCTCGTGCCCGCCCTCTGGGCGGCGCGTCGCCGTCCGACCGACGCCATGCGCGATGCCTGAACCCGTCCTCCAGTGCGCCGGACTTGCCAAGGCCTATCGCTCGGCTGCGGGCCTGATCGAGGTGCTGCGCCGGGTCGACCTCGCCGTCGCGCCCAGCGAGTCCGTCTCCATCCGCGGCGCCTCGGGCGCCGGCAAGACGACATTGCTGCAGGTGCTCGGCGGGCTCGACCGTGCCGACCGCGGCGAGCTCAGTTGGTCGGGCCGGCGCGTCGATGGGCTTGGCGCCTCCGCGCTTGCCGGACTGCGCGCCCGTCAGGTCGGCTTCGTCTTCCAGAACTACCAGCTGATGCCCGAGCTGGACGCTCGCGACAACGTCGCGCTGGCCGGACGAATCGCCGGGGCCTCCTCCGCGACCGCGCGCGCCCGTGCGGACGCCTTGCTCGGTCTGGTCGGCTTGTCCGCCCGCGCGCGCCATCTGCCCGCCGCGCTCTCCGGCGGCGAGTGCCAGCGCGTCGCGCTCGCTCGCGCGCTCGTCAACCGTCCGCCGATCCTGCTCGCCGATGAACCCACGGGTAATCTCGACGAGGCCACGGGCGCCGCGGTGATGGACCTGCTTCTCTCGGTCTGCCGCGCCGAGGGCACGGCGCTGGTCCTCGTCACGCACAGCGCCGACTTCGCCCGTCTGGCCGGTCGCCAGCTCGTGCTGCGGTCCGGAGAGCTGACGCCCGCCTGATTCGCGACCCCGGTTGACAGTCGCGCCGACTCCCCTCCCTTTGGCTCCCTCCATGAACACGACACCTGCCGACCTCTCCCAAGCCCTTGCCTGGCGCTACGCCACCAAGAAGTTCGACACCCGCCAACTGCCCGCAGCCACCTGGGCTGCCATTCGCGAGTCCCTCGTGCTCACACCGTCGTCCTATGGTCTCCAGCCCTGGCGCTTCCTCGTGGTTGAGAGTCCCGCGGTCCGCGCCAAGCTCAAGCCGGTGTCGTGGGACCAGACGCAGGTCACCGATGCCTCCCACCTCATCGTCTTCACACGCCGCACAGAGATGACGGAGGCGGACGTCAATCGCCACATCGCCCGCATCCTCTCCGTGCGCAACCTGCCTGCTGAGAAGCTCGAGCCTTACCGTCAGATGATGCTTGGTGGCGTGGTCAAGGGCAAGGATGCCGCTGGTCAGCGTGAGTGGTCAGGCCGGCAGTGCTACATCGCCTTGGGACAGCTCATGGCCGCCGCCGCCGTCCTCGGGGTCGACACCTGCGCCCTTGAGGGCATCGATCCAGCCAAGTATGACGAGATTCTCGGACTGAAGGGGAGCGGGTATGAGACGGTCGTCGCCTGCGCGGTGGGCTACCGCGCGGCGGACGATGCCTATGCCCAGGCGGCGAAGGTGCGTTATCCTGCCGACGACGTCATCAAGCACGTCTGAACTTCCCGTTGAGTCCGACTTGCCGAGGGCCCGCAGGGGCCCTCGTTCGTTGGTTTCGTCAACTGCGCAACCAGCCGAGGAAGGCCTCGTCGTCGGCCAGCACCTCTGGGTCTCCGTATTCGGGCGAGAGC
>Ga0129333_10000754_pt1 | contig 28130 bp, 13 predicted proteins | sample CPB6_08_DNA_FD_94474 | JGI IMG/M metagenome (GOLD analysis project Ga0129333, IMG submission 94474) | Freshwater to marine salinity gradient microbial communities from Chesapeake Bay, USA - CPBay_Sum_0.6_0.8_DNA | ecosystem: Environmental > Aquatic > Marine > Coastal | place: USA: Chesapeake... | reverse complement strand
TTCTGTGCAACCAAGTATCTGAGTGACTCAAGTTCTCCAATATTTGGAACTAATAGTGCCATTTAAACAACTCCCCTACAGGTTATGATTTTTAATAACTATCTTTATTTATAATTTTAATTTCAAAGAAACTAGAAAACGATTTATATTATTCACGGCGACTACATCAAACGTCAAAATATTACCAGCAACTAGAGTTGTATCCCAATTAGTTAGGTTATCATCTCTAACTTTTCTATTATTTGTCATTTGTGGATAAACTCCACCAACTATAGAAGTGAAAGTTGGGAATGTTGAATATGTTGATTTTTTTATATCCAAAGTTAAATCACCTTGTTGATCAGACAAGATGACCAAAGATTCAATAACCCCACTTACATCCAAGGTTACAGAACCCTTATTTCCTGCAATCATTGCAATAGATCCACTATCAACAACATAATTAATGGTTCTAGTTAAATCTGCAGTTGTTGCAAGAGCAATAATAAAAACATCATCACCAGGATTTGGTGCTACAGTAAATATTATATTATTAGTAGATGTTGTATAATCTTCAATAGGTTCCATTACAAGATTATTTTTTACAACAATCAATTGTTGATCGTTAATTGGGACATATCCAGTTCCAGTTGATGATAAACCGAAAGTATGGGCTGTTCCTGTAAATTGTGAATTTATATTATCAAGGATAATATTTCCATATTGAATTGATTTAGTGGGAATCTCATAATCAACACCAATTCTATAAGGACCTGGCTCATTTAACGTTACTAAGTAATCTGTCATTATGATACTCCGGGAGTTACCAGAACATTTCCTTGAACAGCTCGGGTTCTGTAAGAATTAGGAGAAATAAGAATAACATCATAAACATAACGACCACCTTCAATCGCGTCAGTCGCAGTATATCCCATAGAAACTGCAATTTTTCCATTGATTCTATCGGGAAAAGTTAATGTTAATGGGTATGTTGTTGAAGATGTTGGATGTTTCCTAATTGAAGAAATACCCGTATATCCAGTTAAATTTAATGGTGCGTTATTAGTATTCCTGATAGTAAAGGTGGCTTGAAAGTCAACCCCTTGTTCAAGAACTAAGTTTACATTCCTTGCCGCCATTATTAGAATCCGTTTTTAAGTATTTATGATTAGGAGTTTAATTTAGACAAAATCAATTTCATCATATCTTTTATCTCACCCACATCAGTCTTTAATTGATCTATTTCATTAACTTTATTATTAAGTTCATTTAATCTATTAATTTCTTTTATTTTTTCAGTTTTCAATTCCAAATATTTTTCATAATCAGAATCAGAACAATTTAAGATAGCGTTAGAGTTTTCATCTCTGAATAGCCCAATATTTCCTTCTACAGGTACTAACATAATTTTAAATAGTTGCAATAACTCTAAAGTCTCTAATTTTTGGAACAAAAGATGAATTTGTTCCCGTCATTAAAAGCTTTATTTGGAATCCATTAAACTGTGGAAGATTGGAAGCTGTAAATTCATAAGAATTGAAATTATTTTCAGATGTAGAACTTGCTACATTTTTATCAGGTCTTCCGTTATTCTTGGAAGAATTAATAACTTGTAGATTTGCATCTAAATTATCATATCCTGGGAATAATTGCCAAAGTTGAGCTTCTGCCGGAGAGTCAGATCTAAAGATTCTATAACATGCTCTAATTTCATTTGTTGAATGTCTGAAAGCGTCAAAGAATACTTTTAGATTGTCAGCAACTTTATCCAAAATAACAATATTACTTAAATAAATTGCCGCTGTTGGATCATCTATTAAGGAATTAACTCTAGAATCTTCCGCATAATTTGTAACTTTGGAGTTAATTCTATTAGCAATAGTAACCAGATTCACTCTATCCAAATCAATCATTGGAGAAACTTTTTCATCTTGAGTTGTCAAGGTCAGTTCCATAGTAAATGATTTTTTACCAGGAAAACTTGACAAGTATGTTTCTTCATTAATTTGCGAAGAAATAATTCTTGGAGAATTAAATTCATTATTTGAATTAAGAGATATATCTGCAAATCCTTGATCTACAAATGAAGTTAAATCACTATCTGGAGTAGATCCACTAAACGTTCTTGCTTTTGCGGATATAGATGTTTTTTGTGGTAATAATGTTTGAATATTTGGTCGAATAACATTAAATGGTATGTTTTGAGTTGCTTTTGGTCCCTTCGGAGATCCCAATAATGGAACAGTATCATATGATCCACATGACTTATCATCATTAAAATACAAGGCAGGATATCCAAGTACATTTCCAGGTGTTCTATCAATACCTCTACTACTCATTCCAACCTTAACATAATAGTAATCTAAATCACTTGGATAAGTAACTGAATTAGTATCAGATAGATTATGAGTTTTATTTATTCTTCTTAAGGAAATTCCATTTAATTCATATTTAAAGATTGGGAATTCAACATCATATGATCCAGAAATTGTGTCATCAATATTTCTAGTGATTCCAATTAAACTATTTGTAGAAGTAACTACTCCAGTGTACCTAATAACCTCATTATCAATTAAAATATATCCAGGATTTATAGACGAAACGGGAACATTCTCAAAACTTGTAAATATTCCAACAGAACTTACTGAAATGTTACTTGTAGAAGTTGAATCATATAATGCCTTTAATGTTTCTGGTTTTTGATCAGGTTGAATTCCTGAAAGAGCAACTTTGTCAACCGAAGAGTACATTCCATGATTATTATGACTAACTTTAAAGTGCAATCCGTCTGTTAAATCAGTTATAGTATTTACAGTTGCATTAGAAAGAAGTGAAGTTCCAGAAGAACCAACATAGTACAGACTGTCTACAGTATTCTGATTCAGAGTTCCCTGTACTCTATCTACTAATAGAGAATTGAAAGAGGAGATGATTCCTACATTATTTGGAATGGTAAGAATTAAATTAGTACCAAGTCCATCTGTTTGGGAATAGTTAACTTCCAATGAATCTCCATAAGCATATCCAGTTCCACCAATAGAAACGGTAGCAGCAATAGCAACACCATTTTGGACACTTAAATTTACTTTAGCGCCAAAACCAGAACCAGTCATTGAAATTGCATCTACATTGGAATATGTTTTAAATGTAGATGTAAACCCAGTTCCCGCTGAAGTTATTACTAACGTACTTCCAATTCCTACGGAACCAACTATACTCTTCAGATTAGACCTAAAAGTTTGATTGTTACTTTGTAGAATTGGACTTCCAGGAGTTAAACCAGTGACTTCAGAAGAAGTTAAACTTTTTCCTAATCCAATCAAGGTTGATTTGGAAATGCAATCTAATGGATTAGGTCTTAGGGTTACAATCTGGTTATTACCAATATCCAATTTTGGATTATAGAATCTAACCGTAGAAGATCCAGTAACAAACTTTGCTCTATAAAGAGTCAATTTCAAATCTTCTAATTGGCTAGGATCCCATGTAGCGCCATTCTGCGATTTAAATAATGATCCCAATAAAGGTTGTTGTGATACAACTATTTTTTGCGACTCTGGTAAATTCAATGTTGTTACATCTTCTTCACCCATCCTAGAAATCCATACTGTATATTCATTTGATGCCGAAATCAATACTACACAATAGTCATTTCCACTCTCAAGATAAACTGGAGATGGGAAAGTAAATGTTGTTGCAGTTCTACCATCTTCAGATACATTAACCTGACTTGGATCTAAAACAACTTCACCGAAAGGAATAATTGTTGTTGTAGGCAAACCAGTTTGCATAGTTCTGATTTGCATAGTAATTGGTAGATTATTAGTATCTTTAGTTTTGAAGAATAAATCACATTTTGTAATGAAAATTCCATTTTCATCTGGAACTTCGAAAGATTGTGCAATTGGGTCAACCCATCTTGTTTGAACTACAGTACGGTTTATAAAGGTAGTTCCAGCTGTTAATGTTGTTTCTCGATTCGTTAAAGTTCTTTCTTCAGTTCTACTAGTTCTTTCAATATTTGCATTTCTTGTCCTCAAAGTAACTTCTTCAGTATTGTTTATAGTTCCAGAGGATCTAAATTTAACATCAGCTATACTATCAGTAGCACCAACGATTGTTGTGTTAGTAGAACTACTTGTGAGAGTAAAAGTTTTTGTTCCTGTTTCAAATGATGGAGTAGATTGTAATGTAGAATCCGGAATAAACAATGATCCAATTAACGTACCTGAAGCGTCAGTAACTAATCTAACATCTGTTACTTTTGCGATTGCTTTAGAAACCTCACCTCTTAGTTGCATATTTGGGATAATATGTCCATAAAATCCTGAGGCAGATTGTAATTCTAAAGAAGCGGTATCAACATTCAATATAGTTGATGTTGTTGAATATGCTGTAGGTATTAATTGAGTAGGTGAATATGGATTATCGACATAAACCTGTTCAGGTTGATTATATGGTCCATACTTATGATTAGCAGTAGCTAATCTAAATCTAATTGAAGTTGTTCCCACAGTACCAACCACTGTTTCACCAACAGTAAAAGTACCGCTTTCCATTTGAATTTCGATAAGTTTTGGAACAGCATATTTGTTCATATCAACGTTATCAAAAAATGCATATACTCTTGTTTTTGGTTTTAATCTTCTTGATATGAACTCAATATTTCTAGATCTCATTACATGAATAATATCCGTAGATACGACAGAAGTTCCCAAGTTAACGGAATCAATTCTTTCACCAACTTTATACTGAATACCCTGTCTAGACTGTTGTGTAGTTGTAAGAGTTGTAGAATTTGTAAATGTTAAGAATTGATCTCTGAAAGTTTGTTCTTCTCTCCACCAGTTGCCTGTAGAACCAACAAAAGTAGTTCCTTGGAATATAGTATGTACGTTTTCTCTAGAAATTTCTTGTGTACCAGTCCAAGTAGTTTCCCAAGAACCCCATTCTATTGGTGATAGCCCTGTATTAGTATCAACACTTAATTGTCTTATTGTGGCCTCATAATTTCCTTCTTGTTCTATAGTCCTTTTTGATCCTCTAGTTTCAATCCAAGTGTCTGTTGATGGATTCAATTCTATAGCACCAATCCAATTAACAACATTAAATGGATTAACATTTTCAACTCTAGTTGCAAATGTGTTTCTCAAAAATACTTCATCACTATACTTCAAACAAACAACATCGCCAACTTTGACTGTATTTGGATTTCCCAAATCTTTTACAAATCTCAAATCTGCATCTGGATTTGATAGATTTGATGATCCAGTTACCGATTCGGAACCTAAAAGAAGGTCTATTGAGGTTGTATAGTGTTGAGGTCTAAGTAATCCTTCTTTAGTATCAATACTACACTTATGTTGAGGATCCCCCAAAGATCCTGAACGTATTGATTTGAAATTATCTACAAGAAAACCACATTTAAATCTATCTAATTGAGTTTGAGAATCTCTTAGAGTTAAATTTTTAGTATCAGTTTCTAAAAGAGATAATGAAGTGTAATATTCGATGTTTTTTATTCTATCTTCAAGTCTTGCAATATCTTGCATCCTATAACGTTTATGTGAAGATAATTTCACCGTCACATCTCTAATATTATAAACATATGGGTTCATAATAATTGTAGCTACTTCCATAGCATTTTCAATGATGCTTGGGGAAATTGGACCCTGTGATGCTACCCCTTTTGTAACAAAGAATTCACCATATTTGTTAAGGTATAATTTATCAATTCTACCAAGATAATATGAATATGATAAAAATAAATCTTTATCTTTAGCAAAATTATATGGACTTGAATTGGTTGCAGGTAAAAACTTTCTTGAATCAAATTCAAATGGAGAAAAAGGAGTTGATGTGTTATTATATGGACTAACTCTTGGTCTTAAATCAACAATATCACTTGATTTATAATAAGAAATTCTTGGCAAATCTCTTGAATATCTTTCTCGTTCATAAGAACTAACTGTTACAAAATCTCCATCATCATTTGGATCTATGTAATAATAATTATATACTACTTTTAATCTTTTTGTTGGTGCAGTTACACCAGACTTTCTTCTTAGTGATGAATAATCAGCTATTTCTAAAGTTTGTCCGTCGTCAAAATTAAAATCTGATATAATATTTCTATCCCCTTCTATCAAAGTACTTATTCTAGCACTAACATTTGATTCGCCAAATACAATTTTTTCACCTTTAGTAAAAGTATTTTCATTAATATATACAAATTCTAATTGATTTGTACCATTAGTAGAAACAAACAATGCAATTGCATTACTCGATTGACCGTAAATTGTTTCACCTTTAATTGCATTTAAAATATTTGCATTTAAATCAACAACTTCTAATCTTGGCAATTCAGCATCATTTGAGTTAGAAGATTCAAAAACACCCGCAATGTAGATTACATCTGGAACATTTAATGATATTCTTGAGTCTTGTACTCGTGTCCCATAGTAAGGACTATATGTTAGTCCATCATTAAGAGTTGTACTACCTATTCCAGATGAACGGGTACTAGAATTTCTGATATCTAAAATGGCGCATCTATTATAAATTTTCTTTCTAGACTTTAATCTTCTTTTTCTTAAAGTAGCCGTTAAAGTTGCAGAACCATTTTTACTCAAATTTACTAAAGTTAAAGTTCTTCCAGAAGTAATTGTAAATTGATTAGAAGTTAATCTTTCAATAGTACCATCAGAAAATACTAAAGAATAATCTTCTTCATCAAACGGCTCTAAAGTAATAGTAGTATCACTTTCTAATGTTGCTGTCAATCCATTCGATGCAACAGTTACCGAATAAGACTTCCTATAGACTATTTCAGCATCAGAAACATCAACACTTGCAACATTTGGATTTTGTAACTCAGCAAAGAAAAATGATTCTTTTGAATTTAATAGTGTAGAAACTCCCTTTAACAAACTACTTGTAGTCGTTGAACTTGCAGGAAGTCCTCCACTATTAATACCAGAAACACTTGTAGTTGCTTGAATAGTTATAGATTTTGCAGAAGAATTTACAGAAGTGACTCTATTATAAGTCGGTAATATTTCTCCAGATTTAGTATAAACAAAAATATCTCCAGTATTAATTCCTACTCCAAAAGTTGAAGAAGAGGTTGTTACAGTACTTATTCCACCAGAACCTGTAGAAATAGTAAAACTAGTTCCTTGTGGTGCAATAGGAATTCCTACAGTTATTGCAGTATCGGCTGTAAAAGATGTTGTAGTTCCAACATATCCAACTACTTGTCTTATGTCACCAAGATTATAGTCTCTAACACTAATTATTGTTCTGGATACATCTTGTCCATCAATTTTTAATTGTTCGCCTACAATAAAATCTCCAGAAACTTGATATAGTATTACTTGATTACTATTTGTAACTGATGAGGTTAAATATCCAGATGCTGAACTATTTTTACCTTCAACAAATGCTGGTTTAGAAAGAGTTATAGTGGCATTTAATGTCAAATATGTATAAGTTTGCAAATCATAAAGTGATGCTTCGAAAACAGTGGAAGCATCAGTATATGCATTATTTTTTAACTTTAAATCATAAACTCTACCTACACCTATAGGAATTCCAGAAGGCAGTCCTGGAGTTGCAGTTCTATTTGAATATAAAGTTACCTGACTAGTTGAACCGAATCCAACAGGAATGGATCCATAAACATTATTAAGTTCTACTTGTTTACCTAAACTGAAGGGAACAGTTACATCCTTAACAGTTTCGGTGGTTCTTGGTTTTTCTACATCGGCATTCACTGTTACAAGAGTCTCTACTTCATATCCTTTAACATATGCTTTTCCTGGTGAAATCTGCAATGTTAATAGGTCGTCTGAAGGGGTACTTCCTTGTTTTGTTAGTTGATCTGGATTATAAATGCCATTATTTCCTATTTTGTCATTTAATGATTCTTTAGCAATAACTTTGAATGGGGTTACATAGTAATCTCCAGATTCATCAGATGTTCTTCTTGCCAATTCATCTGTTATTAGAGAAGGAATGTTTTCTTTTTTTAGAATTCTTTTAATATTTCCATTTTCAATTCTCAGTAATTCGACAAAATTTTCATCATTAAAATCGTTTAAAGATTTTTTTATTAGAGTTGATACAATTCTAAGTCTATCTGCTCCAGGAGCAGCAAAATTTGAAAATCCTCTGGCATTATCGAATAAGTCGAAATTTTCTTGAGAGGGTACGGCTATATCTTCAAAAATAGATAATCCTATTCTATAGGAAGGTAAATTTGAATATTGATCTAATATTACAGTCTGTGGAAAAACATCTACAAAAAATCCTCGTATAAAATAAACACCGGATTCTATTTTTGCAGCAGATCCAGTAGCTGTTGAATTTGATATAATAGTAGTTGCAAATGATGACTCTAATCTAATGACCCCTAATCCATAATCAATATTTTCTAAAACAATTAAATTTTCCCCGTCAACAAAAGTGTTGCGTGTAAAATCGGTTTCACTGGAACTTTGGTACTTTATATACAATGTATAAGTATCATTTTCAGATTCTTCACTGGTAATATAGTTTTCAATCTTGGCAAATACTCCACTTGTCTCGCCTTTTATTTGTTTTCCAACTAGATATGGCAAATAAGTTATTACAGGGATACTTAAGTGAGTTGGATCAATTTGAACACAAGTATATTCGGAATCATATGCAATGTTTCCGGGAATTACTACAGATCCTTCTTTAAAGAAGTGTTTACCAAATTTCTCAACCTGATTTTGTAGAATAGATTGAAGTGTTGTTAATTCTCTTGCTTGAATTGGAGTTCCTGGCTTAAATAAAACTCTTTGATAATTTTTTGTTGGATCAAAATCATCAAAATATGGAGATGTATTTAAATTAGTGTTTTGTGCCATTTCTATTAGAACTCCAATACAATTTTAATGTCTTCTTTTTGATTAGTTGATCTGGGAATTGGTTGCCTATTATCCAAATAGATAATGTCACCGGATTTTTTATTATATTCAGCAGAAGAAATGCCCGCTACAAACTCTTGGCCTAACTGATATATTCTATTATTTATTGTGGTACTTACGCCACTAAAATTAGAATTAATTGATAATGTAGGACCAATGATTGACGAACAATTAATTGTTAATCCATATCCAACATCTGGATTTGATGTGAATGGGATAATTTTAAATCCAGTTTCACTTGAAGCTAAACCAGTTGGTTGATAATATTTTAAAACACCTGTTATTGGATCCCAAGATGACACAAATCCAATTGCAGTAGAACCCAATCCTACGGTCTGTTTAATTACAGAATCTACACCATATGTTGTGTTAGTTGTAACTCCAGATAGTTTTAAAGCATTCAATCCACTAACCAAAGAGGCATCCAATAGTTGATTATTGCTTCCAACTATTGTTGGATTTTTCAAAATTCCAACTCTAGCAAAATCATTTCCTAAAATAATGTCTGGATTACTTTCTAGAGTTTCATATCTAGAATATAAAAGAACTCGATATGCTCCTAATTCTCTATAAACATCATATCCATGACCACCTTTTGGAGGGATGATGACATTAAAAGAAGCTATAGATGTAGTTCCTATTCCAGTATTACTCAATTGACGTAAGGGACCAGTAATTTCAGAACCAGGGGCTCCTGGATAAAATTGAATTGTTCCATAAGTATATCCTTTTCCCCCATCAGTAACAAATACCTCAGAAACTTTTCCAAAAGAATCGATTGTTATTGTAGCTTTTCCTCCAGAACCATCTCCTAGAATTGGAACATTTGAAAAAGATGTTGAAATTGGTTGATAATTAGAACCCCTATTATTAACCAATATTACTTCTATTTTTCCATCAATTGCGTTATTTTTTGTAGATATTGATTCTCCAGTATTTCCCCAATCCTCTGGTACTGGAATAAATTCAATAGAATCAAATTTAACGATTTCCGAGGGTTTAATAGTATACAAATATTTCCATATATAACCATCTCCACTAGCACCAGCTGCTCTAGGTTCTAGATCAATAAAAGTTGGTTGGTCAAAGGATGGTCTTCCTTTTGGGTTTTCTGGATCAGTTCCATTTTGCAAACATATATAAACTCTCAAATCTTCATTTATTACATAATAATTTGCTTCATATAGACTTGTCTGAGACGTAACCGAAGTTACATTAAACACAGTATAATCATGTCTATACATTTCATAAGTATTTCCCGCAACCCAAGTAACTTTTCTAACAAGTCTTCTTACATCTTGACTTGCAATTTGTTTCAAAGATATGATACTTTCTTTAACTTGAAATTCTTCCCTAAATCCATCTAAAGGAGATGGGGTATTTGAAACCCAAGTTGGAGATCCTCCAGCAGCTGAATTATTACTATTGGGAAGTCCTATAAAAGTATAATATTTGTTTGAAGTATCACCTACTCCAGAAACACTTTTTACAAAGTTATCTGCATTTAAGATTCTAAACTGATCTGATATTATAGCGGGCATTTTAGAACATACTTTTTTTTATTTAGTTACATTTTACTTACTTATTACACTTCTAGTCCTTATAATTTTCGGAGAAGACGAAATTCCAGAAATTCCATTATCATTAAAAACTTCAAAAGTCTTTGGATTATCTAAAATTCTATTTTGATAGTCATAAATCTTAGCCCAACTATATTTGCCATAATAATTATTTGTTCCAACTCCAGTATTGTTTGAACCTCTTGTATAAACTTTGACATAATTATCCACCATAGGAGCAAAGTTGCACGTAACAGTAACAATACCAATGGATGGTGTGGTTATATCTTCTACAATATAAACTCCATCTATAAAAGATTTTGCTATACCAATTTTAGAATTTGGATAGTTACTCATACCACCAAGAAGTGTGGTAATTCCCACTAGGTCCCCACCGGTTTCCACATTACTATCAGTAATAACAAAATAATCACCCTTAGATAATTGACTATTGAGGATTCCAAAGGTATTAAGGGATGAATATCCAATACCTAAAGTACTATTATCATATTGTTCGGATTTTAGTGTAAAAGAAATCTTTGGAGAAGTTGTTCCAATTCCGGGAGTTCCAGAAATATATGTTGTGACTCCAATAATCACTCCATGATCACCAACAACTTTAAATGATCTAATTAATTCTGTATTATAACTATCTGGTTCTATTATTACTGGTGGTAGATTATTTAAGTCATAACCAAACCCTCCATTAGTAATCTGTATGGAAGTAACAACTCCAGAAGTTACACTAGAAATAGCCTCAGCTCTGTTATAAACTGGTTCTGCATATATTGCAGTAGCTCCAGATCCTATGGCGACATACCTTCCATTGGGACCAACATTATCTACAAATATTAAATCATTGATAAAGTTGGCTTGTGATGTTGATCTATAAATCCAATTACTTAAATCAAAGGAATAATATAAATCACCTAAGGCGGTAACAATAACATAAAAATCATAGTTGTAATAAATGTTTGTTATGTTTACAATTCCAAGATTATTTGGAATAATTTCATAAGAAGTTCGATCTACTGATCTAATAACTACTCCATAATCTCCAACAGCAACGTATTTTCCATCAGCATAAATTACCTTATTTAAATTGGTAATAACTGGAGAACTTACAAATTCCCAAATATTTCCATTATTTGACGTTCTAATTATTCCATCATCACCAACAGCAACAAAATATTCAACTCCAAAAGATACACTATTCAGGTCGGATAAAGTTTCAGAATATCTACTGACAAGTGAATCTGTACCTACTCCTGTTCCCACAAATATTGATCCGGCTACACCAACTGTAACCCAAGTATCCGTAACACTTGAATATACAATTTGATTAAATGTGCCAGTATATCCACTACTTACTCTACTGACTGCTCCAAAACCAGGGATTGAAACCTCTTCTTCTAATGGAATTTGTGTCCATGAAGATATTGTATTACCATAATCTGTGGCTTTTATCACTTGTCCAAGATTTCCTACAGAAACCAAGAAATTGCTTGTTCCAACTCCCACTACATCAAGTGAATTAAAATTAGAAGATTGACCAAATCCCACTGTAGAAACTTGCCAATTTATTCCATCAAAACTTGTGGAATACACTGAGTTATTTCCTACAGAAATAAATTTATCTTTATATTTAATAGATTTCAAATCATACGAAGTCGATAGTCCAACACCACCAGTCCAATTGAAAATAGGATCTTTTTTGAGAATTAAAGACTCGGAAATGATTACTTTGGGTGATTGCGTATTAGCATATCCAATTCCACCACTAGTAATAGTAATTGATGAAATTGTAGATGCTGATGATACTACACATTCGCCTAGAGATTCCTGAATAGATCTATTTTCCAATATTAATACATCTCTTATATCTTCTGGAAGAGAATCTAAATCTGAAAATAGTGGATATGCATTGTCAAGATATATTACAGTGTCTGTAGGTTCAATTTTTTTAATGATAGTTGCAGTAGGTTTAATATTACTTTGTAAATTCGGTCTTGACTTGGAATATAAAGAACCATTGATAACAGTATCATTAAGTTGTTTCTTCCAAGTAAGAGGTCTAATTTTTGTAGGATCAGTAATAATACCAACTGAATAATAATTAAAAGTTTCAAATTGATCGGCAGCAGTAATTTTTTTAACAACTCTATCAAATTGCGAAATGTCAAATAAATCTTCAGGATTCTCCTGTATTGTTACAGTATCTCCGGGTTTAATTGTTTTGGGTGGGTCAATTAATTCAACATCAGTAGAAGAACCTCTATAGTATAAAATAACGCATTTAGATCCTGATTTCGGTGGTTCAGTGAATATTACTCTAGTTCCTGAAAACTTATATGCTACATTCGGAACTTGTAAAATATCATTTATGTATATGAAAATGTTATTAGTTATGTCCAAATCAGTTCCATCAGGAACTCTCAGTCCTAGAACTTGTTTTACTCCATTTAAAGTAGTTGTGAGTGTAAATTTCTTTGTAAATCCATTAAAGAATTCTGAAATATCATCAAATTGTACAAATTGTCCAGGATAAAATCCGAAGAAACTATCAGTTTGCACTTCTTCAACTGTTAATACAAAAGGCTCAAAACTTAGTGATGAATCAGTTACTATTCCAATAGGAGTGAGTTTATCACCAACTTTATATCCAACTCCAGGTTCATCAAACTTATATGTTATTATACTCGAACCCATACCAACTTCCACTGTAAGTTTTGCCTTTTGGCCAACTCCAGAAGTTCCGCCAGTATAACCCAAACTGAGATTACTATATCCAGTTGGTATTCCGATTACAACTTCTGGTCTTGATGTTGTGGTGTATCCAGATCCAGCGTTAACAATAGTAAATCCGGAAATTGTGCCTGCAGCACTCACTGTAGCTACAACACTTGCTCCAAATCCAATAGTAGATGCAATACTAACAACTGGAGAAGACCTATATCCAGATCCAGATCCAGTAACAATTACACTACTAATAGTACCAGCAGCAGAAACAGTTACAGTAGCAGCTGCTCCAATTCTAGGAGCATACCCATAACTGGTTGATATTGATACTTTTGATATTTTTCCAGAATTTGGGGTTCCTGATAAGAATTTAATTACGTTTGTTCCAACTCCATCTACTGTATAATCACTTGTTGGATTTTGGAATACATTGTTAATAAGAACTATAGGATTATTATTAATATTAGTAGAACTGTTTACATTGTTAAAAATGGTACTTGTAGTTTGTCCACCAGATTTTAAAGTAAATTCTGTTGCTGCAATACCTGTAAACGATAGTGATATGTCATCAAATAAAATGTTCCTATCTTGCGTAATATATGGATCAAACTTTCTACTAAAAACTCTACCTCCAAATGTGGATCCGGTTTCTAACCCTACTGGTCCAATTTTTCCATTTGGTGCTTGATCGAAATAGATTACATCTCCAACGATATTAAAATCACCGACTAATACCGTTCCACTAGCGCCTACAGTGTGTGCTGATGCAACTGTACCAAAGTAACCGCGTTCAACTTCTACTTGGTTCGCAGAGGTTACGCCAATGGTTTTAATAGAAACATATTCACTATCAATATTAATAATATCGTTAGTAGATAGAGATGAAATTCCAGAAGAAATACTTATTATTGTTGTTGATGCTGAAGAAACACTAGAAGCAAAAGAAACATTTAGTGATTTTCTAGAAACAGCTTTCTGTATTATTCCATCTATAGTAATAATTACACTAGAGTTTGGTTCTTTATATGATAGTGAATGTGTTGCAGTACCTATTCCAGTTAAGTTGAAAAATATACTTGTAGATAATCCAGAAAGTTTAAACTCATTATCATTTAATTTATAAACAAATACTGAAGTTGGTAAAACTTTGGCGCCAAGTTCCAATGGCGTAAATGATATATTATCTCTAGAACCTACTCCACCAATATAAGTTCCTGCTATAGAAATAACAGAATTGTTGGTATAATTAGACCCACCATTTAAAACTTTTACATATGTAACCGCACCAGTTGAATCTCTAGAAACATCAAAAGTTGCTCCACTTAAATCTGAAGAAGGAACTGAAGAATAACTTGTATTTGCCTGGGCTTGTATTACCGTTGGTCCTGTTTTTGAGATATTAAATCTCAAATCATTAGTAGGACTTGTTCCAGAAAAATGAGTTCCAGAAATAGAAACTTGTTCCCCAAGGTTATATCCATATCCACCATAAGTTGGAATAATTGATGTGGATATAGCCACACCACCACCGTTATAAGAGATCAATACATTAAATAATGCATTTGTTCCAAGTCCAGTTGTATTAACTCCCAACACTTGGGTATAACTTATAGTCCCAGTTGGGCCTGTTGGAACTGTTCCAGAAATAGTCGTTGTAATTGCAACATTATAACCATTTTCTAAAATAGCAGTTCCACTAAAATTATAAACATTCAATAGTGTGTCAACATCACCAGAAACATAAGAGGTAGTTGCAATTCCAACTGGACTTCCTCCAGAATATGAATATATCAATTCCTGTCCCGACTGGAAATTGTGATTTGAAATTATAAATTTATCATTAACAATATCAACTTCATTACCAGAAAATTCATGTTTGAATAAAGAAGTTCCTTTATTTTTTAATTTAAATGTGGTTAATCCAACAACTGATCCACCCTTAGCTAAAGATGGATATATTATAGAATTGGGACTTGCTGTTGTACCAATTCCAATAGTTGTAGTAATTATTCCCACATAATCACTAATCGATGTGAAAACATCTACATAACAGTTTTCACTGTAATTTGGACTGCAATCAAAATCAGGTAAAACTGCATAATTTAGATATTGGGATGTAGATATAAAACCTCCCTGGGCAGTACCACCGCTTACATAAGTGTAAGTAATGGTTGATGGACCTACATTTATTCTAAATCTTAATGAATCAACAACTTCTACTCTGTAAACATATTTTTCGAGTGTTAAAGGTCCGGTGGCTAGACTAGAATTCGGGAAAATTGCAGTGGTTATTCCACTTCCAGGATTAAATGAGAATGATATATTTTTTAGAACAACATAGTTAGTGTTTGTTGCTGATAATCCATGACTGGTTGTAGTTGTAACAGTTGTTATGCCTGTTATATTATTATAAATGACAGAAGATATTCCAACAGAATTGCCAAGTTGGTATGATGTTTTAACCCCAACATTATTAATAACATATTTTGATAAATCGATAATATATTTAAATGCATCAATAGTTTGAGTAGATACTCCTGCAACATAACTAGTTCCAAGTCCGGCCCAATAATTCAGTCCCTCTTCGATAGATTCATTATTAGATTGATATTTGAGATCATGAGAAACTGCATCAATGACATATCCAACACTATTGTAGAATACAGTCTTGCTCCAACCAACGTTTGTACTAATACCTGGATATTTTGCAGTAACAAATCCTACAACCTCTTCCTGAATAAAAATTTTATTATCATCTAGTAAATCCGAAGCACCAGAAAAACGTTCGTCCAACAATTGTAAAGAACTTCCTTCAAATTGATCACTAATATCGTCAATCTCAACAACCTTATTTGTTTTATTAATAATGTAAGAACTTAAATCAATTCCTTCATCGAGGTATACATTCTGAATAGATCCATCGGGCAATAATTCTTCTTCATAAACTCTAGCAAAATTTGTCTTGAGATTTACAGGTACTGTTTGATCAATATTAATGAATGTGAATGAATCTGTTGCTGACAATCTTGGCTTCATGTTTGAAGATTTGGCAATTCCCAAATTAACTTCATTTAAAGTTGGTTTGGTTAAAATTTCTAAATCAGAAAATTCTTTAAATCCGGAAGGATGCACAATTGACCTTACGGACTCTCTCCATACATTATATGGAATACTTCCCTTAATAGAATATGAGAATTTTTGATAATAGAAATTGTCGGAAATTTTTTGTAAGGAATCATTTAAAATACCAGAAGAAAGATCTATAGAAGATGTTTTATCTCTAGAAACTCCCAAAGTAGCATACAAATTAAATACATCAAAATATTCTACTGTACCATTAATTTTAGATATTTCTCCAAAAATTTTATCTCCTATGTTTATTTCACCAGAAATATTTTTTAATCTCATTTGATTGAGTTTATTATCCCAACCATTTTCCATTACTGTACCGAAAAATGTCTCTGAAGATACTTTTTCATTTGAAATGTAACTAACGTCATCTTTCAATACCATACTAAACTCGGGCATGTCATTTTTGTTAATAACAATACCCAAATTCAACTCGTCACTATATGTACCAAAGGAACCTGTAGAAATTCCAGCCATATTATAAGTTACTGTATTATTGTTAGTGTTTACGCCAACAACATCAAAGAAGGAATAATTATATGAAGATGAATTAAAATTAGCTTCATCTAATGTAGAATCAGTTAATCTACAATTTTCAATAAAAATTTTATCTCCAATTTTGAATGGATATACATAATCAGTCCTTCCGAATCCAGAAGATATGAAGGGGTTGAAAGTAGGATTGTTAGTTAATTCTAATGTTACTAAATTACCAACTGCAGAAATTGCATCAATTTCATAACCATTTGAATTATATATTGGGATAATATCCAATGGTGAAGATAATGAAGTAGAATTTTTAATAATATCTACGGAAGTTACAGATCCTCCAGATGTTTTTGCATTAAGTTCAATTCCACTAGTATCATTTTTTACTATCAGTTTTGGTGAAGTATTATATCTTCTACCTCCAGTAATGATTCCAATATAATCTATGGTCCGTATATCTTTTATTCCAATAACGGTTGGTATACTCAAAGATGGTGAAAGTGTTGGATCTGTTGGGTAATCAAAACCATCTTTAACTCTACTGAAGGTCTCAACTCTTCCCACATTTGGAGATATTAGTTTTAATACTGCATTTTTACCGGAAACACTTTGTACTCCTCTAATACTAGGTAATTTTCGGTAACCTCTGCCTGAAAAATTGATTTTTAATTTAGATATAGGGCCTAATGCACTGGTAGATGTGGTTTTATATGAAAACTTCGTGGCACTTTGGATAATAATATTAGTTTCAATAAAAGTTAACTTTTTAGTATTAAAGAAAGAAAATGTTTTATCAGAAGAAACTGATACTTTAAATTTACTATTGAGTTGATGATTTATTATAGAAATTTTGTTATGAGACTTTACATCATCATCCGATGATATTTGTTTTTTACTTTCGTCAGATGATCCCTTAGGAAACAGATTATAATAAATTGGGAAAAATTGTGCGGAAAGATCTAAAATAATTTTAGAATCTGCAGTTCCCGGAACTCCTTCTCTACTTACGAAAAATCCGGTTCTTTCATTAATTTTTTGAATAAAATTAGAATCAAAGTAAAACTGTAAGTCAAGATTGTTCAAACTGCTGTCAGATAAATCAAATTCTATTTTTGTAGTTCTTACACATGAAATTTGTGGATTAACAAAATATAATTTGTGAGTAGTACCAACTCCACCATCCGAAGAAAAATTAATAAATTTGGATTCATTAATATCACTTCTATACTGACATAATCTTATAGAATTAAAATCTGTTTTTAAAACATAATAAACACCATAACCATTAAGTCCATTTATGGGAGAAGTCGAAATATAGACAACTTTATCACCAGTTTCTATATTACCATCATATGAAGAAATATCTATAGAACTATCAGGTACAGAAACATCAGTATTAGAAAAATTAATTTCTCTCATTAAAACTTTTCTGTTTACTGGGTCAAAAACGACCTTAATAACTTCATTGTAATCTGTAGTTAATTTAAGTGTGATAATATCATCGTTACTCAAATTATGATTTGATTTGGTGGTTACTACTCCTAGTATTTTTTCTACAGTTCCTGTGATTTTAGGATTTAAAGTAGTTAATGAGTGAGCGGCTCCAATAACTCCATAAGCAAAAGTTTGATCCCAAAACTCTAGAGAATTTAAATTAGTTCCGATTCCAGTAGAACTCGTAAATCCTATCGTAGATAATCCAATATAATCTTTTCCAAGATTTACTGCATAAACTATTTGATTATTCGACAATTTAATAGATGTCGCAGAACCTACATTATTAACATACAGTGATGTTCCAGCAAAACCAGAATTATAAACCAATGGTTGACCAGTGTAAAACTTATGTGATGGTAAATATATGCTTCTAGAAGGTATAAATTTAGTTTCAAAAGATGTGGTTCCGAATCCAACAACTGTGCGAGTTGATCCGATTGTACCTACACCTACGGAAAATTTAGGGTCAAAAAATGTCGTGTAGTTTTCAAAGGTTACTTCTTTCACATCTCCCGTAGGAATTGTAAATTCTCTGGATAATAAAACTACATTGTCAATTCCTACAGTATGGATTCCAGTATTCTGGAGTCTATTTACATAAAATCCAGATCTTCTTGAATCGATATCGGTGATTAATAATACTTCTGTGCCTATACCGATAAAATCATTAACTTTAAATCCATTGATATCTTTTAATGTTATAAAAGTAGATAATCCAGTAACACCCGTTGTACCAATATTATCAAGTAATTGAGAAGTTTTTTCTGCAACTTGTGCATATTTTATTCCTTCAAACTTGGATGCTGTGATTGTTGATACTCCACTTATTAAAACTGGTTGGCCGTCCTTAATTCCATGTGGAGAACTTGTTTTTACAACAGTATTTGGATTTCTTATGAAAAATTCTACATTTGGAATTAAATCTTCAAATAAACTGAAAGACTCTATTTCTCTGCCATCTAATTCACTTACAACTATATTTGATTGGATTCCACCAGTATCTGATGTGTCTACATCTACTTGATCATTTATTTTATAATTATCACCAGGAGAGAATATAGAAACATCTTCTATTTTACCTGAATTTATTGAACTTACGTAAAACTCCTGTTTATACTCATCCGAAACTTTATCAATTAAATCATAATATGAACTTGATCTATTTAAGTAATAAGGTCCTACATTTCTGGTAAGATTTTTAGTAAAAATATCAAGATCCTGGTTATATGATGGTAAGAAATTCTCAGTTAGTGGTTTATTATAGAAATATGGGCCTACAACATATGGATATCTTGGAATAGCCTCATTTGATGCATTAACATCTATAGTGCAAAAATATGCATAAGTTCCATTTGGATATTCTGGAGTAATACAGAATCTTCCATTGTGTTGGTCTAGATCTCCAGATCCATCATATTCATAATCATCAATAAAAAATCCACTCTCAAACGATGGAGGCCTTATCCCTAATGTTAAATTAGGATTTAACACATAACTAGAATTCATCCTCCTTATAGATCCACCACTAGTAGTATCATATGAGTATGCGCCATAGATTGGATTACCATCATACGCATAACCTAAAATTGGAGAGTGATTTAGAGTACCTGTATTTTCTTTGTTTGAATCCGTAAAATTATCGGAAGATTGATATCTTAAATTTTTAGGAACGTAGAAATTAAAGAACTGCAATTCTGAATTTGGATTTTTACTTGGATAAAGTATTCCATCATCTTCTTCAGAAATTGTATTTTTACTTTTTACAACCTGATTTATTTTCCATTCTTTTACATTAGCTAAAAACTTAGCATCTTGTCCTCTATTTCTTAATACAAGTATAGTATTTGAGGATTTGTACCCAATACCACCAAAAACAATATTAACATTTACTAGTTTACCATCCTGAACGATGGGTTCTATTTGAGCATATTTTCCTTCACCATAGATTATAATTTCAGAATTTTCTCTGAATCCCTTTCCTCTATTAATAATTTGAACATCAACGATTGATCCATCAATAATAATAGGTTTCAAAATTGCTTCAGCAGTTATACTTGCAATTCCAACATTAGGTCTTCTGTGATAGTTAATAATATTTGTACATCCATAGCCAATTCCACCATCTTCCAAATAAACATCTTCGATTGATCCTAGTACAATAGGTTTTAGTTCAGTATTAATTACAGTAGTAGATCCTATCGATAATTTTGCTTCTACATGTATTTGAATTGGGGGGTATCCAACAATGTGAGTTCCAACCCCTAATGAATTAAATTTAACAAATTTATTTTTTATATAATTTTGATCATCTAAGGTTGTACCAATTCCAGCTTCATAAAGTCTAAATTTGTTTACATCAATAACCTTAACATAATAGTTTATTGAAGTAGATAATCCACTTATGGGGGAACCTTGATGAGAATATTTTACAAGGTCAAAATCTTTAAATCCATGACTTTTTGCAAAAATATATGAATCAAAAGTATTAATTCCGGCACTTCTATTATCTCCAGAAAGTACAGATGGAACTCTTACTTTTCTATTGGAATATCCTTGACCAGATTCCTTAACATAAATTTTAGTAAAAGTATTTTTATTCTTTAATGTTGTTATAAAATGAAATCCAGATGAAACGCCAACAATATCGATTTCATTTACTTTTTGAAGAGCATTTGTCTTAGTATTAAAAAGCTTAATCTTATTATCTGTAAGAATGCCAACATAATAGGTTGAGTTATTTACGATTCCAGGTATATTACTATTTTTGTTAGAATCATAAACAATTTCTTCTCCATCTTCAAAAGGAATGGTATTCAAAAACTGTATGGTATTATCTACTGTACTTACATTTAAATCTGCTTTAAATCCTGCAGAAACTCTAGTTTTAACAAAATTAGAGTCCAATATACAACCCGTACCATTTCCGCCGGTTATTGTAATTTTTGGTTTTTCTTGATATCCATATCCAGCATTTAATATTTTAACTTCTCTAACTGAACCAGAAATATTTAAATGGGCTTTGAGTCCTGTGCCAGTTTCATCTTTAATTTCTAAAGGTGGAACATCGATTACATCATAATCTTTTCCGAAATTAGTAACATTAATTGATGTCACATTTCCATAATAAATGTTTTCATCAAATAAATTAGGTGATAATAATTCAACCCCGTTTATCAATAGTCCAACTTCTCTATTAAAAGTTGTTCTTTCATTTAAATCATCAAAAGACTCTCTTGGTTTACTATTATCAAAGTAGAATTTCTTTAGAAGTTTTTGATGTTTTAAAGTTTTATTTTGATATCCAAATTTATATAAAGAATCGCCATCAACTGAAGAAGTGGTTTCAATGTATTTTTTTGAAAAGATGTCTGACTTACTATATGATAATTTTAATTTATTATCATCAATTTTTGTAACATAATATAATCCGGTCAATATTCCAGAAGATGTTTCTGGTAGATAATACACTAATTCACCACTAAACAAGTTATGATTAGAAACATTAAATGTGTCAGTTACGGAAGTTCCTACTGTAGATACTGTATTTTTATTGTCTGTGGAAAAAATGGTATAATTTGGTAAACCAGACGAAGTAACATAGAAATACTTTTCATCTGAATCAATATATGTGTTTTGAATTCCTGCGGGAATATTTTCCAAGTTTGGGAAATAATTACTATAATGATTTGTTTTGTATATTTTCTTTCTTACAATTTTTGAATTTAAAATATTAAAAGATGCAGAATTTAAGACTTGAACCAAAATTCTGTTGCTATATTTTTTAATTGAATCCGAAGTTGAATATTCAACGGATATAATTTCAGCTTCTGTTTTATTTCCTAAACCATCTATCAGTAAAATAATTTCATTTTGATAAAAATAAATTTTATCAAATAAATTAATTCTAAATTTTGTAGCGTCAATTTGTGATATACTTCTTATACTATGATTTGTTGGAATATTATAAATCCAACTATTGAATTCATAACTATCATATAAATCTTTACCAAATCCAGATAGTGAAATAGTATCACCTACTCTTAAATTTGAAGTTTTTGAAAAATCAATATTATCAATTACATTAATAACTCTAAAATTTACCTTAGAAGTATTTCCGACTCCAACATAACTAAATGCAAATTTTTCTTCAATCAAATCAAGTCCAGAATCTAAAAATTTAGTTACATTGGTAACTCCGGTAAATTGATTAATATTTTTACCGGTATATCTAATAGTAATAAAATCTGAATTTTTTGGTTTTACTAAAATAGTTCCTGAGTTAGCAAATCCTACAGTTGAATCAACTAAAATAGTATTACTATTTACCTGAATATCTTCGAGTATTCTAGTTTTACCGGAAACTTGAAAATTACCACTGAATGATGTGCTGTCAAGAGAAATCTCATAAAATTCTTTATCGGCTACAGGTCTATATTCAACATTAAAGATCGAGGCACTTACTGTACCAATTCCAGTTATATTTTGGAATAAAAAATTACCTTTAATATCTACTGGATTTCCACCAGAAATTTTTTCTACTAGTATATTTTTTGTAATAAAATATGAATTTGATGATGGCGAAATAGTGTAATCCTGTGGTTTTATAATTTCAATCTCTGTACCATACAAAATTTTAAATAACAACTTGTATGATAAGTCTGTTCCCTTGGACTTATATAAGTCTTTAATCTTATAAACTACATTTTCAATAGAAATATCTTTATAGAAATCCCTGGACTCAAATCCAGGCAAAAACTCATATTTGAAATTTTCAAAGAATTTAATTAAGAATAAATTACTTAAATTCTGAACTACGCTGTTATCAGAATGTTCTGAGGCTTGGGTTGTGGTAAAAACTAAAAATTCTGGATTATCTAAGGATTCAAGGTTTTCAATTCCACTGAATCCTCGAATACAACCTTGGAAAGAAGTTTCAGTTTTAGACAAATAAGTAATGATTTCATCATTAATTTTTAACAGTCCATATGAGTCTGGCCAACCTTTAGTAGACTCAACATTTATGACATCATCAAAAGATAAAACATCAGAAGTTAAAGCAGTTTCTTCAGTTAACTCTACATTGTTAAATGTTTTAGAATTTTTATACTTTGCAATGTTCGAAATAATATCAATCGGTCCTGATTGATACTCTAACGAATGGTAATATTGCTTAAGAAAATCCGAAAAAAGAGGAGATTCTATAGACAAGAATTCTGGAATTTGTGTACCAATGATCGAGCTGATTTTTACTCTTTTGATTTCTGACATTTTATCTCGTATACTTTCCGTTTAAATAACTTGATGTAACAACATATTGAGTTGCAGAAGAATTCTCACCAGAACTTACAACATCTTCTATAATATTTACCATAGATTTTTGAACATCTAATTGTAAATATAAATCCTGAAGTCCTATGATATCATTTGATTCTGGGATAGCCTGAACTTCTATAAATCCATTTGCCAATACTGATGATGTTATGTTAACAACATCCAAAAGAATTTCACCTCTCTTATAATTTATTGTACCTGCATTATTTTTTATAATGACTGGAAGATTATTTTCCAATTTAAAGAAGAATATAATTCCAGTATTTTTGTCCGTAGTTGATGTAGTGTCTGCCATGTAAATCACATCAGATACACCGTTAATAAAAAAGCCGGTGGATTTTACCGAATATCCTCCAGTTTTAATATGTATTTGATTTCCAAAACAAAGTTCATAAGTTGCAAAAGTATTTAATTCTGGATTTAAATCTCTCCTCATCTTAACTTTTGTTATGTTAGATGTAATAGATTTATCACAATCATCTATAAGACCAATAACTTTACTATACTTAAATCTACCACCAAAACTATTAACATCCTTAGAGTTAGAGTATGCAGTTAAAGTATCAACTACCTTTGTTTTAACTATTTCTGGATTACTCAATCGATTGACATTATAATATACCGAAGTATCCAATTCCACATACAAATAAGATAGGTCAACTATTTCTGGTTTAATACCAGCAATTGAATACTTCTTGATTGTATTTAAGATATTTTGTTTGGTAATCTGTGATAAAAATGTTCCATTTCTTGGTTTAATAGATATAAAAACTTTCCCATATTCTGGTGGATCCAATTCATCTCCACCATAAGAATTTACAGACTCTACATTAGGATAGATGTATGGAATGAGAGATTTATAATCATTTGCAGTTACTGCTCTATATTGAGATGCATAAACTTTTGGAGCAAAATACTTAATAGAATCTACTGGTTCTATGTCATCACCGTTCTCTGATTTTAATTGAGTTAGAACTAATGAAATTCCTGTAGTTATGTCAAGTAAATTATTGTCTTTTAATCTACCCGAGAAGGTAAAGTTTGTAGCTCCATTACCTAAAGATCCATTTGTAATAATATAACTAATTTCTATTCTGCTACCATTGGATGGTTTTTTACCTATAATATCATCTCCAAATCTAATTTCATATTTTGAATCCGCTACTTCCTGAATTAGAAAAATTCTAGAATCTTTTCCGATATTTAATAACGTGTCGTATTGATTATATATTTCAGTTACTTGATTAGTAACTTTAACTCTAATTGTAGTTGTATCTACTCCAATATTTGGGAGAATAAATCTTTGATTTGGTTGAGATTCATCTACTATAAATGTACTAGTTAGATATATGCCTTCGTAAATTTGCAAATTATCAAATAAAGCAATTCCATCTGTATCGACAGGAGTAATAATATCTTCAGGTATTGAAAAAATATAATTTCCATTAGTTACTGCACCAAGGGCTACTTGTCCAGCAAGTAACTTAACACTTTTAGCGTTTGTTTGACTCATATCAACGCTAAAATTTATTAAGGCCCTAGAAGATCTTTTCGATCTTGGCAGATAACCAATGTTTCTCGATAGTGAAACTACGTTTTCTCTGAGAGTAGCACTATCCAGAAACATCTCATTAACTGCCATATTTGAATTATAGGCAGTTATGTAACTATTATACGCTAATAGATCAATTAAAACCGAAAAATTAGAACCTTCAAAATCAAAATCAGTAAATTGACTGTTTACGCGCAAATAGTCTTTGATCTGAGTCCTAAGATCACCGAAATCTAAATTTGTAAATTGATTGAATGACATTAGACTCTAGTTGGTTGTAGTATGAAGTCTACAGTTTGAGTTGGAGAAGGAATTCCAATAATAGTGTAAGCTATTCTTACATTAACTTCATTAGAATCATCAGGATATGTAACCAAAACAGAGGATAAGGAAATCCTAGGTTCAAAGTTTTTCAACAAAGTTGTTATACTTAACTCCATAGAATATGCCATCTCTGGAGTTTGCAACTCAAACATAGAATTTTCAACTTTAGATCCCAAAAGTGGGTTAAAAAATCTCTCACCTATTTTAGTTCTAACTAAATTGATAACAGATTTTTTAACCGCATCATCATCATTAATTGAAAGAATATCATTAGTCACAGGATTCCTTACAAAAGAAAGACTTATATCTTTAAATTTGCGAGAAAGCCTAATCATTACTCAAACTAAGGGTATTTATTATATGTATACGACCTTTTTACCACTTTTTACCGTAAGTTGGTTCAGTACCATATTCCCAATCATCGTAATCTTCATCATTACGAATTTTTTCATGAAGGTCTGTTTGTTTTTTTAAATCATGGTGAGGTGCTGAATCATGCATGACTTCTTGAATCACTCTTTTTTGAGGATTTACACCATAATCTGTAACCAATTTTGTGGTTCCCCACATTTTATGCATGTAATTTGAGTCTCTATCTACGGATAAGTTTGACATTTTAGCTCCTGATTTGAAAAATCAGAACTTTTTACGGGGTTGCTATCCCGAAATGTCAAAAATTTTTACTTTTACTCGTCTTCTGTAGTTTTTTCTGCATATTTGAAGTCATCTCCAAGTATTTCTTTGAGATATTCTTCGGTCCAATAGGTGTAATATTCTGTTTCCATCAATTTTTTACGAATTGCGCTCAATTTTTTCTTAGATTGACACAAAATTAAATTATATTTCTCATTATTTGTCTTTACTCCACTTATGAAAGTATCTCTGGAGGACAAATCTTCGAAAAATTTGTAATATTGGAACTTTTCATTGTAATGTGAGACCCATGTTTGGACTTGATCTGGTCTCCAAAAGTCTTCAATAATAAAAATGATGACATCATGACCTGGTTCAGGCACAATGTCATCAATAGTAGTCTCTACAATTAAAGTTTTTGAGTTTTGAGCATATGGGCAAACAGCAAATCCACCTAATTCAGGTCGATTCTTGGAAACTTCTCCAATCCATTTACGAATATATGCTTCTTTTTCCGACATATCATCCTGCAGCGAGTGGTGAAGCAGGATTTGGTTTAGAGGGTGCAACTGTCCCTGCATTTGCAGCTACATCATAACCAAAAACATTTGCAGTTTCTGGTGGTGTTACAGGTGCATCTGCCTCTGATGGACCTACTTTTGGTGTTGTTTCAGACATTTCTTTAAAAAACTACTGCTGAAATTATTTAGACTGTTTATTTACCTTGTCCGCGATATGGCTTCCTGGCCTTATTACGACTAGTTGCCGCATACTTAGTTCCATTTCCCATTCCCTGTCGAGTGAGTTTGGGCTTTCCAGGGAGATAACCAGTATTCTTATTCAATCCACCTTTTGCTTTTACTGCCATTTTTAATACCTCACAATTGGTTTAGTTTGCGCGCTGAAATTGACTTCGAACGCGCCAGAAATCAAATAATACGAGTCTTTTCGTGACCCACACGGATCTTCGGATCACACCAGATCTCAAAGCCCGCTTTAATTGCATCAAGACAGAACGAAACGTCTTCACCACACATATCCTGAACTTCGCCAGAGTCAAATACTTGCATCTTAGGCGCGAACCAGGGGTACTCTAGAGACTCGAAGACACCATGTTTGATAAGAACCCACCCGAACCCAGTATAGTCCACCGTGAAGGGTTTCCGGCGCTTACTCATGGTCTCACCGGTCTCATGATTCATCACACCACCATTGTTCTTAAAGTCATCTTCTTCAAGCCAATGAGCAACAGAAGTTGTTTGACCATCCTCAGTCATGTACCAACCAGCTGCAATATCTCTATCCATTGCAACGAGACGATAAAACTTCTCAGTATCGAAAACAATATCGTTGTCAATCCAAAGTTGGTAATCGTACTTCAGTTTACCATCCCAAGGAATCTGTTTTGGTCCACGCAGAACGTTTGCTCCAAGAACTTTGCAACGTGCAAAGTTAACCATGGAAGAATAGTCCTGTGAAATTTGAATGGATGCACCATTCTGAACTAAATCAAAACACAGTTGAACAAAATTCTTCAAAAAGATATAAGAACATCCACGACCAGGAAGACAGAAGATAATTGATTTACCGCGAATCATCGCTTTCGCGGCTTCAATATCAAATTCATCCTCATTCTTTTTTGGTGTTGGTGCTGTAGCTTTAATTGTAAATCCTTTAGACATAAAATTAGAATTGCAACGTTATCATTCTACCATTACAAATCAAATCATGCAATGGTTTCTGTGTTATTTAGAAGAAAATTCAGACGCACTCTTCTTCAACTTTAATCAATAAATCTTCAATTTCATTCTTAAGAGAATCATTAATGACTAAAACTTTATCCGTATCTAGACGATGTTGAATGCAATCAATTAATAGATCTTTTTCGTAATGGTCCAGTTTAAGTTCCATATATTTTCATGTTCATATCAAACATTATATATG
>Ga0129333_10000753_pt1 | contig 28140 bp, 38 predicted proteins | sample CPB6_08_DNA_FD_94474 | JGI IMG/M metagenome (GOLD analysis project Ga0129333, IMG submission 94474) | Freshwater to marine salinity gradient microbial communities from Chesapeake Bay, USA - CPBay_Sum_0.6_0.8_DNA | ecosystem: Environmental > Aquatic > Marine > Coastal | place: USA: Chesapeake... | reverse complement strand
GGCGGCGCCGTAGCCGCCAAATGAAGACACGGTGGTGTGGTGGGGAGGTGGTCTCCCCACCGCATTACCGGGTAATAAGGAGGACAGTATGCTGGATCTGACGAGGCAGTCGGGCCTTATCCCGACTGACGTGGCCGCCAACACGAGTGTCTGCATTATCGGTGCGGGCGCCATCGGCTCACACGTGGCAGAGGTGTTGTGCAAGATGGGGATCCGCAAGATCCGGGTCATCGACTACGACACCATCGAGGCCCACAACCTACCCAACCAGGGCTACTACCTGGACGACTTGGGCAAGCTGAAGGTTGAGGCGTTGGCCGAACGCCTGAAGCGTGGTACAGGTGCGGAGGTGGTGGCGGATGCGTCCAAACTGGAGCGGATCACCCGGTTCCAGGAGGACGTGATGATCGCGGCGGTCGACTCGATGGATGTCCGCCGTCTGATCTTCGACTGCTTCCAGGCCAGCACGAAGTGCCAGGTCCTGCTGGACGGGCGGATGGGTGCGCGTGTCGCACAGGTCCACTTCGTCGACAAGACCGAAGAGCGGATGTCCCGCTACGAGGGTTCGTTGGTCCCGGATTCCGAGACCATCCAAGAGCCCTGCACAATGCGCTCCACCATCTTCTGCGCGTATGGCATCGCATCCGTCATGGGTGCGTTGTTGGCCAAGCACCTGATGGGCGAGACGCCTCAAAAGGTGGCTGATCTGGATTTCAGCCACATGTTCATGGACCGGGTGGCCTAGGCCCGGTAGACGTCAACAACAAACCCAACTATGGGGGACCTTATGTCGAAGAACAAGCGCAACATCCGCAACAACCTCACCCAGATCATCGACCCGGAAACCGCTCCGTCGGTCATCACGATCCACTACAACGATACCCAGACACACCTGATGCGGGCTCAGCGCTCGTCAGATCAGTCGTACTTCTGGGTCGGCACACCGGTGGACCGGGAGGGCCGGCAGTGCCGGTACAGCCTGATCGTGGAGTCGAACGGCTACATGAACGGGTCGGCCGCCATCAACTTCATCACCAACGGCGGGTGGGTACGTGGATCAGGGCGTCCGGACGCCACGCTGAAGTCCCAGGTGGCGTCGGAGTTCCGGAGAGCGTTCTTGCAATCCTGCATCCTGCATGGGCAGCTGCAGGTGGACTGGTCCGAAAGCCTCGTCAAGATGCTGCAGGAGCAGACGGGCCTGCCCGTCGAGACCGGCGACATCACGCAGGATGACCTGATGGAACTGACGATGCTGGGGGTGCCCCACACCTTCGTGCACGTCGCCCACTCCAACGGGCTGCGGTTCGGGATCGACATCGTCAAGATGATGGCCAAGAGGGTCAGTGACGGCTACGCCTGCGTGCTGCCGGGGGATTGGGACGATGAGTCCCAAGAGGTCGCCATGACCTCCAACCTCACGCAAGCCGAAGTGTTCTTGCTCCGCAGGAAGGGCCTGAAGTTCGCGAAGGTCGCGCAACTCAAGAGGAAGTAGTGAGCGTGGGGGAGAGGGCAACCTCTCCCCCACCAACTTCCACCTCGTTGTTACCTCACGGTCTGCCAGGTAACTATGCTTCCTTATTTAGATTTATGCTAATCGTTATACGTGGGGGTGGAGAGATTGGTTCTCCCACCTAACAAGCTGGTTACACAGAGCATTTTGTAAAAGACGTTGTCGTTGGTGGGGGTGGGGTAGGGGGTGGCGAGATTCATTCTCCCACTTAACTAGTGATAATCATTAGACCCCAAAAAGGGGTGGCGAGATTCGTTCTCCCACTTAACTGTATACTTTCTTTTAGTTTTCTTAGAAAGAGGCCTAAAACTGGGGTGGTGGAGTACCCCGTGAGGACCTCTCAATACTCTCACTTTCCTTTTTACTGGTGCAGAAAACTATCTACTGGTAGGGGGTTGACACCACCTGATTGACAGGGTAAGGTCCGCCTGGAGATGGTGTACCTACAGGTATGCCAGGGAAGTTATTTCTGTGTCCTTGACCCAGAACAGGAGGACAAGAACGCCATAGTTTTCGGTATAAAAGACATGAACCCGTATCTACTGGCCTTACCGTATGGAGGTCTTGGTGCTGAACGACAGAGTTGATCCTGCCATTGAGATCGAATGGATCCCCACCAAGTCGATGAGTCGGTTTTCCAAGAACCGGTACATCGACCCTGCTGATGGGGAGGAGTATGACGAGAGTGACTTGACGCCTTTGGAGAAGGGGCATGTGTATCGGTACCGCCTGGATGCCGGTACCGTCCGGATAAACTGCCCCTACCGGGTGGTGGATCAGGAGTGTGTGGGGGTCTTGTCGAAGTTACGGTCCTTCACGGTGTCGTCTCCCTCGGTTTCTCAAAACCCCCGCCTGATCCAGCAGGTCACCAACTGCCTCAACAACTTCTCCTTGTCTTCCGAAGACTTCAACCACTTCACCCGACAGGCCCAAGCATTGGGGTGGGTGGTGGAGAAGGACGAGGTCAACGTTGGGTTGCTGATGAGTGACCTGACGTCGATGGAACACCGGATCCTCGGGACCATCGAGGAGGTGGGGAGGTTGAGGGATCGGTACTGTTCTGGTACGGGACCCACGACCCAAGAGGATCTCGACACCTTCTTGGTGTGCGTGGCGCTGGCGCGCCAGACCATGGCGGCCTTGCCGTCAGAGCGGATCAGGGTGGCCAAGCAGTTGGATCGGCTGAGCCGTGAGACTGACCAGTACCCCGATTACGTGAGGTGCTCGGGGGAGTTGGAGCGGATCGGACAACTGATCCATCAGCTCGAACAGCTGAACCTCTCGAGGTACGAGAGGGAGGCGGTCCACCTGTTCCGCGTCAACACTGGACAGGAACAGCTGGGTGGGCAGAATCACCTGCGACCTCTCGCGCAAGAGTTGCAGGATCTGGCTCGGTACCACCCGAGCCTCAGGAACTTGACGGCAGACGGTGTCGATCTGCTGTTCAGGATGAACGGGCTGGAGATCAGGGTGACCCCCACCTCCATGCAGGTGACGGGTGACCCTGGTGTCCTCCGTCCGTTCATCGGCTCCTCTCCCATGCAGGAGGGGGAGTCAGACGTGTCGGACCGGTTTCGGTTTATCGTGTCTCGACAAAAACCTATGGGCGGGTAACCGCCATGACCGCGTGACACAGCAACACGTTGCTGGTGAATTGCTGTCCGCACAGGGTGTGCGGTACGGATGAGCCGGCAACCCGTGACCAAGTCCTGGCTGCAACGGGATCGGAGCGTCACGCACAACAACGGGAGAATCGGTAATGTCGAATCAACTGGATCAGCGGGTTCTGAGCATCTCTCAGATCGAAGTCAACACCTGCGGCTACAAGAACGCCCGCACCATCCTGGGGGACGTGTCCGAGCTCAGGAAGGCCATCAAGGAGAAGGGGTTGCTCTCACCGCCAGTGGTGTGGGAGACGACCGTCAAGGGTAAGACCCACTACGTCTTGCTGGCGGGTCACCGTCGGCTCGAAGCAATCAGCCAGCTCCGTCAGGAAGCCCACGAGGCGGGAGAGGAGATTCCGTTTGAGGAGCTGACGTGCTCGATCTATGAGGGCCCGCTCGACGGCGCCCTGACCGCCGGTCTGGTCGACAACGTCCAGCGTGAGAGCCTGAACCCGGCCGATCAGGCTGAGGCCGTCCACAAGCTGGCCAACCAGGTGGGTAATCAGGAGAAGGTGGGCCAGATGCTGGGCAAGTCCCAGCCGTGGGTCAGCAACTACGTCAACCTATATCGGTGCCTGATCCCTCAGGCTCTTGACGCGCTACGTCACGAGCAGATCAAGGTCAACCAGGCCAAGAAGCTGGCCATGCTGGTGAACCAGGACAAGACTCCGGACGTGGCGGCCCAGCAGGCCGAACTCGATCGTCTGCTCAACAAGGAGGAGGAGAAGCCGGAGGAGAGCAAGGACAAGGATCCGCCACGTCAGCGTGCCAAGACCTACCGCAGCAAGGGTGAGGTTGAGGAGCTGCGCACCAAACTGGCGGAGGCGATCCAAGAGGATCCGGGTCTGGACCAGGAGTACCGGCAGCACCTCCAACATTTCATCCGCTGGTTCTTCTGCGAAGTGCCGAGCGATGACGTGATCCTGAGCACCAGCCTCAACCACGAGCCCGCCACGTCGGAGGAGCCGCAGGTTGAGGTCGAGGCCCCCAAGAAGAAGCGTCGGCTGGCTGACCTGCAGGCGGGGTAATGATGAAGAGTGTCGAGCAACTCGGCATTCTGGTGGACGCCTCCTACCCGATCCTCTACGTGGTGAGTCACGAAGAGGATCGGGTGGAGGCGGCGCTCCGCCAGATGATCGAGAACCGGGACAAACAATCAGGCGGTAATACGGCGCTGGTGGTGTGGAGCATCACGAAGGGCACGCAGTGCCACTCTCTTGGTCTCCACCACCCAGACCATAAGGACCCGCTGTCCGTGTTGGGGTTCATCGAGAAGTTCCCGCAGTCCGCGGTGTTTGTGCTGCGGGACTTCGGTTTCTTCCTGCATGAGGGCCCCGCCTACACGGTTCAGCGGATGCTCAAGGACCTGACCAACCACTTCGCCAAACAGCGGCTGCAGTCCAGCGTCGTGATCATCGACTCGTCCGTCGATCTGCCGGATAGGGTAGAGAAGATCGTGACGGTCGTGGACTTCGACTTTCCGGATCGCCAGGAACTGGAGAGCCGACTCCTCCCGATGGTCGAGAGGACGGGACTGCGGCCAGACGAACTGGAGGCGGTGCTGTGGAAGGGGTCTGAGTGTGCGGCAGGTCTGACGCTACTGGAGGCGGAGAACGCGTTCGCCAAGTCCCTGGTGATGAGCGGGAAGATCGATCCCGCCGTCATCATTCAGGACAAGAAGAACATCATCCGCAAGTCCGGCGTCCTGGAGTACTACGACCTCACGACCGACATGTCGGACGTGGGTGGGCTCGAGAACCTGAAACAGTGGTTGGATGCCCGTGGTCGCGCGTTCTCCGAGGAGGCCAAGAAGTATGGACTGCCCACCCCCAAGGGTGTGCTGATCGTCGGGGTACCGGGTACCGGCAAGAGCTTGACCGCCAAGGCGATCGGGCACCGCTGGAACATGCCGGTCCTCCGGATGGATGTGGGGGCGCTGTTTGGCTCGTTGGTGGGCCAGTCAGAGGCCAACATGCGCAAGGCCCTCAAGACCGCGGAGGCGATGGCTCCGTGCGTCCTGTGGATCGATGAGATCGAGAAGTCGATGGGTGGTGGGGGCGGCACCATGGATGGGGGCACGACCTCACGAGTGTTCGGTAACTTCCTGTCCTGGATGCAGGACAAGAAGGCGCCGGTCTTCGTGGTCGCGACCGCCAACGATGTGTCATCCCTTCCGCCCGAGATGTTGCGTAAGGGTCGGTTCGACGAACTGTTCTTCTCGGATCTTCCGACGGAACAGGAGCGGGCCGACATCCTGACGATCCATCTCCGTAAGTTCCGGCGCAGGCCCGACCTCTACGACGTGGGTCGCGTGGTCAGTCAGGCCGTCGACTTCTCGGGTGCGGAGTTGGCGCAGGTGGTGGTGGACTCGCTGTACCGAGCGTTCCAACAGGACCGTGAGCCCACCACAGAGGACCTGTTGGAGGCGGTGAACCGCACCACCCCCTTGTCCAAGACCATGCCGGAGCGTATCCAGGCACTCAGGGAATGGGCCAAGGGTAGGGCGGTGGCCGCCAACCAGCAGCGTGAGAGCGGTAGGGAAGAGTTGCCCGCCAGGCGGGTTGTGTACGGGAGGGCGTGATGAGGTTCCCCACAGGTTTGGCGGCGTTCGACGTGTCGACCTGTGGGGGCTTTCCCGCAGGCGTGGTGGAGGTGTCGGGACCCGACAGTTCCGGCAAGACCGCCATGTCGTTGAGTTGCGCGAGGGAGGCCGGGATGGCCGGTCTCCCTTGCGCGCTCATCAGCATGCAGGGCTCCCCCGACACCCAGTTCATCCGGACGGCCGGTCATCCCGACGTCCTGGTGGTGCAGTGCACCACCGGTGAGTCCGCGCTACACGCGGTCCACACCTGCCTCAACAGAGGCGTGAAGGTCGTGATCCTCGACTCCATCGCGAATGTCCGCCCAGGTCGGGAGGACGGCATGCCGATGGGGGAGTGGGACACCACCGCACCCCGCATGCTGTTCCACGGTCTCCACCTCATCCAACGTGAGGCGTGGAGGCGGGACTCATTGGTCCTGCTGACCAATGAGATCCGGGCCCAGCAGGGTCGGGGAAGACAGACGATTCCGGCGCATGACCGAGTCCTGGAGGACGTGACGGACATGAGGATCCGGCTCTCCAGACAGGAGACGCACATGCAGTTCGGGGAGGTCGACTGGGTGGAGGTGGGGCTGCACGTCACCCGGACCGCCACCAGTTTGCCAGGATTCCGCACAACCTTCAGGTTGTTCGGTTCCACGGGCGTCGACCGTAACCGAGAACTGCTGGAGGCGCTGGTCAACAACGGGACGTTCGTGAGGACGGGTGCGTATTGGAAGGGACTGGGTGACATGCTGGGCCCCGGTTACGACAAGGCATCCCAGCAGATCGGACAACGATACCAACACTACAGGGAGGCACTGAATGGCGACGGAGATTGAGGTGACGATCAACCCGGACGGCACCACCAAGATCGAGGTGAGTGGCGTGCAGGGCAGCAGCTGCTCCATCCACACCAACGCCCTCACACAGGCGCTGGGCGGCAAGGTGGTGAGCGACGAGAAGAAGCCCGAGTTCTTCCAGGCCGAGAAGGATAAGAACCAGATCAAGCAGGGAGGATGGTGATGACCCGCCCTGTCGAGATCGGACAGCCAGACCTGTTCTGGTTATTACTCGGTTATACGCGGTACGCGGTGGGGCGCATGAGTGTGGCGCCCTCGATCGCCCAGGAGATGGTCCAGAAGTACGCGCGCGGATTAGAACCGCACCAGCTTCAACAGATCGCGCGCGAGGTCCAACGGGACCTGGACGTCTGCAACGAGCACCGTGAGCAATCGTTGGCGCAGGGTCGCGAGCTTAAGTCCGGGATGGACTGGTTGGGAATGGACTTTGACCACAAGGGGTGGGAGAAGTTCGTTGAGTGGTGCAGACGAGAAGCGGAGGGTCCTCATGAATTCTGACCATGTGGAGTGGTCTAGGCAGCTGTTCAGCACCCTCAAGGAAGACGGTGTCTGGGCGGTACCTAGGTCTGGACTGATCTTTCAGAAGCGGGGCGGGTCGTTCTATCTGATCCGTCGGCTACCCTGGGACAGCTCGTTCCCGGTCCCTCGAAAAGAGATGGGACGATACCAACTGTCCGACTTCAACGAGATTTCCCGCCACATGGTGGCGGCGGGGATTGCGGTGGAGGACGAGACAGGACTTGTGAGGAGGGAGAGTGGAGATCCATCAAACTGAAAACATCGCATCGGTCCTGATTCAGGAACAGCAGTATCCGATCCTGACGAGGACGCGGGTGCCGGGAGGTTGGCTGTACCAGTCGTTCATGTACACGTCGTCCAACAGCGGTGACATCGCCCCCAGCATGAGCACCACGTTCGTTCCCTACCATCTTGAGGATCATGCGTGGCTCCAATACTTGAAGGGGCAGCAGGAGGTGAAGGATGGGATGGAGTGAACCCGGTAGCATTCACGCGGAATGTGATCTGTGCGGGCGGTTCGACGTGATCGACGGAGACTCCAGCACGTCTGGTCACTGGGTGTACCCGTCCCCCGATGAGGTGGGTTGGGGCTATGGGGAGGATGGGCAGATGCTGTGCCCGGACTGCCTGGAACAACACGGACCCCGTGAAGAGGAGTCCGAGTGAGCCGGCGTAAGACCCGATGTCTTGCCGCCATCCCGACGGGCGGTGCTCCGTGGTCTCCATGGCGCACCGTCTGCGGGAGGGTGTTGGACGAGATGGACGCATCCCTGCTGATGGATTGGCCGCTGGATCAACCGTCCAGACCCTCAACGATCTGTCGGTCCTGCTGGTCCCGCATGCGTCCCTGGGCTTCATTTCTGTCGCCTGTGGGGGTATCGGTCGGGGAGGTGCCCCGATACACGGGCCCGACGTTTCAGACAATCCCGGAAACCAATCCGTACAGGAGGCGTCGTGAGCCCAGCTGATCTGTACCGTGCCCTGATGGTGATGAGGTCCGACCTCGGCCTATTGAACGAGATCGCCGACCGAGGCAGCGATCCCTCTAACCTTGATCGTGATGCCCTGCTGCGCCGCTACAGGGGCCTACAGGAGCAGATAGGTCTGAAGGACCAGGATTCCGAAACCCTGCTGACCGACCTGAAGTCGGTGCGGCGGAGGTTCTCGGGCCTGGAGATGTTGGGGTTCGTCGCCCCCGTTCCCGCAGAGCTGCTGGATCTTCGGGAAGGCAGTATGGACGGCCCAGAGCAGGAGGTGTTCAAACGCCTCCGCGCCCTTCGCCTTGAGGTTCCGGCCGAGGTGGCGAGCGACCTCCACGGCTGCGTGTCCTCCTGTCTTGCGGGCTACAGAGTCCGTCTGCAAGACGCACAGGAGGAGATCGGAAAGCTGCGTGCCGAGATCGAAGAACACCGCAAGGCGCAGGCCGCCGTGTACCTCGCCCTCGGTACGGGCGAGTCCGACCGCGACAAGTGGCCTGAATTGATCGAGCAGCTGCGGTGTGACTTGGAAAAGAAGGACGCCAAGATTGCTGTCCTTTACGCGGTGATAGAGGCGGCGGGACTGGAGGACTAGATGATCGAACTAGCAAAGCGCGTAGTTGCCTGTAAGAACTGGCGATGGATGTCGGGGATGCTCCTGATGAGTGATCCTGAGAAGGGACCGTGCGGCACTGAGTTGCCGAACTGGTCCGTCAACCTTCGTGTACGGGTAACCGACGCACCGGATAACCGATGGGAAGGAGTTGCCCAGTATTCTGCGGAGTACCCTGACGTAAACTTCGTGACGGTGCTCCACGATGAACTGCCCAACCCGTTGCCCGATCTAACTGATCCCGCAACGCTTGGATGTTTGTTGGCGTTGGTGCGGGAGGTGTGGAGCTGCCCGTCCGCCTATGCCCGCCTGACCAGCCGACGCTCCTACGACGATGAGTCGGCGTGGGAGATCTGTGACCTGTACGTTGACCGCCGCCCCACCAACTGTTGGGGCTTCGGTTCAGAGGCGGAGGCGCTGGTGTTCGCGTTGGAGAACGCGCCCAACCAGAGCTTCGTGCGGGTCATCTGCTTGATACCGGCGTACGTGCACAAGAGCTTCCAGGCCCATTATGGAGAGCACAGGGCCTGGAGGTGTGTGGAGTGGGATGACCGGGTTGAGTTGGGCAACAACACCACCATCCAGCTCACTAGGGATGGTTTTGAGGTCCTGAACGATGACCGCTACAACGAATTGGCGGAAGACGATGAGGGCAGTGAGGTTGAGGTTCAGCAATGTTACATCGGGATCAGGGTGCTGGCGTTGGTGTACCGGAAGGTCCCAAAGTCCAGCAAACCCGACTTCTGGAAAGATCTGGACTGGAACCTCCAGTACAAAGACTATGACGTTGATATCGCGCTCAACCCCGAGACCGTCGAGTTGGTTGAGATCCAGGACCTAAATGAGGTAGAGGATGAAGCCTAAAGAACTGTATCGTCAGGTCATCCACGTATGGAGCGATCAACCTATTGACCAGTCGGTGTTGGAATCGGTAGTGGCGGTGGACCCCGCGCTCTACTGGGTATTTGGTGAGGAGGAACTTGTGAGTGACCCACAGACATTCCCCAGCACCACGTACTTCGATGACGAACAGTGATCATTACTGAGTAATAAAAGGAGCCGTTATGCCAAACTGGTGTGAGAATGAGTTGAAGATTTGGGGCCTTGCGGATGACGTGCAGGCGGTGTTGGATCACATCCGATCCAAAGAACCCAGCAAGAACTCGGATGACCCGGACATCATCGACTTCAATCAGGTGATCCCCTATCCCGAGGAGTATCGACTGAAGGACCGGGAGGCGCAGGAGGCGCTGGATAGGTGGAGGGCGCTGCCGGAGGATCAGCGACCCAACTACTCTGATGCTGTCCCTAAGGACGGGTTCAACAGTGGTGGGTATGATTGGTGTGTCCGTAACTGGGGCACCAAGTGGAACGCCTGCGATCGGATGATGCTGCGGGACGACACCAAGGGGAAGATCCGAACCGTCGGGATCGGGTTCTCGACAGCGTGGGCACCTCCCGAGCCCATCATTCGGGAACTGGCGCAGATCTACTCGATGATGAACTTCCAGCTCAAGTACTGGGAGTGCGGGGCTGGGTTCAAGGGGACGCTCGAGTTCCGCCGCGGGCAGTGCGTCAAGGATGAGACCGACAGAAACTACCGCGGTGACCGAGGGGGCTAGATGCTGAAGCCTAAGACTTGGGAGGTCCTCACGATGGCGGTGGAGGAGGGGGTGGCGCTCGGCTACCACCGAGCCCACAAGCATGTGGATCAGCCGGATGAACAGCAGCTCCGGCAAGCCATCGAAGAGGCGGTGATGGGCTGTATCGCAGAGTGGTTCGATGTGGTCGAACCGGGAGGTCAGGATGGGCGTGGATGACTGGATTGCCCGTAAGCAGTTTCAAGGTAACCGGGCGACTTTGGAGGATATGGTTTCGGAGCTTGTGAGTCACAAAGTCGCTGGGTTGGCCGAGTTGGCCAGCAAGGACTACGTGGAGTTTGAGGCTCAGATGGCACCCCGCATCACGGAGGACTACGCCATCCTTACGGAAGATCAGGTGGCGGAGCTGTACGAGATCGAGATCGGAACCCCTGCGCCAGGATGGCCCGCCACTGGGGACGCATGAGCGGCCACATCAGGATTGAGGGGATCGTGAGGGGCACGGAGGTGAATGGTCCGGGGCGCCGCAACATGCTGCACGTCCAAGGCTGCTCCCTCCGTTGCCCCGGGTGCTTCAACCCCCATACGTGGGATCCATCAAAGGGTCGGACGATTCCCATGGAAGAGTTGGCGCAGGAGTTGTTGCTGGACGACCCGGACGGCGTCACCATCAGCGGGGGAGAGCCGATGGAGCAGCCGCAAGCTGTGTATGAGTTGCTCAAGAGGATCCGCGACATCCGGCCCAGCTGCTCCACCCTCATGTACACGGGGTACACGAGGCAGCGGCTGGACAGATCGGTGTGGTGGAGCTCACTCAAGGAAGTGTTGGACGTGGTGGTGGCGGGGCCGTATCGTCAGGATCTCCCGGTGCAGGATGGGGGGCTCGTCAGCTCATCTAATCAGGAGCTGATCCTGTTGGGTCGCCACACCATCCGAGAGGTCCTCCCACCCTACAGGGTCGAGATGATCATCCAACCCGACAGCACCATCATCATGACGGGGTTCCCGACCCGTGAACTCATCCGGGACATGGAGGCGAAGTGAGCGCGAAGGTTACGGTGAAGACCGAGATGAAGGACGCCGACATGATCGTGGAGGCGTTGAAGTTGATGGGGATCCCGGCCGATCAGATCCGGCAGGATGCGGATGGCCTGAAGATCGACGGCTACCTGGGTAAGGACTGGGGCGTCGCCCACATCCTGATCCCCAAGGCCTTCCACAAGGGTTACGCTGACGTGGGGTTCGTGAAGAATGGTGGCGTGTATGACCTGCACGTCGACCACATCGACACCCACACCCTCAGCCGCAAACTAGGGCATGAGGGGCGCAAGTTCGAGGACCTGGCCAATCAGTGGTACGCGGCCGCGGTCTCTCAGAAGACCCTGAAGAATCAGGGCTTCAACACCACCATCAAACGGGATGGAGACCGGCTCAAAGTCCTGGCCTCCATGCCGTACTGAGGTACTGATGTTGTTGACGGAATGGGGCATCATCAGTGAGACAGAGCGTGACGACGAGACCGGTGAACCGCTGTGGTGGAACAATCAGATCGGCTGGGTGGACAAGAGCCTGGCCGACGAGTTTGACGACACCGACAAGCGCGAGTTCAACCTTCCGATCGGCGGAAGGTGGGCTCTGTTCAACGGCGTCACCTAGCATGAAACGCCAGAGGGGTCGGGATTTCTCCCGGCCCCTCTGGTGTGATCCCCCGCCATTCTTTTTTACTCATTATCTGCTGATACGTCAAACTCCCCACACCACGCGTCTGGCGGAACCTTGCTCCACTGGCTCGTCGCCACCTGCAGGTTGGCGGTGGCGATCGGGTTGATACCCGGGATCAGCGTAGAGCTGTTACTGGGTAGCTGGATCAAGAAGGTCGATGGTACTGGGGTGGGCGGATATCGTCGACACTCAGACGCAGGGGCGTTGTAGTGCCGGCAGGTCCTGCACGTGGAGAGGCCCATCTACGTTAGATCGACCTGCCCACGATGTAGGCGGCACCCAAACTAGAGGCAGCCCGAGCGGGGGCATTGGCCTGCTCCCGTTCAGTCTGTTGCTTATGCTGCTTGTCCATCGCCTTTTCATGCGCCTTACGCAGTCCCTTATCCTCGCGTACAAGCTCGCGCTTGATTCGGGCTGCGGCCTGCTCCCTGGCGATAAGCGGAGCCAACCCCAGAGTCGGGATCCCCGTCAACAGTGGATGACGAAGAGCGAAAGACTTTCCCTTCTTCTCCTCGATCATCTTGCGGACCTTCCCGTGGTGCTTCTTGTCGAGGTAGACGCCCATGTGATCTTCAACATCCGACATCTTGAGCGCTACCTTCGTGAGCTCTTGGGTCAGATGCTGCTTGGCCGCCAACTTGGTGAGAGCGTTCATCCCTGCCTCTACTTCTTGCTGGTCTTGCGGGCCACGCCCGCCAACACCACCATCAGGACCGTGATGGAGTCGGCAATATCGACGGCAAGGGGATCAAGGTCAAGGCCGTGACGGCCCGCCACCGAGATCACCAGGCTGGTCAGCACACCCGCCAGCGCGGCGTACGTCTTTTTACCTTCGTGCCAAGCAGGTGCAGTCTCCTGGCTCATCCCAACCTCTTCACCAACTATAGTTGGTACTGAGTGCTGAACTCGTCAGCGTTATTCGGCTTCAGTAGCGACACCGCGTCCACGGCCCTGACCGGGAACATGCGCTCATACTGGATGCCGACCGACTCCTGCATGATCAATCCCTGGCTGTCCAGCGCCATCGAGTGGCTGGGGATGTAGCAGTTCTCAAAGTAGATGGTCGCCACAGTATTCTGCTCGGAGTCCTTCATCAGGAGGAACAGACCGATCGGATTGTTAAACAGATCCGACGCCAAATTCAGGAACATGTTCTCAAAGCCCGGGGGTACCTGCACCTTGTGCCCAAAGGCTCCGGTGCTGCTCTCAAGTGTGTTATTTGCCGGGGCCACGGCCGGAGCGGTCGGAAGAGGCAAACTGGCGGTGCTGGCGGTTGTGAGCGGTGTGATGCTCTGAGTCGTAGTCGTCGCCGCCGCCTCACTGCCGTAGGTCGCGTACAACATCCGCAGGAGGCTGGGACCGTGGTACATCACGCGACCCAAATTCAGCTGCCCCACCGTTCTGCCCGGGATGAAGTAGCTACGGTCTGACCCGATCTCAAAGATACGGCTCACCGACTTGTTCTGGCTCAGTGCGAAGTTCTGAGTCAGGCCGATCGGGTAGACGTTCAAACCGCCCTGGCCGCTCGCGGCCATCGAGTAGTACGCAGGGCCCGCGCACAGAAGAACAAACTGACCGTTCAGGAAGTTGCCATCACGCAATCCGGCCTGCACACGGTTTTGATACGGGCGCCAATCCTTAACTGTCGGCATGGTGATCTCCTACTGTGCCGTTAAATGTACTACCGACCGCGAGCGTCGCTCATTACAGCGACGGCGTCTCCAACTTTGCGATCACCTGCCACTTGGTGGCGCTGATTGAGACGAGGTGTACAAAGTCACCGACGACCTTAAAGTTCAGATCCGCTGCGGGGAGGATGTTGGCCGAATTGACAACCAAAGTTTTGTTTTGGCCGTTCGTATTCTGAACGCCCGCCACAGCCGTCAGAATCTTGTACTTACCGGCGGCCCCTGGCGCCGCCAGCGTCACACCCGCGGTACCATTGGCACCCGTGTAGGTCAGCAGCGTAACGGGTGTCGCGATTGACGCAGCGCCAGTCCCGTCCTTAGCCACGCTCACGGCCTCTGTCGCAAACACGACGGCGTTCTTGTTGAGGTATGCGGCATCCGACCGAGTAACCTCGGCGGAGATGCCGGCGTTGGAGGCCGCCAGGACCTTCTTGAGCGGCTTGCTGCGGTACTGCTTTCCAACGAGCTTAGTATCTGCCATCTGATCCTCCGATTACCTGCGCGCCCTTAGCGCAACATGAGTTTACATTCCCTGCCAGCGCATCACTCGGTAATACTAGATTACCGACCATCCTATCCCTACACCTTGAGCGTGATCTTAATCCGGTTGCATGGGTAGAACGGCGTCAACGAAATGTCGACCAACACCGTGTCTGGGTTGCTGGCGTCCTGCTGCAATCCGTCAATGGACGCGCTGCTGACCACCGTTCCAGACACCGATGTCAGGGAAGCCCCGATGCTGAGTCCGATCTGGGACAGCAGTGCGGGCGTGATGTTGTTTCGGCCGATCACACTGCGGACTTGGTTGCGCACCAACTTGGCGACGTAGTCCACCGATTTGGTGATCGAGAGCTCGCGGGTCTTCAGAGTCGAGGCATCGGTCGACAGCTGGTGACGACAGGCCAGAGCACCGCCCGGGGTGTCCTGGATGACCCACCAGATACCGCCAGCCGCAGCCGTCGCCATCTGATTCTCCGAGAACTTATCCGACGAACCCACCACCCTGGTGAAGCCGTTGTACGGCAGGTTCGTGAACGGCTGGGCCGGCGAGAGCTGCGCGATCCTCGCCACATCCGCCACGCAGAGGTAGTAGCCTGGGATCAGGAGCTCGGTACCGTTGAACGGAAGCCCAACCTTTTCCGGAAGCTCGATGAAGAGCCGACGGTTCTGGTACCCGGTGGGTCCGCCCGCGATCTCGGCCAAGGCCTCGCAGATGGAGGACTTGCCTGCCGTGGTGTTGAGGTTGAGGGCAGCCTGACGGACGTAGACCGCGCAGAACTCACCGTCGACCTCAAATCCCGCCGGGGCGGAGGTCCTGAAGTAGGAGTCCCCGTTTCCGCCGCTGCCAGGGCCCGACCCAGGTCCGTACACGTTGCCGACCTGAATCGTCAGCGTGGACGGGGTCACGTTGACCACCAGGTAGTTGTAGGGGTCGCCCTCACGATCCAAGAACACGCCGTTGGTGGGCGTGAGCGCACCTCCCGAGGCGTCCAGGTCAATGAGTGCCCCGTTAGCCGTCACCTTCTGGTTGAGGGCCGCGTACAGGTTTACCGACGGATCCGTGAAGGTCAGATTGTAGAGCGTGTTGTTGTTGCCGAAGCTCGGACCAATGACCGCCGTCCCAGAGGCCACCAAGGTGGGGACCTTCTCGGTGGGCAGCGCCCTGTTTACCAACGCGATACGCTCCTTGCGACCCTCTGGCTCCGACATGACGTTGCAGTGCAGGCTGAAGAGGTCGTGGACGCCCGGATCCTGTGACAGCGGAGTCAGTGCGTACACTTCCTTCAGGGTCAGGAAATCGAGCGCTTCCTTGTAGGCCTGGACCGTACCTTCCGGGGAATCGGCCGACACCGCGTTGACGCCGAGCGCCGAGATCTTGGTGTCCACCAGATGCAGGAACGCCACGTACATCGCGAAAGCCAGCGGGTTATCCGGGTCGATGGGTCCGATCTGGTTCTCGACCTCGGTCAGGCTCGAGAACTCCTTGAGCTCAGGGTTCGCGGTATCGGCAGAGACGTCCTTGCGGAGGGCCTTGTAGCCGATATAGATGAAGGCGTTGGCGTCCAGCACCGGGATACCGGCGAGGGTCCGGTTGACCGTGTGCTTGATCGTCAGCTTCTGATTCAGCTCCGAAACCGTAAGCTCGGGCTCTAGACGAGCCGGGGACTCCGTCTGAAGGTTCTCCGCCACAACGTACCAGTCCTGGATGCTGGAGTCGTTGTCGACCGAGAAGTCCGAGAGCACCAGCGCATTGTCGGTGTAGAGAGTCCCCGCGTAAGTCGAGGACTCGAATCCAACGACCCGACCCTTGACCAAGCCGTTGTTGTACAGGACGTCACCGACCTTGATCTGGTTCGGGCGACCCTGGAACACCCGGCCTTGGTAAGGGGTGGGCAACATGCGGACGGCGTTGTCGTGGAGACGGCTGTAGCTGATGGTGCCGGCCGTCTGGGCGCCCAGGCGAACCGTCAGCGGGGCCAGCGTGGCCACTGCGGGGGCCGGGTTCGCGGTACCCACGCCCTGGCCACGGAACACCAGCGCACCCTCAACCGTCGCCAACAACTCTGTCTTGCCGGACGAGTAGTTGAAACCAGTCGGCGGGTTGGTGGTCGGATCCAGCAACAGCTGCGTCATGTAGCTGTTATTCAACACGATGCCCGACGCCACCTTCCAGTTCTGGGTGAGTTCGGCGTCGAAGCCGGTGACCTGCCAGGCGTATGAGGTGCCGGTGTCCTGAACCGTGACGTCTGCGGTGGCCACGGTGGTCGAGTTAACACCCCAGTGAGTCGCCGCCGATCCCAGCCAGTCCTTGACGTTCTGGGTGGTCTTGTTTACGTCCACGTCCACGATCTTGAGGGTGGCGGCCACGCTGCCGGTCGCATCCGAGAGAACGACGTGATCGCCAACCAACGCACACGCGACGTCGGTGTTGTTGGCGGCGACCAATCTGTCTACGATCCTGTCAACCAGCTGAGCCCTAGTCGGGTTAGTCAGTTGCTGCGGGGCGTTCAGGTCCAGCGTGAACTCCGCGCCATTGGAGTGCAGGAGCGTCAATCGCTTGGCGTCACCCGCCTGCGCCGTCATGCTGGCGGCAGCCGCGAAGATGAAGGTACCGGCCGACACCAAGTTGGTCATCGACAGCTTGATCGAGCCCGGCAGCACCGCCTTCTCGCCAAACGAGGTAGCGGTCTTGTTGTAGTTGCCGGACGAACCGGGCGCCAACTTGACTTTACGGCTGACCACGCCGTTTTGGGCGTTGGCCCACGCGGCGGCGTCCGACAGGCTCTGCGCAGCGATCGTCTCGTTGAGACGCCCGCTAAAGCCGCCGAACAACTGCTCCAGCACGAAAGGCTTATCGGCCTTGATCGAGATGGTGCTGTCGGCGCCGGTCTTTGAGCTGGTCAGCGGGTCGGTCGTCAACTCAATGACCGTCGTGGTCGAACCGTCCACCAGGCTCAGGGTCTGCACGCTGGCCGTGATCTTGGGGTGCGTGTCGATCGTCGCGATGACGGCGGAGTTGCCGGTCAGCGTGAGTTCGACGTACGGGTCTCCGTCAACCGACACGTACAGCTTCTCACCGCCCACACCCAGCGAGTCCGCGGTAGCGTTCTGGCCCACCGTTACAGAACCACGAACCACCGCGCGCTCACCACCCGCTTGCGCGGCCGTGTGGGTGAAACGCGCGGGGTCCTGGCCGCCCCACAGATTGAACGTCTTGTCCACCTGCGCGGTGGTGATGCCCTTCAAGGCACCCGCAGTGGCCGCCAGCGCCGGGTTGAACGATACCGTCACCTTGATGGCGTTGGCCACAAATCCGGTGAACGCTCCTTCCAGCTCAGTCTTCAACTCCGTGAAGGTGCAGGCATCCTTGTACGTGATCTTCAGGTTCTTGGCGTTCGCATCCCAGACGGCGTCAACGTTGGCACCAGCGTTCTGGTCGTTGTCAAACGTCACCGATACCGTGTTGCCGTCGTTTCCGATGTAGAGACCCTGACCCGCAGGACCCACGCACTCGACCTTGATGAAGTTGTCGCCCGTGACGTCTGGCCACTTCGCGATGTTCGATCCACCGACGGTGTGGGTCAGCGGGATCTTCACCTCGGCCTGCGTGCCATTGTGGACCACCACGTTGGTCTTGGGGCCGGGCTTGTTCTTGGCAAACAGCGCATGCCGGCGCCAGTGAGACGACGTGATCGACAGGTCTTGGCTACCGGCGTCGTTCTCCGGAACCACCGAGTACCACTGCACGGCGCTGGTCTTGGAGACGTTGTACAGGACGTTGTTGAAATCCCGGTAAGCGTCCAAGTTATTAACGTCGAATACCAGCTCCGACGTCGTGGTCTTGGTGGAGGGAAGGTCCGCAAAGAAGGACGAGTACGTCATACCCGTGTACGCCTCCATGCCGGTGACCGACTTGCTGGAGGTGAAGCCCAACTTCTCAACAGTCCCGGCGGCCACGTAGGTGACCGACAGGCTGGCGTTCACGGGACCCTTGGCGTTGGTCTTGATGACGAGCCTGTTGCTCGAGTCGTAGGACGCGACCGCCAGGCCCGCCAGCTGCTCGTTGATGACGTTGAGGATTTGGGTGCGAGTAAACTGCGCACCCGCAACCACCGCCGGAAACTGGACAGTCTTGGCCTGCCCATTCACCGTGATGTTGAGGGTGGCGCCGCTCAGGTCGACCGTCCCGTTAGTGGAGTTGTCGGCCACTAGGACAGCGGAGGTCGAAATCTTGGCCGCGCCATTGATTTTCCCACCGTCCAGCGGTTTGACGATCTGGAAGCACGGACCAACCACGCACGGAACCAAGCTCGGGGTCAGTACCGTAGGCGCTGCCGGGGTGATCACCTGGGTAATGTCGACGCCTGGTCTCGCTAGAGTAGCCATGTTTCACTCCTACTGTGCTCGTTAGGTCCTTAGGGTGCCAAGATCCGGAGGCTGACGCCGCTGTCCATCTCCATCTTGAGGGTAACCGCTTTCAGCATGGTGTAGAAACCCTCGTCGTCCGAAGAGATCGTGTCCTGGATGTAGAACGGGACAATCAGCTGAACCATCTTCCACTCCGGCACACTAGACCCCGGTACCAGCGCCCCGTGGGACGTCTCCGGTGTCAGTTGGACATTATTCCCGATGGCGTGCATTCTACCTAGCCGGAGTAGGTGGGGCTTGAAAACAGGGATCATCCTGAACAATAAGTATGCCAACTCCTGGGCTTCCAGACCTTCACGGGCAATGATGCTCAGTGTCATCGAGCAGGCCAGCATGTCGGTGTAGGTCTTATTGTCCCCAAATAGCGTCTGGTCCCGAACCTGGTTGATGGATAGGCTGGACCAACTGGCGGGCCCGCGGGCCGTCGTGATGATGGGTCGCTTGTTGGTCGGCTCGATGTTGGTGGGCATTTGATCCGACAGCACGATTTCCGTCTCGTGGATGTTGGGACTCCAGCGGTGGTAACCAACGGGCCGTGTACCAAAGAGACCGTGAAGCCACAGGATCCACGCACGGGTGGCCAAGTACAGACGGTCATCCGGAGTGTAGAAGGCGACTTCCTGTCCTTGGGCGTTGATGGCGGAGGTGATCATTTTGGTCCAAACACGCTGTTGAGCGCCTCAGCCAGTGAGACTGACTCAAAGTTGTGGGGGTTCGTATAGTTTCTGGCCGGGGTGGCGACCATATCCCTGACGGCGGACTCCGTAAGTTTGATAGGCAGCGAATACTCAATGTCCGACGTAGGGATGCGGTGGATGGGGGCCTGCTGACGTATCAAGGCCCGCGCCTTATTGACCTTGTTGATCTCACTGCCCACGCGCCACCGGATATTCTCCGCTTCAACGACCACGTCCCCCTCACTGACCTCGGGGTAGTTGCCGAGCAGCAGCGTGGTGTTCTCGTTCTGCACCCGGGAAAAGTTGGTCTGGGTGGTGGACTCGTTCGGGCTCACGATCATCCCGTAGACTTCGATTGGCTGATGAAACCCTCCAACCCACGTGGTGTCGAAACAGGTCGGGCAGGAAGAGCGGGTTTTCCTGATCATCACGGGGTCGTAACAGATGCCGCATCGCTGCCCAGTCTGCTTGCGCGGAAAGACCCAGATCTTCCGCCCCATGAACTCCTGCAGCTTGAGATTGTTGATCCGCGCCATCTCGAGTGCATAGAGATCGGGTGCCGCCGATAACTTGGCCCCGCCAAGCTCCGGATAAGTCTTGCTCACCGATGGATCCGCCCTCTTGCGGACCATTACTCGGTAATAACGCTGCATGTAGTAGGAGTGTTGGCCTGTGACGGTGTTGTCCCTGACGTGGTACACGTCCACCATGCCGGGCGTCAGGTCGTGGTAAGGGCCGAATTCCGAGTCGGATACTTGGAGGACAAACTCGTAGTCCTTGATTTCTTCATAACAGGGTGCCACGTCCCAATAGACGTCCAGGTAACTGACGTCGAAGGATCTGACACGGATGTTGGTCACCTCTAGCATCCGAGCTCCTGGAGCTGCGGTCTACGCCGACCTCTCGCGTGACCGCACCGACTTGGCACCTAGGGCACCGCCAACAATGTTGCCAAGGTAAGGTAGGAGTACGTACTTACCACCCACCTTCTTGGCCAAGTAAGCCCCTCCCATAATACCCAGGAGACTCCCGAGTCCCGCTCTAAGAGCAGGGCTTCCTCGGTATGACCGGTTCTCATCTTTCTCGGCCTTGGCACCCAAGATGGATCCGAGGACCGGGAGGATGGCACCACCCACCGCAGCACCCGCCACGGGTCCCGCCTGCTTGGTCAAGATCGCCGCCACCTTCTTGGTGTCCATCTGCTCTTAGTCCTTCTTGGAGGCGGGTTTCTTTTTAGCGGTCATGTAGCCGGCCAATCCGCCTAGCCCAGCGCCACCCACACCAGCAGTTGCAAGCCTGGTCACGTCCCTAGACTTCTTGGCAGCCTCAAGACCCCGGTAGGCCGACCCATACCCCTTAAGGGCGGAGTCTCGTTGCGCCTCTACCCGCTTGGCGTGGATGTCCTTTTCCCGCTGCACTTGCTTGTCCTGCCAAGACTTTAGGCGTCGCTCTGCCGCCAACTGCGCGTCAGCCGTGGTGGTCCCGGGAGAGGTGGCCATTCCAGACCGGAACTTCTGGGTCTCCACTTCCACCGCCTTCGCGAGACGCTGGTACTTGGGGTTCTTGGCCAGTTGCTCCGGGTGAGTCACACGGGCCAGTCGGTTCAGCTCAGCGCGACCACCTTCATTGAGGGTTTTCTCCGCCGACGCAAGGGCTGCCTCTGCCTGTCGAACACCCGAGCCAGTCAGATTCTTTGCAAAGGTCTTGAAGGGGTCCAGCACTCCGGCGGTCTTGCCCAGACGCGCGGTCAGCCTCTTCTTAAGATACAACTTTGACATCGCGTCCACGTCAACCTCCCGCTTAGACGGCCTTGCTCACACTCTTCACAAGGGTGGGTAGCTTGTTGGTTCCGACCAGTCTTCGAACAATGTCCCGCGCCGCCGAGCGAATGTTCGCCTTCTTGTCGAGACCCTTGGCCTTGGACTTGTTCCTGAGCATCATGGCCAGGCCACCTCCGGCCGCCCCCGTGGCCGCCACACCAACCCCAGCCTTCGTCACCGCCGATTTGCGTGCCTTCTCCGCCGCAGTCAAACCCTCGGCGGCCTGCGCGCTACCCTTGACGGCTTCCTCGTACGCCTCTTTCAAGGCGGGCTGTTCCAGGTCACCGACCTTCTTTCGGAACTTCAGGATCTTGCCGATCTGGTCCGTCTTCAGCTTGGTCAGGTCCTCCAAGGCCTTCTTCATCTCCGGCTCTTTGGAGAACGGCAGGTAATCGGCCTGAGTCTCGGCCTTGGACAGCTGTTCAACTAGCTTGCGCTGCTTGCCCGGCATCTTGGATGGATCGAATTTGGTGTTGAACCGCTCCATCTTGGACTGGATGTTGGTGAGCCTGTTGAGAAGCGTGTCCTCCAAGGACTTGGCCGTCGTGACCGCCGCCTTGGCATCCCTGACGCCCGCGCCCGTAAGGTTGTGGAAGAAGGTCTTGACGGCCCCCATGTCCCCCGCCTCCTTCTTGAGCTCGGTGAAAAACTCGGCGGCTTTTGAGAGATCCTTTGCGGATGCGGGTTCAACAAGCTGATCGAACATCACGGCACCTCATTACTTGGTAATATCAGACCTGGGGCGGGAAAGCGCGGTCGTACATTGAGATGATGGCCGAGCCAGGAGTGCTCATGTTGGCGCGAGACGATATCCGGACCTTACCTAGTGCGGGGGCCCTCAGGCTAAACGTGATTGCCTGCCCCTCATGTACGTGCGGGTCAGCATCCGTGTAGAAATCGGCCGAGTAGAGCAATGCCCAGTTAACCCCGTCAAGGCTGATCTCAATATTAAAACCCTGGTCTCCAGCGCCAACGTCGCACTTGGCTGCGATAACCTGGATAGTGAAACCTAGGTAGTGTTGGCTGTTCGGCACCACGACCTGGATCTTCGCCGCTGGGTTGGGGACCGTCAGGGCAATGGTTCGGGTGTCCTTGTAAGGAATCTGCGGCATCGTTACCTCGGGTTACCGTCTGAGAGGTTGTCGAAGAATCCGTTCACGAAGGCGTACTCGGATGGGACGCCTCCCTGATTGAGCGCACCCTTCAGGTTGATGGCCTGCTTGAGACGCATCTTCTTTTGCTCATACTGGCCGCGGAACAGATTGATCCACTGCATCAGCATGGGTGTCTTGTCGTTGACGCCTACCTGCACGCCCTGTCCGTCCGAGTAGTTCATTTGGTTACGGGTCTGCAGCAGGCCCACCGACTCCAACACGTAGATGATGGTCCCGTTCACCAGCAATGAGATGGACGGGAAGTTCTCCAGTGTGAAGGAGTCGATGAGCGGAGGTGTGGTGTTGAAGTCGTCGATCGCCTCCATCATGGCGAAGGCGATCTGCCGATCACTGGTCTCCTGACCAGCCACCAGACGGTTCAATTCCGGGTAGTCTCTCAGTTTGGCCCGCACCATCGCGATGACGTGCAGCAGCTTGGGCGGAAGCCCCGCGGCAACCGTCGGCTGGATACCCAGTTCCGCCTTGTCGGTCTCGTCAGCCATTTACTTCTCCTTAGGTGGGCGACCCTTGCGCTTGGCAGGCTGGTCGGCCGGGGCCTCTTCCGCCAGAGGAGCGGTATCTTCCACCGACTCCGGGGCCGGGTTGGCAGCAGGAGTCTCCTCCGTGACCTCCGGTTCCTCCGGAACCTCGACGACGGCGGGGGCTTCGGCGATCAACTCCGGCGTGCTGACGAGCTCCTCGGTAGCCGCGGTCTCACCAGACGAGGGCGCACCAGCCCCAAATACCTCTACTCGAATCATTCCGATCTCGACGTAGTGGTCGATGCGGGCTTTGTACTGATTGTACATCTCTTCCGAGAAGGAGGCGGACCTACCTTCGTCGATGCTGCGGGGACCGATCTGGACGCGCCCCTTGCGGAACTCGCGGAGACGGTGCCCGCGACGATGCTGATCGTCCGAGGTGTGGGTCAGGTTGGTGATGACGTAAATCACGTTCGACTCCTATGTGCCATGAGTGGCTGCGCCACTTTAGGACAACATCCGCACCCAGTCTACCAGCGACCTGCCCGTCAACCCAACCATCCCCAAAAACAGATACGCCCCGCACACCACCAGGATGTACGGGGCGTACCCATCAGGAACCCAGCTTAGAACTGCTGGATCTTCGGGAAGGTGCCACCCTCGGCGACGAGGTTGTTCTTCTTGCCCAGCTGATCCTCAGCCACCGGAGTGCGATCCAGCTTGAGCGGGAACGTGCTGGGATTGCCGGCCGTCGGACCGTCAACCGCACCACAGTACAGCTCGAGCTTGCGGCAGCCCGCGATGTTGCCGACGTACATGCCGATGTCTTCCCACGCCTCGAACGAAACGCGGTTGCGCTCCTTGTCAGCGTAGAACTGCAGCTTGTTCAGCACCATGAAGCCGCCCAGGAACTCCGGCGCCGCGAAGGCGTAGATGTTGCCGGGACGGAGGATGTCCGTCTTCAGGGTACGGATGAACTTGCGGCCGATCACCGTCGAGTACTTGTAACCGTCGACGCTGGTCTCGCCCACGATCTTGTCGCCCATGTCCGCCAGCGCCCACGAGTTGATGTCCTCGAAGTCGGTGTCGGTGATGAGGAACTGATCGCAGCGAAGACGCGAACCACGACCACCCGCTCCCGTGAAGAGCTGGAACAGCTTGATCATGTCGTCCTTCTGGACGGGGAAGATCAGCGGCTCCTTCTCACCAGCAGCATTGTCGACAGCGGCGGTGTTGGCCAGGGCGTCGATGCCCTTCGCCTTGCCCACTTCCTTGATGCTGTTGGTCATGATGTTACGGGCCGACGTGCAGTTGCCGGTACCGAACGCCGAGGTCAGCGCCACGCCGTTGGCATCCTTCTGCAGCGCCACACAGGCCGACTCGATGTGGCCGAGGAACACGCGGTCCTCAACCTCAGCGATGTCGTTGACGATGTTCTGACGGATGATCTGCGTGATGGGCATCGAGTACGCCATCAGCTCCTGTTCCGTCTGCTCGTAGCGCAGCGAACCAACGGTGTGGAACGCGCACTCAAAGCGATCGCCAGTGTAGTACTTGACGCTCGGTTGACCGCGGAAGCTCATCGACATCGCACGGCTCTGGGGCTCGATCTCAACGATCTTGACCAAGTAGTCGTGGTTGACGCTGACCTGCAGCTCCGAACGCGAGACCTGACGCTTGGCCAGGACCTTGGCCGAGAACGACTCCTCACGGAGACGGTCACGGATGTAGTCCGAACCCAGCTGAGCGATCTTCTCCTTACCGGCCTCAGTGTCGAGCTTCGTCAGGAACAGCTCGTTGAGGACCTCTCCTGGTACATTCTGATTCATAGCGTGTCCTCCTTAGGATTAGAACGAGCCGACCTTGCGGGGCTGGTCGTACAACATGATGGTGACGAACTTGTCCGCAGCCGCGAGGTCGCTGGTGGTCTTGGTGACGTAGCCGACCGCCCAACCAATCTGGCCGTCTCCCATCGGGGTGATGATGAGACGGTCTGCCGAGCCCTGCACGGCAGCGCCTGCCTGCTTCACGCTGACCAACTTACCAGCCGGGTAGTTGGTGCTGTCGTTAAGCGCGAGGAAGGCCGCGGGGTTGTTGCCGTTGTCATTGGCGTTGAGCAGCTTGCACTCAACTTCCACACCACCCAGCCACAGGACCGGGACCTTGGTGTTGCCGAGGGCCTGGCGGTCGGTCTGCAGGGCCGACGACCACACCATCTTCAGGCTTGAACCCTGAAGATCCGTGGCGCCAGGAGTTGCGTTCGCGTCGGTGAAGAACGTCGTGTTCGCGTCATCACCGGGGTTAGTGGCGATGTCACCTGCCGTCACAACAAACTGTCCATCTTCAGGAGCGAACGCAAACGCGCTGCAATCCACATCCCGCGTCACGATCCGGAGGATCGACGAGGTGGGCGTGACGTTGCGGCGGCGAGCCGAACTAATTGGCTTAAGTGCCATTTGAAACCTCCAAAGTTACTGATTACTGCCCCGAGAGCAGGTAGCCCTCGAGCGTGTCGGTGGCATCGTTGTCCGGAACATCCGACAACGAAGCAAAGGACATGTCGGGGGTGACGATTGCCAGGGCCTCTTTGACGACGCCGAGGTCCTTCTTAGAAGACAGCAGGGCCGCCACCTTCTGCTTAAAAGGAACCGACCTGTCGCTGAGACCACGAGCATCCATCATGGTCACGATCTCTTCCGCCTGCTCGGCGCGCTGCGCTTCCTTCAAAGCACTCGCTAGCTTCACGTTCTCTTCCACGAGTGCCCGGAGAACCGGACCCACCTGGGAGAGGACTTGGCGGACGGAGTTTTCATCCAACCGTTCCATGTGTTTACGCCTCCTTACCGAACTTGGCCATCAAGCCCTGCTTTAGGGTCTGGACAGCCGCTTTGCGAGCCATTGGCCCTTTTTCGCCACGAACACTTGCAGTCTTCGAGCGTTCCTTGGAGACGCCCTCCTCAAGTTCGTTGGCCCGGAGCGCACCTTCCAGCACGTCCGCCAAGGACAAGTCTGCCAAACTGGCGGCCTTGACCTCAGTCTCCTCCTCCACAGGGGAGTCAGGTTCAGTTTGCGGCTGCTGCTCGGGAGCTTCCTCGGCCTTCTCTTCGGCCGGAGCCTCTACCTCAGCACGCATCCGCAGCAGTTTGCCCAGCACTGACTGGACAACCGCGTCGTCCTGTACGGAGGCCTCAGCCTCCTTCTTCTTCATCCGGTCCTTCAGGCCCTCGACCAGCTTCGACTTCATCTTGTCGGCCATCTGAGGGGCTGCCTCCGGCTCCTTCTTCTCTTCCTTGGCTTTGGCGGCCAGCATCTTCTTGAAGGCGGCCTTCTTGTCGTCGGCCGAATGCCCAGGGACGTGCATCGCCTCCTTGGACAGACCAAACGTCTCGTAGTTGTCGTGAATGAAGTCGATAGCGGACGCCAACTTCTCCACATACACCGGATCCGTCAGGGTGGGGGACTCTGCAGACGCCGTCTTAACGACCTGCTTGGTTCCCATCAGATCCTGGATCAGCTTCTTAGATGACATCCCAACCTCTCGTCTTTCCGTCTCGGCCGCGGCCCGCCCAATGCCGATTCAACACTGGGCGGGCCACGACCGATGGTATCGTTCGCCTCACCCACCAAGCAGTTTATTACTGCGTGATGGGCTAAGCAAAGACCTACAGCTTCTCAAGAGCCGACGCGATGGCGTCGACGTCCCAACCAGCCGAGTCCAGCAGTTCGCCGGCGCGCTCGATGATGGCGGTCTCGAGCTGCGGATCCGTCACTTCGTACGGGGCGGCGGTCTTGACCTGCTCACCGGCCTCCTCAACGCCCAGGGCGGCGAGGATCTCGTTGGCCTTGTAGGCCGCCATAACCTCAAACGCCTGCAGGAACTCCTGCTCCTCGGCCGAGGCGGTCTTCTCAGCGCCCGAGTTCTGGATGCTGGCCATCTCGTCGAACATGGCGTGGGCCATCACGCGGCCCAGGAAGTCGGCCTCCTGAAGCTTGGCGCTGTCGGCGTCCGACAGACCCTCGCCCTCTTCAGCCGACGCCGTCTTCTCGGCGGGAGCGGCCTCCTGGCCGGCCGCCTGCATGGCGCCCGCCAGGATCTCGGCGATATCGTTGTCGTCGAGCTGGTTCAGGTCAACACCCTCAGCCTCCGCCACCTTGACCAGCTCGTCGAGCAGAGCGGCCTCAGCGGTCTTCTCCTGGGCAGGCTGGGCGGCCGCCAGCTTCTCACGGGTTCCGTATGCTTGAGCAAGAATCTCGTTCATCTGTAACTCCTCGTTGTGTACACGACGTTGTTGGTGCTGACCATTTTCAGCCGCGGCAGCAGCCTAGGATCAGAACCGCGGGTTGGCAACTGGTGAGCGTCACATCGCCCCCTTGGCGGCTAACCCGTTTTTCAAAAGACCGGCTCCCAACCTAGCGAGCCCGGCCAAGATAGACGCCGCCAACAGCGGGTGCTTAGCGACGAACGACTCTGCCTGCTCAGTGGTCTCACCGGAACCCTTACCAAAGGCTCCGTAAAGATACGCCAACGGGACCGCACCCAGCAGGGCTGACGAAGGAGTTGCCTCCTGCGCCGATTTTACCAGTGTGCGGCTCGTGAACATCTCTTCGAGATCTGCTCCAGACAAGGCCGTGAGCAGGCGCATGTCCCTGCTCGTGACATTGGTTACCAGGGATTCGATGTTGGACAACACCTGCTCCCGGTAACCGTTGTAACCCGAAGCAATCTTATCGAGCAACTGGTCATCAACAAACCTGCTCGATTCCTCGAACGCCCCCGGGGTACGACGAGATAGTCTTTTGGTCAGGATTGGGTCGAAGGCTGACCGCTCCTGCAGGTATGGTTGAACCATATCCCTTACGTCATCGTCGTATTGCCGCGCGTCTACGTGCTGGATGCTTCGGTCTACCGTCATGGTGGGCCGGAAGACTGAAGAGGTCTTGGACAGCTGAAGAGCCATCCCAGGATTGCCCATCTTCATCAAGATGATTCGCTGATACTCCGCTGGCTTCAGCACGATGCCGGAGGCCGATAGGGTGGTCGTGATGGCGGGCAGGGGTTTCTGGGAAAGTCGATCCAGCAGCACGTCCGGTAGGTCGGCCTCTCGCCCAGTAATCCCGGGCATGATCCTGGCCGACGTGGCGGGCAGGTTCTTCACCATGTTGGAGAGCTTCTGCTTGTTGGCTAGCTTCTCCCGCAGCATGGCGACCGAGGAGCGGTCACGCATCCCATACTCTTCCGCCAGCTCCGCCGACAGAGTATTACCGTGTGATACGCCATACACCGACGCCACCTTAGCCATGGCGTAGCTGGTGCGATCCGCGCCAATCAGCACAAATGAG
>Ga0129333_10000751_pt1 | contig 28142 bp, 27 predicted proteins | sample CPB6_08_DNA_FD_94474 | JGI IMG/M metagenome (GOLD analysis project Ga0129333, IMG submission 94474) | Freshwater to marine salinity gradient microbial communities from Chesapeake Bay, USA - CPBay_Sum_0.6_0.8_DNA | ecosystem: Environmental > Aquatic > Marine > Coastal | place: USA: Chesapeake... | reverse complement strand
GCGGTGACGCCGCTCTACATCGGCATCACCGAATGGCTGAACCGCGACACACGCCAGCAGAAACAGGCCCTGATCTTCGGGGTGACGCCGGAGAACCCCGGTCTGCGCATCCCCGAACTGAGCGCCGATCCCCTGGCCCTGCAGCGCTCCGACAGTCTGCTCTTCGACACCCGCTCCAAACGCAATGCCGGCCCGGTGGCCGAGCTGGTCCGTCGCGATGGCAGTTACAGCACCGAATTACGGGGCGTGCGGGCGGTGATCACCGGCCTGTTCACCCTGGGGGTGACCTTCGCTGCAGACATCAACCTGATCACCTCAAGCACTAACTTCAAGAACTACTTCGCCAATCAAAGCAGCGACGACATCCAGATGGGCGTGATCCAGCTCAGGCCCGGCGTGAATCCACAGCGGGTGAAAGCAACCCTGACTGGCTTCCTGGATCCCGCTGTGAAGGTGTTCACGATCCCAGAACTGGAGGCCACTGAGGTGAACTACTGGCGCCGCAACACCTCGTTCGGCATCATCTTCGGCCTGGGTGTGCTGGTGGGACTGGTGGTGGGCGGCATCATCGTCTACCAGATCCTCTACTCGGATGTGAGTGATCACCTCAGCGAATACGCCACCCTCAAGGCGATCGGCTACAGCGACGGCTTCGTGGTGGCGATCATCCTGCAGGAATCGCTGATTCTGGCGCTGCTGGCCTTCGCCCCCAGCTTCCTGCTCTCGCTCGGGCTGTATGGCTTCCTGGCGCGGGCTACCTCGCTGATGGTGGTGATGACAGCGCAGCGGGCCGCGCTGGTTTTTCTGTTCACGCTCGCCATGTGCGGCGCCTCAGGCTGGCTGGCCACCGCCAAGCTCAGGCGGCTGGATCCCGCGGAGATCTTCTGATGTCAGGGGAGGTGATGGCTGGTGATGCAGCGGCCGAACCGCTGATCACGGTGGAGCACCTCAATCACAGCTTCACGGAAGCCGGCCAGGCCAAGCAGGTGCTGCATGACATCAACCTCACGGTGCACCCGGGGGAGGTGGTGATCCTCACCGGCCCCTCAGGCTCGGGCAAGACCACGCTGCTCACCATGCTCGGCGGCCTGCGCGCCGCCCAGAGCGGCCGACTCTGCATCCTTGGCGCCGAGCTTCTGCACGCCGAGCAGGGCAGCCTCACCCGGCTGCGGGCCGGCGTGGGCTTCATCTTCCAGGCCCACAACCTGATGCCTTATCTCACGGCCCTCGAAAACGTGCGCGTGGGTCTGGAGGTGCATCCGCACTGGCTGGATCGCGGCCGCAGCAGCATGGACGCCTGCGCAGCGGCGATGCTGGAGCGGGTAGGGCTGGCGGACCGGGCCGGTTACTACCCCGAAAAACTCTCCGGTGGCCAGAAGCAGCGGGTGGCGATCGCCCGAGCCCTGGCAGCCTCGCCACGACTGCTGCTGGCGGATGAACCCACCGCCGCCCTCGACCGCGACTCCGGCCGCGCCGCAGTGGCCCTGTTCCGCCAGCTGGCTGATCAGCAGAAGGCCGGGATCGTGATGGTCACCCACGACAACAAGGTGCTCGACATCGCCGACCGGATCGTCAACCTTGAGGAAGGGCGGCTGGTGAACGGCTGAGCAGCAAAGAGTTGAGCAGCCGGCCGGCAGGGCAACTGCTCCCGGCGGCTGGCGCCGTGAAACGGGGAGGGGAATCCTTCCAACAGGAGACCTCAGCGAGCGGTGCGCCACATGATCAGCAGCTTTGCCATCGATGCCAACCAGCGTTGGACCTTCCAGCTTGTTCTGCTTGGCGGGCGTACCCAGCTGGAAGGCTGGTGCGAGCGAGCCGGCCAACAGCAGATGCCCCTGCGCTGCTCCACCTGGCTCGAACCACAGGAGGATCCCCAGACGGTGGCCCACACGCTGATGGCGCACCCTCGCTGTGCGCTGGATCCCCGGCGCAGCGTGGGATCCCGAACCTGAACGGGCCGGGTCCGGGGCGGACCTTGATGGTCAACCGATCTCCAGCTCCAGCTTCACCACATCCACCGGGCCGCGCCCCTCTGCATTGAGCTCCATGGCGGCGCGCACGGCGGCCTCATGGACGTGGAAAAGATGGGCATCGCAGCCGTCGACGACTTCCAGCAGGGCCAGGCCATCGCTGGCCACGGCCAGAAAGGTGCCCCGCTCGATCAGCCGCAGGGCGTAACGCTCGGGATGGGTGCAGGCCGAGGGGTGAGCAGGGTCGAGCCCGGGGGACCAGAAGTGCAGCATCGGCTCAGCCCGCAGCAGGCGCAGGCTAGGCAGGCTGAAGGCGGTCAACAGCCCCTTTCAAGGGCGTAATCGCGCACCCAAGCGGAACGGTCGACACCCGACAGCACCGAACCCAGGGGCTTGACCAATCCTGGGTTCTGGAATCGATCGACGTGCCCCGCCCGGCGGCTGCCTGACCTGCAGGCCGGAGCCGACGTCGCCCTCACCGCCCTCCTGTTGGAACCGGGCCTGCGGCAGGGGGTGGCGCGGCGCTGCTGCAGGTCTGATGCAGCGGCTCACCGGGCACCATCCGCCCTGCAGATGCTGCATACGCTCTCGCCATCAGGCAGACGCGGGCATGGCGGAGCTCTACGCCGATCTGCAGCCGGTGCTGCGGCGCCACGGCTGGCGCGCCGACGGACTGATCGAGGTGCTCAGCCACGCCCAGGCGCAGCGCGGCCACCTCAGCCAGCCACTGCTGCGCCATGTGGCCCGCCGCCTGCATCTGTCCACCAGCCGGGTGCTGGGTACCGCCAGCTTCTACCACCTGTTCCGGTTCACGCCGGCACCGGCCCACAGCTGCCTGGTGTGCACCGGCACCGCCTGCCACGTGCAGGGCGCCCCTGCGCTGCTGGAGGCGCTACGCCGCGAACCCCTGGCACAGTGCGGCATCGAGCTGGGCACGGTGCGCTGCATCGGCACCTGCAGCGGCGCGCCACTGCTGGTGGTGACGGCCAGGTCTGGAACCACTGCCATAGAACAGGGGCGCTGGCGGGTCTGCAGCGGCTGGTGCCATGAGCACCACAACCGCCACCACGATCCGAATCTGCACAGCCGCCGGTTGCCGCAGCCGCGGCGGTGAGCAACTGCGGCGCCACTGCGCCATCGCGGCAGAACGCACACCGGGGCGGGTGAAGGGGGTGGGCTGTCTGGGTCCCTGCAGCGATGGGCCGCTGCTGGCGGTGGACACGGCTGGAAGCACGCGCCTGTTTGGATTCACGGCAGCGGACGCTCCCGCTGGCGCGGCGAGCACCCCGACGATGGAGCCATCGGGGGTTCAGCTGCTGAGCCGACGCGTGGCGGCGAGCCTGCGACGGCAGCTGAACGCCACCACCGCAGAGCTCCGCACCGCAACGCTCAGCAGCTGGCAACCGCCCGGCGGCCGGCTGATCCCCGCCGATGATCCCTTCCTCGCCCTGCAGCGCCGGCTGGTGCTGGCCCGCTGCGGCCGGGTCGATCCGGGCGACATCGACGACGCTCTGGCGGCCGGGGCTTACCGGCAATTGCAGGCGGTACTGGAGCAGGACGATCCGGCGGCGGTGATCGCGGCGGTGCAGCGCAGCGGCCTGCGCGGGCGGGGCGGAGCCGCCTACCCCACCGGCCTGAAATGGCAGGCGGTGGCGAGGAGCCCCGGCAACCGCAAACTGGTGATCTGCAACGGCGATGAGGGCGACCCCGGCGCCTTCATGGACCGCACCGTGATGGAGGGCGACCCCCACAGCGTGCTGGAGGGGATGGCGATCGCCGCCCTGGCGGTGGGGGCCGATCGCGGCTACGTCTACGTGCGGGCGGAGTACCCGCTGGCGATCGCGCGGCTGCGGCGCGCCATCACCCAGGCGCAGCGGCGCGGCTGGCTGGGCACGGCGATCGGAGGGAGTCGTCACAGCATCCACCTTGAGCTGCGGGTGGGGGCCGGCGCCTATGTATGCGGCGAGGAGACGGCGCTGATCCACTCGATCGAGGGCCGGCGCGGCACGCCGCGGCCGCGGCCGCCGTATCCGGCGGCGCGAGGCGCCTTCGGCCTGCCGACGCTGATCAACAACGTCGAGACCTTGGCCAACATCCCGGTGCTGCTGCAGTTGGGCCACGAGCGCTACGGGCGCGGCACCAAGGTGTTTTCGCTCACCGGCCCGGTGCGGCGCGGCGGCGTGCTCGAAGTGCCATTGGGCACCAGCCTGCGCACGATCGTCGAAACCATGGGCGGCGGCTCCGCCAGTGGCCGCCCGATCAAGGCGGTGCAGACCGGCGGTCCCTCCGGCGGCTGCGTGCCGGCCGCTGCGCTCGACACACCGGTCGACGACGACAGCCTGCGGGCCCTGGGCACCCTGCTGGGTTCCGGCGGCCTGGTGGTGCTCGACGCCGACACCGACATGGTGGACCTCGCGGCCTTCTTCATGGCCTTCAGCCGGGAGGAGTCGTGCGGTAAATGCATCCCCTGCCGCTGCGGCACGGTGCAGCTGGAGCTGCTGCTGCGCAAGCTGCTGGCGCGGCGTGGCACGGCCGCCGACCTGGCCGAACTGGAGCGGCTCTGCGCCGTGGTGAGCACCGCCAGCCTCTGCGGCCTGGGCCAGAGCGCGCCGCGGCCGCTGCTCAGCACGCTGCGCCACTTCCGCCAGGAGTACATGGCGTTGCTGGTCGATCACGAGGATCTCGCCACGGGTGTACGGCCGGCGGGTTCAGGGCGGGCCGAGGTGAGGCAGGCCCAGGTGCTGCCGCCATGAACGTCTGCAGCCTGCAGATCGACGGCCGCGCCCTGACGGTGGCCGCCGACACCAGCCTGATGCAGGCGGCCCGCCGCGCCGGCATCGCCATCCCCAGCCTCTGCCATCTGGATGGACTGACGCCGGTGGGGGCCTGCCGGCTCTGCCTGGTGGAGGTGGAGGGACCACAACCAGGCAGCCAACGCCCCCTGGCGGCCTGCGTCACCGCCGCGGCCGAGGGGATGCGCGTGCACACCGACACGCCCCAGCTGCGCGAGATCCGCCGCAGCATCGTCGAGATGCTGTTCAGCGAAGGTAATCACAGCTGCGCCGTCTGCATCGCCAACGGCAACTGCGAACTACAGACCATGGCGGTTCGGGTCGGTATGGACCACAACCGCCTGCCCGAACGCTTCCCCAGGCGCGCGGTGGATCTCTCCCACCCGCTGTTCGGCATCGACCACAACCGCTGCATCCTCTGCACCCGCTGCGTGCGGGTCTGCGCCGAGGTGGAGGGAGCGCACGTGTGGGATGTGGGCTGGCGAGGCGAACAGTGCCGGATCATCGCCGGGCTCGATCAGCCATGGGGTGCCGTCGATGCCTGCAGTCACTGCGGCAAGTGCGTGCAGGTATGCCCCACCGGCGCCCTGTTCCACAAGGGCGACAGCTGCGGCGATCACCCGAGCCATCCCGAGCGGCTGACGACCCTGCTGCACGGGCGCAGGCAGGAGATGGGGCTGCCATGAACAGCGGCAGTCTTGGCGCTGAAACCGGCGCCGCCAATGGAACAGAACGACGACTGCGGCTGGCGACGGCCTGGTTGAGCGGCTGCTCCGGCTGTCATATGGCCTTCCTCGACCTCGACACCTGGCTGCTGGAGCTCGCCGACTGGGCAGAGATCGTCTACAGCCCGGTGGCCTCTGATCGCAAGGTCTACCCCGATGATGTCGATGTCGCCCTGGTAGAGGGGGCGGTGGCCAACGACGACAACCTGGCGCTGCTGCTGCAGGTGCGGGCGCGAACGCGGGTGCTGGTGAGCTTCGGCGACTGCGCCATCCATACCAACGTGAGCGGCCTGCGCAACCCGCTCGGCGATCCCGAGGCGGTGCTGCAGCTGGCCTACCAGCAGCTGGCGGACAGCAGCGGCCAGCGCCCCCACGCCCCCGGGCTGCTGCCGGAGCTGCGCAGGCAGGTGCTGCCGCTGCACGCCCTGGTGCCGGTGGACGTCTACCTGCCGGGCTGCCCCCCGGATCCAGGCCGCATCCGCGCCGTGCTGGAGGCACTACGGCGCGGTGCAGCGCCGCGGCTCAGCGGCGCCGATCAGATCCGCTTCGGCTGATGGCTGACGCCGCACGCCTCCCTGCCACACCCCCGCCATGACCGACAGCCCGCCGCCCCGCCGCACGATCACGATCGATCCGCTGACCCGCATCGAAGGGCACGCCCGGATCACGATCGAGCTCGACGCAGGCGGCGCCGTGGAGCGGGCTCGGCTGCATGTGAGCGAGTTCCGCGGCTTTGAGGCGTTCTGCGTCGGCAGACCGTTCACGGAGATGGCGGCGATCACGGCACGGATCTGCGGCATCTGTCCGGTGAGCCATCTGCTCACGGCCGCCGCCGCCGGCGACCAGATCCTGGCGGTGACGATCCCGCCGGCGGCCGAACGGCTGCGGCGGCTGATGAACCTGGCCCAGATCCTGCAGAGCCATGCCCTGTCCTTCTTCCACCTCAGCAGCCCGGATCTGCTGCTGGGCTGGGACAGCGAGCCAGGAAAGCGCAACCTGTTCGGCCTGATCGCCGCCGATCCGGAGCTGGCCCGAGCCGGCATCGGCCTGCGCCAGTTCGGCCAGGAGCTGATCGCCGCCCTCGGGGGCCGCCGCATCCATCCCGCCTGGGCGGTGCCGGGCGGTGTGCGCAGCGGTCTCGACACCGAGCAGCGGCAGCAAATCCGTGCAGGACTGCCGCAGGCCTTCGCCAGCGTCGAGCGGGGGCTGGCGCTGTTCAAACACCTGCTCGACGAGCGGCTGGGTGAGGAGCTGGCGGTGTTCGGCGACTTCGCCTCGCCGTTCCTGGCGCTGGTGGATGCGGACGGCCAGTGGGAGCACTACGGCGGAGCGCTGGGCGGACACCGTGGTGGCGGCATCCGGGTGATGGCCAGCGACGGTTCCCTGCTGGCTGATGGTCTGGAGGCCTCGGCGATGGAGACGTTGCTGGCTGAAGCCGTGGAGCCCTGGAGCTACCTGAAGTTCCCCTACCTGCGCGCCCTCGGGCCGGAGGCCGGCAGCTACCGGGTGGGTCCGCTGGCGCGGCTGAACCTGTGCAGCCGGATCGGCAGCCCCCGCGCCGACCGCGAGCTGCTGGAACTTCGCCAGCGCGGCGGCCAGGTGGTGACGGCTTCATTGCTGTATCACCTGGCTCGGCTGATTGAGATGCTGGCCTGCCTGGAGCGAATCCAGCGCCTGCTCGACGATCCCCTGATCACGGCACCCCAGCTGCGCGCCCACGCCGGCGTGAACGCCCACGAGGCGGTGGCGGTGAATGAGGCGCCGCGCGGCACCCTGTTCCACCACTACCGGGTTGATGACGACGGCCTGATCGAGGCGGTGAATCTGATCATCGCCACGGGGCAGAACAACGCCGCCATGAACCGCACGATCACGCAGATCGCACGCCATTACCTCGGCCCAGGCCGACTCAGCGAAGGACTGCTGAACCGCATCGAGGCCGGCATCCGCTGCTTCGATCCCTGCCTCTCCTGCAGCACCCACGCCGCCGGGATGATGCCACTGCTGGTGCAGCTGCGCGGAGCCGATGGCGGCCTGCTCGACGAGCGGCGGCGCGATTGAGGGCAACACAGCCCATGGCACCGTCAGCCGCCGGGATGCCCCACCCCCTGCTGATCGGCATCGGCAACCGGCTGCGCGGCGATGATGGCGCCGGTCCGCGCCTGATCGACAACCTGACGGCTGCTGGCGCTGGCCGCCTGCAGAGCCTGAGCGTGCATCAGCTCACCCCGGAGCATGCGGCCCTGGTGGCCGGCGCCAGCGCCGTGCTGTTCGTCGATGCCTGCCCAGTGCGGCGGCGGCTGGCCCTGGAGGCAATCGCCACCGCTGCCAGCGGTGGCGGTTCGTTCAGCCATCAGCTCTCACCGGCGCGGCTGCTGGCGCTGAGCGAGGCGGTGTACGGCACCCGTCCGCCGGCCTGGCAGCTGCTGATCCCCGCCGAGCGGCTGGAGCTGGGCGAAAGCCTCAGCCCCGCCACCCAGGCCGCCATGGCCACAGCGCTGCGGCTGCTGCGCCGCTGGTGCGCGCGCCATGCATGAGCTGGCGCTGATGGCGGAGCTGCAACGGCTGGCGGAGGCGGAGCTGCAGCGGGAGGGGGCCCAGCGCATCCACCGACTGCAGCTGCGGCTGGGCACGCTGGCGGGTGTTGATGGCGAGGCCCTGCGGCTGGCCTTTGCGGTGCTGGTGAGCCAGGCGCCGGCCGGCAGCCCCTGGCGCGGCGCCGTGCTGGATCTCGAGACCATCCAGGCCCGCTGTTTCTGCTCAGACTGCGACCAGCCCTTCAAGCCGATCGACATGATCCACGCCTGTCCTCGCTGCGGACGCCTCACCAGCTGTGTGCTCGGCGGCCGGGAGCTGGAGCTGGCGTCGCTGGAGGTGTCCTGATGTGCGGCACCTGCGGCTGCAGAGACGTGCACGTTCCCCGTCCGCGGCGGCGGCTGGAACTGCAGCGCAACCTGCTCAGCCGCAACGACGCCCGGGCCCAACGCAACCGCAGCCAGTTCGAGGCCCTGGGGCTGCTCAGCCTCAACCTGCTCTCGGCGCCGGGCTCCGGCAAGACCGCCCTGCTCGAGCAGCTGGCGCGGCGCTGGCCCCAGCGACCGATCGCGGTGGTGGTCGGCGATCTGGCCACCGACAACGACGCCCGCCGACTGCGGGCCGCCGGCGCCCGGGCGGTGCAGATCCACACCGGCAGCCTCTGCCACCTGGAGGCCGATCTGGTGGCGAAGGCCGTGCGGCAGCTGCCGCTGGAGGGGGTGAACCTGCTGGTGATCGAGAACGTGGGCAATCTGGTCTGCCCCACCGCCTTCGACCTGGGCGAGCAGCGGCGGCTTGTGGTGCTGGCGGTGGGCGAAGGGGAGGACAAACCGCTCAAGTACCCGGCCCTGTTCCGCTCCGCCGACGCGGTGCTGCTGAACAAGATCGACCTGGAGCAGGCAACCGGCTTTCAACGGCACCGCGCCCTCGCCAATCTGCGAGGGATTGCGCCACGGGCAGCGGTGTTTCCGGTGTCGGCCCGCAGCGGCCAGGGGCTGGAGGCGGTGGTGGATTGGCTGAAGGCGCAGCAGCCGCGCCATGGCTCCCGCCCCTGATCAGCCGCCCCAGCGGCGCCTGAGCCTGCGGCTGGAAGGACTGGTGCAGGGAGTCGGGCTGCGGCCATTCCTGCATCGCCTGGCAGTGGGGCTCGAGCTTCGGGGCTGGGTGCGCAACGACAGCCGGGGGGTGACCCTGGAGCTGGAGGGGAAGCCCGCCGCCCTGAGGGCGTTGCTGGCGACGCTGCACCAGCAGCCGCCGCCGCACTGCCGGATCGATCGGCTGCAAGCGGTGTGGGCAGGGGCTCAGGGCAACCTCGAACATTTCCAGATCGCCGGCAGCACCGACAGTGCTGGCCCACTCACGGCATTGTTGGCCCCGGACCTGGCGATCTGCCCGGCCTGCCTGGCGGAGCTGGCAGATCCCGGCAGCCGACGCCACCGCTACCCGTTCATCAGCTGCACCGACTGCGGTCCGCGCTACAGCCTGCTGCGGCGCCTGCCGTTCGAACGGGAGCACACCACCCTGGCGGCCTTTCCGCTCTGCCACGCCTGCCGGCGCGACTACGCCGATCCCCGCGATCGCCGTTTCCATGCCCAGACGATCAGCTGCCCGGCCTGCGGACCACAGCTGCATTGGCAGGGGAGCGACGCTCAGGACGGCACCGCCGAGAACGCCAGTGGCCACGCCGCCATCGCCGCCGCCGCCGCCGCCCTGCGCCGCGGCTCGATCGTGGCCCTGCAGGGCATCGGCGGCTTCCAGCTGCTGGTGGATCCCCACAACGCCGCGGCCGTGGCCGAACTGCGCCGCCGCAAGGGCCGGCCCGACAAGCCGCTGGCGCTGCTGGCGGGCGCCGACTGGCTGGAGCGCAGCTGCGCGCTCAGCCCTCTGGAGCGGCGGCTGTGGTGGTCGCCGGCGGCGCCGATCCTGCTGCTGCGCCGCCACGAGACGACCGACCTGGCGGCGGCGGTGGCGGCACAGAGCCCCTGGCTGGGGGTGATGCGCCCGGCCAGCGGCCTGCAGCAGTTGCTGCTTGAAGCGGCCGGGCCGGTGCTGGTGGCCACCAGCGCCAACCGCTCCGGCGAACCGATCGCCGCCGATGCCGCCACCGATGGCGACCTGCTGGCCCGTCTCGCCGACGGCGTGCTGCGCCATGAGCTGGCGATCGTCAACCGCAGCGACGACAGCGTGCTGCGGGCCGCGGCGGGGAGGCCGCTGGTGCTGCGCCTGGGCCGCGGCCTGGCGCCGCTGGCCCTGGCCCACGGCCCAGACGCGGCAGGGCGACTGGCCCTGGGAGGCCAGGGCAAGGGCAGCCTGGCCCTGCAGCTGCCACAGTCGATCCTGCTCAGTCCGGATCTCGGCGATCTGGGCAGCAGCGCCGGAGCCGAGCGGCTGCAGCACACCGTGATGGACTGGCTGGAGCGGCAGCGGCTGCAGCCGGCCCTGATCGCCTGCGACCGCCACCGCGGCAGCAGCGCCAGTCAGCTGGCGGCGGCTCTGGCCGAGCGAGACGGCGTGCCGCTGCTGGAGGTGCAGCACCACCACGCCCACCTGCTGGCGGTGCTGGCGGAGCACAGCTCGGAGCAGCCATGCCTGGCGGGCGAGAGGATCGGCGTCGCCTGGGATGGCGCTGGCCTGGGAGACGACGACAGCCTCTGGGGCGGCGAGGCCCTAGCTGTGAGCGCGACGGGCTACCGGCGCCTGGCGCGGCTGCGGCCGTTCCGGCTGCCGGGCGGAGAGCGGGCCCTGCGGGAGCCGCGGCGCGCCGCCCTCGGGCTGATGATCGCCGCCTGGGGCCCCAGCTGGCGCGGCGCAGCGCTCGCCCACGGCCCTCTGGCCTGCCTGGAGGCCTTCAGCACAGCGGAGCTGACAACACTGGAGCAAGCGGTGCTGCGGGGCTTCAACAGTCCGCTGTGCTCGAGCGTCGGCCGACTGTTCGATGCGGTGGCAGCCCTGCTGGGGCTGCACCAGGTGTGCAGCCATGAGGCCCAGGCCGCCCTGGCCCTGGAGGGGCTGGCCAGCCGGGCAGTTGGCAGCAGATGCGGCGGCGACGGCCCGCTCCCCCGCTACCGGCTGCCGCTGCGAAGCGTGAGGGGCTGGCAGAGCGGCGATGCCGGAGCGCCGATGGAATGGGATTGGCGACCGCTGCTGTCGGCCCTGCTGCGGGATCGGGCCAGGGAGCTGAACCCAGGAGCGATCGCCCTGGCCTTGCACCACGCCCTGGCCGAAGCGATCGTGGCGCTGGCACAGGCCTGGCCCGACGCCTGCGGCCGCGATGGCCTGCTGCTGGGCGGCGGCTGCTTCCAGAACGCCCTGCTGCTGGAGCTGAGCGTGGAAGCCCTCAGGGCCCGCGGCGTCCGGGCCCACTGGCCGCGGCAGCTTCCCTGCAACGATGCAGCGCTGGCGGTGGGTCAGCTGCTGGCCGCCGCCAGCGCCCCTACGACGGGATCACCCCCTGGGGCCGATCGCCATGTGCCTCGCCGTACCGGGTGAGCTGGTCAGCATTGAGGAGCACGCCGACCCGCTGTGGCGACTGGGGGCGGTGCGCTTCGGCGGCGTGCTGCGCCAGGTGAGCCTGGCCTGCGTGCCGGAGGCCCGGCTCGGCGATCGGCTGCTGGTGCACGTGGGCCTGGCGCTGGCGGTGCTGCCAGCAGAGGAGAACCAGCCGTTTGCAGAGCAACAGCCGTTTGCAGGGCAACAGCCATTTGCAGGGCAACAGCCGTGAGCGAACAGCCAAACCAACAGATGCCAGAACTGGCCTGGATCGACGGCAACGAGGCGGTGGCACGGGTCGCCTACCGGCTCAACGAGGTGATGGCGGTGTACCCGATCACGCCCGCCTCACCGATGGCGGAATGGTGCGAGGCCCGATCAGCAGAAGGGCGCCCGAATCTCTGGGGCAGCGTGCCCACTGTGGTGGCGATGCAGAGCGAGGCCGGCGCCGCCGGAGTGGTGCACGGTTCGCTCCAGGCCGGTGCGCTCACGACAACCTTCACGGCATCGCAGGGGCTGCTGCTGATGCTGCCCAACCTCTACAAAATCGCAGGCGAGCTCACGGCGGCGGTGATCCATGTGGCCTCGCGGGCCCTGGCCACCTCAGCCCTGTCGATCTTCGGCGACCACAGCGATGTGATGGCCGCCCGCGGCACCGGCTGCGGCCTGCTGTTTGCCGCCAGCGTGCAGGAGGCGGGCGACTTCGCCGCCATCGCCACCGCCGCCAGCCTGGCGGCCCGCCTGCCGCTGCTGCACATCTTCGACGGCTTCCGCACCTCCCATGAGATCCAGCGGGTGGAGCTGATCGACGACGCCACCCTGCTTGCCCTGATCAACGAGGAGCAGATCGCCGCCCATCGCGCCCGCGGCCTCTCGCCCGATCACCCCGAGCTGCGCGGCACCAGCCAGAACCCTGACCTCGCCTTTCAGGCCCGCGAGGCGGTGAACCCCTTCCAGGAGGCGGCTCCGGCCCATGTGCAGGCGGCCATGGACCGCTTCGCGGCGCTGACGGGTCGCCGTTACCAGCTGTTCGACTACGAGGGCCACCCCGAAGCCGAACGGGTGCTGGTGCTGATGGGATCCGGCGGCGAAACCGCCGCAGAAACCGCCCGTGCGCTCAATGGCTCCGGCGAGCGGGTGGGCGTGCTCAAGGTGCGGCTGTTCCGCCCCCTGGCCGCCGCGGCACTGGTGGCGGCGCTGCCCGCCAGCACGCAGCGCATCGCCGTGCTCGATCGCTGCAAGGAGCCGGGCTGCGCCGCCGAGCCGCTCCATCTCGATGTGCAGGCGGCGGTGGGGGAGCACTGGCATGAGCACGGCAACCGCGAGAGTCCGACGCCGCTGGTGGTTGGTGGTCGCTATGGGCTGGCCTCGAAGGACTTCACGCCGGCCATGGCCCGGGCGGTGTTCGACAACCTGGCGGCCCGATTGCCCAGAAACCATTTCACGGTGGGGATCAACGATGACGTCAGCCACCACTCCCTGACCGTTGATCGAGCGTGGCATCTGACCACTGCCGCAGCCAGCGAGGTGCCGTTCGAAGCGCTGGTGTTCGGGCTCGGCGCCGATGGCAGTGTCAGCGCCAGCAGGAGCACGATCCGGATCGTCGGCGCGGCCACCGGCCTGCACGCCCAGGGCTACATCGTCTACGATTCAAAGAAGGCCGGCTCCACCACGGTGTCGCACCTGCGCTTCAGCCGCCGACCGATCCGGGCCCCTTATCTGATCGAGCAGGCCCAGCTGCTGGCCTGCAACCGCTGGGATGCCATGGAGCAGATCGACCTGCTGGCCCTGGCCGCCCCCGGCGCCACCCTGCTGCTCAACAGCCCCTGGCCGCCAGAGCAGAGCTGGAGCCGGCTGCCGCGGCGGCTGCAGGCGCAGATCATCCGGCTGGGGCTGCGGGTGTTCACGGTGCCGGCCAGCGCCATCGCCGCGGCCCATGGCCTCGGGCCGCGCCTGAACACAGCGATGCAGGCCTGCTTCTTCGCCGTGACCGACCTGATGCCGCTGCCGGAGGCGCTGTCAGCGCTGCGGACGGCGATTGAGCATCGCTATGGCGGCAAGGGGGAAACGGTGGTGCAGGCCAACCTGGCGGTGCTGGAGGCGGCACTGGCGGCCCTGCGACCTCTGGAGATTGCGGCCACAACCGCGAGCGCCGCAGCATCCACAACCGATGACACAACACCCCTGGCGATCCCGGCCGCCATGGCCGGTGCCCCGGCCGCTGTGCGGGAGCTGGTGCTGCCGCAGCTGCAGCACCGCGCCGATGGTCTGCCGGTGAGCGCCCTGCCCTGCGATGGCAGCTTCCCCACCGGCACCGCCCGCTGGGAAAAGCGCAACATCGCCGAGGCCGTGCCGGTGTGGGATCCGGAGCTGTGTGTGCAGTGCGGCCGCTGTGTGATGGTGTGCCCCCACGCCGCCATCCGCGCCAAGGTGGTGGAGCCGGAGGCGATGGCGAACGCACCGGCGGGATTTCTGAGCGCACCGGCGCGCGAGCGGCACTGGATCGGGCAGGCGTTCACGCTGCAGGTGGCGCTGGAGGACTGCACCGGCTGTGAACTGTGCGTCACGATCTGTCCGGCCCGCGAGCAGTGCGCAGTGGAGCCCGGCACAGCCAGCAGCGCGGCACCACCCCACAAGGCCCTGGCTATGGCGCCGCAGCGACCGCTGCGGGAACAGGGCCGGCGCCACTGGGACTTCTTCCTGAAGCTGCCCGATCCGGATCGACTGGTGCTGAACCCCGCCCAGGTGCACCAGCAGCAGCTGCTGCAGCCCCTGTTCGAATTTCCGGGCGCCTGCGCCGGCTGCGGCGAAACCCCCTATCTGCGGTTGGCCAGCCAGCTGTTCGGCGATCGGATGGTGATCGCCAACGCCACCGGCTGCTCCTCGATCTACGGCGGGAATCTGCCCACCACCCCCTGGAGCCGCAACGGCGAGGGCCGCGGCCCCGCCTGGAGCAATTCGCTGTTCGAGGACAACGCCGAGTTCGGCCTCGGACTGCGGCTGGGGCTGAACCAGCGCCGCGACCGCGCTGAACAGCGGCTGCGGGAGCTGGCCGGCGAGGGGCGCCTACCGCAGGCCCTGGTGGATGGGCTGCTGCAGGCGGAGCAGCGCGATGAGGCCGGCATCCACGAGCAGCGCCAGCGGCTGGCGGCGCTGCGCAGCCGGCTGGCGGCGGAGCTGAGGGCTGACGGGAGCAGTGGCGGAGTTGGCGGGCCGTTGAGCGATCCAGTCGTGGAGCTGCTGCAGCTGGCGGACGACCTGGTGCGCCGCAGCGTCTGGATCGTCGGCGGCGATGGCTGGGCCTACGACATCGGCTTCGGCGGCCTCGATCAGGTGATCGCCGGCCAACAGGACGTCAACCTGCTGGTGCTCGATACCGAGGTGTACTCCAACACCGGCGGGCAGATGTCGAAGGCCACCCCCAAGGGGGCCGTGGCCCAGTTCGCCAGCGGCGGCAAGACCACCGCCAAAAAGGACCTCGGCCTGATGGCGATGAGCTATGGCCACGTCTATGTGGCCAGCGTGGCGATGGGCGCCCGCGATGAGCACACCCTGCGGGTGTTCCTGGAGGCGGAGTCGTATCCGGGGCCATCGCTGATCCTGGCCTACGCCCACTGCATCGCCCACGGCATCAGCATGGCCGAGGGGATGACGCAGCAGCGGCTGGCGGTGACCTCGGGCCGCTGGCTGCTGTACCGCCACGACCCGCGCCGCCGCGCACGGGGTCTGGCGCCGCTGGTGCTCGATTGCGGTGGCCCACGCCTGCCGCTGGCCGCGGCCCTGGCCAGCGAAGGCCGCTTCAGCCAGCTGCACGCCAGCGCCCCGGAGCTGGCGTGCAGCCTCGACCGCGAAGCCCAGGTGGAGCTGCAGGAGCGCTGGCGGCTCTACCAGCAGCTGGCGGCGCCACCGGAAACCCCGGCAGCAGGCCAGGTTCAGTCCAGCCCATGAGCGAGGCACAGGAGCTGCTGAAGGCGATCCAGGCCCATTGCCGCCGGCCCTGGACGCTGCTCGAGGTATGCGGCGGCCAGACCCATGCCCTGCTGCGCCATGGACTCGACCGACTGCTGCCGGATCGGATCCGCCTGATCCACGGGCCCGGCTGTCCGGTCTGCGTGACGTCCGAGGCGCGGATCGATCAGGCGATCGCGCTGGCGGCCCAGCCCGGAGTGATCCTCTGCTCCTACGGCGACATGCTGCGCGTGCCCGGCAGCGATGGCCGCGACCTGCTGCGCATGCGCGCCGGCGGCGCCGCCGTGCGCGTCGTCTACACCCCGCTCGACGTGCTGGCAATCGCCCGCAACAACCCGGATCAGCGGGTGGTGTTCCTGGCGGTGGGCTTCGAGACCACGGCACCGGCAACCGCGCTGCTGGCGCGGCAGGCCCTGGCGGCGGAGCTGACCAACCTGGAGCTGCTGGTCTGCCATGTGCGCGTGCCGCCGGTGCTCGATCAGCTGCTGGACCCTGATGAGGGACTGGCCGACAGCCCGGTGCAGGCGGTGCTGGCGGCAGGCCATGTCTGCGCCGTGATGGGCGAGGCGGAGTACGGGCCGTTGGTGGAGCGGCACGGACGACCGATCGTGATCACCGGCTTCAGCGCCGTGGAACTGCTGCGCGGCATTCACGCCTGCATCCAGCAGCTGGAGGCAGGCGAACATCGACTCGAGAACGCCTACCGAGAGGCTGTGCAACCGACCGGCAACAGCACCGGCCAGGCGCTGCTGCGGCAGGTGTTCGCGACCGTCGATACCCCCTGGCGCGGTCTGGGGGTGATCCGTGCCGGCGGCTTACGGCTGCGCCCCCCCTTCGATCGCCTGGCAACCCCGGCGCCGACCATCCCGGCGGATCCACCAACGCGCGGCGACACGCCCAGCTGCCCGGCCGGGCTGGTGCTGCAGGGACGGATCACACCGCGGCAGTGCCCGCACTTTGCTGGCAGCTGTACGCCGGACACCCCGATGGGGGCGCCGATGGTGTCGAGCGAGGGGGCCTGCGCCGCCTACCACCGCTACGGGAGCTGAGCCATGGCGTGGCCGGATGGCGAGGACGACCGGATCAGCCTTGGCCATGGCGGCGGCGGTCGCCTCAGCCAGCGGTTGATCCATGAGCTGCTGCTGCCGGCCTTCGGTCCAGCCGATGGGGTGCTGCATGATGCGGCCCTGCTGCCACCGCAACAGGGCCGGCTGGCCTTCAGCACCGATTCCTTCGTGGTGCGGCCGCTGCTGTTCCCCGGCGGCGACATCGGCCGGCTGGCGGTGTGCGGCAGCCTCAACGACCTGGCGATGGCCGGTGCCACGCCGGTGGCCCTGAGCCTGGCCCTGATCCTGGAGGAGGGGCTGGCGATGGCGACGCTGCGGCGGGTGATCGCCTCGATCCAGGCCACAGCCGAAGCGTGCGGCGTGGCGGTGATCACCGGCGACACCAAGGTGGTGGAACGGGGCCAGGCGGACGGGCTCTACATCAACACCAGCGCCATCGGCCGGCTGGAGGGGCCACTGACGATCCACCCCGGCGCCGTGCGTCCCGGCGATGCGGTACTGGTGAGCGGCGACTTAGGCCGCCACGGCCTGGCGATCCTGGCGGCCCGGGGCGAGCTGGGGCTGTGCACCGATCTGGAGAGCGACCTGGCGCCACTGCTGGAGCCAGTGCGGGCACTGCTGGCGGCGAGGCTGACGCCGCACTGCCTGCGCGACCTCACCCGCGGCGGCCTGGCCGGCGCCATTGATGAGATCGCCCGCAGCGCCGCCTGCCGGATCGAGCTGGAGGAGGAGGCGATACCTCTGCATCCAGCCGTGAATGGGGCCTGCCAGCTGCTGGGCCTCGACCCACTGGCCATGGCCAACGAGGGGCGGATGGTGGTGCTGCTGCCGGAGTCTCAGGCGGAGGCGGCCGTGGCGCTGCTGCGGCGTTTTCAGCCGCAGGCCCGCCGGATCGGCACGGTGCTCGGCCCGCTCAGCCAGGCCTCAGCCCTGGAGCGTCTGCATCCGGTCAGCCTGCGCGGTGCTCTGGGGGTGCGGCGGCCGCTGGAACTGGGCAGCGGCGAGCAGCTGCCACGCATCTGTTGAGGCCTCAGGTCCAGTTGCCGCCGAACATGTCGTCGTAGCCCTCGTAGGGATCGAACTCAGCCCAGCCTGGGCTGGCCTCATCCAACAGGCCGTAGCGGGCTGCTTCGTCATCGTCGAGGGTGTTGCCGGTGGGGCGGGTGTCGCAGCTGACGCCACCATCCGGTGTGGGCTGGCAGTTGTCGAAGACCACGCCAGCGGCCGCCGGCGCCATGGTCAGGGACCAGAGGCCAGCGAACAACAGGACCGCCAGCCGTCGACGGCGCGCCCTGCGACCGCGACTTGACGGACCAGGCCAACAGTTGATGTCAGCGGCGGGGATGGCCATGGGCTCACCTGAAAGAATGGGCAACGGTTGCGTGCCTGAAGCGATGTATACCGACTGGACTGCCCTCGCGCTGCTCCTGCTGACCGCTGCCCCGCTGCTGGTGGTGGTCGCCACTGCCGCATTCTTCATCTGGCGCCAGAAGACCAAGCGCTGAGGTCACGGCGCCACCCGCCCAGTTGTCGCCGAGCCAGCCGCTCCTGCAGCGCTGAAGGCAGCAGTGGCGGGGCCTCAAAACGAGGCAGCGTGCCCTGTCCGACACAGTCGAGACAGGTGCGGTAGCCGGCTGCGGCCGTGCGCAGCACGCCACTGCCGCCGCAGTTCGGGCAGGTGTCTCCAGGGACCGGTCTCAGGGAATCCCGGCGGCGCTTGGATCGATCCATCGGGCTGATTGCGCTGGTGGCCACAGTGTGGACAGGTTTGGCAGCGCTGATCCCGAAGCCTTCCTTAAGCCTTGCGGGTCGCGCCGGTGTGGTGTGCCTGATCCTCTGACTCCAGCCCAAGCCGCCGTTGCAGCCGCTCGCGCAGCCACGGCAGGGTCAGCTCCTGCAGCAGTTCCGCAGCGCTGAGCCGGCTGCCGGCAGGCAGCAGATCGAGGCTGGTGGCCAGATGCCCCAGCACCGCCGGGCCGTCCAGCCCCTGTTCACGCAGCAGCGCCAGGCCCGCTCCCCCCTGCCGCTTGGAGAGGCGCTCACCGGAGGCATCACACCAGAGCGGCGTATGCCAGTAGCGGGGCCCATGGCCGCCGAGCAAGGCGATGAGGGCGACCTGCGGGCCCGTGGCAGCCCAGAGGTCGGCGCCGCGCACCACGTCGCTGATACCCAGGCTGAGCTCATCCACCGCTGTGGCCAGGTGATAAGCCAGGTAGCCATCGGCGCGCCGCAGCACCACATCCCCCACCTGCCGCTCCGCCTGCAGCTCAGCTGCTGTGATCAGTTGCTCCTGCCAGCGAAGGGGACCGGGGGGAATCGCCAGGCGCCAGCTGGGCAGACGGCCGCTTCGGGGCCCCCAGTCCGGTGGCAGAGGGCGGCAGAAACCGGGGTAGACGGCCGTTTGCCCATGGGGAGCGGAAATATCCGCCAGCAGACGGCGACTGCAACGGCAGGGATAGAGCAGCCCAGCGCGGCGCAGGTCGGATAAAGCGGTGGCGTAGAGGCCGCGGCGCTCGCTCTGGCGGATCAGTGGACCATCCCAATCCAGACCGAGCCAGCGCAGATCCGCCAGGATCGCTGCCTCGGCACCGGGACGATTGCGCGGTGTATCGAGATCATCGATGCGCAGCAGCCACTCCCCTCCCTGCAGACGGGTCACCAGCCAGGCCACAAGGGCGGTGCGCAGATTGCCCAGGTGCAGCGGGCCGGAGGGGGATGGGGCATAGCGCCCGCGGGGGCCGGCCTCCCTCAGTCGCTCTGCATCGGCCAGCAGGCGCTGCAGACGATCGGAGAGCGGAATCGGCATCGCGGCGGCCAGGGTCGCATCCTCAGGTTGATGGGCCCACAAAAACGGCGACCCGCAGGTCGCCGTTGAAGCCGGTCATGGACCGATGCTGGCGAGGCGGACAGCGCTCAGCCCTGAACCCGATCCTTGAACAACTTGCCGGCGGTGAAGGCCGGCACCCGCTTGGCCTCGATCTTGATCTTTTCACCGGTCTTGGGGTTGAGGCCCTGGCGAGCGGAGCGCTCGCGCGGCTCGAAGGAGCCGAAGCCAAGGATCGAGACCTTCTTGCCCTCGACCACGGAATCGATGATGGTGTCGATCAGGGCATCGACCACCTGAGCGACATCGGTCTTGGTCTGGTCGGTGCGGGCAGCCACGTGGTTGACGAGATCAGCTTTGTTCATCGGAGTGGGGAATACCTCTGGATTCAGTGGCCGACGGGCGGGACGGGAACACCGCCGCCACTGGGTTCAGCGCGCCAATGGTATGGGGACTGGCGATAGCCGGCAACCTACAGAAGCGGCTTCCTCACAAGGGTCTGCCCGTTCCCGGGGCGCTGGCGACCTCAACCGCACCCCGGATCCGCGGGCCGAGCCGCCAGCGCCGGCAGATCAAGGGCATCGATCAGCAGACGGCCCTGGGGGACCAACTTCTCGCCGCGCAGGGCTCCCAGGCCGGCGCCGCTGGCCAGCCAGGCCGGAACGGTGGGCGGCAGCCAGGCCCGCAGCCGCTCCAGACTGAGCAGCCAGCGGCGCCAGTGAAAGCTGCGGCTGGTGCGCAGGGGCCCCACCTGGGATGGGCCCAGTGGGCTGAGCAGCCGTCCGCAGAACAGCACAGCCTCCGCGGCAGCAGCGGGCTCGGCGAGCAGCACGCTGCTGCCGGGCGTCGGGCCCGGTGTCCAGAGCAGCCTTAATCCCGGCGCCAGCTCCAGCTCGGCCCCGAAAGTGTGCAGCTGCTGCAGGCCTGGCAACAGATAGGCCTCCTGCTCCTGCACCCACACCGGCCAGCCCAGGGCCTCCTGCAGGCGCCGGCAGCGACCATGGCCCTCGCGACCGGTAAGCACGATCCAACCGGGTCCGCGCTCCCGCAGGAAGGCGAGGTTGGCCTCCGTCAAGGCTGGGCAGTCGATCAGCAGACCGACGCCGCCATCAGGCAGCGACCACGTCAACCACCAGGAACTGCCCCCCTGACTGTCGCGGTTGGGGGCAAACAGCCAGAGCCCCTGTCGCACCGCCTGCGGCGGTCGGCCGGAAGCCAGAGGCGGGGCTCCCGCGCTGCCGTGGTTCTCGATCACGCGCTCGTTCCTGGCTGGTGGCCTGGGGCTATCCCAGCATCGACGCACAGCGGCAGCCCGGCAGCCGCCTGATCCGATCAACACCCCGACACGGCCGCTGAGCCGCTGCAGCGCCGCCGGCCCTAGCTTGTGGCAGCCGCCGGCTGGCTCCGTTGGGATCGATCCGCCTGGGACAACCCTGGCCCCTCGGGGCGATCGCAACGCCATGGGGCGCGAACTTCTCGCTGGTGGCGCCGCTGGCCACCCGGGTTGAACTGCTGCTGTTTGCCAGCGGCGATGCACCAGAACCGCAGCAGGTGGTGGAGCTGGGCAGCGCCCACCGCTCCGGCGACCACTGGCACGTGGAGGTGGAAGGCGTCGGCATCGGCTGCTGCTATGCCTACCGCGTGTTCGGCCCGCTGCAGCCGGGACGCCATGGCTTCAACCCCTCGAAGCTGCTGCTCGACCCCTGCGCCCGCGCCATCAGCGGCTGGAACGTCTACCGCCGCGCCGATGCCCTTGGTGCGACGCCGAACACAGCCAACTGCCTGAAGGGGGTGGTCACCGAACGCGACCGCTTTGATTTCGCGGCAGCGCCACGGCCGCGCCACAGCTGGCAGCGCACCGTGATCTACGAGCTGCATGTGGGCGGCTTCAGCCGCGGCGCCGGCAGCCCGGTGTCGCCTGCAGCCCAGGGCACCTACCTGGGGCTGATCGAGGCGATCCCCTACCTGAAGCAGCTGGGGGTCACCACGATCGAACTGCTGCCGGTGATGGCCTTCGATCCGCATGATGCGCCGGCGGGACGGCTCAACTACTGGGGATACAGCCCCCTGAGCTGGATGGCGCCACACCACGCCTACCAGCAGGGAGACGATCCCCTGCAGATTCGCCAGCAGGTGCGCCAGCTCGTCACCGCCTGCCACCAGGCGGGCCTTGAGGTGCTGGTGGACGTGGTCTACAACCACACCTGCGAGGGTAACCAGGCGGGGCCAACCCTGAGCTGGCGCGGCCTCGACGATCGCCTCTACTACCACCAGAACGCCAAAGGCGACTACCTGGATGTGAGCGGCTGCGGCAACTCGATCGCCGCCAATCGCCCGCATGTGCGCCGTCTGATCCTTGAATCGATGCGCTGCTGGGCTCTGGAGCTGGGGGTGGATGGCTTCCGCTTCGATCTGGGCATCGCCCTCAGCCGAGGTGAGGAACTGGCACCGCTCGATCACCCACCGCTGTTTGAGGAGATCGAGGCTGACCCTGAACTGGCGGACCTCAAGCTGGTGAGCGAACCGTGGGACTGCGGCGGCCTGTACCGGCTGGCGGATTTCCCGGCCCGGCGGGTGGGGGCCTGGAACGGGCGCTTCCGCGACGATGTGCGCCGCTTCTGGAAAGGGGACGACCGAAGCTGCTGGGCCTTTGGCCAGCGGCTGGCGGGCAGCCCGGATCTGTTCGGCGGCAAACCGGCGCTGCTGGGCCGCAGCATCACCTTCCTCACAGCTCACGACGGCTTCACCCTGGCGGATCTGGTCAGTTACAACGGCAAGCACAACCTGGCCAACGGCGAGGACAACCGCGACGGCGACAACCACAACAGCAGTTGGAACCACGGCGCCGAGGGCCCTTGCACTGATCCGGCGGTGACGGCGCTGCGGGCGCGGCAGCTGCGCAACCTGCTGGCCTCGCTCCTGCTCAGCCCCGGGGTACCGATGCTGCTGATGGGCGATGAGGTGCGCCGCAGCCAGGGGGGCAACAACAACGCCTGGTGCCAGAACAACCCGCTGGGATGGATGCACTGGCGGCCGGATGCGGACGATCTGGCGCTGCAGCAGTTCCTGCGGCGGCTGATCGGGCTGCGCCACCACCTGGCCGGTCTGCTCAACCCGGAGATCCCGCATCAGGAAGGTCGGCCGCTGCGCTTCGACCAACCCGGCCACATCCATCGCGTCTGGCATGGGGTCGAACTGGGCAAACCGGACTGGGCCGCCTGGTCTCACACCCTGGCCTGGAGCCTTCACAACCACGAGGACCGTGCGCTGCTGTGGTGCGGCCTCAACGCCTACGCCGACGACCTGACCTTCGCTGTGCCGCCATGCCGGGATGGTTGGCTGCGCGTGGTCGATACAGGCCAGGCCGACCAGCCGGAGCCAGCGGCTGCAGCAGCGGCCCTGAACAGCAGCTCTCTCACCCTGCGCAACCGCAGCCTGGTGCTGCTGGTGGCCGAACCCCTGATGCGTGATCACCCACGCAACGAACCTGCGGTGATCTGAGCTGACCGGAACCGCATGCATCCCGGTGCACCCGCTCAGGCGCCTGTCGTCCGGCCCTGGTGAACAGCGGCACAACCAGGGACGGCGCTCAGCCGGGAGGAAGCATCAGCCCACGATTCACGGGATCACGTGAGGGGATCAAGCAAGCGGGCTGCGGGAATCGAACCCGCATCATCAGCTTGGAAGGCTGAGGTTTTACCACTAAACTAAGCCCGCACCAGTACAGGTGCACTGCCTGCAGCCGCCAAGACGGCCCCGCTGGGTCGACCTGGAGTTCCAGGTCCACATCCCACCGGCTGCAGCATTATGGCCTGCGTTCGGGATTGATCCCTTGCCGTCCGAACCCTTGACCGGACGCCCCATGACCGCCGAGGTGGCCTCCCCCCTGGACGCGGCAGACCTGCAGGGCCCGCAACGGCTGCAGCTGCTCGTGGCCTACGGCCTGGGGGATGTGGGCACCGGCATGGGGGCAGCACTGATCGGGTTCTACCTGCTGCGGTTTTACGTGGCAGCGGGATTACCGCCCTGGCTGGCGGGCCTGGCCTACGGCCTCGGCCGCCTCTGGGACGCGATCAATGACCCCGTGATCGGCTGGCTCAGCGACAAGACCACGCGCCACCCCTGGGGCCCGCGGGTTCCCTGGATCCTCTGGGGCGCGGTGCCGCTCGGCCTCGCCATGGCCGCGATGTGGTGGCTTCCGCCCTGGCCGGACCACGGCGTGCTGTTCATGATCTTCCTGGCGATTTCGGTGGTCGCCAACAGCCTTTACACCTGCGTCAACCTGCCCTACACCGCCCTGGCGGCCGAACTGAGCAGCGATGCCGGCCTGCGGACCCGGCTCAACTCAGCCCGATTCACAGGGTCGATCCTGGCCACGATCACCGCGGCTCTCCTGGCCGGCGTGCTGGTACGGGATCTCGGTGACCCACGCACCTATCTGCCGATGGGACTGGTCTCCGGGCTGATCATCGCCTCGACGGCTCTGCTGTGCGGCCGCGGCCTGCTGCCAGCCGCACGCCGCTGCAGCCGCCCGGAAAGCAGCCGCGGCACGACGCGCCGGCTGCTGCAGCGGGTGAGGAGCAATGGCCGATTCCTGATGGTTTTGGGCCTGTATCTGCTGCTCTGGTGCGCCCTGCAGCTGATGCAAGCCGTCTCGCTGTTCTTCCTGCCGGTGGTTCTGCAGGTGCCAGAGGGTTTGAGCAAGCTGATTCTGCTGCCGTTCCTGCTGAGCTCCCTGGGGGGGCTCTGGCTGTGGACCATGGTGGCGCACCGTCAGGGGCGGGTGCAGGCCCTGCGCTGGGGGAGCGGCCTCTGGATTGCCGGCTGCCTGCTGGTGATGGTGCTGCAACCGCTGCAGGCGGGCAGCACCGCCTTCGGAACCCTGGCCAATGGCCTGCGCATGGTCGCCCTGCTGCTCACGATCGTGCTGGCCGGGATGGGCGCCGCCACCGCCTACCTGATCCCCTGGTCGCTGCTGCCCGATGCGATCGATGCTGATCCGGAGCGCCCAGCGGGCCAGTACAGCGCCTGGATGGTGCTGGCCCAGAAGGTGTGCATCAGCGGTGTGATCACCCTGCTTGGAGGCCTGCTCAGCGCCACCGGTTACCGCGAATCGCTGGCAGCCACAGCCCAGCCCGACAGCGCCCTGCTGGCCATCCGCCTGTGCATGGGCATCATTCCCGCGGTGCTGGTGGTGCTGGGCCTGGTGGTGATGCGCCGTTGGCCGGAGAAGGGGCTGCACCGCCTCCCGATCGCTTCAGCTCTCTGAGTGTCCTGCTTCCTCCATGACGGCCCTTCATCCACCACGCCAGCACCGAAGCCAAAGCCCGCTGCAACGCCTGTGGCGACAACAGCAGTGGCTGCGGCGCCTGGCGGAAAGCGCTCTGATCGGCGGGCAGGCGGTGGCGGCGATCGCCCGTGGCCGCATCAGCCTCAATGACCTCACAGCCGAGATGATCGAAGCCGGCCCCGGCAGCTTCCTGATCGTGCTGATCACCGCCGTGGCCGCTGGCACCGTGTTCAACATCCAGGTGGCCGCCGAACTGACCAAACAGGGAGCAGGGGCAACGGTGGGCGGCATCCTGGCGGTGGGCCTGGCGCGCGAGATCGCGCCGATCCTCACCGCCACGCTGGTGACGGGCAAGGTGGCCACGGCCTACGCCGCCCAGCTGGGCACGATGAAGGTCACCGAGCAGATCGATGCGATCACGATGCTGCGCACCGACCCGGTTCAGTATCTGGTGGTGCCGCGGCTGCTGGCGATGCTGATCATGACGCCGGTGCAGTGCCTGCTGTTCTTCGGTGTGGCGGTGTGGTCCGGACAGATGAGCAGCACTGCCCTCTACAACATCCCACCCCTGGTGTTCTGGACCTCGGTGCGCACCTGGATGGACCCCTCCGACCTGCCCTCGATGCTGGTCAAGGCGCTGGTGTTCGGGCTGCTGATCGCCGTGATCGCCTGCGGCTGGGGCCTCACCACGCGCGGCGGACCGAAGGAGGTGGGCACCAGCACCACCGGTGCGGTTGTGATGGTCCTCGTGAGCGTCTCACTGGTGGATGTGGTGCTGACCCAGCTGCTCTTCGGCGACTGACCCCACTGATCTGCACCAGCTGATCCCTACCAGCTGGTCTGCACCAGCTGATCGGCCCCCGACCGACCACACCGCCCCCTTCAGCCCTCCACCATGACCACACCAGAGTCAGACCACCAGGCCACCGGGGTCAGCATCAAGCTGCCCGACCCAGCGCAGGGAGCCATCCTCGTGCCCAGGCCCTGGGTGCCACTGGGAGTGCTGGGGCTGGGGCTCGGCTGCCTGGCCCTCAACCGCTGGGCTGCGCTGGGGCTGAGCCTGTTCGGCCTGTTCCTGCTGCTGCAGAGCCAGCTGTTAAGGCTGCAGTTCAGCGCCGACGCCCTGCTGGTGTGGCGGGGCGACAGCCTGTTGCGCCGCTTCCCCTACAGCGACTGGCTGGGCTGGAAGCTGTTCTGGGGGCCTGTGCCGGTGCTGTTCTATTTCCGTGAACAGCGCAGCATCCACCTGCTGCCCGTGCTGTTTGATGCCACCAGCCTGCGCGAGCAGCTCGACCGCCACGTGAGCGCCCAGCCTCCAGTTCAGCCATGAGCGACGACGCGACCGCCGCACCGGAGCCCCTACCCCCGCTGCAGGCCACGCCGCAGCAGGAACCCCGGCCAGACTCCCCCCAGCCCCCTGATCCGGCCGACTGGACGGCGCTCGCCCTCTGCGAGCTTCAGCAGCGGCGCAGCTCCCTGGAGCAGGACATCCAGTCCCTTGAGGAGCGCCGCCGCCAGCTGAGCCAGGAGATCGGCAGCAGCTTCGCCGGCCAGTCGGATGCGATCGCACGGCGCCTCAAGGGCTTTCAGGACTATCTGGTGGGCGCCTTGCAGGAACTGGCGATCAGCGCCGAGCAGATGGAGCTGGTGGCGCAGCCGCTGGTGGTGCAGCCCTCACCGCTGGATCAAACGATGAGCGGCGCAGCCGCCGCGACCGCGGCCACCGTCCCTGCGGCCGCCGGCTTGTTCAGCGGCGATGCCGAGCTGATCCGGCAACGGCTGGCCGCCTTTCAGGGGCAGCCGGATTTTTATGCGGAGCCCTGGACGCTGCGCCGCACCCTGGAGCCAGCCGGCGCCGCCCTGCTCGACGACTGGTTCCTCAACCAGGGCGGCCGCGGCGCCCAGCCCAGCAGCGGCAGCCGCAACCGCAATGCCCTGATCACGGCCGCAGCGATTTCAATCCTGGGAGAGCTGTACGGCGAACGCTTCCAGACCCTGGTGCTGGCCAGCCAACCGGAGCGGCTGGGCGAATGGCGCCGCGGGCTCCAGGACTGCCTGGGCCTGGCCCGCGAGGACTTTGGTCCCGGCAGCGGCGTGGTGCTGTTCGAGCGGGCCGATGCGCTGATCGAACGGGCCGACCGGCTGGAGGAGCGCGGCGAGCTGCCGGTGATCGTGGTGGATGCCGCTGAAGCGGCGGTGCCCATCCCGATCCTGCAATTCCCGGTGTGGCTGGCCTTCGCCGGCAGCCCCAACGAACTGAACCCGGAGGACGATCTGCTGTGACCCTGACCATCCCCTTCACGCTGCTGGCCGGCTACCTGCTCGGCTCGATTCCCGCCGGCTATCTGGCCGGGCGCTGGCTGCGAGGCGTGGACATCCGCAGCCTCGGCTCCGGCTCCACCGGGGCGACGAACGTGCTGCGCCAGTTCGGCAAGGGGCCGGCCCTGGTGGTGTTCCTTGTGGATGTGCTGAAGGGCACGGCCGCAGTGCTGCTGGCCAAGGCCCTGCTGCAGCCGCTGGGCATCCCGCTGACCCAGGCCGGCGCCGACTGGATCAGCGATGGCTGGGTGGTGGCCGCCGGCCTGGCCGCCCTGGCCGGGCACATCTGGCCCGTGTGGCTGGGCTGGCGCGGCGGCAAGGCCGTGGCCACGGCCCTGGGGATGCTGCTGGGCCTCACCTGGCCGGTGGGCCTGGCCTGCTTCGGCGTGTTCCTCACCGTGCTCAGCGCCAGCAGGATCGTGTCGCTCTCAAGCGTGGTGGCGGCGCTGGCCCTGCCGCTGTTGATGCTCGGCTGGTTCCAGGATCAGGGCATGGGCCTGCGCTGGCCCTACCTGGCCCTGGCATTGCTCACCAGCGCCCTGGTGATCTGGCGTCACCGCAGCAACCTCAGCCGCCTGCTGGCCGGAACCGAACCAAAGCTGGGCCAGCCCAAGGCGCACTGAGCCGACCCGGCTGGGCAACTCAGCCGGGTGCTGCGCGGCTTCAGCCCAGCTGGCGGCTGCGCTCCGCTGCCGCCAGCACCGCCTCCAGCAGCGCCGAGCGAAGCCCGGAGCGCTCCAGCTGGCGCAGGCCGGCGATGGTGGTGCCACCCGGACTGGTGACCATGTCCTTGAGCTGAGCGGGATGCAGCCCCTGCTCATGGAGCAGGGTGGCGGTGCCCGCCAGGGTGCGATGGGCCAGATGCTGCGCCAGCGTCCGCGGCAACCCAGCGGCCACGGCGCCATCGGCCATCGCCTCAACCACCAGCGCCACAAAGGCCGGCCCAGACGATGTGAGCGCAAGGAAAGCATCGAGCTGGGCCTCCGGCAACTCCAGCACCTCACCCACCTGGGCAAAGAGCTCGCGCACCCAGAGGCGCTGCGCCGGAGGAATCGCATCGCCCCAGGCCAGACCGCAGAGACCGGCGCGCACCAGGCAGGGAGTGTTGGGCACGGCCCGCACGATGCGTCGGCCGGGGAAGAGGGTTTGCAGTCGCTCCACG
>Ga0129333_10000749_pt1 | contig 28156 bp, 24 predicted proteins | sample CPB6_08_DNA_FD_94474 | JGI IMG/M metagenome (GOLD analysis project Ga0129333, IMG submission 94474) | Freshwater to marine salinity gradient microbial communities from Chesapeake Bay, USA - CPBay_Sum_0.6_0.8_DNA | ecosystem: Environmental > Aquatic > Marine > Coastal | place: USA: Chesapeake... | reverse complement strand
TTTGATCCGTCTGCAAACAATACGCCAAGATTTGTTCCATCTGTTGCCACAAGAGCACCGTTGGCCCTAATGTTCCCAACCACACTTAACTTTTCGCTAGGGCTAGTAGTGCCAATCCCTACGTTGCCTGACGAGTTAATATACATCCTAAAAGCAGATGCAGTGTTGTCCCATACGCCAAGGGCTCCAACACCATTCACACCAAGTGAATACTTATTTGCGCCTGTTCCAGTGTTATCAATAGAGATACATGGAAGATTTCCCGAAAGTTGAAGTTGCTGGCTGAATCCTGCTGTATTAGTAGGCGAACTAGTCCCCACGCCTAGACGCCCTGAGGAGTCAACAACGAGGCTGCTACTAGGTGCACTCCCGCTAAAGCTGACGGCAGGAGAACCAGACGTACCAGCGCCGATGTGACTTAGCTGGCCGGTTGAGGTGATGCGCAGGCGTTCGGTTGGAGTAGTTCCGCCCGTTAGAAAACTAATAATCCCAAAACTTTTTGCTTTGAGATTAGTGGTATTAAAGTCATAGCTGACTGAACCGTATATATCGCCTAGGTAGATATTGGCCTCTTCGTTTGTAGTCCAACCGCCAGAACCTGTAACCAGAGTATTGCCTCGAACGTGAAGCAGTTGAGTGGGATTTGCGGTACCAATTCCAACCAGTCCGGTGTCTGAAATTGCTAGTCGAGTGGCAGCCGCAGTTGCGTCATAAATGGTGAAATGACTATTGTTTGCAGCGTTTGAACCGCCAACGATTTCATAAGCACGTCCCCCTGATCCACTATTTTGAAGGCGAAGCCTTACGTTTGACTGATCGTTGCCGAGGATTCGAACAGCGGCAGCACTAGCCCCGCTGTTGCTGATGTCAAATCGATAAGTTGGAGCTGCACTTATACCAACATTCCCACTCGAATCAACAACAAGACTATTACTAGGTGCGCTGCCGCTAAAGCTGACGGCAGGAGAACCAGACGTACCAGCGCCGATGTGGCTTAGCTGGCCGGTTGATGTGATGCGCAGTCGTTCGGGCACACCTGTTCCTGTGTGAAACCTGATTGCACTGGTGGAAACATCACGCGATGCAATGGCAAGCTCAGAAGCATTTACCTGAACAATCTGGGCAGGAACTAAGCCAGTATCAAGTGATCCGTCCTTATAGCCAACGCGAATCCTTTCGGCGTTTGGATCTTCAATAGCTTGTCCGTTAAAGCTAGACCCAGTGAAGTTTGCGCCTCGAATAGTTAATAGTTGGGCAGGAGCGGCGCCAATTCCAACCTGACCGCTGGAGTTAATGAACAACCGCCCCTGACCATTAGTGCTGATGGCTACGCTGTTTGCCGAGGGTAGATAAACCCCGTTTGTAGGTGCAGTGCTGCTGGTGGGAATAAAACTGGCTGCTGTGCTCGTGCCAGTCGTGACGACGTTCTGACTGCCAAAGTTCGGGCTGATCTTGGTGCCAGCAATAGCAGCGGACGCACTTACATCAGCGTTGACGATCTGCAGGTCGCCGATCATGGCGCTAGTGATCGGACCCCATGCCGTATCACCAAACGTGCTAGTGACCTTGTACAGCACCTCATTAGCTGCACCACCCGTCGGTACACCAGCACCAGCAGGACCTTGTGGACCTGGGATGGACGCCACAATCGCCGGGTTTTCGCCCGGTGCAAGAACAACCTGAGCCTGGTCGCCTTCGATGACGTTGATTTGTGCGTCAGACATTGGATCAGGTCCGGGAATAGGTTTTTTCGACAGTCAGCACACCGGTCAGCCAGTAGTACCGCTCACCACCGCTGCTAGTCAGGCTCACGTCATAGCCGTAACGTCCCACGGCAAAAGCAACCGTCGTGGCAGGTGTCAGCACCAGCTCGAATGCACCGTTGGCGGCATCGGTGATCGTCGGGGTAAACGTGCCAATCGACGCGCCATCCAGCAGACCTTTAATATCCGCATCCACGACGTAACCGGTCAGGTTCATCGGCTCGGCGATATACAACGTGCCAGTTGTCGTGCCGTGCAAGGTCAACGCCGCACCGCCGCTGGTAGCGGAGATCTTGAAGGCGTCATTGGTCAGCCCGGTGCTGATCACGTAGTAGATCGTGTTGGGCGTCATGCCACACGGCAACGATGCACCAGTCGCCTCGGTGAAGACAACCTTGTCGTTGGCAACGAGACCGTGACAGGGCACCGTAAACAGTGTCGTGGCAATGTCTACGTCAGTAATCGTCTGACGGTCCAGCGTGGCGCGAAACACGGTCTTCCATGTCGCGTTTTGGTAAACCGTGATGTCGTATGAGGCTGGTTCAATCACTGGACCATCTCCGCAGAGGCAGGAGTTACCCCAGTTTAAGCAACCCAGCGCAGCAAACTTTCATCCCACCAATACACGCGACCATCTTGCGGGTAAGGCTTTGGCGCCTCCCATTGGCAGGTTGTGGTGTTCAGGCTCCAGCTCAAGTAGGGCTGGGGTGCGATGAACGCATCGAGAGTGGCGTCGTAGCGGTAGCCGGTGCCGGCATAGTTTTTGCGGAAGGTGGCGTTGTACGAGGTTTGCCGCCAGATTGTTTCGGCGCCGTATAGCGATTGACAGAAGGCGATGCCAACGGCTTCGGACTCGTCGCCGTGTTCGTCAAGGATGTCGCTGTTGCTGATCGCAATGACGCGAGTGACGATGTTGTCAGCGTCAAGTTCTGCGAAGTATGCCATTACACAGGTGTGGTGTAGCGGATGATTACGATACCTTTTCCGCCGTTGCCACCATTACTAGCTGTTCCTGCCCCGCCGCCGCCGGTATTTATAACGCCATTTGGGCTTGAGTTTGTACCACCACCTTGAGATGCTGTTCCAAAATTTGTAGAAAAGCCTTTTCCACCTGCGCCACCTCCTGAATAGCCTGTATTTGTTCCATCTAAGTTGTTGATTAAACCAGAGCCCCCATTTCCTGATTGGCTTGCAGAAGCGCTGCCACCGTTACCGGAATAACCGCCGCCACCACCACCGCCGCCTGAAGAGCCGCCACGGTCCCAAGAGTCCCCACCACTGTTCCCTTGGCCTGCGATGCCTGTACCAAAAGCGCCAACACCGTTTCCGTAACTGCAGGCACCTCCGCCTGATCCTCCATTACTTGCACTTTGATTGATTGACGAACCTCCTCGCCCACCACCAGTTGCTGTTACACCGTTAAAAACACTGTTTTGACCGCTTACTGATTCAGCACTAGACGTACCTCCGGCGCCAGGTGCTCCGACAGTAACGGTGTACGACCCTGCGGCAATACTCATGTTTGTACCCAAACGTGACCCACCGCCTCCACCACCGCCGCCGGCATTTGCACCACCACCTCCGCCACCTGCTGTTACTTGGTAGCTAACAACAAAACCGATTGGCGGATTTGTGACGGTAAATGTGCCACTATCCGTAAATTTATGAACAGTATCTGCACCGACAGTGGTGATTGTGCCGCCGGTTGCAGAGAATGGAGGGATGAGGCTAAAGCCGCCCCCCAGAAGCATTTCCTGGTTAGACATCAGGTGAGACCCGTACCAGTGATCACGAAGATGTCAGCCGCAACGCATAGCACTGTGGCGACGCCATATCCCGCAAGTGTACGGTTTCCAGTGGCAGTTGAACCACCAGATCGCAACGTAACGCCAGCGCCTTGAGTAATCGTTTGATTGCTGGTGCTGTTGTTGAAGATGGTCACGTTGTCGCCGATGCTGAAAATCGAGGCTGGAACAGTGACGCCGCCCGTTGTAATGCTGATGTGTTTACCAACGTCAGCAGCAACCAGTACATAAGCTGCGGTTTGAGCGTTTTGCGGGATGCGGCGGATGTTGCCCGTGCCATCAGTGATTGCCCCAGTTGTGGTGATGGTGCCACTGGTGTTGATGGCAGTGGTGCCGGCGATGGTGCCGCTGGTGATGGCACCGCCGCTGACCTTGCCTGCAGTGGTGATGGTATTGAGCTTGGTGTCTGCGATTGCAGCAGATGCGCTGATGTCGGCGTTAACAATGGTGCCGGTTAGCGCCAGCTTAGTATAAGCAATTGCTGCTGATGCGTTGATGTCAGCGTTGACAATGTTGCCGGCAAGACTGAGTTTGGTATAGGCAATAGCTGCACCAGATGCAATATCTGCGTTTGCAATGCTGCCAGCAAGGTTTAACTTGGTGTAGGCAATAGCAGCACTTGCTGAAACATCGGCATTGACGATGGTGCCAGTCAGGCTGAGTTTGCCGTAAGCAATACTGCCCGCCAACATCGTGTTGGTAACAGTACCAGTGTCGCCGGAAGTGATGACCGTGCCAGTTACATCAGGCAGCGTGATTGTGCGGTCGGCGGTTGGATTGACAACAGTCAGTGTCGTTTCATTTGCATCAGCCGTGGAGCCTTCCCAAGTAAGGCTGCCAGCGGTGCCAATCTCAAGGTTGCCGGTAATTGTGCCGCCGGTCTTATCAAGTTTCTCTGTACCAAGCTCGTCAAGGGCGGCTTGAACGTTGGTGGCGCTGATTGTGCCACCGGGTGTAAATGTGATGTTGCTAGCGGTTTGGGCAGCGATGGTGCCCGATACGTCAATCCAAGTCCAAGCGGTGCCGTTAGACAGAAGGTAGTCGGGTGCTTGTAGAGCAACGGCGGGAGCATTACCGCTGCCCGTACCACTGTTAATGACAACGAGGTAATAACGGTTGTTTTGTGTCGATGCAATCGGCAAGGCAGCGCCTGCAATAAGACCAGCGCCAGAGCCTGCAGTCGTAACAGAAGCAATGAGGTTCGTGCTGGCGTTATACGTTCCGGCGTAGACAAGTTCACCGCTGGTAATGGTTACAGGCTGCCAAGCTGCACCATCCCACAAGTACAGGTCGCCGTTGAGAGCATCAAAGAAGAATTGCCCTGCGTAGTCGGCGGTGGGGAAGGGAACGATGCCCGCTGTACTGCTGGCGCCACCGATCTTGGTAACGCTGTTGTCCGCCAGTTTGGTGCCGGCGATGGACTTGGTGCCAAACACCGAGCCGCTGATTACGCCGCTGGTTAGCTTTTCAGCCGGCAGATCTGGAATATCAGTAGCCGTAAGGGCACTGGAACTGGTGATGTGACCCTGCGAGTCAAAGCTGACCTTGGTGGCAGTGCCGGAGGTGACGGCATTGGTGTGATTCAGTGCGCCAGCACCGGTCACGCTCAAACCAGTACCAGGCAGCACCGCACCTTTGGCGCCAGCAGTAGCGGCAGGCATGTCCGCTGCAATAATTGCGCGGCTGGCAGTTACCAAGCCCTTGGCGTTATGCGTCACCACCGAATAGGTGGCAGTGGCGGAAACGTCGGCGTCGATCTCGATGGTGCTGCCATCCATCCGCAGACCTTCGCCGTTCACAATCACGCCACCCTTGGCAGTGTTGCTAGCGGTAGGTAGGTCAGAACCAACGATGGCGCGACCACTTACGGCACCACCGCTACCGGCAGGACCCGCAAGGAAAATGCCACCCGATGGCGTATTAGCCGGATTGACGCTGATTGTGGCGACGTCACCAACCGTGCTGACCGAAATTTGAACGGGACCGCCGGCGGTAGCAATGATCTGGTTGATCGAGCCAGCAGCCTTGAAGCTCACCCATGCGCTGCCGTTCCAGACGTATGCCTTATTGGTGGACGTCTCTACCGCGAGCTGACCGGTGTATGCACCAGTAGCTGGCAGCGAGGTGACGACTTGAGCGGTGGAGTTGGCGGACAGCTTTGAGGCGTGGACTGCGCCGGATGCGATCTGCGTGGAACCAACAGCACCGTTGACCAGTGCGCCACCCGGGATTTGCTGCGAGCCAAACAGAATCTTGGCGCCGGGGATGGTGGCGTCAGCAATTAGCGTCGCGCCGTTGCCGATCAGATCTGTAACGGTAATTTTTCGAGAATCACTTGCGCTGACATCGGCAACAGCCAAGAAGTCGCCTGCCGCTAAGTCAACGCCGGCAAGAGTCGTAAGTTCACTAATTCGTAAATCAGCCACGAGTCACGAGCGCTGTTGCTTCTTTCATCTTAAGGCGCATCCTCGCCTTCAAGTAATAAATAACCGCCTTGCTCGAGAAGGATTGGACTTCCAGACTCTTGCAGAAGCTTGCGAGCGCCAGTTGTTTTTGCGCGAAGGTGAATTGGACCGGTAACAACAAAATCAATTGTGGAAACAATAATGTCACCAGGGATAAAGCTGGTTGCGCTAGCTGTTACCAGAGCATCAAACTCCCACCAAAGGGCATCATTGGTTTGAGTGCCGGCAAAGGGGCCAGCAGCGGCTTGAGTATTTTCGCTTTTAATATAAAATTTTGCGCCAAATGAAGATCCTATTTCTGTGCGCAAAACAAGTTGCATCAGATAATGAACAGGTTCATCGCCCGATTCGTTTACATAATCCCACTGAGCCGTAAGGCGCCCTGAGCCTGTAATTAAAGAGCTATATTGTTGGCGATATTGATCGCTCAATGTTGTGATATCAATCGCCTCTCTGCTGGTATTCAATTCGTAGTCAGTTATGCAAGCGAGCAGCCTGCCGCCTCGGCCGCAAACTGTAACCAGAATTGGAATATCGCGAGCAATGGCTACAAGGTCAATTTGGCCGGCAGTGCTTCCTTCAAGGCTGTCGTCAAAATTGTCATACAACTTAACGCCACCGAGCTCATCAATGAAGACGTACCACCCTCCGCTTGATTGAACGACGCCATTGCTCCAACCGCTGGCCGCAATGAAATCAAGGTTGGTCGAGTCTGTTGCTTTTATCTCGATATAATCTCCAGATATTAAATAACCTTCTTCAAAGTCAAACGAAAATCTGTTGCGAGTTGCATTGACATCTGATGGGTTGACAAGCGATTCCTTGCCGCCTTCCAGCGACTTTCGTGTAATTTCAATGTTGCCAATATTCCCAAGATAAATTCCCATTAGATTGCCGCCGTTGTCAACGCGCCAGTTGCTTGGAACGTAATTTGCGCTGAGGTAACTTCGCCGACGCTTGCACCAAAGCTGGCGCTAGTGATGTAACCGGTGAGGGTCACGTCGTCGTTGATGTCGCCATCATTCAGGCGCAAGGTCAACTGCACCGTATCGGTGGTTTCTACGCCAGTGGTATTGACGACTTTGCGTAGCAGCGTCGCGGCGTCATTCACGCCAGCATCGTTTTTGTAGTACAGCAGCGTTGCGTTGCCGCTAAAGGCTTGGATGCCCGGTGTGTAGCTACGGGCGTAGTCACCGAGGGTTGTCGTTTCCAGAACCTCAACGTCAGCCTGCAAGCTCCAGGTCGATACCTTGACCAGCGTGGTGCCAGCAAGCAACAACCTGCCGTCGCGTCCTGTGTAAACCTTTGCCATGACAAACCTCCCTGATCAGTCTAAAGAACCCCGATCAGCTTGATTTGCACCGAGCTGACACCCGGGCGCACATTGCTGACTTGCGGTGGTCCGTCATAACGCCAAGCATTGCCGGTGGCGGCGTCGATTGCGTCCTTGTTGCCGCTCCAGCCGGTAAATGCAGCGGTGGGCAGGGTGAACGTTGTGTAGCTGCCTTTGGTTTCGTCGTAGTGATCGAGGAATAGCTCGGCGTTGGCGTCGGTCACGTTGTCGTATTGCAGCTCCAGCGTCATGCCGGTGCGGCGGCTGCCGTAGAGGATCCGCGATTCAGCACCCGACTGCGAGGTGAAAGTTTTGACCGGGTAATCACCGGAGCTGTAATTACGAGCTGAGGGAATCAGCGTGGGGTAGGCCATGACTTAGCTCTCCGTGATAAAGCTACTGGGGCTCAACAAGTCCTGAGCTACCAGGCTGTTGTAGGTGTCGGTGGTTGGGAACTCGGTCGCCAGCACTTCCACCAGCCCGTCACTGTCCAGCGTTAGCTGTTCGATCATGTAGGTGTTGCTGGAAACGGTCGGCGAGTTGATCGTGAAGATCGTGTTGAACAGAGTGGACTGCACAGCTTTACCAGCCGCCACGGTCAGCGTTGCGGTCTTCACTTCCTCGTTGGTTGAGGTGTAGTACAGGATCTCGTAGCTGCCGTCGGTGATGGTGGTGGCGGAGGTGATGTCGCCGTCTGCATCGATGACGCCGTTGTTGGCGGGCTGGTACGGGCTGGCTTCGGTCAACACACGGATGTAGTCACCAGGCGACAAGGCGATGCCAAACGGTGTGGTCTTGAAGCGGACCGAGTGGGTAATGCGGCGACGCAGGCTCATGAAGTACCGCGCCACGATGAAGGCATGGTCCCGTGAGGTGCAGAACTGCGTCAGGTCGAAGGATTCGATGGGGTAGTTTTCGCTGCCGGCTTCTGCCCAACGCACACTCAGCGTTGCTTCCTCGGGCAGTTGGTTTTTGCGTTCCTTGCGGTAACGGACGATCGCCTGGAAGTCTTTGCGCTCTTCGGTTTGCAGGTAATCCACCGAGAACGAACCCTCGATGATGTTGCCCGAGGTAAATAGCGCCTGCACCTGAATCGGGGTGTCGACGATGGCGCCGCTTGTGCTGTGAGGTACGGCGGGAATCAGGCTGAACTTGCCGTTGCTGATTACAAACGAGCACAGAAAATACGGTGCTGTGTCAGCGATGAATTGCCGCAGGTTGGTTGGTGCATCGAGTGCACCATCGAAGAACAGTTTGTTTTGCTCTAGGAAAGTTGCGGTGTTGGCGAAGTCTTCGGTGCGGATTAGCTCGGGGCTGATCACGCCGCCAGCGCCAGCCGTTTTGTCGGTCAGCAGGTAGTAGACCAGATCGGTGAACTTATTGCTTGCGCCGGTGGTGCCAGCCTCGGACGGCAGGAAGCGTTGCACTTCGATTCCGTTGGCGAGCCAGCAGCGCACCTGATCGATGGCGGTGAAGTTACGGCTGGCTTTCAGCACCAAGCCCGCGAGGGATAGTTTTTCGTACAGCGGTGGGGATTGATTGGCGATGCTTTCGTTGACATACACCACCTCGTGTTCTGGGGCGCTTTCGTTACTTTTTGACAGCAGCGAGTTGTAGAAACTCAGGTCGGCGACGCCGCTGTTTTCCTCGAAGATGCGCTCGGCTGTAACGGTGGGCAGGATGTTGAGCGTCTGGATTCCGAGGGTACGCAGCCTGATGCCAACTCGCGTGCCAGCTTTACGGAAGGGGTTATTGCTGCTGACGGCATAAGTAATGTCCACCAATTCACCCTTAGCCCAAGTGCCGCTGGTGCCTGACGGGACAACGGTATAGGTGACGTTTTCCCAGGCTTGTGTTTGACCGGGAAAATAATCTTGGTTGGTGGCTGGGCGTGTGACAACGGTGCCAGTCACAGTGACCGTCAGGGTGTTGCCGGCGGTTGAAGTGCCGGTGATCGTGGCGGATCGCGTGGTGCCGAGTGGGTAACTTTGCTGGTTACCGAGGGTCTCGTACTCCCAACCAGACTGGCGACCTTGAGGGGTGAGGTTGGCGCTAGTGGCTTCGACCACCAAGCGGACGCCGCATACGGTCAAGCCATAGGGTTGGGCGCGGGGGTTGCCGGGTGTAACGGGAATCTGCGCGTTGAAGACCTGGGAGGTGTTGAAGCCGCCGGAGCTGGCGAGCACTTCAATGTTTTGGAAGCTCCAGGCACGGAAGCCGGGGAAGTAGGGGTGATCAGCCGGGTAAGTTTGATTGACGATGCCGGTAAACCTGACGCTGACTGTGCGCCCGTCTCCGAGGTTGATGTCTCGGTCATAGGTGCGCACCAAGCCGTACTGCGAGGCTTGCCCAAACATTTCATAGAACGTGGCGCCAGCGCGTCCGACAGATGCGGAGTCCGGCAACCAGTCAAAGAAACCAACCCTTGTGGCTTGGACAGTGGGATCTTCAATGTCTGGGATGTAGGAATCAATCTCAACCGCACTGGGGATGGTTGCGTTTAGGCGTTCTTCTGTGGTGCGGGCAGCAGTTGCCATCTGCCGGTTGAACTTGATCGTCTTGGCGAGCGTGTAGTTGCCCGTTGTATTGACGGTGAACGTGCCATACGGCGTGGAGTAAGTAGCGCCAATTGGTCCGCCGTTTTTGGCATCGAGCACCAGCAGACGGAAGTCGTCGGGGAAACGACGGGCAACATCGGCGCCGCTATTGGGCACCAGCTTGTACTCAAACTGCCGCTGTTCTGGATGGGTCAGGCGTAGGTAGTTGAACTGATCCTGTGGGGTTTGACCGCTGATGCAGAAGGTTTGACCCAACGGTTCCCAGCGATATTCGCTGCCTTGCTCGTCAGTGCCAGCAGGACGAAGGAATACGGCAAACGCCGAGGTACGGCGCATGTAGATGTTCATCGTGCCGCTTTGAAGTGACACCTGATTGTTTTCCGCCCGGCGTAATTCACCGGGGTCAGGCAGTCCGGCGAAGTTGCAAAGACCGTTTGCCTTTTGCCAAACCTGACTACGGATGCCAATCTCGGTTACATCGCAGGCACGGGTGTTACGCACCACGCCGATGGCGACACGCAGGAGCGGGTAGAAGTTGGCGCCAGCGTTTAGACCGAGGGCGTTGCGTGCGTCTGTTGTGCCGTTGTCGTCGTTGTAGATGCCGCGAGTAACCATGCGCTCGCTGACAAGACCGATGGATGCGCTATCCGGTCCCTTGCCGAAAATCTCTACGCAACGCAGGTCGATTTCCTGTCTGGCGCTGCCGTCGTAAATAGGCAGCAAACGTCCGGTGACAACCCAGACCGTGCGACCGATCATTACGGTTTCGCCGATCTGCAGCATGTCATCTGCTGCTTCTTGACCGTCGCGCACCTCGGAGTTGATATCGTCAACCTGAGTGCTTCTTGTTTGCTGGAAGTAGTAGATGTTGTTGGCGATTTTGCCGGGCACGATGCTGAAACGCGCCACGCTGCCGACGCTTACTTGCCGGATTTCTGTTTCACCACTGGCGGCAACATTGTTGACCGAGGTGATACCCATGCGGCGTCCGTAGTTGCGCCCGACGCCTTTTTGCCCTTCTTTGAGAATGTCGACCCAGTTGGTGGTGGTGTCGTTGTCGCCGCGGTAGCCGTAGTCGCCGGCGATCTTGATGCGCTCCATGAGCAGCGCACGCCCTGGGTCATTATCGGCGTCGTCACGCGCTTTGCCTTCTAGGCGAGGGATGGCGACGATCTTCCAGTTGACGCGGTAGTTGGTGGCGTTAGGGATTGCCGAGTAGACGCCAAACTGCGTGGTGCTACTGGGTGTGTACGCCTGACAGAAACCGGTGTCGGCTGCAGCGTTACGAGTGGGGCACAGGTAGATGTCGTCGTTGTTCTCGATGTCACCTGCCGACAAACCTCCTCTGGTGCCATAGCGACCGTTGCCAGCCACCATGCGATACACCTGATTGCTGTTGCGCTTCCAGTAAAAGGCGAACGTGTGGGCGTAAACAGCATCAAGCGGGCTGGTGCCAAGGAAGATGCCGTTGAGATCGGGTACGGGCAGACCGTTGCCTAGCCCCTGTTCGCCCACCACCATCAGCAACTTGACGGCTTGTTGTGAGCCAAGGCTGAAGGCGCGAGACCACACCAGCTTTGGGGCAACAAGGATGCCGCCGGTGGTGCCGGTGTATTTGCCGAAGACGACGGGGATGGGGTCGCCGTAGTTGGCGAGGTCAGCGAGGGAGTCAAAACCGCTTGTAGCTACGAAGCGATCACCACCACGACGACTGCGCAGTTGCCGCTGGCGGATGCCCTCAACCTCCGAGGGTGCCTTTGGTTTTGGTGTCAGTAGGTAGCTGATCGCGGTCAGCGCTACGCCGACGGCAAGGCTGGTTAGGACTGCGGTGGCAGTGGCGGCTTTACTTGCAGCGGCGCCAGTCGCGGCTAAATAACCTGCAGCCGCTAAAGGTGCAATAGCTTGTACATCAGGAATATGGTCGTACTCAGCCGGGCGAATTGCCGCCCTCTTCATTGCCTCGTAAACGAAATATCTGTACTCGTCTTCGCTACAACCGAGCGTTGTAATTAGTTCTTTCTCGTACGGAAGCAGTGGCAGGCGCTTAACTGTTGCAGTGAACACCAACTCACCTTTTCCAGTTCTGTGTTGATGTAGAGCACTCCGTTCAGCCATACGACGGCGAAAGCCCAGGAGCCTGGGGTGATCAACAAGACATCACCATCGTACTCAGGACGTGCAACCCGATTGCCCCATCGCAACAGCTCACGCACCACAGACTTCTTCCCTGCGGTGTACCAGTCGTCCTGAAAAGTTGGCGTAGCTATTTGCAGCCGCTCCAGCACTGTGTAAACCAGATGGATGCAGTCGATCTCGCCGTCGCTGCCGTCCGCACCTAACCGGTAACGCAGACCAACGAGATCAGCGCAGTCGGACATTGGCGCTAGTGGGGATGTTGCCGATCAATGCCTGCGTCAGCCGGCGCAACGGTACGTCCGCCCCAACGGCATCGAGGATCGTGTTCATGTTGAGGGTCAAGCTGGTTTCGTCCCACTGCCCGGCAGCAACCTGTCCGTTGTACTGGTGCATCAACGTGCCGGCGCTGGTGTCGTTCGGGTCCAACGCCATCACGTAAACCCGTGCCAGCCAGCGTTCGTTGACGGCAGTTAGCGCCCAAGCGCGGCTCAACTCGTTGTTGGGGAAGACGAGGCTGGCTTCGGTGTTGTCGCCGTTGCGGTTGACGCTCACGCCGCTAAAGCCGAAAGGCAGGAAGTTGTAGCGGTCAGAGCCGTAAGCCGCGTCTGCCTTGATGAAAAAGTTCTGGAAGTAGTACGCGCTGGTGGTGTCGGGCTTTTGAAGGCGTAGGTAGTTGCCGAGTGCAATGTCCATCAGATTCCAACGCGACGGCGGACGCTAGGGGATTGCTGCAGACGACGCAGCGCCAACTGTTGACCACGTTCTGCACCTTGTGAGGCGGCTTGCTGTAGACCGGCTTGGAACTGATCGGCGGTCACGTAGTCGACGTTGTTGATGCGCTCCACGCTGTAGCGGACATCAATGCTGGCATTGTCAGTAGCGCCACCCGCCTGCATACCCATTGCAGCTTCAGTTGCTGCTTCAGATCCTCCGGGTACAGGGCGATAACGCTTCATCGCTCCATCCATTTTTGCCGCAACACCAAGCTTTCCATCGGCACCACGCCTCAACGGCATGATCGCTTCAGGACCAGCCTCGCCCATTACGCCATTGCTAAATGTGCCGCCATTGGCGTACTTGAAGAAGGTGGGCTTGGTGACGATGCCACCATTAGCGAACGGCTGAATTCCGTTTTGAGCAAATGCAGCGCCATCTGCAGCAAAAGCCATGCCAGGAGGCAGTTGATTCAAGGGGATATTTTGCCCCTTAACAACACTCCCCCCATTTAAGCCAGCAAAAGCTCTTGCAATACCGATTGCAATATAAGTAGCGATCATTTTTGTGCTTTCTTGAATCAAAATTTGTCCCACATCTTTCAACAAACCAGCAAACACTTCCTTGACGCTGGAGGTGCCTTCAATCAAGCTAGTAATGCCATTTGCAATCGAGCTGCCGATCGCGTTGCCAATGTTTTCAGCAATGCGAATCGACATCGCTTCAAGGTCGCGAAGCTCAAGCTCAGCTTGCTGAATGAATTCTTGAAGTTTTGAGAGCTGGGTTGGTTGAGCGGCGCCGGCAAGACCTTTGAGTTCTGCCTCTCGGCCGCCCAGCGCATCAATGGAGCCTTGAAGTAGGCCCATTTCTGCTTTTGCTTCTTTTGATCCAGGGCCGCCGAGGTCGGCAATCGCCTTAAGCATTTCGATTCGTTTTTCAAATCTTTCTTTTTCAAGCGCAATAAGATTTTCAATTTGCACATATTCTTTCGCCAGCGCATCGGTCATGCCTGTGCTCATTAACTCTTCAAGGCGATTCCTTTCGCTTACTTGCACCTCATATGACTTTTTCAATTCGTTACCTGCCGATAAAGTTTCTTTGATAAATTGCGCGTTTGCCATCGCAAGCTTTTGAGCAATATTTAGTCTTGCTTGATCGGCCCTCAACAACAAAAGCTTGCGCTTAACTTCAGCCTCATCGGCTGGAATTTTTTCAAAGCTAATATCTCGAATATCCTTCGCAATTTGCGCAAGCTCTTTTTCACCCTCAAGGCGAATCTCAAGAAGATTGTTTTCCGCAAGTTGTGCTTGACGGATTTTTTCGTTAATGCCAGCAAGTTGCTGTTGCAAAGCCAGCTCAGCCAGCAACTGAGGGAGCTGGCTTTCGCGTTCTTTCTTTGCCTTCGCGCCGCCCTTTGACCCACTAGGATCAGGCCCCGGAAACCTGGTTGGCTTGGGCTTACCAGGTGGCGCTGCAAAACCAGGGCCGAAATATCGAGAATCCGGCTTTACGCCAACTTGTTCATAAAGTAGACGAATTTTGTAATCGCCCGCTGCTTGACCTAGAGCGCCGCGCAATCCGTCAACTTTTGCTTGAGCAAAAGCAGCCTCTTGGCTGAGTTGACCAAACTGCATGACAGTCGTCTGCAGTTTTTGCTCTGCATTAGCAAGATCAGATTGAAGTTTTTGAATTTCAATTTGAACATCTACTAACGGCGCTTCATAAATTTTGTTATTAAATTCTTGCTGAGCTGTAGAGGCTTTATAAATTGCACCGGCTGCAGCCGCCGCACCAGCAGCCAGCGCAACCCAAGGTACTGCCGCGCTTGCAAAAGCTAGTGCGGTCATCGAAGTTGTTGCACCTGCTGCAGCGGATCCGATTGAAACTAGAGCAGCAATCAAACCACCTGCTCCCGAAATAAATGCGGAAATTTTTGAAATAGCCAATACGGCCATAAACGCGCCAACCGCAACCGCAGCAGTATCAAAATTCTTGGCAATAGCAAGCATTAATTCGCCAATTCTTGGCAAAATAGCTACAAGACTTGGCGTAATATTTGTAATAAATTCAGCAAATGTTTCTTGCATTTGCGCGCCAATTGGCTGAAGCGCTTGTCCCACTGCAATCCGCATATCATTGAATGCCACAGTCAGCCTTGCTCCTGCGTCTTGGCTTGATCCAGCGATCTGCCCAGCTACGCCTGCGTATTCATCGCCAAGCTGAACGATAAAATTCATCAGTTCGTTCAAGCCAACCTGACCTTGCTCGAGCGCTTTTTGCAGCTCCGGCAACGTCATTTCGTTTGCCTTAGCAAATTTGGTCACCGCGCCAGGCAGGCGCTCGCCGAGCTGACCACTCAATTCTTCTGCACTTACCTTACCCTTCGAGAACACCTGCACCATCGCAGTGATAGCCCCATCTACGTCTTCAGCCGACCCACCGGTGCCTTTAATTGCAGCAGTGACATTCCTGAATACAAGCTCAGCATCACCAACCTGACCTCCAGCGCCTTTCACCGCTGCGGCAAGCTTGGTCATACCCTGCACCGCAACATCTTGCGGCACATTTAAATTGCGAACCGCAAAATTAGCGGCGCCCATCGCTTTGTTGAACTCTTCTTGACTGCCTGCTGCGTTTTTCAATGCAACTTGCATTTTTTGAATGCTGGCCGCGTAATCAGCAAATTCTCCAAGCTGTTGCCGAAGCATGCCGACCTGCGCGCCTGCAGCAGCGCCAACAAATGCACCGCCGACACCACCCGCAATGCCGCCGATAGCGCCGCCCAGGAAACCTTCAGGGCCGCCAAAAATACCGCCACTAATCGCAGCGCCGGCAGCCTGGGCCATCTGCATGCCGCCCATGCGGCGACCCTGCGTTTGCTGAAGCTTTCCTAAACGTCGATCAAGCTGCTCAATCTGTATCGATGCTTCACGAAAATCAGCACTAGCCGGATCGATCTGAGCACGCAATGTTTGCCACGCTCCACGTTGAGCTTGCAAACTTTGAATGCTTCCATTTGATGCGGCAGTTGCGCGCTTAATGTCATCCGCAACAGCATTATAGCTATTGCCCATCATTTCAATATCGCCAGCAATTGGCTGCATGCCAATTTGGCCAATTTGCTGAAACAGGCCACTAATTTCACGCATTGGACGCTCAATTGGCACTTCTTGCCGACCAGCGCGAGTGCCAGTAGCAATCATTGCGCCAGTCGCTGGGTCCCTGAAGCCACCAACACCAGGTGCTAGTGGACCCTGAGTCCTGAAATACTCCTGGATACCGCGCAACTTTTCAGCACGCCTAATTGATGCGTTTTCAGCCGCAGCCAATCTGTCATAGCTAGCGGCAGTGCCAAGAATGTTTCGAGATAATTCTTCTTGTAAATCGCTAATTTGCCTTGCAGTATTTAAATAATTTTCGCTTGATCTATCAAGATTATCAAGATCACTTTGCAGTTCAGAAACTCGAAGCTGCAATGCTGCCGTCGTATTTGGTAGCGGCTGCTGTGGTTGCATTGCACCAATCAATGGTGCGTTGACCGCTTGCGCGCCTGCAATAACACCCTGCCTCCTTTGTGCGCGACCGAATGCAGTCTCGCGGATCGTAATCTCGGTTAATGCATCGCCATATTCTCTGGCGCTAACACTAAGTTGATCAAGCTGGCGATTCAACACCGCAAGTTGCTGTCTGAACGCTTCCGGCCTACGCGCAGGGAACTGAGCCGCAATTTGCGCATCCGTCTGTCGAGCGGCTCGACCTACTTCTTCGTAATCATTTTTAAGATTTTTAAGGGTATCACTGAGCCTGTTTACATCGCCAGCTAGTTGGCGATAAACGTTGCCGCCAATGGTCGCCTGAGTTTGAAGTCCTTTGAACGCTTCAATTTGGCCTTGAATTGATTGAATACTTTGCTTGCCGCTTCCTGCAAAATCAATAATTGATTGACGCGCAGTCTGAATTGCTGAATCAGTAGGGCCAATAGCCTTTTCAAGCCCGCGAAAGGAGCTCTTCAGCTTGTCAAGGCCTTCAAAGCCCTGAATGCCAAGCTTGACGAGAATTTCGCTGACTTGCTTAGCCATCCTTACCCTTGGCCAATTCGCTTAATGCTGCAGCCTCCATTATTTGAAGGTCTTCAAGCATCTCGCGGCGATTCTCCACATTGTAGAGCTCGAACAATCCGCCGGCACTTAGCAGTACGTCATAACGCAATCCTAAATATCCAGCCATTGTCGTCGTCCATTGCGTTTGCATGCGCAAGAACATCGTCACCGCGTCCCAATTCTCATCCCAAACCTCGAAATCACTTGATTGCTCGGCAGGTTGCTCCGGGAGGACAATGCCAAAAGCGGCAGCGTCCTCGCCAGATTTATCTTCCACTCTCTTGCCGCCGCCAGCCCAATAGGCAGCAGCGTCTTTTAGTTTCCCTGGCGACCGCCTTCAAATGTTTCCGTGTAAGCCTTGAGAACTCCACGAATCCAGTAAGGGTCATCAGAGAATTCACGCATTGCTTCAAGAGAAAACGGAATCTCCTTTCCGTCTTCGTCAGCGATGCCCTCCCATCCGACCATAATTACCTTCAACAGATCAAGCTCTCCCTTCTCCCCAAGCTTCTGAAACTCTTTCCGGCCGACACGCTTGAATTTTGCATCAAACGTAGCAGTGTCGAAAGTGCCGCCGTCAGCCGGCTCTTCGATCGACACAGGCCAGCTAAAGACCTTAACTTTTTTACGGACAAATGCCATGCGTAATGCACGCGATACTGCAACAGCATACACCCAATAAAAAAGGGCCGCATTAGCGACCCTTGAGCGTCTTCACCGTCAACAGCTTAGGTGTAAACCAGGCTGAATTCATCGTTGCCTGTGGTTGAAGGCACACAGGTGTAAGGAATTGTCAGCATGTGGATGCCATCCTGATCGCTGTAACTCACATCGCCGATATCGACCTTGGTGGAGACAAAGTCAATAATGTTGCCGGCGGTCTGGCCGTGTTGGAACAATAGGTTCCCCAGAGTGGCGTCGGTTAGCGCGGCAGTGAAGTAATCCTTCTGGGCGATAGTCGGAGCTTCAATGGTCACGCTGCCAGTACTAGCGCGATCGGTCAGCAGCACTTGCTTGGTGCAGTTGATCAGATCGCGGTAGACCAAAGTATTGCCGATATCAAATGACACCGACTGCAGGCAACCGCTGTACGACAACAGTTGGAAGTCAGTAGTATTGCCATTCCTAGCAACTACTGGATTGGCTTGGTTGGCGTAGGTTACCGAGGGCGCAGCAGTGTCCGTCGGGGCGTTATACACACCAGTGAAAGTAAAATCAATGGTGGGAATTTCGCCGACCGCCAAATTCAGCGTATAAGTGCCGCGAGAACCGGTCACCTTGTGCAGCACACCATCAATGTTGTAGTAGATGGTGCAGCTACCAAAACTTGCGCTGACAGGAGCGTAAGTAACGCTGGTAGCAGCAACAATGGTTTCGCTCATGCCGCAAGCAAGCAGAGCCTTGCCATACCGAGGCGCAGTGCCGGCAGTGCCAGAACCAGCTAGCTCAACGCTAAACGTGCATTCAACATGAGTGTTAGCAAGCAATTGCTGAGAAGCGCCCAAGTAAGGGCGAATCAATTCGCGACTGACAAGATCACTCTGCAGAGGAGTGATATTCAGATCGCGAACCAGAACGGCGTCCGCTCCGTCGGGAGTCGGATCCGTCCCGTAAGTCGACTCCGTCTCCAGAAGGATCAGACGTTTCCGAGTTAGAAGGGGCATTGGGAATTACCTCTTGTGGAACAGGTGGCAGCGTCCGCTGAACGAGAGTGCGGATGCCTGTCTCGGGGTCAAGGATGTACGAGCCACCTTGCCCTTGAAACTCATCAATCACTGTAAATCCGGTGACTTATCAGACTCTACGTCGCCAAACTCGCAACAGTAGTACGATATTGAACAATATAATCGTTAAAGATTACTCCAGCAGGCTGATCGGCGTCCAGCATGTTGTAAGTCACCTCATCCGGCTGCACATCAATCGCATAACCACCCAAAGTCAAGTCAGCGACCATCTTTGCGTGCATGTCTTCAATAATTGGATCTGCAAGCTGGTCTGGTGTCTCGCCGCGCACAATGACAGTCACCCGAACACGCATTCGCCAATCCAAAGTCGGCAAGCTTGTATTCTGCGAGGGAGTATCACTAATTGGCTCAATCACAATCGCAGGTGACTCTGCACGTTGCATGGCAGTTACCCTGCTTCGATACACCCGACCGCTCACGCCCGCTGTTGATGCAAGCGCTGTAGCAATCGCGCTCAAAACCTGTTCGCGCTTAGTGGTCATTGAACCCTCGCTTCGGAAGCGGACCAAACGCGCCAGGATCGACCTGCTTGGTCACAATTGATTTTGCTCGATAATAAATATAACTGTCTGTCTTACCAGCCTCTTCCAGCGCTTGCATGACCTTGACCCAATTTTTGAAGGTGTCGCGGTCCATAGCTTTAATCGCAGGCCATTGCAATACTGACCGATGCACCGCTCTGAATTACCGTAACCGTAGATCTCACGTAGCGAATAATTCTTGGCGAATAAAAATGCGCATCAACACCGGATTCGCTGTGAGACTTTGCTTCATCAAGGGAAAACCAACTCGCGCCATCAAGACTGCCTTCGTCGTCAATGGTGATATTTCCTCCAGTCGTAGTGTGAACAAAGGTAAAGTTATTACCCGAAACCTCAACGGCAGGTGTCGACCCAGTAGCGGTAAGCGTTCCAAGCACCACTATGTTTTCGCGTCTGCTAGCCCAACTTCCGTAAATCTCGGGCACGGCTACACCTTCATCAACATTACTTCTGTAATTTTACCGTCATCCACAAGGCTTGGGTTCCGTACCTTGTATGACTCTCCATCAACGGTCACAGTATCACCACTAAGAAATTTCTTAAACACCGCACTCCGCACGGTCAGCTTGTAGTCCGTACTCAGAACTACACCGTCTGCCATAATCTCGCCTGGCATATCCAAAATGCCAACGCCAGTCACGTTTTTATGTACGACAGGAACACCAAAGCCCTGAAGATCAAAAAATATGCCTAGGTCTTCGGTGAATGCCATGCAGACAGCATAAAGCCCCAGGTCGCCGAAGCAACCCAGGGCCAGTGCAATACGACTATCAGCCGTACTTCTTCACGCCGACACCATTAATGGAATAAACGTGAGTAGAAGCCGAAGTGGTCGACACAGCCTTGATCCAGCGCTTAGCGGCACCCTTGGGGAACACCAGATACTGCTTAGAAGCAGAAGTGCTCACCTGAGTAAAGGCCACAGCGGCAGAAGCAACCTCAGAGCCACCGCGATAAAAAGCGGTAGTCACATCGCCATAGCTGCCACCTTCGGTATCGCTCGACTGGATTTTCACATCCAGAGTCGAAGTGCCACCATTGGCCACATCAAGCACAATCACGAGATCACCCTCGTAATCGTTCATATCAATGGCAGTGCCATTCAAGTTGGCAGTCCGGGAGGCGGTAGGAGCCAGAGCAAAGTGCTCCAGCTTCTCTAGACCGGTAGAAAGAATTGCCATGATCAGTCCTTGGTAGGGAATTCAGAAGTCACAGTCTTAGCCTTCCGAACTGGTTTTACAACCGGTGCGGGGACAGGCTCTTCCGTCACCTCAACAGGTGCGGGCTTCTCAACGACAGGTGCAATAACAGCCTTGCCGCTACCAATCAAAAGATTGCCGTCAGCCTCACTGACCTCGACAAAGGAGCCGGCCGTAACCGGCTCCCCCGAGATCATGACTTGACGCAGGATCTCGATCCTCATGATCAGGTGCCGAGGCAGAAGGCAGTGGGCTGCTTAATAGCCACGTCCACGTCCTGCAGAGCAATTACGCGAACGGTACCAGCGGTAGCGCCAGCGTAAGGATCAACAGTCAGATCCAGGCCGCTCCACATGCCCATGATCATCATCGAGAAGTCACCAAACAGAGCATCGTTGTTCTGCAGTTGGTTGGACACGATCACGGGATAACCGTTGATCTCGTTGTCCTCGAACACGAACATGCCAGTGTTAGTGGCTTTCTCGGTCGACTTCAGTGCACCGCGAGCAGCAGCGTTGATGATGTAACGCAGGCTGCCGGCATCAGCGTTAGCAGCCGCCACATCGGTTTCCATGCCGATGTACTCAGCAAAAGTACCGAATGTGGTAATGGTCTGGCTGCCAATACCGGTGGTGTTGGTCAGACCCAGGGGCTGGTTGCTGGAACCGGTGCCATAGATGGCAGCGCGGTCAAGTTCAAGGGCAATCACGCGAGCCAGATCGTTACGGATCATGCCCTCGACATCGATGCTGGACTGAAGCAGCAGACGACGGCTGTAGTCAACAAACGCACCCACAGTTTTGGGGGTCATGTTGACCTGGTCGATTGCCTGCTGGCTCTCAGTCGGCGAACCGTTCTCACCCACCCAGTAAGCAGTGGCAGCAGAGGTTTGACGGGGGATGCTGATGTTGCCCTGCAGGCCGGTCAGCATGGTCACGCCAGCCTGGGCCAGTGCCAGACGGTTGCGCAGCAAATCAATAAATGAACCAGCAAGCAGCTCATTGGCCACCAGGTTGCCACCAGCAGAAGGAGTACCCACTACCAGATCACGACGCAGCACCTCGTTCGGGATCACAATGCCGTTAGAGGAGCGCTCATACTTTTGAGCAGCAGCCTTGCCAACTTCAATCTCAAATTCGGCAGCACGACGAGCCGAAACATCACTCGGGTTGGCGAGGAAGTTCAGTGCGCGAGCAAAGCTGAATGAACGGGTCTCCTTGTCGGAGAGGCCAACATCATTCGAGGTGATGTCAGCAGAGCGAATGACTTGTTCCACGGGTTGAGTGCCGAGTTTTTCAAGGACAGCAGCACGAGCTTCATCAATGGTGCGACCACCATCAATCAGCTCGCGAGCCAGGTCTTGCATCTGGTGCTTATCGCCCAGTGCGCTGATGGCGGCGATACGGGTACGCTCGGCCTCAACGGCCTCGGACCGGATCACCTCCAGATCTGGAGTGTTTTCCATTTCGGGTTCAGGTGTTGGTGATGCGGCGGGGGCCGCTTGAACAACGGTCTCGTCAGTTAGAGACCTGCCGATTCCAATCGTAGGATCAGCAGGTATAGAGACCACACTGACTTCGTAAGGCGACCATCTGGTAGCTACAAAGTCATCTCCGCGCTCTTCCATCTTGTCGATTGAATAGCCGAAGCTGATGCCGCGCAAAATGTTATCGCGGACATCATCAAGCACTTCTTGCGCAAATTTATTGCGCGAGAAGCGCACATTCACATATCCTCGCTTCTTTTTGTCGTCAACCCAAGCGCGCTCTACAACACCTACAACGCGATCGGGATCATGGTTAAACAGCAAAGGCGCGCCATCATTCAAACGGCTAAGATTTGCAGCCTCCATCTCGTGACTCAGCACTTCATTCCCGAAGTACCGCATCACCGGGTACTCAGAGCTAAACGGAAACTCAAAACTCCGCTCATCATCCAATGCACGGAATGAAGTCACCTCCGAGCGCTGGAACTTGCCGCCCTCAGTAGCGCGAATCGGATCGATCTTCGTCAGAGTGCTAAAGCGATGCCCCACCATCGTCTCAGTTGCCTCGCCGTCGCGATAAATTCGAATTAATGCAGCCGGATCCTCTTCGGTTGCGTCAATGCTGAATTCAGTATCAGGCACGCCCAGCGTACCCTCGCGCATCACATGCTCAATCCGACCACGAGCGCGGCCACCTGAGCTATTCCACGAAACAAAATCGCCTTCCTTCAGCGCATTGGCCGCTGCACGATCCTCGCTCACGATTTCGACCTCAATTTTTTCTACCTTAGACCGCTCACCTGTTGCCTCTTCAAATTCAAGGGGTTCATACTCACGCTCTCGAAGCCATGCACGTGCTTCAGCGCCAGTGAACTCAGCAAGCTTGAAACGGATTGCCTGCAGCTCAGCACCGCTTTCCCCAGTCTTGATCCCAAAAATAAAATCAACACCCTTGCCCGCTGCATTATTACGCCGCCGGAAACGGTCATACTGCCCAGGGTCGCGCAATCGAGCTGCATGCTCATTTGGGTAAGGACGCCCTTCCTCCGCCTCAGGCGACTCACTCATCAATCGCTCTGGAATAATCCAAAACTTACAAACACCCTCTGGCGCAATATCGCCACTCACGATTTCGCAAGCGCGTGGTCCGGCATAAAATGCACAGTTCGCGCACATCATCCCATCCTCCGCGAATGGGCTTTCTGCCATGTAATGCGAACCATGCGGACCGGAATCCTGACCAAACTGGCCAAGCTCTTCCGCAATTTCTTCATACGCCTCATATAACTGCACCTGTGGCGCGGTCAAATCAGCCGTCAATTCACGATCAGAGTTCATACGAGCCACAAGTGCATCACTCCATGTTTTACCCGAATCGCCTCCCCAGGCCGCCCATGCCACCCTGCCGGGTGATGGATAACCTTCCTCATCAGAGCTAAATCCTTGCCCTTGCTTGTCCACTTCATGGCGAGCAAACCATGCACTCATCGTGCGAATGGTCTCATCACTCAACTCTTCACCACTCAAAATCTGCCCAGCACGCCTGGCCGCAACCTCGGTTCCACCCCTGCGCCCCTCTTCTTTCCAGGCCCTATATTTGCGAGCCTCCTCGCGCATCCCATCAGTTGGCATCGCGCCCATCAGCCTTCCTCCTGTGGCAGCGGTTGATCAGCCGGCAACATCGGCTGCTCAATAATGTCCCGATCCAACTCAACACCAAGTCGCTCAGCGGCAGCCTGCTCTCGCGCAAGCTCAGCCAAATTATCATCAAAATCACCGCCAAGCTTCGAAACAATTTGCGCCTTCGTCATATAACCCGCCTGCTCCATCTCGCGGTAAGCCTTTACTTCCTTAAGTGGATCCACCCAATCCCAGCCACGCGCCATCCAGCGCGGTGTGTCATAACGCTCAGGACGCGCTTCAAAATCATCGAACGGCAGCTCTCCCGCCAAGACCGCAAGCGATAGCCACTCGCGGAATACACGCAGGTGGAAATGCTCAATCAAGTAAGCCTGCACCACCTTCCAATGCTCGCGATCTTCGAGCAAAGACAGCCTGCTACTCGAATAATTTGTATCACTAAAATCGCGACTCAGCGTCTCATACGAACAGCCAAAGCCACTTGCAAATCGACGTACTTTATTTTTAACAAACATCTCAAACTGTTGATCTGGTGAATCGATGCTTGGCACCGTTACATTCTCCCCTGGCATCAAATACTTGAACATGCCAGGCTCAAACTCGCTAATTCGACGTTCGTTTTCAACATCATCAGCGGTAAGCTCACCCTCCTGGTTTGTAATAAAGCCCATAATCGAGGCACCAGCGCGCGCCCTGATCACAGCAGCTTCTTCGTACCCTTGAAGCTGATGCGCATCGGCCATCACAGAGTGGAACCACGGCACGCCACGATGCTGTTGCGGCCTCTCCGGGATGAACAAATGAATGACATCTTCCGCCGGCAGGAAGACATGCTTTTCATTTCGCTGCGGAGCATTCTGGAACCAGTAGTCACCTGGATGGCGCGTGAGGAAGGCGTACCGCACAGGGCGGCCCCATTCATTGACCTCCACGCCCATACGCCATTCGTTCCCCTGGGCGAGGGTTGGGCCTTGATACTCCTCATCCAGGTAATCAGCCTCAAGCATCTGGAGCGCCAGTGGCACCCTGCTGCCACCGAACGGACGGCGCACAATCCTGAACAGAGCCTCTCCTGATTCCGGCAGCGCGCCAATCGCCAACCACTCCATCATGTGGAAGCTTTGGCGCCCAGCAACATCACAATGCTCAGCCCGGCACCACGATGCCCACTTTTGTTCGATCAGGTTGTTGGTGCGCTCATCACGGCGGCTACCGCGAAGTAGCGCAACCTGCGATTGCATCTTGATGCCGCTGCCGACAACATTGATCTGCGTTGTCCTCTTTGCCTGCTTTGCGTACGGATTGTTCCGCACCATCTCGCGGCTACGATCACGCAGCTTTTTCAGGCTTGTGCGAATTTCAGCGTCTGCACTGGCCTGCGACGCCATCCAGTCGCTAGTCAGGCGACTAATAATTGCACCCGCATAATTGCGCCGACGCACGGGCGGTAGCGCCTTCTGCACAGGTTGAAGCCCAAACCGACGCAGGATTTCAGTGCGGATGCCCATCAGCCGTTACCAAAACGGATAAACAAATTATTTGGATCGCCTAAACCAGAGGCGATAATTTTCGCTTTATTCTCGCGCACCACAGTTGCCTTCAACTGTGACTCCAACGCCAACAAATCAGTCAGGTCATATCGCTTCAGACTACGATTGCCGATTCGATACTCCTGGGTTGCTCCACCCGTCATTAACGAACGAATCGCTGACTGAACAGCATCCAAATCTTTCTGCGCTTGCGTTCGGCCGTCGAATGGAGCCGGCGATCCCGCATAGGCCAGTGAAGCCTGAACCTCAATCTGACCTCTGCTGTACTCGCTAACCGCACCACCGCTGATTGCAGTCAGCAGAGCCTGGAAATACCATCCAGTGCTTGCGCTCATTCCAGCGCTAGTCGCGGCAGGAATCGTGATCTGCCATCCATCTGAATAAGTGACGCCGGTAACGGTTACACCCTTGCCAAGCATATTTAATCTAAAATAATATGTAAGATTATGCGTTGCGCTAGTGACCGCATTGCCGAAAATATCCGTCGTCGCAGCGTCGGTCCACACCACGTCCACGCCGGCTGTTATGGACGGGGGAATCGCCATTCGACCTCTAACTTCAGGCTTCTTGGTACTTTAGCGCCGTAACTCACCACTGTTTCACGAAACTCCGCTTTGGTGCTGCTGTAGCGCGCGCACGCTTTGGCTTCTCGTCTCGTCGCTCTAGCTGATCCCATATCGTCCTCCTGTCCATCTTCTGGTACAGACGATGCAATGCCGCATACGCATAATTCATTTCGTCCAGCGCTTCGTTGGGTGCCTGACTCTTCTTTACCCACACGCGCTCGGGATAGCCATTCCTAAACCGCAAGATTTGCTTCTCGGCTGTCAATTCCTCGAAATAATCAGTGCCAATCGTTGGGAAAAAGTGCAAATATCCAGCCCCGGGTTCATTGTGCTTCAGCCGCCCAAACAGCAACGACTTGACCGTATCAACACCAACCGGGAACAACTGTGCCCCCTTCTTTAATGCCTTGCCCTTGTAGTCCACATCCACCTTCGTCGCCTTACCAAGCGGTGGCTTGCCCTTCTGCGACATACCCTTAATCGCAATCACACCCATTGCCGCCCGCTCCCTGCTGTACTGATACACCTCTTGCGTGTGATGACCGCCAGAGTCAATCGCGCAACACAGCACTTTCATCTCTTCGTTCGCTTCATTCATGTAAGGCTTCTGCAATATCTCATCTAGCTGCTTCCACACCTCCGGCCTAGATGGACTTCCATAAAGCTTCACCCGATCAATCAGCCAGCCCTCCTCCTCACGGCCCCACCCCCAGACGCTGAGCGACAAACGGTCATCTTGCACATCACAACCAATCGTCAATGCCAGCGCATCAACCGGTGGCACATATTGCTGATATTGCTCTTCTGCTGCACGCTCCAGCAGTGAATCGGCGCCAACCTTTGACGCATATTCGTCTTCCCAGGTCTCTCCTAGCACCGTATTCACAAACGTCTTCAACTGCTCCGCGTCATTTTTCGCATCCAAAAATTCTTCCACCAGGTTCGGCCACGTTGCATTTGGGCTGTAGCTATACGCCGCCCAGATATGAAACCCGACATGCTTCCCATTTCCCGGTGCCGTAGCACGCCACTCACCCCGCTCCACCATCCAACGCTTTTTAGAATGCGGAATAATTACACCGCATGACTCGCAGCAATATCCCGCCGTGCTCGGGTCGCCATCAGTCCAGCGAATATTTGGCCATTTCAGGTACTGCATATGACCGCAATCAGGACACGGGACGAAATAACGACGCTGATCCGTCTGCAAGAACATACGCTCTACACGACTGAAATCTTTTACTGTCGGCGTGCTACCGGACACGATCGTGCGATTCCAGTAGTACTCAGTTCGCCTAATACCAAGCTTGATTTGGTCGCCTTCCGCGCCTGCTGATGCCGGATAGCCATCAATCTCATCAAACAACACCACCCGCCGACTCACACGCCTGAATCCGCGCGGGCTATTGGCGCCCACCATGCTCAGCGTTCCACCCGGAAACTGCTTCTGCAAAATTGTGTTCGCGCCATCCTTTGCCTTCGATTCGCTCACTAACCCTTTCAAACAAGGCGTATCACGCAGCATCGGCGCAATCTCCTCCTTCGAATAGCCCTGAGCATCCTCAATCGTCGGCTGCACCAGCATGATCGGACACGGATCCTGATGAATATGAAACGCAATCGTGTGATTCAAAATCTTCGAGTACCCAACACGCGCGCTCTTCATCACCGTCACCTGCTCAACCCTTGCATCCGTTATTGCATCCATAATTCCTTTTTGATACGGCAAAGTGTGCCATCTGCCGCCTTCCGCGCTGCTTTCTGCGCTTAAAAACGCATAACGATCTGCCCATTCGCTCAGTGTCAGTTTCTCTGGTGGCTTAAACGCCCGATAGGCGGCACGCTCCAACCTGAACAAGTTGTCCTCAGTCATCACCGACGCTCTCCGACAAATCTTCCAGGGTTTCGCGAACAATATCTTCCAGCATTGACACCGCGTCAGTGTCAAGATCAGGGATTCTTTGCTTTGCTTTTGTTGGTATCCCTAAGATTTTTGTCCTAGCCAGCGTCACAATTTCTACCCATTTCAGCTCTACTTCTTCTGCTTTTACTAAAACGCCTTCTTTCTGCTTGCGGTCAAGCTCCAGTAGCTCGGCCTTTAGGTGCTCAGTTCGCGCGCGCGACTCGTCATAATCCGGGATCGATTCCTCGGTCTTTGCCATGCGCGGTCTGGCGGCCGGAAATGCTTTCTGTCCAGCAGCAGGCTTTGGGCCGCGACCAATACGGCGTTGCGTGTTTTTTGCCCAATGCTCACGCATGGTCTCACTGTTCACCAGCTCGCGACCATCTGCCGTGCGCACTACCGGCAGCCTTCCAGTTTTCACCGCTGCATAGACCGCCTCCGGTGTCACACCTAGCGCTCTTGCAGCCTCTGACCTTGTAATCAATGGCATAAAGAGATACTACACACAATGTCCAGTTAGCGTAAAGCAAAATCTTGTGATATAATGCCCGGCTTTTTCGAAAGCGGACGGGGTAGGGGACGCATTGTTTGACGAATAGAAGATACTTCGGCGAATTGTGCCTAGCCGTATAGAGCGATTCGAATTACCT
>Ga0129333_10000747_pt1 | contig 28160 bp, 45 predicted proteins | sample CPB6_08_DNA_FD_94474 | JGI IMG/M metagenome (GOLD analysis project Ga0129333, IMG submission 94474) | Freshwater to marine salinity gradient microbial communities from Chesapeake Bay, USA - CPBay_Sum_0.6_0.8_DNA | ecosystem: Environmental > Aquatic > Marine > Coastal | place: USA: Chesapeake... | reverse complement strand
CCAATTTGTTGATTGTGATAAGAGAATCATCACCATTTTCCATACCATCTGAAATATACTCAAGCACAATATAACCATCCTCAACACCAGTTGAAAAGTCAATAACACCAGCAGCTTTATTAATTGTAAACTTTGGATTTCTATTTGCAGCGTCAGTCTCTAGACCATATCTTCCACCTATACCATAACCGAAATACCAGTCACCATTATATGCCCAGCCATAAGAACCATTATAAGGTCCAGGCCCTACATATAGTTGTTTGTCTTGTCTCATTATGTCAAGCTTAGATGTGCCTGTAACAACCTCGCCATTTAAATCGAAAATTATATCAAGATTATTGTCTTGTAAATATGCTGTTGCTGATAGAACTGTTCTGTTTTCAGTTAGCTGAAATAGAACTCCATTTCTAAGTAAAGATATTCTAACATAGTTAACATAGTCTGGAGGCAATACCATTTTTAGTTGACTACCTAACTGCAATTCAAGAACCTTAATATTTCTTAATGCGTCATAGTTTAACTCCTGTATAGCTCTCTTTGCATGAAACAAAACAGTATATCGCTCAACATTATTAACTAATTTATCGTTACCAACATACATTAGCATAAAATTATTCACAATGTCAGCTAAACTAACATATTGGTAAGAACCCCAATTTACATCTTCAGGCACTACACCATTGTTAGTATAATATTGATAGTTAGTAATATATGCCATTTGTTATTGTTTTTGTTGTATTTCTTGTAACTCCTCAGATTTTGCAGCAGCCATAACCTCTTGCTCTCTAATTGATACGCCAGCATATTGTAATATCTTGACAACTAAGTCAGAGAAGTCACTCATAGGCATCTCAAAGTCTTGATAGTCTAAAGCTGATGGGTTGAATAACGGATCACCTCCAACAGATGTGTATGTCCACTTAGGTTCTTTTGGATATCTAATATAATGTGCTGACACATTATCAATTATTGTATCTGGATAAACAGTGAAGTTTGAAACTGATGTAGTTGTATTGTCATAATTATCAGCCATAGTATAAATAGGATACGCTATACTAGGAGCTGTTAAATTTGAAGCCAATAGATATAAAGCTTTTTGATGGCTTGTTTTCTCTATTTCCTTTGTTCCATTTAAAACTAACTTCTGAATAAAATAACTATCGCTCGGTGCTTCAAAGTAAGGAGCTGTGTAAGTTAATGTGTCTATTTTATAAAAAGTATCTATAACTTCAGAAAGTTTTTTAGGAACATCAGCATAGCCTTCTCCATGCATTCTTTGATTCTGCTTTATAATTGCATTGCTATATAGATAGATATATCTCTCAAACACTTCAAGTTGTGCTTGCTTAGCATAAAGGTTAAACTCAAATGGAGTTACATATCCTCGATTGTCTTTAGCTAATATAGATAGAACTGTATTTCTAACTTCATTTATCATCGAAATGTCTTTTTACAAAGATAAATAAAAAAAGGCACTTAATAAAAGTGCCTCTTCCTTTCTAGTTTGATAGCTTATTAAGCTAGAGCTACAGATGTAATCAACTGTTGAGTTGCACCAACCAATGGTAATGCAGGAACAATAATAGCATTTGGATTAGACCCAGGCTCATTAGCCAAAGCTAAAGCATTAACTACAGCATAGTGAGATGCATAAGTAGCATCAGCAGTAGTAAATGTAATAGTAATAACATCAACTGTAGAACCATAAGCATTTAGGTTTGTTAATGTTAATGTTGATGTTGTTGGCATTTGAATTAAATAATCAGCATTAGCTGAAATCAACGCCTTTGGAAGTGCATCAGCAGCTCCAATCGTAAATTGCAAAAATTTTCTGTTCATTTTTAAAACGTTTTAAAAGTTAATAACGATGCAAATATACTAATTATTTGATAACTTATCGTCCAAGAACTGATACAGCTCAATACCTTCATCTGAATGTAAATATGAAGCTAAAACAGATGTTGCATTGTCACCAAATGGAATAGTTAACAATTTCTTTTTGTTTTCTTTCAAATTGAAATACAAGTCCTTTCCATTATTCTTTAATACCAAATAACCATCAGATATAGCTCTAGCTGCTATGTTGTTTATTTTTAATGATGGATCATTTACAGCTTCCAAGAAATCTTGTGGATATCTCTTAGCATAAATCATCATGTCTCTTTTAATTTCAGAACTACTCATTTTATCAACTTGTCCACCAACTAAAATACGAGCAACAGCTTCTAATGTATTAAAGTCATTTGCAGCCAAATCTCTAGCGGCCAACTGTGCATCAAGTTCTGAATAAATTGATTGAATATCTTCTTCAGCATCTTTTTCATTGTCAAATTCAAAAAATTCACTTCCATTACCAGGATGGTAATGTAAGAATTGTTGTAAAACTGGATTTGTTCTAGGAACTGTTAAAACACCATCTTCAAATACAATAGGTTCAACAATCACATTTTGATCTTGTTCTTCCTGAAAAGGAGTATTTGAATTTCGTGCGTAACGAAGTGGGTGATTTGTATTAGTTTCTTGACAATAGTAAAGTAAACGTTGTCTAGGTGTATCCTTTGAAGATATATAATAAGACAAAGGTGATTGATTGTTTCGCAGAATATAAGTTCTGTCTTTTGGTTCGAGAGCAACTCTCTTAATTGTTAATTTTTCCATTTTATATAATTTAAATTTTTAAAAATAAAGAGGGGTACGAATACCCCTCTCTGTATTTATTCTTATCCTTTGAAGATAAAGAAGTTGTTTGCACCAAGTGTACAAAGAGCTCTTTCAGACAAGAAGTTAACCTCCATTGCATCAAGATCGCTAGTTGCAGCACCACCAGCAGAACCAGTCATCCAAGTTTTGTAACGTCTGTTTTCAGCTTCAGAAGCTCGGTAACGAACGTGTAAGAATGGACGTTTTGCGTTTTTACCAAGAACTTGGTCATAAACTGTAGTTGTACCAGCAGGAACTAAAACTCCGTTTACAGCTCCACCAACTAGACCACCACGAAGAGTAGCATCGTTAAGATATTTCCAGTCAGTTTTGTAGAACTCATAACCTCTACGGAATCCTGTGAATCCAAGATTCAAAGCCATTTGCTCGCTGTTATCGAATAATCCATAAGATGTACCACCAACTCCGTAAGAGTTTTGAGCAGCTAACATATCATCGATATCGAAAGAGAACTGACGATTCAAGAACAATGCATTCTCAGCAATAGCTCCTTGCTTGTCAAGACGTTGTACGATAGTATCAAAGTCAGCCAAAGCAGATGGATTACCACCAGCCCATACATTTCCTCTTGATTCGATAGAAGCAAATAAACCTTGAGTTCCTTTGTTACCAATATCACCAGTTGCAGCTATAGCACCAGAACCAGTTTCAGCAATAACACCTTCTACCATTGCCATTTCAAGATAATCTTCAAAACGTAGACGAGTCTCGTGCTCTGATTTCAAATACCACAAATAACCAGTAGCTCCATTCTCAGTAGTTACCTCAACCCATCCGATTTGAGCCATATCAGATCCTGATACAACATATTTATCTTTGATTATGATAGGAGATACTTCAAAAAAGCTATCTTCAGCTTCTAAAGAACCGCTCATTCCGTTAGCTCCTTTTTTGAATTCAGAACCATAAACGAAAGCAGTAAATGTAGCTCCAGTATCACCTGCTAAGATACCACCTGCATTATAGAAAGCTACTGTAAAACGATCAGAAGCAGGTAAAGCAGTGATAATACCTTTGTAAGATGAAGATGCAGAAGCATTGTTTGATAAGAATACAGTTTGACCTATTCGGAAAACACAAGTTCCTGTACCAATGTCAAAAGTTACAGAGTCATCACCACCTGAAGCACCTACAGCTGTAACAGCAGTATACTTAGTATGTAAACGACCTTGCTCCGCCCATTTAATTAAGTCAGAGTTAGAAGGGATTTCAGCACCAACCATACGCAAGAAAGATGCGATAGATCGGTTTCCATAACGCTCAAATTCTTGCTCATAAGTATCAGGAAGATACTGATTCAAGAAATTGAAGTTAGTGATGTAGTTTGTAGGCAATGTTGCCTTAACGGAGCTAGGTGTAATATTTACACCAGGACTCGCTTGTAATGTACCAGCCATTTTTTCTAATTTTTGTTTTTGTTTCTAATTACTAATCTATTGCCACGATCATCATCTATAGCTGTAACTCTGAAACCTGGAGCTGGTGTAACTTGTGTAGCCTGTCGAGTCATATCAATATTTTTTGACTCTTTAGCCACATTGTCAACCGCATCTGCCATTCCTTTCTCATAAAAGAACTTGGCAAACTTCTCTGGGTTCGAAGCCACTGCAATAGCACGATGGAAAGATTCAGCGTCCTTAAGATAACCTTCATCATTCAAAAACTTTGATACAAAGTTCTGAAGATTAGATTGCTCTTTTAGTAGGTCAGGTGCTTCAGATGGTTTATAAACTAATTTCTTATTCTCATCCAAACTAAATCCGAAACCTTCGAACTTTTCAGAGAATAACTCAGAAGTTTTGTCAGCGAAATACTTTGACCTTTTTGCTTGCTCCTCCTCCGCTTGAGTCGTAGCTTGTTTATAACTCTTGTAAGCTTCGTAAGTTTCTTTTTCTTCTTGCGGAACAAAAGATTCTCTTGACTCAAGAGGAACTTTATACTGTTCTTTTAATCCGTTAAAGTACTCCTTAGCTTTAGTGAGTTCTTTTTTCTTAGCCAACTGCTTTTTCTTAATCTCTTTCTCGTCATCAAAGTCTGGATCATATCCAAACTGAGTGTCAAGATCGAATTTAATATCATCAATATCAAGATCTTTGTCTTTGTTCTTGCGATATTCAAATAGCAATTGGTCCTGATCCATAGAATCATAGTCTTTATTTAATTGAATAAAGTCCTCGATACCACGACCAGTTTCTTTTTTATACTTCAAATAGGTAGCAACCTCTGGATCTAAATCATCATTGCTTGATCTTTGCTCAAACAACTCATCAAGATTGCTAATCTCTTTGTTATATCTTTTTCCAATATATGAAAGAACTTTATTGTCGTCTATCTCAATCTCTTGAGGTTCAACTGGTGTATCTATTGGTGCACTAACATCAACTTTATCAACAGGCGGCTCATCTTGAACTTGTCCTGTTTCTTCAGCATGTTCGTCCAACAATTGCTGTTCTATCTCTGCAACTGACTTCTCCTCGAACTCAACTGCTCTTACTTTAAATTCTCCTTCCATTTAATTAAATTTTTACAAAGTTAATAATTATTTTTTATATGCATCTGCATACTATATTATACAAATGAATCGTTTTATATGCATTTGCATATTATGTTATTCATTATCATAAAACATCCTATCAGAATCCTCTGTATGCCACTTGTCATATCCCTCACAATTAAACCAAGCATTGTTTACTAAATAGTCAGGTTTAGATGGAAACTCTTTTGTAACAAAAGAAGGCTCATACCAACGAACCCTATTATTTGGCTGCAATGCTATTTGTCCGTTCTCTAGTAATATAATATGATGTGACTTATGCTCTAGTGGATCTTCAGCTAATGTTATGTCAGTATTTATATCATTAGAACCCCAATTAATTGTAGCATAATAGTTACCCTTATACCAATGCCTATCTTTCATATACACATCAACATTTGTGTCATATACATAAGACAATTGAGTTAATGTAAATCTATAACTAAAACAATTCCATATCTGTAAATAATGAAATGGCAAATCAGGATTTGGTAACTCTGGCTCAGTTAGTAATGCGTGTGATGGTAATTTATCTCTCATAACACCATTCTCAAGTAACACTTGAAATAATGCTGCCTGCCCTGGCATACATCTCACTGAAATAATTACTCCTTGAGTAAATTCACCATGTCCCTTTTTAAATTGATACATGTATTCATTTCTAACGAATACCTTCAAAGGGAAAAAATTATGCTCTATATAAGCCACTATTTAGGATTAAATGATTCCAAATCAAAACCATCTAAAGAATCTTCTGTACTTTCGAAATTCAAAGGAGGTAAGTTATTCTTTCTTTGATTAATTAATTCAGATTGTCTTGTTGCTTGAAGATCAACTCGTTTATCTTTAGCTTCTTCTTTTTTCTCTTCTCGCTTCATTAAGTTATCCGTCTCAATACCCTTTAACTGCATATTGTATTGGAATTCTTGATCCATTAATTGAGCTTTGATAGCTGCTTCAGCTTGCATTTGTTGAACAGCAAAATTCATTTCAGCCTCTCTCAACTGAATCTTAGATTGAGCTTCAAGTTGAATCAATTGAGCTTTAGATTCAGCAGTAGCTTGTTGAGATTGAATGTTACTTTGCATTTGCATTTGGAACTGCATTTCTGTTTCTTTCTGCTTCTGCTCCATTCGTTTTCTTCTCTTCAACTTTAATAACTCATTCGCTAACTTAATATTGTTAATCATTCTAATATCAATAGCATCCTCTAAGTCGATTGTCTGTTGTTGTAATGAAACTTGAATATTTGCCTCAAGCATTTGTTTTTGTTCTTCATCTGGAGCCAACTCGATAAAGATACCAAAGTCATGCAAATAAAGATCCTTTATATCATTAAGTATCGCAACATTATATTTACCAATCTGCATTGCAAACTCTTCAGCAAAGTCAGAGTACTCTAATATATCAGCAACTCTTATAGATAGACATTCAGCTAATCTTTTTGTTATATTTAAACCACCTTCTAATATATGTCTAGTAGCTGTATTTGAATTCAATGCAGCTAGCTTCTGAACTCCAACCAAAGCGTCAGGACTAGGTGTAGACCCATCCCTTACCTCATTAATACCAGTCACATCACGTATCATATTTAGATAGTGATTATAGTTACCTATCAATGCAGCCATTTTTGATTGACCACTATTTGAATTCAACTCTTGGATAGGAACTCTAGCATTATTAAATTCACCATCTTGTGTATAACTTCTACCAATAACACTACCAGTTTGGAAATATAGTTTTAAAGCGTCCTCTGGATTGTATGCTGCTCCAGTTCCTAGGTCAACTTCATTGATACCATCAGCGTCAATAAACACCCCATCAGGAACTACTCTATTCATTACTTGTTGTAACTTTAAGTGAGTCAATTGTATCTGATCAGCAAAAGGAATCATACGTCTTACTAATGACTCAGTATTTCCTTTATACATTCTAGGTGCAAACATCACATAGTTAGGAAGTGCTCTTTGTGTAGCTGACTTAGGTCTAACCATGTTCTTCATCATGTCCCATTTAAGCATAATATTAGAACCACCTACCAATATACCTTCATACCATACATCACGAACTGTCTCAACTTTTTCAAACATCATTCCTTCCTCAATAGGAGGATTGAATGTGTCGCTCTTTCTAATAACTCGCTCACCACCATTCTCAAGAATTTTTTTCTTCCAAACAAATCTTTTAGTGGTTTTATAGTTTAAATAAAGTAATGTTACAACCTCATTTAAGAATGCATCATCTTGATAGTTTCTAATAATAGGAAAGTAGTCATACCAAGCAGATGAAGCGTTACGTATTTCTTTTAATTGATCGTCAGTTAAGTTCGGATTAATTTTTAAAAGCTCAGTATAGTGAACCTGCTTAACCTCACCAAAGTAATAGCAATCTGAAAAGTCATTCAATTCAGTGTAGCTATGAATGAAATTTGCAGGATCTACATAATCAACTTTTAATCCATCATTAACTAAAAATGTATGCCTTGCAACAGCCTTACCCAAAACAGTTAAATCATAATCGATTAACTTCTTTATTTTTGAGTATTCATTCATTTTAAGAATAGTGTCAATAGCAACCTCCTCAGCAATCTCTATAGAAGGTTTATATTTTAACTGCATATATAATGAAAGCTCTTCATCATTCTCAGGCAACTCATCAGGATTAACATTAAAGGCATCAATACCAAATTGATCTTTTGTCATCTGTAAGAAATCTTTAGCTATCATGTCAGCCTCAATCATATCTTGAAATATGTTTTTCTTTTCAGCAGACATAACATCTTGAGATTCAGCTTTAATTGTAAAAAGCCTATCATTCATTCCGTTGACAACAATATCAACAAACTTAGGTATAATAGGAATTGGAGTCCAGTCTAAATTTAACATAGACATATCTCCATTTACTGATAACTCATCCTTATATTTTTGTACAGGTTGTTCACCTCTTGCGTATAATCTTAAACGATGGAATTCACCCCATTGATCATAGAACCGACATGTATTTGCTTTACGTTTAAACCATTCACCCTCAATAGACTTGGCTACCTTTAATCCATACTCGGTAGTTGACTTCTCCTCGTCACTAGCCATTTGATTTGGAAATGGTGATTGATAAATTACAACTGATAATTTCTCCATTATTTTAGTATTTCGCTTCTAATTCCACGATTGTCGTATTTTACAAATTTAATACTTATTTTCGATTCTTTTTTCTCTGTTTCAAATAAATGCTTACGTGTAGCCATTATAGCTAGACCAGAACTAATAGAAGCATCATGTTTTGTTCTATTATTTGGATCAAATCTAGCCCAATCTTCTAAAGTCTTTGTAAAATACATAGATCCCATACAGTCAGGATCTCTATAAGTACCCTCAATGTCAAGGCCAACATACTCCTCAATATATGTCTCAATTGCTGCCGCATGTGCCTGCCTTACGTCCTCAGATGAGTTAGGTATACCACCTATCTCTATCTCAGTCTTAGACAGCTTTGTCTTATGCTTGTCAGGTCTATTCATTGAGTAAGCCCTATATCCTCTGTTCTTAAAATGATACAACAACCTAGCCTTATTGTTCTCAGCTAATAATGGCATACCATAAAAAATACAAGCCATTAAAACATCTTCAAAAAATATCTCAGCAGTCTGCGGTCTTGCTATATATTCTAAAAAGAACTCATTCGTTGGTGCTTCCTCCATATGAAACTTAGTCATACCATGTAACGCACCATTCGAACCTCCTCCACCAACAACTCCTGATATGTCATAAGGGTCACACCCAAAAGCACCCATGTGCTCATTACCAGGATACTTTTTACCACCTCTTGTTATAACTCTATTTCTCAGTTGCTGATTTGGAATCCAAGATACTAAAAATCTACCATTCTTATCAGGTGTCCAAATTACCTCACTATCTAACTTACCATTCTTCCAATGGAAATAACCTCTTGTTAAAACGTGATCCTTAATCAACGAATCATTGTAGTCAATCTGTTGGTATATCTTTGTTAAATTAAATACTGACTGTTTTGATTCATCCCTAAATGCATGTGATTCAGTCCTTGGAAACTGTCGGTAAAATTCATTCAATGCATCTGAGTCACTTTTCAATGCAGCAACCTCATTATTCCACCAAGTAATAACTCCTTGAGATATCATCTCTCCATCAATACCCTTTACTGGTTTCTCAGGATCTTCAAATACAGGCCAACCATATTCATCTATATACCCCTCAATATTCCACTCCATTGGTATAAATAAAGAATATAATCCACTTTTAGTTTGTCCATTGGCAGACTTTGATGTTGGATTACTATCGTTGTATAACTTCTTAAAGTTCTCTCCACCCTTTGACAATGCATTCGATGTAGAACCCATCATACACTTACCAACTATCTTACTACCTAATCTAAGACATGTCTTTGTTACTCGCCAATTGTTTAATATGTTCTCAGGCTTCTCCCATTTACCAGATTCGTCATGAACAAGCATTAATAACTTCTCACCGTCATAACTGTTGTCAGCTGTGTTCTTCCAGTCAATTGTTGTATCAAGTCCATCAATATCATCTTGATTCTCTTGATCCATATTCTTACGAGTAATCTTACTAGCAGGAACTCGAAACGCTAACTCAGTCTTTGGATTGTCCATACCATCCTGAATTGGCTTGAAGAAAAATGGATAGTTTCTTACAATTGGAACAACTTTATCAGTAAACATTTTCTTGGCATCAGATCCTGTTTTTGATAGTATACCAATCCTAGAGTCTCTAACTATTGTACCTGTATTACTTATCTCAGAACTAGACATAAACGAGAATCCAGAACGCCTGTTCTTTAGGTAACACATACCAAAAGACCTATTATCAGCTTTACATGCCTCCCAATAAATATAGAATATCCTATTTGATTCTCGGAAATCAGGTAGACCAATATCAATCTTTGTCCATTGCAAATACATATAATGCGTTCCTGTTATATAAGTAGGAACACTATTATTCATAAACCAATAACCATTCTCCCTTTTGTCAAACTCACCTTCAATTAAGTCAACATATTTTGATTTAAAAGCATTGTCTCTTCTATTCCAATCAAATATTGTCTTTATTTTTTGAAGTTCTGATGGATATTCTTGCGGCTTCCATTTATTATCGAAACTTGCAATTTTTTCAGGTTTTGATGGTATAGCTATTTTTACACTATTAATCTCATATATCTCGCCAATAGTTCCATCCTTTGATATAACTACCAAATCATATTTTGGATCATAGCCATACTCCCAAGATTTATTTCTATTCTTAGTTAGTATTACATTTTTTGCAATATAATCATCAAGTATTTTGTAAAGATTATTTTCCATTTATATATGCTTTTGCAAAAAGTATTTAATGTTACTTCTTTTTAGCTCTTCCTTCTGCGAATCCTCCATTACCCACATTTATAGTGGGCAATTCTGAGCTTTTGTTCTCCTCCTCCTCAATCTTCTGCAACATATTCAAAGCATCCTCAAATGCCAACCTTTTAGCTGACGCTGCGTTCTTTAACTTATCAGCAGATATGTCATCCTCAGATCGAGTAATAATAGGTTCTTTTAATACCTTTATTAACTCATCAATTGCAACCTTAGCGGCCTCAAGTATTTCTATTTTTTTAGACATATATTCCGATTATACATTCTATAAAGAATCTCGTTATTAATTCTAAACTCATACTCACTATCTGGAGTAAATGACACAATATCACCAACCTCTACTTCATTCAATTCATCATTCTTAAAAACCAATTCACCCCACAAATCCTCAAGCCCATTTATCGGACTGAATATTTTATCCTCAGATGGAATAGGTCTAATAAAAACAAATGGAGATAGTGCACTCCAAAGGTTTTTATCTTTGGAGTATAGATACACTTGCTCAGGCTCAACTATAAATAGGTCATCCTTTAAATGATGCCAACTACTCTTCTGTCTACCTCGCATATCATAGTAAAACTTAAAAACATTGTGATGCACTACCACAATGTCTCCAGGTGTTATTGGCCCATTATAATAAATTGGAACAGATACTACTTCTGCAAATCTATTTGATACAGTATGATCTTCTTGGGAGGCACTTACAATGAACTCAGTTTGTCCGTAAGTTCTTATGTTGTCATACCTCCTACCATCAATTGGCTTGATGATAAAACAGTATGGTGATTTCATTAGAAATTTATATTAAATTCAATTGATACAGGCACAGTATTTGAAAACTCTTTCCACAGAGTAATCTCATCATCCTTAATTATATAAAGCTTTACTCCATCCTCATTTCTTATAATTTGATAGATAGAATAACTCTTATCAAGAACTTCCTGTCCAACAGTGTAGTTCATTGACTTCATATAGTCAGGACCAACCGATATCTTTCTAATTATATTCACCTGTCTGTAGATTGATAGTAATGTCACCATACTTAGCAACAATCTCTTCCTGATACTTTGCTAAATCATGGGCAGCTATTTCTAAATTAGCTAACGTTGATTTCTTTTTGCTTTTAAGTCTTTCGAATGAAAGCTCAATGTCAGCAACCTCAAATTTTAAATCTCTAAAACTTCGGTTTAGCTCTGTCAATTTAGACAGTTCTTCTTGTTCAATTTTTTTCATTTTATTAAATTTTATATTGCAAATATAGCAATTATATACTGAATTTTCTTACTGCGCGGACGTAATTTGTAGCTGATTTTCCAAATGAATTCATATAAATTGCATTTTGTATCGTAAAGCCATAAGCATTAACTGAAGTATTTTCAGTGCTACTCCAATAATTTACGTTAGTTTGTACTTGTGTAGATCCACTTACATCAACTAGAGTCTTATTAATATTAAATCTATTAATCCAAATTAAATTAAGCTCATCCATTGACGGTAAGTACCAATCATTTTTTCCTAATGATGTAAGATCTAAACAAGTCTTTGCCGCACCACTAGTAAATCCAGATTGAGCTACAATAGCATTACTATTTGATAAACCATCCCAAGTGCTTTGAGCTGATGCACCAATTAAAGTAGATGCAACATTACTATATGCTTGTCCAGTGCTTTGATCTGTTATTGAAATAACAAGGTAATTTTGAGTTGATCCATCTAAATATCTATGAAAGATAACTCCACCTTCATCCTCAACATACTCACCTATTTCATAAGTAAATACATTATTACTTACATTAGTCATGTTAAATTGATACTGATCACCACTTGAATTACTTCCAAATAGTTTATCACCTGCTTCAGGTGTCTTAACTGGATAATTATTTACTTTCATCTGCCTTGTTTTTTATAAGATTTTTTATATAACTTACTTGACTTCGTTTTAGATGTCTTAGTCTTAGCATGAACACCTGGTCTACTTACCTTTGGCTTTGCTATAAATGATGATATATCCTTTTGCTTTTTCATCACAAACTCTTTAACATCTCAATTACTCGCGGACATGGATACATGTCAGACTTGTCAGTCCTAACTGAATTGTGAGTGAATATACCATCCTCACCTTTTAATGCCCTCGGAGTAATATCCCAAATGTCCTCGTTATATTCTCTAGGTATATTGTAAGTATCACACAAATATTCAACAAGATCTTTTAAACTCTCAATCTGCTTATCTGTATACTTTTGCCAATATATATGCCCTTTATATGGCTTATCTAAAGTTGTTACATCACTCGGATCAACAACAGTATTTACATATGTATAGAACTTACCGTTCTTTAATTTAAGTGGACCAAAGTTACATACCTCAATACCTACTGAAAACTTATCAAGAGATTTATATGGCACATTATGCTTTGTGAAAATGTTCTTCTTTAAACCAAGATGGTAGGCCCACTCTCTTGACGAAAAACATTGAACGATTGTACCATTACTACCAATGACAAAAGCAGTAGCTACCCTGTCAGATGTATTGTCCCAATATTTAGCAACTGCAACTGGATTACCGCCACCTGCTGTGTGATGTAAATATATCTGATTCTTAGGAGTCTCGTCCTGAAAATACTGAGTCTTTTTTAATCGACTCTGAACTATTTTTGTTGTATCTAAACTCATGATAATTTATCTGCCTCTTCTTTTGCTCTTGTTACAAAATGTCTTAATGATTTTAATAAGTTAGTTCCTGTGACCTCCTCGTATTTCTCATTGATAGATTTAACCTCTACAGCCACACAGAAAAATGCTACTATCTTTGTCATTACTAAATCAACAGCTATAAAGTGAGCAAGTAAATCAGCAGCTATATATTTCTCTATTAAAAATACAAACAATATAGCTCCACAATAAAGAAGTGATTTACTTAATACATGTGATAACCTTCTGCTCTTTATAGCCTTCCAGCCTCCCTTTTTAACGCTTCTCCAAATACCAAAGCAAGTATCTAAAATAATTGCAAGTATCGCAATATATATCATTGGCTTTACTGGAGAGATTACAGCTAAGAATGATGTTGCTAAGAGTAGTAGTTTTGTTTTCAAAGTAAGTAGTTTTTTATAATTCTGTACGTAATATATATTAGTAGCAAAATTAATAAAATTCCTAGAACATTATTCAACAGTATTTTATACCAAGGTGTCTTTTGATAATACTTAACAGGAATCTTCCTATATACTATTCTTTCTATTGGTTTTTCTATATAAATAGTATCACACTTTCCATTTATATATACTTTATCTTTTACTCTCCATACCTTTACTTTAATACGATCTTTCTCTAATACAATCGTATCATAAAGCTCCTTCACACTTACAATAGTATCAACTTCAACCTCAGGAACAGTAATACGAATTGTATCTCGAATTGTATCCCTTACAACCAATGTATCACTAGTTAAAAGATATGGATACTTCTTTACTAACCTATCAAATCTTCTTTGAGGTGTGCATGCTATTATTAAAAAAAGTAATGGGATTAAGTATTTCACTTAATATGTTTTATTTAATACAAAGATATCTGAATAAATTGAATTAGATGTAGATGCAGCTCCCCACTGAATAGTTACATCTAAAGTATTGCCAACAGTTGTATCGAATGTCGTGCTATTAACTTGGTTAAATGCAAAACCCTGTGTTGCCTCATTTGATGTCTTAGTGAAATGAAATGTGCCTAATGTTACAATAGAAGCTACATTTGGGCCTCCTAAAGCTCTTATTGTAAAATCAATATTCAAAGAGAATACATCATTAGCAATATTCGATATGGTTTTAGCTCCACTGTCAGCCAATATAGTGTTACCATCCTTAACCTTTATTCTAATTGTCTGATTGTTACCAACATTAATAACACCAGCAATCACAGCCCTAAAGCTATCACCTACCTGAAAACCATTCGCTGGAACAAACAAACTGCCTACTCCACCATTTATCAACGATGTCTCTACAGCAGTATTGGTTATGGGCGTGCTATTAGCCGTTTGAGCGAATAATCCAACGTTACCTTGTATCTGATCGATAGTATATACTTCAGTCGGACTGTTAGCCTGTGTGGACTTCCTTTCTACCATGTCTACACCTGGTAAAATTCCTATAAATCTTGTTCCTGCTGGTACGCTCATATTAATTTTCTATTGGTGGAAATGGTGGTGAAGGCTTAGGGGTGTATGGACTTAATGGAATATCTAATAAGTAAGCATATTGAGTTGGCTTAATATCTGCTTCATCTTGTTCACTCAGAAATAAAAAATATACATCGTTAATATCTTGAACAAAATTAAAGAATGTATCTGCATCAAAGAATACTCCTTGTAAATCTTGAGCTGTTTGGTTTGTTACTATTCGTCCTTCCATTTTAAATTATTTTATACGTTTCTACTTAATGCTGTTTGATATGCTTGAACTGCTGTGTAAAAGTTAGCTGCTTCAGTGTCAGTTAATCCGTCTCCAATTGAATTAAAAGCTATTTCATTACTAAAATAATTAGCATTATTTCTTGAAGCACCAATGTAAATACTACTTGCATTTAAAGCTGTTGATGAAACACCACTATTAAATATTTGTGTAGTGTTTACTCTGTATTTTTTAACATTAGATGCTGTTCTTGTAGCTACGTGAAGACCTCTAATATCATAAGTAACAGTTGCAAATGTACTTGTATTATCGTTTATTCTAACTGAATAATAACCTTGATTTTGTAGAGGCCAAATGTATAATCCATTGTCATAACTTCCAGCATTCTCAGAGCTTAACATTGGTGCGTGTGAAACTGAGTTAGTTCTTATATATCCCGAAATGTGCGTTGAATCTAAACTTAATACACTTGACGGAACTAATGAAGTATTAGCGTAAGCACTTGTTCCATTTGGAGTCATGCCCGTAGAACTATGAGTCCATCCAGTCGAGAATGTTAAATTATAAGTTCCAGGCGTTTTAAGATTGACCGCGTGACTTGAAGCACTACCACCACAAACTGGGTAGATTGCTTTGAACTTAGTCCAAATGCTATACCCTTTTAAGTCAACTACTAATTGATTAATAGCACTTTGTTGAGTAGGATTAGTAATTGAGGCCGCTGTTATGAATGCTTGTGCATCTGGGTCGTATCCGCCAGCAGCAGTTACACCTCTAGAACCTATAGCGTTTGATATGGATATTTGTAAAGGCATAAATTACCAAAGAGCTATGATGTTAGTAGCATCTGTAGTTGACGAAAATACTCGAATAACTTGAATAGGAATAAATGTTCCGTCAGCAACATTAACCAACGTTACGTCATCACCATCAGCTGTCATAATTCGCAATGTGCCACCTGTTCCTACATACAATACACAAGGCCATCTAGCCTCATTTGGAGACGCTGTCGCATCACCAGGAAATGGTATGTTTACAGTATCATTAGGTGTTACAGCAGCAGCTCTACTCGTTTGTAATTTTAAATTTGCCATCTTATTTATTTTTTAGTGCTCTTACCATTAGCTCCATTTCGAGCTCTATTGATAGAAGCTTTTTCTTTTACAAAGTTACCATTTTTTTTCTTACTCATGTCAGGACCACCTTTGCCATAAATTCCTTCCTCTCTTCTGACCTTCACATGCTCAGCTCTATATTTCTTAGACTCATCAGTCTTATTCAACTCGCGCTGATACTCCCTCCTCTTCTCAGCAGCTTTAGGATTGGCTGCATAATATTTCGATGTCTTACTTGCTCCCATTATAAGTAGTATATTTTTTTTCAGCTGCTACTTTTTTTCCACCAACAAATAGTTTTTTAGATTCTGATAGCGATTTCCAATTTAAATCTTTATCTCTTCTTACTACTTCTTTACTTTTGAAAACTCTTTTAGGAGAACCATCAGATTTATATTCTATTTGCTTTTGCTTTGTAACACCTTTTCCAGTTATTGGATTATATCTTGTTATTTCTATATCCTTAGAATTAGGATATTTTTCAACTACTTTTTCTCTTCTTGGCATTAATTTTTTAATAGCTGAATTTTTAAACGGTATTCCATCGTAATTTTCCATAATTTTTAGTTTCTATATTTCTTAACCTTACTTGCAATGCTCTTTGGTTGCTTTACAACACTACCTGTACCACCACCTTGCCTCTTAGCTCTTGTTGTAGCAGCATACTCACTACTGCTCAATGACTTGATAGCCTTCTCAGGCAAATATCTCTCGCCTGTCTCACTGCTAGGCTTACCACTCTTTGTTCGCCACTTCTGATCAGTCCACTTAGCCAAACTATTGTCAGATGACTTCTTGCCGACATATTGGCCGCCTGCTTCTTTATACTTAGCTACCGCCAACTGTGCTTTTCTCGCGGACCAAGACCCTGGCTCACCACCCTTACTACCAGCCTTAACGCTTGACACAACACGATCCCATAACGCTGGGTTTTTCTTCTTGCTAGTTTCCATTATTGTTATCAGCTACAGATTTGCAAACATATATAAAAAAATCATTATCGTATTTATTTTTTATCATGTTTATTGTTTTATGCGTAATTTGTATGTTATCTACAAAATAGCCTTTATTTGAATCAATTCTATCTATAGAAGCATCACACTTACCAGGAACTCCAGTTTCTGGAAATGATATATCCCATCCGCTTAAAGAACATTTAAAATTTTGTTTATTAATTAAATCAGCTACATCATCCATTGTTATTTCAAAATCAATATTTCTGTATGCAGCACTAATTTTAAATTTATTAAACCATGAAATTCTAATACCTCTATACCATCCTCTATGACAATTATCAGTTTCTTTATTAGAACATGATTTGCAAAGTTTATTTAATTTATAAGATTCTAAAGCATAATGATACCTTAAATAACTACAAATCTTGTTGCATTTAGAACATGGCTTATACCATCTTCCATCAGATCCTTTATATGGATATATATCTACCACTTTACCTTATTACTCCAAAATCGAGCTGATAATTTACTTGGATTAGGATCTTGAGCATTATGACGAGCATAATAAGATTTCTTCCTAGCTTTATCTTTGGCTGTTTTTGGATTATCTCCAGCTCCTACAACTCCCTGTTGACCAAAACGAATAGTCTTTATTTTGTCACCTTCCTTTGCCACAACAATATGACTTTTGGTCGGATGACTTGGCGTTCTCTTGGGTTTATTAAAACCCTCAACACCTGCTCTTTCTAATCGTGGGTCTTTCATTTATTTTTCTTGAAAACACCAACTTTTTTAGCAGGTGCATTCATTGCGTTTTTTATGGTTAATCCTTTAATATTATCAGATGCAGATATTTTCTTTGGCTTATTTAATGGCATTTTGGCCATTGGAGCGTATTTTTTTTCGTAATCTGAAACAGCCGATTTAGCTCTAGCTTCATTTGTTGCATATCGATCTTTAGAAATTTGATCTTTTGCTTGAATAGCTCCTCTTCTACTTTCTTTAATTAATTGCTTATTAAGTTCATAACCTTCTGCTCTAGTTTTGCCTCTTTTAGATAATTGTTCAGAAGTGTATAAAGGAACATCTCCTCCATTTTTTTTAGGTTGTAATTTTACTTTTCTCATGATTTTTTATTTTTAGACATTTTTTTAATAGCGGCCTTCATGCCGTACTCCTTGATCATCTCTTTCTTAGACTCAGACTTCTCATGTTTAATCATAGCCTTTTTAGAAGGATATACCTCTTTTGTTTTCTTTTCAACGATCTTTTTCATAACTTTGTTTTTGAAATACAAATATAATAAAATGATTCCTAAAGTAAAAAAGAAAATAACGTATAGACGTCCAGAAAAATTATACGCTAGAAAAGAAGGTGCTTACGACTTCTTAAAACATTGGACAATTATTAGAAAGTGGGCTATAGCAAACAACGGACTTAAATCAACAGCCGACCTAGAGATGATCCTGTTTCTATACTCAGAAAAACTATTCACCAGAACACAATTCGATAACTACTCAAATATAATGTCTTGGGATCGAGAACGGTTCAACAGACTACTAAAAGATGATTGGATTTATATTTGGCGCAAACGCAGCCACCAAGAAGCTAACTTATACGAGGTGTCGTATAAAGGAAAAAAGTTAGTTAACTCCATCTATAAAAAATTGCTTGGACTAGAGCCTATACCTGAGTCAGATAGACGTAATGTAGTGTTCAAAGAGAAAGCCCCATTTTCTCACAAGACTCTAGCCATAGCAATTAAAAGACATAACAAAGAACTTAAAGAACACAAACAACGTCCTTCTCTTGAATTACGGTAAGACGTTTGTCATCTATCAAAACGTCATGACCTGCCGCCTTGTCAAAATATATCTCGTTGGCTTCAGTTATACCAAATACCATCGATCCAACAGACAAAACTTTAGCCTTATTATACCTCAACTCACGAGTGTCCTCAACTGTCATTATAAGACCTGAGCTGCGTTCTTTACTGTCAGCTATTTTCTCTATAATTATAAACTTATTTAGAACCTTCATAGTCTCTTACATTTGTGATAATAGCATTTGTACTCATAATAGTTGTTGCAACTGACACAGCATTCAATAAAGCGTTCTTTGTAACTTTTGTCGGATCAATTATACCAAGCTTCATCATGTCGCCATACTGCTCACTCTTCACGTCATAGCCACATCCAAAAGGCCTGTTAGCCAATATATCGTCACAATTTTTACCAGCATTTGTGACAATCTGTCTAAATGGTGCTTCTAGCGCATCAATCATTATAGCAACAGCAGTACTTGAATAATCAGCAGATATACTCGCATCCAATAAAGCCACACCACCACCTGGCAGTATACCATCCTCCAAAGCAGCTTGAACCGCACATACAGCATCGTCAATCCGATCCTTCTTCTCCTTCTGCTCAATATCACTCAACGCACCTACATAGATGACACCAACACCACCTGACAAGTTAGCAATACGCTCATTTAAAAAAGCCTTATCCTCAGAATTTGTACTCTCATCACGCATACTCTTCAACTCCTCAACTCTCTGGTTGATCGCTTCATCTCTTGACTCGCTATGCATAAATACTGTCATACCCTTACTAACAATAACCTTAACAGCTCTACCCAAATGGTCAAGGTCAATTAACGACAAATCATCACCAGTGTCCTCAGAGAAATAAACACCTCCCAAAGCGACTGACAGATCCTCCAATAAGTCTTTCTTCCTGTACCCAAACGATGGTGGCATAATAGCACACGCTTTTAAATTACCAGTTGCAACATTGGCATTCAAAGTATTTATTGCCTGTTGGCCTAACTCACCAATTATAAGTAATGATTTTTTTTGCTGAATGATAGGAACTATAATATGCTCCAAATTCATTATGTTATTTATCTCATGGTCGCTTATCAATATGTACGGATTGTCTAACACACACTCCTGCTTCTTGTGGTCGTTGATGAATAGTCTTGAGGAATATCCCCTGTCGATCTTCATGCCCTTAATTATCTCAACATATGTGCTTGTTGTCATACTGTTCTCAACTGTCACCATGTCAACCTCACTAAAGGCATCAGCGATCATCTTACCTACCTCCCTGTCATTGTTAGCACTGATAGTAGCCACGTCAACTAACTTTTTGCCTGATAACTTCTTGGATTTTTTGTCTAGTTGCTGGACTACCTGTCCAGCTATCTGATTAATCTCGCGTATCACCTCAGTTACATTGTCTGTCTCAGACAAATACCTGTCAGAAGCGTCAATAATAGCCTCAGCTAACACAATACTTGTCGTAGTACCATCACCAGCAACAGTTGCAGTGCGCTCTGCCGCTTGACGCATCATCATAACAGCCAAATTCTCAGTCGGATCATACAAGTTGATCGACTTTGCTACCGTTACACCGTCCTTTGTGACAGTCAAACCTCCAACATGGTTCTCAGATTCAATCAATACAGTACGCCCTCTCGCTCCTAACGTACTTTTTACAGCTCCAGCTATCTTTTTGATGCCTCTCTTGAGCTTTTTTTGGCCATCATCGCCAAAATGGATCTCTTTTACTATCATTTTATTATATTTTGTCACAAAAATAGCAAATATTTGATATATAAAACAAAAAACCCCGACTTTTGTCGAGGTTTGTTACATATTTGTCTAAATATGTAGGGGATTATTGATTTTTAAGTTTCTTATCTACTGATTTCATCAAGTCTTTCTCTTGTCGTCTTTGAGCTCTCTGATCTTTTAAACTAGTAGTTGGCTTGTTAGCAAGTTTTGAAGCTCTACCCTCAGCAATTTTCTCTCTAAATGTTAAAGTTTTCTCTTGATTTGAAATTGTATTACGATTTGCAGCATTGTCAGTCGATTTACGGTAATTAGCAAACTCACCATAACCACTCATAGCCTCAGGAGTAAAGAATTTAACTTTACTTCTAGGACTAGACTCTTTACCTTCATAAGCTCCAGTATATTGATTGTCTGTTTTCTTTAAGTACTTACTAGCTAATTTAGCTTCTCTTTTCTCAGCTCTTAATTCTTTAATTCCCTCACGATATCCTTGTATTCTTTCACCAGCAGTTAAAGTTTCAGATGGAGTTCCTTTACCTTTTCTAAGTTCTTTTATACCCTGTCTGAATTCTTGCTTTCCTTTTTTAATAGAAGCTAACTTTTCATTAATGTCAGATGTAGTTTGCTTCTCAAAACCTCCACCAAAATATGCTTTAGCCATCTTTCCCTCTCTATTATACTGAAATCCAGATTCCTTTACTTTGCTTTTTGATTTAGGAGCAAGATAACTTCCAAGTCTAACACTACCATCTTTCTGCTTTCCACGATTGATTTCACCACCAATAAACTCACCAGCTGAAACATTATAAGCAATTTTTTTACCACTCTTAGTTTTCATATACTTTCTTGATGGAGCTTCCCACTCAGGAGCTTGCTCTTCTTTCTTAGGAGATATAGATAACTTCTCGATAGGCTTTGTTATTTTACCTGTTTTATCTATAGTCTCACCCTTTTTAAGTGTACGCATTTTAGAAACTGGAGGTAGTTCATTTGATTTAATGTCTAACTCTGACTCATATTTAGGTTGAGATACAGACTTAGGAACTTTATATCTTTCCATTAATCCAGTGTCAGCTTGAAAAGCCTTACCTTCTAATCCCTTTTGTTTAGTATACTTGTCAAGATTACCACTTCTAGCAGCTTTATCCCACTCCTCTGGATTAAAGTCCTCTCCATATATCTCTTTATAACTACTAAATTTAGTGCCCTTAGGAACGTAAAACTCACCTGATGTTTCACCAAGCATGTCCTTGCTAGCACCAGTCTTACCCATACGAGTACCCATTATAAGCTTCCTAGTATTAGCATCAATTGATGGATCATTTATGCTTACATATTTACCTGACTTAATATTCTCATCAAGCATCTTATTAGAACTAGCTGCTGAAAATCTTTCAGTTGATGTATCGAATGATGATTTTTTTCCTCTTACAGTTGCACTTTGAAACGCTTTTACGCCTCCTTTTTCAGTAGATTCAGAAGGATTAATACCCTCATTATAAAGCTTCATGGCTTTATTGTAAGCCTGAACATCAGATTCATATTTAGCTTTAGAAGCTCTATTCTTAGCTTTTACATCTTCATTCCTACTTACATCTTCCCATGTATACTGTTTTCTTGTCTGACTATCATTAGACGGTGTTTTTGTAGGTTCAACACCCTTTTTTTTAGAAGGATCTTCACCCCTTCTCGTTCTCATTAGTGCCATGTTAACGTAAATCTTATAATTAATAAACTTATCTGCAACTCATTGAAATCAAACTCATCGTCAGGCCCATAGTATTCAAAACCAACTAGCAATCCTTGAGGTATGTCAATGATTATATGCAAAGTTAAATATTTTTCTTTAATTTAATTCTGTCAATCACATTTATAGACTTCTCAACAGACTTGCTACCAGGTCGACTTACTACCTTCTTACCATCAGAAATGTCAATCGTCTTTTTCAACTTACCAGACCTGTCGAACTTCTCAATCTTTACATTCTTCTCACTTATTGGCTTACCTCCCATAATGGCCTCAAAGCTCTCACCTGTAATCTTCTTGCGAACAACATCTCCCCTCTTTACATAGGTCTTTTTCTCCGTCCAATTAACACCCCTGTAGTTCTCATTCTTGACCATCTTACCAGTAGTCGGGTCTTTACGCATAGTCTTGTCTACGACCTTTATCTCTCTTGGCATATCTATTTTTTTGTCAAATATACATAATTTTTGGGTAATACCCCCATTCCACGAAAAATTCCGCGCGGGGAAAACGATCTGAAAATTGGGTAGGGGGTATTGATTTCAGATTTTTATGCAAAACTTTTCAGCTTTTTGCCTGCCGTCCTGCCTTACTGCCTGCCGTCTTGTTCGATCCCCCTACCTACCTACGTTGTATGTTGTTCTGCCTGCCGTCCGATCTGCCTACCTTGAGACCAATACAGCTGCCTACAATCCAACCAACTTGTATTATAATTGTCATTATGTTAAATAGAAATGCAGACCGATTTACGTGACTGACTGAAAACCAATATGTTAACAAACTTCGTTTGATCCATCTTTCGCGCGCTTTGGCTGAGGGGGTTAGGTCTTATTCATTTTACACATCTTTAAACAATTTCGACATCAATTATAATTTTATCGCATAACTATCTGATTCACAGCAATTTACGTTATCACATCATACACGTTAGATGTCTTAACTACGTGAAACTACGTAGATCAATCTAAGTGTAAACACGTATTTTTATAATCTTATTGTTGAAAATTGTTGATAATCTGAAAAACCGACGTATCTTTGTTATAAGCAAACGAGCTAATAATAACACAAACTTCTAGATGTACGATTGATGAGATTAGATTGCTAGAAGTTGATTGAAACAATAAAGCTTACTGGATTACCTTTCGAGGATTAATAATTGAGTAAGTGGTTTAAAGTAGATTAGTGTTTAAATAATAAAATTAAAGTTCTTTGATTATCGGCAAGTGAAAAAGATTGCAACAAAAAGATAGAACGTAAAATAGTTGCTTATATGCTTGTTCTAGGGGTGGAAAGCCTTGGTACAATAGACCTAAATTTTCTCTATTGTTTCGATAATATACCATTGAAAATTAAACTTCAATAACTTGTGGTGGTTCGATTCCATCTATATAAGAGTGGTGCAAGTTAACACAATAGCCTTGTTTACTGTGAGTAATTAACTTCGAGCGAAACGAAGCAAGGCACAAACAAATTAAAACCTAGAAATCATGGAAGAATTAACATTTAAAAAAATAAACGATAGTTGTTATTTTATAACAGACGGAGAAAAAGGATTAAATATGTATTTAAGATATTCTAAACTTTGCAAACATTATGAAGTTGACGTATGTAAATACTATTTTGAAGAAAAGACAATAAAAAAAATTAAGGAAAAGATAAGTAAGTATTGGAATGATAATAAATTTGATTTATTTGAATTTCACACTTTAATTAATCCTTGTTAAAAAAGGTTAACTGATGAGTAAAGGTTTAAACACCTACGAAACGTGACATCCAGTCACGTATTAACCAATTAAACCAATAACCATGAAAGTAATGAATTTAATTATGTCCGTTTGGGCTTCAGGATTAGTAGCATTTTTTATTTTCGGAGTAACTTACGCAATCTATCAAATTGCAAGCGGAAATTTCCCTCCGATATATATCTAGGTTAACTGATGAGATTTGAATAATCGAAACGACATTCAAAAGATGTCGTCTTAACCAATTAAATTTTTAGCCATGTCAACAAAAATTTTAAAAATCGAAGGACGTTTCGAGATTTGGGGATTCTTTTTGAACGGAACGTTAATTAAAACAAGAAAAGTATTAATACCATTTAACAATAGATAGTCATGCAAGCAGTAATCGAATTTTATACTCCGTTCCACAAAGATATAGTAGTGGTAAATAGAGAATTCAACGACATTAACCACATGAATAACTTCATTAAGTATGTCGTAAAAAAATATAAGTACACGTTAAACGAAATATACTACTAGTCATGAAAACAATAGCATTTGAAACAGATTTAGGTAGTGGATACATTGAGTATACACATAGAGACGACACATTTAAGAATAATACTTTCGATGTAATAGTTGAAGAAATTTATTCATTCTATACGGAAGATGACGTAATTGCAGATATTGAGAGAAACATTTACAAATACATTTAGTCATGGGAACATTTGTTTATTTATTACTACTGTATTCAGTAGTTGCAACACTTAAAATTATAAATCTTAAAAAATAGGAATCATGAATCAATTACAATATCATTTGCACTCTAAGATATTTATTAGGGGAGCAGTAGAGAAAAAATTAACCAAAGAAGAATTTTCTAATTGGAATAAGTCTAGACAAATTCGATTTGAGAAACAAGTATTTAAACAATTTAAAAAATAGGAATCATGAAAACAATTAGAATAGATAAATTAAGTTTTGATGTAGTTGAACACAAAGCAATTAAACAAATAACATTGCATATGCCTAGCACTGGAGCAATAAGTGGAAATCAAACAATAAATCATTATACAACTGATGAATTGATATTGAATAATGGAATGAAGTTCATAACATTTAATACGTTTCAAGGAGAAACAATAACAATAAACATCGATTATGTAATTATGGTTGAGTATGGTAAATTAGTTGATGTTGATAATAAATGGTTCTTTTTCGTATCTGAAAACGAAAACTATGAAGTAATAACCAAAGGTAATTATGGATGGACTACACCAAGTTTTAGAAAAGGTTAACTGATGAGTCTTGATTAGACGAAATGCCGTAGTGATACGGCATATTAACCAAAACAATTAATCATGAAACTAATTTTTAGAATTGGCGACACATTGCAAGTCATAAGCAAGTCAACCACTAGCAACAATAAGATTGAAGCAGACAAGAAAAGAAAAATTGTTCAAACATACACATTCAGCAGAAAGCAATACGAGTTGATTGCAAACGGAACGAATGATGGCATGAAGACTTTCTTCAGTAATGCTGATACAAATTGTTTAGATTGTCCATTCAATGAATTCGGCAAGTGTTATACGCATAAATTCAATCAGTATGTTGGCTTTATCAGCATGCTAAAAAGCATTGCAAAAGAATTCGGAACATTCGAAAATATACCGACATTCAAATACGATATGATTCTTCAGGCAAGAGAAATGTCACAAGGTACATACGTTAGATTTGGTACATATGGCGAGCCTTCATTGCATCCAATTAAAATGATTGAGGAAATGTCAAACGTAGCAGATAATTGGACTGGATATACTCACCAATGGATGCGTAACGATTTGAGTAAATTCTTCATGGCTTCAACACATGACATCAATGGAGAGATTGTTGCAAGGCTTAAAGGATATAGAAGTTACATTGCTACGGAATCAAAGATAGACGGAATTGTCAATTGTCCTGCAAGCAAGGAAGCAGGAATGAAATCAACATGTAGCAAATGCAATTTGTGTAGTGGTACACTAGGAACGAAATCAAACAAATCAATTTACATTTTAAACCATTAATCATGAATATTATAATCTCTTCGAATTACGGATTCGATCACAATTGGACATTAATTATCAAGACAAAATCACGTTACAAATCATTCTATCTAGGGCAAGACGTAAAGTTTTGTCATCGAGTATTAGGTATGTCGCCAAGAGACATCGTTCAACAAATTGGTAGCGCACACATACAAGATGAAAAAGTAAATAGAAAGCTAGCAAGATTTATTGTCAAACAGTTAGGTGGAACAAAAGCAATTATTAACCTTCAGCCATGGGAATTGTGCGCTGAGTAAAACAAATAGCCATGAAAGTAAAAACATATCTACCGCTATTCAGCGGTTTCTATGGATCACATTGGGACGATCCATGCTTCGACGGAGAAGAAGAATATTTCACCCTTCCTGAAGGAATGTACTTCGAAGAGTTTATAGATTGGAATGCATACCATAATCACATAGCAAAAGAAATGTGTAATGAGGTAGAAAGCTTGCTATCAGATTTTGTATCCAGTATAGAATTTGAAAAGATAAGCAGTCCACGATACTATAACTTTGAGAATGACGCAATACATTGCGAGATTGATTTAAATGAAGAAAGTGTAATGAATTACCTTAACGAAAACTTCGAAGCATTCTCAAACTACATTCGAGAAAGATATACATCAAGAGACGGATTCATTTCATTCTATGAAAATAACGCGGAAGAATGGATACATGAATGGCAAGAGGATAGTCACAAGGTAGGAAGCGTATTACAATTCATTTGTGAGAATGAAGGATTCGAAGAACCATACCATGTAGACGATTGTCACATCTCATTATTTTATAACCAACAAATAGACCAATATGAAAGAAAAGATATTGCAGACTAACGGAAGATTTTTCTCTGTTAGTTTCGTTAAGAAGGACGGAACTGAAAGAAGAATGGTAGCTCGCCTGGGCGTAAAGAAGAACATCAAAGGAGTTGGACTAAAGTTCAACCCATCTGACCACAACTTAATGGTTGTATACGACGTTCATAAGAGAGCCTATAGAATGATTAACCTACTAACAATTTTTAAATTTAAATGAAAGACCTATTTGAAACACCAGAATTAATCCCAAAAGATGTGCTTGCTATACTAGCAACATTTGAGGATAACACATATGAAGAATGTGAGAGAATACTAAATAAATTAGAGCAGATAGGATATACCTTTGAGTATGGTCTAGACGCTGAACCATTTAACCTAAAGAAATTATGAAAGAAGAAATAATAAAAGCTAAAGAAGTCTTGCGGAATGCAGGATACTTTGTAGATAACTTATGGCATATACACGATGTATATGTAGCTGCTGATGGAGCAATAAAGAAAGACCAAGCAATGAAAGTGTTAGATATGGCGTTGACGAATGAAGCCACGACCGATCAAATTTGGTATGCGATTAAAGTTGGAATAGAAATAGTAAACGAAAAAATTAAGTAGCCATTAGAGATAACGAAGAAATAAACGACCTGATAATAGAATGGTTGGACTGGAATTAATAACTTATAAAAAATAGAAACCATGAAAAACGAACAAATGATTGAATTAGCTTGCGAACTAGCGCACGACCGAACGTTATATGAATCTGGAGATATATGTAACAATGAGGACGATATGTATGACGGTGAAAATTACACCGAGGAAATACAGGATCGCTTCAACGAATGGTATGACTATTACTTGACTAAGATTGAAAAACTATGAAAAAAGACCAAGCAAGAGAACGAGCAATTGAACTATATAACGAAATGCAATCCATCCAACAGATCAGTCTGGGAGAAATAATGTTATACCAAAATGAAATCAGAAAGATAGGTAAGCGAGCTGGATTGCTTCGAGAGTTTAGGGAGAACGGATTAATATGAAGTGTTACTTTAAGTTAGCTTAACTAAAATGTTGAT
>Ga0129333_10000746_pt1 | contig 28180 bp, 23 predicted proteins | sample CPB6_08_DNA_FD_94474 | JGI IMG/M metagenome (GOLD analysis project Ga0129333, IMG submission 94474) | Freshwater to marine salinity gradient microbial communities from Chesapeake Bay, USA - CPBay_Sum_0.6_0.8_DNA | ecosystem: Environmental > Aquatic > Marine > Coastal | place: USA: Chesapeake... | reverse complement strand
TCTACAACCACGAGGCCGCGGCCTACGGGCTACTGGGCACTGCCAGCTTCCCCTGGGTGGCTCCTGCTCGCGCCGAGGGGCAGCGCAGCGCGTGGGACCGGCTGCGGCGCAAGGTTCAGGAGTGGGACGGCACCGCCATCGTCTCCGGCGAAGCGCTCTCGGTCATCGATGCGGCATCAGCCGGACGACTGGTGGAGTCGCTCGGGGTGCCCAATACCCACGTCATCATCACCGCCCGTGACCTCGGCCGGGTACTGCCCAGCTCGTGGCAGCAGCACATCCGCAACGGTCGATCCACGAGCTTCAACAGCTATCTCCAGCAGCAGGCCGACCGCAGGGGCGAGGGGTCGCCGGCTGCCCTCGCGGAGCGGTGGGATGCGGATCCGGAGCAGACATTCTGGCGCGCCTACGCGATAGGGGGACTCGTCGACCGCTGGGCGCCCCTCGCCCGCACCGTGAGCGTTGTCACCGTCCCGAGGCGCGGCGCACCGCCCGATGAGCTCTGGCACAGATTCCGTCGCGCCCTCGATGTCGGCACCGTCCTTCCCGAGACGCCACCGACCATCGACGATCTCGAAGCCAACGTCGGCCTGACCGAGCCCGAGGTGCTTGTGCTCGCCGCCCTCAACCGGCAGATCGACTCGACCAAGGCGGATAGCCCGGGCATGCGTGCACTGCGAGGGCGCATCGTCCGCGATGCCTTCGCCACGCGCCCCGATCGCGGTGCGCCGGTGCGCATCCCCGCATCCTGGGTCCCGCGCGTCACGGCCTGGGCGAACGACGATCTCGCCGTGCTGCGATCGACCGCGGCCATCATCGTCGGCTCCGAATCCGACCTGGTCGTCGATCCGTCCACGGCGGCCGAGTCGGACGCTGTGCGGGCCGATGACGTGGCACGAGCAGCGGGCGCGGCCCTCGCCTACCTCGCCGGCGCGGGCACCTAGACTGCCGACGTGCTCGTCCTCGTCTGCGGTATGCACCGCTCCGGATCCACCCTCGTGTGGCAAATCGCGCGCCAGCTCCTTGACGGCGCCCCCGGCCTGCGCAACCCCCGAGGCGTCTCCACCGAGGAGTACCCGGCCGCCGCAGCGAACGCCGAGGACCTGCTCATGGCCAAGGTGCACTTCCGGCCGGCACTCAATCGCGACGACTTCCCCGATGACGGTGCGCGCTACCTCTACACCTACCGCGACCCCCGCGACGTCGTGGCCTCCCTCTATCGCAAGGGCCGCTTCAAGCCCGACGATCCCGAGCGCGGCGCCCGGCCGAGCCGGCTCACCGTGCGACGCGAGTTGCGCGGAGACGAGTTCTGGACCTCGAAGTCCGACGTCTGGATCGGTCGCTACGAGGACTTCCGCGACGACGTGCCTGGACTCGTCCGGACCCTGGCGGGCTACCTCGACGTCCCGGTGGATGACGCACGCGTCCACCAGATCGTCCGCGATGTCGATCTGGCCGCCCAGGAGGAGCGCGCCAAGGCCGCCCGTGAGCATGGCGTGGACGACGACCTGCGCGTCACCTCCAACCACATCACCGACGGCCGCGAGGGCGCGTGGCGCGACACCCTCACCTCCGACGAACTCGTCGCGATCGAGGCCGAGAGCGCGAGGTGGCTCGTCGAGCACGGCTATCAGGTCGAGACCGAGGTCGGCCGTCGCAAGACGGCGGATCTGCGCGGGGAGGACGTGGCGCCCCGCGCCGCGACGCCTCCGGCACGCAAGCCGTCGCGATCGAGCAGGCGCGAACGATGGGGTGGGCCCCTGCTCCTCCTGGCCGCAATCCTTGCGGTCCTCGGTCTCGTGACCGCCTTCGCCGCACCCGCGCTCTCCGTCCTGCCCTGGGTCATCGCTGTCGCCGCCGCGGCCGTCGGCGGCTACCTCTGGGGTCGAGACGGTCGTTCACTGCTCCCCCGCCGGCGCACCTGACATGGCTCGGCGCGTCGTCCTGCACGTCGGTCCTCGCAAGACCGCGACGACGTATCTCCAGCGGATCCTGCAAGCCCTCGTCGTCGATCAGCAGATCGAGCCGTCCATCTATCCGATCACGACACGCGATCGCACCGACCATAATCAGGTCCCGGGCCTGATCGACCTGGCTCGCGAAGCGGGAGCGATCGGCCTGCAGGACGATGCCTGGCGCGAGCAGGATGGCAGCGACGCCCGCGCGCTCGTCGATGCTGTCGCATCGAGCGACGGTGACGTCATCCTCTCCGCCGAAGCGATGTCGGTCCTGCCCCTCGCCGGCGCGCAGGCCGTGATCGCAGCATTCCAACCCGCGCCCATCGACGTCGTCATCACCGCCCGTGACCTCGGCCGAGTGCTGCCGAGCTCATGGCAGCAGCACATGCGCAACGGCAACTACGAGGCGTACGCCGACTACCTTGCCCTGAGGTCCGAGGAGCGCCATTCGCGCATCTACGAGACCGAACTGCGGAGGGGCTTCTGGCGCGCCTACCGCTATGCCGATCTGGCCACGCGGTGGCGGGACGCCGGAGCCGGCACCGTCAGCATCGTCACGGTGCCTCCCGCCGGATCACCCCCTGACACGGTATGGCGTCGCTTCGTCGATGCGGCACAGGTCGCGAGCCTGCCCCCGATCGCCCCCGACGTGCCGGATGACCGTGCGAATGTCTCACTCACCGGCGCGGAGACTTTCGCCGTCTACGGATTCAATCTGGCCGCGCGAGCTGCCGGCCAGGGGCGGCGCGACGTGCGCGCAGCCCACCGCGCGCTCATCCGACGCGGCTGGCTCGAGCGACCCGACCGTGGCGCCCGGTTGGGCCTGCCGAGCGACCTGCAGCCGCTCGTGGCCCAGTGGGCACGCGACGACTCCGATGCCCTCGCGCAGTCCGGGATCCCCATCATCGGCGACCTTGGGGATCTGGCCGTCGCTCCCGATGGTCGTGACGGTGTGCCCTCCCCCGACGAGGTGGCTCGAGCCGCAGGTGCCGCCCTCGCGCTGCGCAGGCGCAGCCCCCGGGGCGACGACTGAGCCGACCCGCCTGTCCTCCGCCCTTTATGCACGCCAACAGCGCCCTGAGCGTCGATAGCCGGCGGTGAGCAGGCGCGGCCTCAGCCGCGCGCCCACTCCTCTAGTTGCCGGATGAAGGCGGCACCGTCGATCGCCCAATTCGCATGCGCCCGGACCCACTCCCGGCCGATGTCCGCCATCTTCTGGCGGCGATCGTCGTCGGCGTTCAGCTCGACGATCGCGTCGTATGCCGCACCTAGGTCACCGAAGGGGACGATGATGCCTCCGCCGCTGACTTCGGCCAGTTCGACGGCGAGGGGCAGAGGGGTGGAGACGAACGGAACCCCGTGAGCGAGGTACTCGAGGAGTTTCGTCGGCATCGAATGCCGGTAGTTCGGCTCGTCGTGCAGCAGAGACAGCCCTGCCGTGGCGCCGTCCACCAAGGACAGCGCCACAGAGTTCTTGACGTACCCGTGCCACGCGATCCAGCCTCGATCGCGAGCGGCCTCGACATCGCCGAGGACTTCGGGACCAGCCCCGCCTATCACATCGACGCGGATCGCCGGACCATCCGCGAGGAGCCGCCCGACCTCGATGAGCTCGCGTGCACCCCGCGCCCGCGTCACGCTCCCGAGGTACACGACCCTCCCCCGCTCCGGGCGTGGCACTGCATCGGGCACGAACACCGAGTTGGGAACGACCGGGTGACTGCGGGCGAATCGGTCCGCGTAGGAATGCTCAGCCAGGAGTAGGTGCACATTGCGCTCCGCCCACGCCTCGCCCGCTCGGATACTCCACGCGGCGGGCGCCGCCAGCGCGCGCGGCAGCCACGGCTTCGTCCCCACTGCGGCAGCCGTGTCCTCGTGCACGTCCCACACGATGCCCGCGTGGTCCAGCCCGCTTGCCGCAATGACAGCGTCCGGGCTGTGCAGTAGCACGATGTCGTGATGGGGAGCCTGCTCTCGAAGCATGCGACGCGTGTGGCGGAGTGCGCGAGCGCGCTTGCGCCCGACGCTGCGGGGGATGTCGATCGGGCGAACCCCCGGCTGCGCGATGGCGCCCACCGCCGTGAAGGGACCGGCCTGTGTCACGTCGTGTCCCGCCGCGAGCAGGGCGGGGATCTCCCGCTCCGCGATGCGGGCATCCCGCGGATCGTGCACCGGGCAGACCACGAGCACGCGCATGTCAGGCGATGTCCTCATCGAGCTCGCCGCGGGCCTCTTCGTTGGCATCCTTGCGCTTCTTGCGGCGCTCGCGCATGGCCTTCTTGGTCTTGAGACCGAAGCGCGTTTCGTACTCCGGAATGATCTCGTCAGGGGGACCATCGGCGAGGATCCGGCCTTCGTCGAGCCACAGCACGCGATTGCAGGCCGCTCGGATCGCGCCCATCGAGTGGCTGACCAAGAAGATGGTGTCGGCCTCGTCGCGCAATTGCTGGATGCGCTGACTGCTCCGCTTGACGAACTCCCCGTCACCGGTCGAGAGCGCCTCGTCGATGAGGAGGATCTCGTGCGTCACGGAGGAAGCGATGGCGAACTTCAGCCGCGCGGACATGCCGCTCGAGTAGGTGTTCATCGGCATGTGGATGGCCGAACCGATGCCGCTGAACTCGACGACCGAGGGGATGCGCTCCTTGACTTCGGCCGGGGTCAAACCCAGGGCGAGCAGGCCGAGCTCGACATTACGCAGTCCGGAAAGGGCCTGCATGAGGGCGGAACTCACGCCCAGCATCGTGGGTTGACCGTCGGCGTAGACCGCGCCCTGGTTGGGGGGCAGCAGGCCCGCGATCGCGCGCATGAGGGTCGACTTGCCGGCGCCGTTCTTGCCGATGACGCCGATCGCCTCTCCTTGGCGGGCGACGAAGCTCACGCCGCGAAGGGCATGCACCTCACGCTTGATCGACACAGGACGCCGCGATCGCAGACTGCGCCACCGCCTCGCCTTGGCATCCAGCGGTTGATCGGGTGCGGTCCACACGCGGTAGATGATGTGCAGGTCGTCCACGACGACCTTGATGGGGGCATGGGGATTGCCCACGCGCGGCGGCTCAAGTCCCGAGAAATCGGCCTCCTCGCTGAGATCGATCTCGTCGCTGAGGTCCTCATCCTCGGCCATATCGGTCCTCCGCGCGCCAGAAGAACCAGAAGCCGAAGGGCAGGATGACGACCGCCCACGCGACGGCGAGGACCCAGTTCCAGTTGCCCCAGGGTGAGAAATAGGAATCCATGAGGGCATCGCGCATGCAGTTGAGATACACGGTGCCGGGATTGATTTCGATGAGAAATGTCGCCCAGGGGGGAACTCCTAGGCGCTGGAGGCGGTCGGCGATGGGGATCATCACGCCGGACATGTAGCCCCAGATGCGCAGGATGTAGGGAAGGACCTCGGACACGTCCTGAAGCGTCGCGATGATTCGGGCCATGATCAGCGCCATGCCGAGAGAGAACATCAGGATCAGCAGGAGCGCGACAGGTGCGAGCAGCCACTGCCACGTAATCGGTTCTCCGGTGACGAGCAGGATCGCCACCATGATCGGCAGCGCGTACATGAAGACGCGAAGCTGCTTGACCACGACAGCGATCGGCAGAACTGCGCGTGGGAAGTGGATGGACCGCACGAGTCCTTCATTGCCCGAGATGGAGCGGGAGCCGGCGGTGATCGACTGCCGAATGATCGCGAAGGTGAACACTCCCGCGGCGAGGAAGCCGGTGTAGTTGGCCACACTGCCGCGGCCCCCGAGCAGGAAGCCGAAGAGAAACCAGTAGATGGCCATCGTGAGGACCGGGTCCATCACCTGCCAGAACTGACCCAGCCTGCTCTTGGTGTTCTGCTTATCGACGCTGGCCTTGGCGAAGGCCATGATGAAGGAGCGTCGCTGCCACAGGCTGCGCAGATAGGCACCAAAGGGCGGACGGCTATTGACCGGCGCAAGGCCGGCCTCGCTAGCGAGGTCCTTGGCGTCGACCTCGCGTCCGTCGCCGAGGATCAGAGTCGCACCACCTTGGGTCCGCTGGTGGTGCCCCGAGTGTCGAAGAGGCGTGGAGCGCTGGCCAGAATGCGATCGACGTCGTAAGCGGAGTGGTTTTGCAGCAGGACGACGAGGTCGGCCGACTCAAGGGCCACGTCGAGATTATCCACGCACGTGAGCGACTCGGCACCCAATCGCCACGTCGTGACATGTGGATCGTGGAACTCCACGTGCGCGCCCTTGTCTCGGAGTTCGATCGCGATCGGCTTGGCGGGTGACTCGCGCTGGTCGGCGATGTCGGGCTTGTAGGTCACGCCGAGGAGAAGGATGCGCGAGCCCCGCAGCGCCTTGCCCTCGTCGTTGAGGGCGTCCTGGATACGGCGCACGACGTAAGACGGCATGCCCGCATTGATCTCCTGGGCGAGCTCGACGAACCGGAAGGGGTAGCCCAACTTGGCCTGCACCTGGTAGGAGAGGTAGTTGGGGTCGATCGGGATGCAGTGTCCGCCCACTCCCGGACCGGGATAGAAGGCCTGGAAGCCGAAGGGCTTGCTCTTGGCCGCCGCGATGACGTCCCACAGGTCAATATCGAGTTCGTGGCAGAAGCGCGCCATCTCGTTGACGAGGGCGATGTTGATGTGCCGGTAGGTGTTCTCGAGCAGCTTTGCCATCTCGGCCTCGCGGGTCCCACGCGCACGCACGACGGTGTCGACGAACCTGCCGTAGAACGTCTGAGCTGCATCGGTGCATGCCTCCGTGTGGCCTCCAACCACCTTGGGGGTGTTCTTCATGCCGTAGGTCGGGTTGCCGGGATCGATGCGCTCGGGACTGAAGGCGAGGTGAAAATCTCGGCCGGCCACGAGGCCGCCGGCCTCAAGCACCGGGCGCACTTCGTCGTCAGTGGTGCCCGGGTACGTCGTGGACTCCAGGACGACCAGATGACCGGGCCGCAGGTGACTGGCAATGGCCCGGGTGGCGCCGAGGACAGCTCCCAGGTCGGGGCCTCCCTCGGGGGTCAGCGGAGTCGGGACGCAGATGACGACGGTGCTGGCGTCAGCGATCACGGCGGCATCGGTTGTGGCCGTGAAGCCCTGTTCGAGCATGTGGGCCATGTCCGCATCCGAGAGGTCATCGACGTGCGAGCGACCCGCATTGAGGCCATCGACAACGGCATTGGAGACGTCGAGCCCGGTCACGGTCAGGCCGGCCCGGGTGGCCTCCTGCGCGAGCGGCAGCCCGACGTAGCCGAGGCCGATGACCACCAGATCGCGTGCCATATCCGTCCTTCGCCGTCGCCGAGGCCAGCTCCGCCTCTGCGGATGCGACTACCCCTGTGGGGTGCCGAGGAAAGAGTACGCCGCCCGATAGGACTCCATGACGGAAGGCCACGTGCGCGTGGTGGCCACCCAGGACCGGGCGGCCTCCCCCGCCGACGCGCGCGCGTCAGGGTCCGCCCATGCAGTCAGGGCCGTCGCGGTGGCCTCGGGATCGCCCGCGGGCACGCGCGCGCCCTGGGGAGCGAGAACCTCCGCCACGGCAGGCAGATCGCTGCCGATCACCGGAATGCCCCTGGCCTGGGCCTCCAGGGGCTTGAGCGCGGTCACCGCGCGATTGACCGATGTGTCGCGCCGTGGCAGTGCGAAGACATCCAGGACGTCGTACCAGTCGAGTACCGCATCCACCGGAACGCGACCGGGGGTGACGATCGGCACCTCCATGCGCGCCGCGCGAGCGATGAGCCCGGGCAAGGCAGGCCCGTCACCGACGATCAGCACGCGAGCATCGACGCCGCCATCGCGCACATATGCGACGGCATCGATCACGGTGTCCAGCCCTTCATCGTCGTTGATCGTCGCAACACTGCCGATCCAGAGCGCGTCCTCGATGCCAAGCCGGGCCCGCGCATTGGCCTGATCACGAGGGCGCAGGAAGTCGACGGGTACGGCGTTGGGCGTGATGAAGACGCGCGCAGGGTCCGCACCCCTCGCGATGATCTCCTCGCGCATCGCGGCTCCCAGTGTGGTCACCACGTCGACGGCGCCCAGGACCTCGGTGTGCCGCTGCCGCAGGAGTCGGTAGGCGTCGGTGGACCGGGCGATCTCGCCGCCGTGACGTGCCAGCCAGGTGTCCTCGAAGAACGTCCGGGCCTCGTAGGCGACGGGGAGCCCGCGCGCTCGCCCGACCTCGAGAGCCACGGCGGCATTGACGTGATCGGAGGCGGCGTGCAGCACATCGGGGCGCAGTCGGTCCACGAGCCCGTCAAGCAGGCTGGCGTAGGACTGTCGCATGCCCTCCTCAGACGGCATCACGAGCGGAAGCAGTCGGTGATAGGGGACGCCGTCAACGAGTTCCGGGTCTGAGGACCCGAGGTCACCGTGCGTCACCGGATAGCCGGGACGGGTCACGACGCGCGCATCCCACCCGAGGTCACGCTGAGCGCGCACCACACGCTGCGTGCGTATGGTCGAGCCCGCCTGCGTGACCGGCAGCGAGTTGGTGACGACATGGAGGACCGAACCACGATCCCGCCAGTCGAAGCCCGGGTGCTCAACAGGCCGCCCGGTGATCGGCTCGCCGATCACGGCGAGGCGGCGGCGAGCGGACCGCACCGCGCGGCGCCCGCGCGCATCATTCGGTGTAGCTGCGGCCACCTGCTCGAGGTGGCCGCCCAGCCCCGCGACCGCCAACACGCAGGACTCTCGCTCGGGGGCTTCGCGGGCGATGAGCGCCAGGGCGTCCTCAGCGTCGCCGAGCCGGTCGCGGGCGACCGCCTCGTCGACGGCGGCGGCCGCTCCATCACCGTCGATGACGCGACGATCGGTGGTGCGCAGTCTCGGCACGGCGCGCTCGAGCGCGACCCGCCCGCGCGCCGGATCCTGGGCAAATCGGCGCAGGGCGCCGGTGATCGCGAGGGGAACGCGCCGTACGTAGCCGAGCCCCCTCATGGTCGCCCCATGGTCTGGGATACTAACCGCGGTGGCGAGGAAGTCACCGCGCGCGAACCAACGTGGCTCGCGGCGCCGCCGACAGGAAGGCCGCGATGACCCTGCTGCATGTCACCGGGGCGCGACCCAACTTCCCCAAGGCCGCACCGGTGATCGCTGGGCTCGCCGCCCTCGGGGTCAGGCAGCGCCTGGTCCACACAGGACAGCACTATGACGACCGCATGTCCGAGGTGTTCTTCCGCGAGCTCGATCTGCCTCGACCGGATATCAACCTCGGGGTCGGGTCGGGCAGTCACGCCCAGCAGACGGCAGCACTCCTCGTCGGACTCGAGGAAGAGTTGCTCGCCACCCGACCGGAGTTGGTCATCGTCTACGGCGATGTCAACTCGACCCTCGCGGCTGCAGTCGCCGCAAGCAAACTCGGGATCCCGGTCGCGCACGTCGAAGCTGGACTGCGCTCATTCGACATGAGCATGCCCGAGGAGATCAATCGCATCGTCACCGATCGACTCGCGGACCTGCTTCTGTGCACGAGTGCCGATGCGATCGCCCACCTGGCCCATGAAGGTGTGCCGGTTGATCGCATCCACCTCGTCGGCAACCCGATGATCGACACGCTTCTGGCCCACCTCGACAGGTTCGACTCCGCGCGGATGCGGCAGCAGCTTCGACTGCCCGAGGACTACCTCGTTGCGACCGTCCACCGACCGGGCAACGTCGACGATCCCGAGGCGGCGGGCGAACTCGTCGCGCTGCTGCACTCGGCAGCCTCACGGGCGGACATCGTGCTGCCGCTGCACCCGCGGGGCCGGGCGGTCCTCGAGGCTCTCGGCCTCGACGACCATCCGCGCATGCACGTGGTCGAACCTCTCGGCTATCTCGACTTCATGGGCCTCGTGCGCGGCTCTCGTGCGGTCATTACCGACTCCGGGGGCGTCCAGGAGGAGACCACCGTCCTCGGCATCCCGTGCCTCACCCTGCGGCCCAACACGGAACGACCAGTGACGATCTCGCACGGCAGCAACCGCCTGGCAACGGCCACGACCCTGCTCCCCCTTCTCGACGCGGCCTTGTCCGGGGCGGTCGACACATCGCGGCGCCCGCCGCTGTGGGACGGCCACGCGGGCGAGCGCATCGCTGAGGTCATCGTCGACTGGCTCGGCGAGCGGACGCCCCGGTGACGGACGAGATGGGCCCGCCATCGGCACCGCTCGAGGATGACGAGGCCGTCGAGCGCAGCTCCGGCAGTGCGCGCCTCATGTCCGCCCTCCGCCAGGCCGAGGCGCGAGCCGACCGCGCCGAGCGTGAACTCGCACGGACCAAGCGCAGTGCGTCGTACGTCGTCGGCAATCTGCTCGTGCGTGCCGCGAAGGATCCCCGCCGACTGCTCACGCTCCCCCGTGACCTGTGGCGCATATGGCGACTGCGCGGTGCACGACGGGCCGCGCCGGCGACCAGGTCCGGCGTGATCCGCACGCGCGACATCGTCGATCTCGATGCCGCTCGACTGCTGATCCCCCGGCTGGCTACAGCCCCGGCCGGGCGCGGGCTGTCGATCGCGGGAGCCCTCGGAGCGGCGACGGCGCGTGGGTGGTCCCCCTACGCCGCGGTGAGCTCCGCGCTTCCGCACGACGGAGCAGCCCTGATCGAAGCGCTCGATCCCGATGTCATCATCATCGACACCTCCGCATCGCTGCCGGGGCAGTCTTGGGCCCATCTCGGCAACCCCGCCGCCGTTGATCGGTTGCAGGCCGCAGCCGCCATGGTCGATGCCGCGCACGCACTGGGGCGCCCCGCGGTGCTCCTGCGCATGACGCCGCCCGCACACACCGCATTCCTCAGCGGGCTGGCCGCGCGATGCGATCTCGTTGTCGACGGTCCGGGCTCCGCCCCGGCAGGCCGGCGCTGGCACCCCGGCGTCGATCCGCTCGCCCCTGTCGGAGTCGCGCCAGCCCCGGCGATGCTCGATCTCGCCGATTGGCCTGAGGTCAGCGAACAGTCGCCACGGGCCATCACCATCGATCCATCGCTGCCGACCGACGCCGGTTGGATGCGCGCACTCGGCGCCGCCAGCGGCGTCCTCGCGGCAACGGTCACTCCGGGGACCCTGGGCGCGGGGCTGACGAGCGTGGCAGCCCTGGCCGCAGGACGTCGGCTGCTGGCGCCCGGGGACGATGACCTGGCACGCATGCTCGCACCGTGGCCCACTGCGCGCGATGCCGTGAGCACCACTCGGTCACGTGAGCGACTCGGCGCACTGGCCGCGGAGGGGTCGCCACTCCTCACCGATGATGAGCATCGCGCCGTCATGGCGGCGATCCTGCTGTCGGCGGCGGCCCCGGTGCAGCTCACCGGCCTCGCCGACGCCCTGGGCATCGCTTCTCGCCCGCGTTCCTGCTGGGATGTCGCGCTCGTCGCCGAGGACGACATCGACATCGATCGCGTGCTCGCACAGTCGTGGCTCCCGCGGGAGATCATCACTGCGCAGCCGCTGAGCGATCGCGCCCGCGACGCTCTCGCTACGTCAGGCATCGACATCATCGCGACCGATCCCGGGGGCCGGATCGACGTCGGGCTCACGGGAGCCACGTCCCCCTATCTAGCCGTGCAGGTGGATACGGGCAATCCGCATGACCTCGTCGACCTGATTGCCGGCCATCTGCTGGATCAGCCGGCCCGATCCCATCCGACCGACGCGCGACTGCTGGTGAGCGCATGACGTCACCCCGACAGGCGATCGTCTACGGCGACGTCAATCTCAACATCCTCGATGGATCGGCCATCTGGGTGCAGTCGATGACCGAGGCGCTGTCGCGCGCCGGCGTCGAGGTCCGGGTGCTGCTCAAGGCGCCCATCGAGACCGATCGGCTCGTCGCTCCTCTGCGCTCCATGCCGGGCGTCACCGTGGTCGATCCCTTCGCCACGCGCCTGGCGCCATCGGATGGCCCGCTCAGCGTCGGTGCCGCCGTCCAGATCATTGAGGGGCTCGACACCGATCTGCGCGCTGACCTCGTGGTGGTGCGCGGCCTACGCCTGGTCTCCGCGGCCGCCGCGTCGAGCACGCTGCATGGCCGCCTGTGGACCTACCTCACGGACATCCCGCAGGACCCGCTGGACATCGACGACGACCAGCGAGAGCGCCTCGGGCACATCGCCGCGGCAAGCCGCTGGATGCTCTGCCAGACCGACGAACTGCGCTCGCTCATCGAGGCCACCGTGCCAGGAGCCAGCGGTCGGTGCGCCATCTGGAGTCCGGTCGTGCCCGCTCCCGAGATCGACGTACCGGATCGCGTGGCGCTCGGACCGGCTCCGCGGGTCGGCCACGACTCCCCTGCCGGGCTCGACCGACCCGTGCGCTTGGTCTACACGGGCAAGTTCGCGCCGCTGTGGCGCACACTCGAGATGACCCGGTTGCCAGCGCTGCTCGCCGAGCGGGGCATCGTGGCCGAGGTGCACATGGTCGGGGACAAGATCCACGACGTCCCCGACGACCCCGGCTGGTCGCAACGCATGCGCGATGCGCTCGAGGCGACGCCGGGAGTCACGTGGCACGGCGGGATGCCTCGCCAAGAGGCGATGGCGATGTCCGCCTCCGGCGACCTTGGACTGTCGTGGCGTGCTCCCGAGATGGACGCGAGTCTTGAGCTCAGCACCAAGGTGCTGGAGTTCGCGGCCCTCGGCGTCCCGGTGCTCGTGAACCGCACTCCCATGCATGAATCCCTGCTCGGCGAGGACTACCCCTTCTTCGTGGCCAGCGAGGCCGACATCGTCGCCGCATGCGTCACCATCGCGGAGGATCCCGGCCTGCTGGAGCGCATGGCCGGCCACATGCGCTCGTCCGTCGCCCCCTTCCTCATGGAGTCGGCGACCACGCGCCTGAGGGTCATTCTCGACCGCACCTTCCCGGCGACGCCCGCTGCACTCACGCAGTCGGTGGCCACTCGGGGCCGGCCCCTGCGCGTGGCGGTGGCAAGTCATGACCTGAAGTTCTTCACGCGCATCCACGAGCATCTCGCCGCACTCGAGGGGGTCGAGGTCCGCCTGGATCACTGGGAGGCGCTCACGGTGCATGACGTGGCCGCGAGCGAGGAGATGGTGGCCTGGGCTGATGTCGTCATCTGCGAGTGGGCCGGACCCAATCTCGTCTGGTACTCACGCCACAAGCGCTCCGGCCAGCGCCTCATCACCCGGCTGCACCGCTTCGAGCTCGAGGCCGGGTGGCTCGCCGACGTGCGGGGGGAGGCGATCGACCAGGTCGTCTGCGTCAGCCCGTTTTACGCCCACCTGACCGCCGAGCGCACCGGATGGCCGGTGGATCGCATCGTGGTGATCCCCAACTGGGTCGATGTTCAGCAGTTCGACCGACCCAAGCTGGCCGGCGCCGAATTCACCCTGGGCATGATCGGGATCTCACCCCATCGCAAGCGACCCGATCTCGGCGTCGACATCCTGGCCCGGTTGCGCCGTCGCGATCGGCGCTTCCGGCTTGCGGTGAAATCCAAGCTCCCGTGGGACTACTGGTGGATCTGGCGCAAGCCGGAGGAGCGCGCCGAAACAGAGCGCCTCTTCCATCGGCTCCATGACGATCCCCTGGTCGCCGGCGCCGTGACGTTCGACGGCTTCGGTGGCGATGTCGCCGCCTGGCTTCGTCGGGTCGGCTGGGTGCTGTCCACCTCCGATGACGAGAGCTTCCACCTCGCCCCAGCCGAGGGCATGGCCTCGGGCGCGGTCCCGGCCCTCCTGCCATGGCCGGGCGCCGACACCATCTACGACACCCGGTGGATCCACGCGGACCCCGCGGCCATCGCCGACACGATTCACGCCACGGTCACGGAGGGGCGGTGGGCAACGCAGCGCGAGCAGGCCCGCGAGCAGGTGCGCGCGTCATTCCCACTCGAAGCCGTGTGCGACACGTGGGCCCGGGTGTTGGTTGAGGACCTCTCCCCTGACACCGCCCACGGCACGCTCGCACGCTAGGCGTCACCCGCGTCCGGCCACACGGCGGAGTACGTCGCCAGCCCGGAACGGCTCTCGGCCAGAGCGAGAAGATCATCGCCGCGCAGGAACGCCACGGTGCCGCTGGCGGGAGCGCCTTCGGGCCACGGAATCCGCACGCCGTGCGCCACCGAGCGCACCTCGTCATCCGGCACCTGGACCCACGGCAGCGAGCGTCGAGCCACCTCGCCAGCAGAGAGCAGGGACGCTTCGGCAAGGTCGTCGACCAGGCAGGCATCATCGAGTGTGAGAGCACCCGATCGGGTACGCCGCAGGGCAGTGATGTGGCCGCCCACCTCGAGCGCCTGGCCGATGTCGCGGGCGAGAGCGCGAACGTAGGTGCCGGCCGAGCACACCACGCGCACATCGATCGAGGTGACGGACACCCGACCCATCTGCTCATGACGCAGATCCAACAGGTCGAGAGCATCGATGACGACATCGCGCTCCGGCAGGTCTACCTGCTCTCCTGCCCGCACACGCTCGTGCGCGCGTTTGCCGTCGACGTGGACCGCGCTCACGGCGCTTGGCCGCTGTCGCACCGCGCCGCGCCACGGGACGAGGGCAGCTTCGACATCCGTCTCCGTCACCTGTGCCCCGCGATCGGTGAGGACATCCCCCTGTGCGTCATCGGTCGTCGTCGAGATGCCGAGGACGATGGTGGCGAGGTATTCCTTGCCCTGGTCCGACAGGTGGCCCAGTAGGCGTGTCGCGCTGCCTACACCCAGCACCAGCACACCCGTGGCGAGCGGATCGAGAGTGCCCGCGTGGCCGACCCGTCGGGTCCCGAAGGCCTTGCGGGCGCGGGCGACGACGGTGTGGGAGGTCGGCCCCTCCGGCTTGTCGACGACGACGAGGCCCTGCGGGCTCATCGCTCCTCGACACCGTCCTCGGCGTCGTCGGCGGGATGACGGTAGGGGTCGGGATCACCGGCGTAGTGCGCACCGGTCGCCTGGGCGTGCACGTGGGCATCCGACTCGGCAGCAGCCTTGAGCAGGTCATCGATGTGCCGGGCGGAGTCAGGAAGCGCATCGAGGACGAAGGCGAGCGATGGCGTGTGCTTGATGCCGGTCTGGCGGCCGACCTCGGTCCTGAGAACGCCCTTGGCTGACTCGAGCGCCGCCGCCGTCGCCGCGCGCTCCTCGTCATCGCCATAGACGGTGTAGAAGACCGTGGCCTCTCGCAGGTCAGGGGTCACCCGTGCGTCGGTCACGGTAATGAAACCGAGTCTGGGGTCCTTGACCTTCATTTCGAGCGTCTCGGCCACGATCTCGCGAACACGATCCGCGAGTTTGCGAGCACGTGCTTCTGACGCCATCACCGCATCCCTTCGTCGTCGCCACCGAACATTCGGCGGCGAGCTCCCACCAGCATGATCTCCGGTCGGCCGGAGACCCACTCCTCGCACGCGTCGACCACGCTGTGGGCGTGCGCCGCGTCTCCCGACACCGCCGCCACGGTCACCTCAGCCCGCCGATGCAGGTCCTGGTGATCCGTCTCCGCAACGGCGACCTCGAACCTCCTGCGCACCTCCTTGACAATCGGCCGCACGATGGCCCGCTTCTCCTTGAGCGAGTGGATGTCTCCGAGGAGGAGATCCATCTCGCATGTCGCCACGAACATGCGCGCCTGCGCTACGCGCGTGCCTTCTCGCGCATTTCGTAGGTCTCGATGACGTCGTCAACCTTGACATCGCCGTAGGTGCCGAGGTTGATGCCGCACTCGAAGCCCTCGCGGACCTCGGTGACATCGTCCTTGAATCGACGCAGAGACGAGATCGTCAGGTCGTTTGCGACGACAGCGCCATCGCGCACGAGCCGCGCCTTGGTGTTGCGGCGGATCTCCCCGCTGCGCACAAGCGAGCCGGCGATGGTGCCGAACTTCGAGGACTTGAAGACCTCGCGCACCTCCGCGGTGCCGAGCTGCACCTCCTCGAACTCCGGCTTGAGCATGCCGCGCAGTGCGGCCTCGATCTCGTCGATGGCCTGGTAAATGACCGAGTAGAAGCGGACATCCACGCCTTCCTGCGAGGCGAACTCCGCAACCTTTCCCTCGGGCCGGACGTTGAAGCCCACCACCACGGCATCCGACGCACTTGCGAGCGTGACGTCACTCTTGGTGATCGCGCCCACGCCGCGATGGATCACGCGGAGGGAGACGCCGTCTCCGACCTCGATCTTGAGCAGCGCATCCTCGAGGGCCTCGACCGATCCGGAGACGTCACCCTTGAGGATGAGGTTGAGCTCACGCAGCTCGCCTTCCTCGAGGCTCTTGAGGAAGTCCTCGAGTGTGCGACGTGCACGGGACTTGGCGAGTTGCGCGTTGCGCTCGCGAGCTTGGCGCGTCTGCGCGATCTGTCGGGCGGTGCGGTCCTCCTCGACCACGAGGAAGGTGTCCCCCGCCCCGGGGACCGAGGTAAGGCCGAGCACCTGGACCGGTCGCGATGGCAGCGCCTCATCGACGGTGTTGCCATCCTCATCGAGCATGGCGCGCACGCGCCCATACGCGTCGCCCGCCACGATGGAATCGCCCGGACGGAGGGTGCCTCGCTGAACGAGCACGGTCGCGACCGGACCACGCCCGCGGTCGAGGTGGGCCTCGATAGCCACGCCCTGGGCATCCTGGGCCGGATTCGCGCGCAGATCGAGCGCGGCGTCCGCAGTCAGCAGGATCGCCTCGAGCAGTTCATCGATGCCCGTGCCCTTCACCGCAGAGACGTCGACGAACATCGTCTCGCCGCCGTACTCCTCGGCGACGAGGCCGAACTCGGTGAGCTGCCCGCGCACCTTGGACGGGTCTGCGCCCTCCTTGTCGACCTTGTTGACCGCAACCACGATGGGGACCTCGGCCGCCTGGGCGTGGTTGAGCGCCTCGATGGTCTGCGGCTTGACACCGTCATCCGCCGCGACGACGAGCACCGCGATGTCCGTGACCTGAGCACCGCGGGCTCGCATGGCCGTGAAGGCCTCGTGGCCCGGGGTGTCAATGAAGGTGACCGGACGATCATCGTCGCCGGGGTGGGCGTGAATCTGGTAGGCGCCGATGTGCTGCGTGATGCCTCCGGCCTCACCCGCGACGACGTTCGTCTTGCGGATCGCATCGAGCAACTTGGTCTTGCCATGGTCGACGTGACCCATGACGGTGACCACCGGGGGACGCGGCATGAGATCCGACTCATCGCCCTCGTCCTCGCCGAAGTCGAGCGAGAAGGACTCCAGCAGCTCACGGTCCTCGTCCTCGGGAGAGACGACCTGGACGTCGAAGTCCAGTTCGCCACCAAGGAGCTTCAGCGTGTCGTCATCCACCGACTGCGTCGCGGTGACCATCTCGCCGAGCTTGAACAGCACGGTCACGAGGTCAGCGGGGCTGGCATCGATCTTGTCGGCGAAGTCGGTGAGGCTCGCACCGCGGGGCAGGCGTACGACCTGACCGTTGCCGCGTGGCAGTCGCACGCCACCAATCGTCGGCGCCTGCATGTTGTCGAATTCCTGGCGCTTCGCGCGCTTGGACTTACGCCCGCGCGAGGGACGCCCACCGGGCTTGCCGAAGGCACCCGCGGTGCCCCCACGGCCTCCAGGTCCGCCCCGACCGCCGGGGCGACCGCCGAATCCACCCGGACCACCACCGGGGCCACCGCCGCCGGGGCCGCCGAAGCCACCGCCGGGGCCGCGTCCACCGGGTGCGCCACCGGGACGACCGGGTGCGCCACCGGGACGACCGGGTGCGCCACCGGGACGACCGGGTGCGCCACCGGGACGGCCGGGCGCGCCACCGGGACGACCGGGTGCGCCTCCGGGACGCTCTGCGGGACGGGGTACGCCGGGGACGCGCGGCATCATGCCCGGAGTCGGCCGCGGGATGCCGGGGACACCGGGGGCGGGCCTGCCCATGCCGGTGTTGCCGGTGAAGGGGTTGTTGCCCGGACGTGGCGCGGCGGGCCGCGGGGTCTCGCGGGCGGCGACATTGCCGGTGAAGGGGTTGTTGCCCGGGCGCGGACCCGCCGGCTTGGGGGCAGGAGCAGGGACGGCCGAGTCCGACAGGGGCGGCTGTGCTGACCCGCCGGGCGGGGCCTCCGCTGCGGGGGCGGGCGGCGCCTCCGCGGCCGGGGCGTCCGGCTGCGCAGGCGGGGCCTCCGCTGCGGGGGCGGGCGGCGCCTCCGCGGCCGGGGCGTCCGGCTGCGCAGGCGGGGCCTCCTTGGGAGCGGCTGCCTTCTTGGTGGCGCGCTTGGGCTTGGCCTCCGCCGCGGGCGCGGCCGGCATGGCGTCCTTCAACTTGCGCACGACCGGCGCTTCGACTGTGGAGGATGCCGAGCGCACGAATTCGCCGAGCTCCGCCAGTTTGGCGAGCACGACCTTGCTCTCGACTCCGAGCTCCTTGGCGAGCTCATAGACCCGGACCTTTGACACGACTCTCCTGTCTTTGGTCCGGTAGGCGTGCTACGGGCACGCGTCCGGACCGTCAGTGCTGGTTGACCCTGCTCATGGCTGGGTGCTCATTGGTGGCTCATCCTCGGATGCCCCATCTCTGCGACAACTGCGGTCTTCGGACAACTTCTGGTGGTGCTCGGGTTGGTGCTACGACGTGCGTGCTGCGAACTCGCGCAGCGGCCCGAGATCGACCGCCCCGCTCGCACGCAGTGCGCGGGTGAACGCCTTGCGGCGTTCGGCTGCCTCCAGGCAGCCGGGGTGCAGCCATGCTCCCCGGCCCGGTCGAGTGGCCGCCGGGTCTGGGACGACCGTCCCAGCCTCGAGGACCACCCGCAGGAGGCCATCCGGTGAAGTCCGCTCACGGCAGCCGATGCAGGTGCGCATGCTCGTCGATCGGGCAGCGCTCACATCGACCCCGGGTCGGATCCAGACGGACCCCGCGAGTGTAGCCCCGCGGCAGCGATGCTCTGGCCGCACCCACCGCAATCCCTCACGGAAGGGGGGCGTGGCCCGGCGAGCCGGCAGAGCCGCCTCTCTCGGGCTCTCCCGCCTGAGGCTCCGTGGCGGGGGGCGCCTCGGCGGAGGGCTGATCCGGGGCGTTATCGGGCCGGATATCGATGCGCCATCCGGTCAGGCGGGCCGCGAGCCGGGCGTTTTGCCCCTCGCGACCGATGGCCAGCGAGAGCTGGTAGTCCGGGACCGTCACCCGAGCCGCCCGTGCAGCCGGGTCCACGATCTCGACCTTGCTCACGCGCGCGGGCGACAGGGCATGGGCGATGAGCTCGGCCGGATCTTCGCTGAAGTCCACGATGTCGATCTTCTCGCCACCGAGCTCGCTCATCACCTGGCGCACCCGCTGACCCATCGGGCCGATACAGGCGCCCTTGGCATTGAGGCCCGGGACGGTCGAGCGCACCGCGATCTTGGTGCGGTGGCCGGCTTCCCGGGCAAGCCCGGCGATCTCCACGCTGCCGTCGGCGATCTCCGGCACCTCGAGCGCGAAAAGGCCGCGCACGAGAGCGGGATGCGACCGCGAGACCGTCACCTGTGGGCCGCGAGGGCCCTTGCGCACACCGGTCACCACGCACTTGATGCGGGTGCCATGGGGATACGACTCCCCCGGCACCTGCTCCGATGGAGGAAGGACGGCCTCGACCTTGCCCAGGTCGACCCGCACGACGCGAGGGTCGCTGCCTTGCTGGATGACCCCGGACACGAGATCTCCCTCGGTGCCCGAGAACTCGCCGAAGGTCCGGTCGCTCTCGGCATCGCGCAGTCGTTGCATGAGGACCTGGCGAGCTGTCGCGGCGGCGACCCGACCGAAGTCCGTCGGAGTGTCGTCGTACTCGCGCGGCACAGGTGCGGCCTCGCCGGCAACCTGCTCACCCACGGGCGCAGCCTCGCGTGCCCAGACGGTGACGTGGCCGGTCTTGCGGTCGAGCTCGACGCGGGCATCCTCGGCCGCCCCCTCAGTGCGTTGGTACGCCATGAGCAGCGCCTGCTCGATCGAGTCCACGACGAGGTCCCAGGACAGCTCCTTCTCACGCACCAGGGCCTTGAGGGCATTGACATCGATGTCCATCACGCCTCCTCGTCATCCGCCGGGACCGGATCGGCCTCGGGCCTGCGGAACTCCACCTGGACCTCACCCCGTGCTGCGTCCACCCACGGCACTCGTCGCTCGACCGACTCGGGCTTGCCCTTGGCATCCGTCACCAGGACGACGCCGTCATCATCCACGTCACGAATGCGCCCGTCCGCGATGGATCCATCCGACAGGTGCACGCGCACGCGCCGACCGAGATTGCGACGCCAGTGCCGCGGAAGCGTGAGCGGACGGTCGATGCCGGGCGAGGTGACCTCCAGGGTGTAGGCGTCATCGCCCATCGCATCGGAGGCGTCGAGAGCATCGGACACCGCGCGGCTCGTCGCCGCGATCCCGTCCAGATCGATTCCACCATCTCGATCGACGATGACGCAGACGCGCCGACGCTTGCCCGACGCGTGCACGTCGACGTCCTCGAGATCAAGGCCCAGAGCGGAGATCACCGGCTCGATGGCGGAGCGGACGGCGGCGCTGTGCGACAGGCGCGAGGCATCGCTCATGGCGCCTCCCTCACGTCATCACGCGCGCGGTATTCACGTGTCCGGTGTTCATGGGCGCGAGCCCCGTCAAGGGGACCCGTGTCCGTCCTCAGAGGGTACCCCGCCGCGTGGCATGCTGGCGGGCGTGCACCGGCCATGGACATCCGCGACCGGTTCGACGGACGCAAGTGGCCGCCGGGTCGGCACAGCTGCCCCTGTCGGGCTTGCCCGGCGGGTCGGCATAGCCGCCCCTGTCGGACTCACCCGCCGTGCCCTCCTCGGCGGATCCGCTGCCCTGGCGGCCGGTGTCCTGGCTGCCTGCACCTCCGATCCCACCCCGGTGCCATCGGACTCCCCCTCTCCGACCGCGGATGCCGACGCGCAGGTCCGCGTCAGCGTCGCGGACGGCGAGGCCCAACTCATCGCGCTCTACGACGCGGTCCTCGCCGCGCACCCGGGGCTCGCAGCTGATCTCGAGCCGCTCCGGGCCGAGCACATCGCCCACGCGGATGCGGTGGCCGCAACACCGACGCCCGCGGGACCGGCACCGACGGTCGGTTCACGGCCCCAGGCGCTCGCTGCTCTGATTGAGGCGGAGCAGCAGGCCGTCGCCCAGCGCACCGGTGCCTGCGAAGCATCAACGGCCGCGGACCTCGCGCGCACTGTCGCGCTCATCGCCGCCTCCGAAGCCGGTCACGCCGAGTTCCTGCGAGGGATCACGTGAGCGCGTCCTCGGATCCGGCGCTCCTTGCCGCCATCGAGGGCGAGGAGGCAGCGCTCTACGCCTACGGCGTCGCCGGCCCATGGCTCGACGACCGCGACCGCGATCTGGCACTGGGTGGTCTCGCCGCCCATCGTGCACGCGTGCTCGCGCTGCGCGAGAGCGCGGCCGACACGGCTGAGAGCGGCGCACCCGGGGGCTTCCTCACCGGACCGGTCGACTCGGCTGACACGGCACGATCGCTCCTCGCCGGCGTTGAGGCTCGGCTGGCCGCGACCTACGCCGACCTCGCAGCCGCGGTGTCCGGAGGTGAGCGCCGCAACGCCGTACTGTCGGCCTGCGAGTGCTCCGTGCGTTCGATCGCGTGGGGTGGCGCGACGGCGGCCTTCCCCGGCTCCTGAGCGCTAGGCGAAGGTCTGCCAGCCCAGCAGCGCGATGAGCGCGCCGGTCACGATGAGCAGCACCACGCGGACGAACCCGCTGCCACGCGCGATGGCCGTGCGTGCACCGATGACCGCCCCGGTCACGTTGCACGCAGCCATGAGCAGACCCACGCCCCACAGCACGGATCCGGCAAGGCCGAAGACGATGAGTGATGCCGCATTGGTGCCGACATTGACGATCTTCGCCGTCGCCGACGCCTGCAGAAACGTATAGCCCAACGCAGCCACGAGCAGCACGATGAGGAAGGAGCCGGTGCCGGGACCGACGGCGCCGTCATAGAACCCGATTCCCATCCCGCCCACGATGGCGGTCGCGAGGTGACGTCGTCGCGATACCTCGCGCGACGTCAGGCCGAAGTCGCGACGGAAGGCGATGAAGAGCCAGACGAGCACGAGGGCCACGAGGATCACCGGACGATAGACCTCGGGCGGCAGACGCACCGCCATGAGCGATCCGCACGCGGCGCCGGCGAAAGCGGCACCGGCCATCGGCAGCGCGGTGCGCAGCCGCGGCATCTCGATGCGCCCGTAGGTGATGGCCGCGGCCGATGTCCCGAAGATCGAGGACAACTTATTCGTGCCCAGCGCCAACGCAGGCTTATCCGCGGGCACCGCCAGCAGGAGCGCCGGCAGTTGCAGTAGTCCGCCACCACCGCTGACCGCGTCCACCCAGCCTGCGGCCGCGGCGACAAGGCAGAGCAGCAGGATGACGTACCACTCTGGCGTCACCGGGAGGCTCGCCAGGCCAGCACGATGTCGAGCACATCTCCGAGGCGCGCGACGACGGCGTCCGGCGTCACATCGACCTCGACCGCCTGATCCCCAAGGCGCGAATGCGGAATGAGGATCGCCCGCATCCCGACCTCCTGGGCGCCGTGCACATCGTCCCAGGGGCGATCGCCGACGAACACCGTGCGTGACACCACGGACCCGACCGCCTGCACCGCAGCAAGGAAGGCCTCGGCGTGAGGCTTTGCGACCGGAATCTCGCTGGAGTAGACGGCCGCGTCGATGAAGGGGGCGAGGCCATCGCGGGAGAAGACCGCCTCGTGGTGCCAGCGCGGCCATAGCGTGTTGGAGAGCACCCCAACACGCATCCCCGCTTCGCGCAGGGCCTCCATGAGTGGCCGCGCATCCGGGTCGGCGAGGGTGTGCGGATCCCACGCCCGCAGGTAGGCCGCGAGAGCGGGTCCGTGTCGGGGGTCCGAGGTGTCAACCCCGCACGCGGTGAAGACATGCTCCAGCGTGCCCGTGCCGTTGGCGCCGCGCGATGCTTGCTGCTCGCGCCACAGGCTGACCTCGGCATCCGCCAGGCGAGCGGCGAGCATCGAGTCGGCGGGGTCGTAGGTCGAGGCGTAGGCCGACCACTGCGAGACGAGGTCGATGTCATGCCAGGGGGTGAGCGTGCCACCCCAGTCGAAGACGACGGCGTCGACCGTCATGCACGCACGAGCTCGGTGACGCGCGAGGAGATCTCACCCACCGGTACGTCGACGGAGTCGCCGCTCGCGCGATCACGGAGTTCGACCACGCCATCCACGAGGCGCTTGCCGACGACGACGATGGTGGGCACTCCGATGAGTTCGGCATCGTTGAACTTCACCCCGGGCGAGACGGCGCGGCGGTCATCGATGAGCACGCGCACCCCTTCCGCCTCCAACGTCGCGGCGAGCGACTCGGCGGCCTCGAAGGGCGCATCGTCCTTGCCGGTCGCCACGATGTGGACGTCGGCAGGGGCGACGGCCCGCGGCCAGATCAGGCCCTTCGCGTCGTGATGCTGCTCGGCGACCGCGGCGACCGCCCGCGAGACGCCGAGGCCGTAGGAGCCCATCGTCACGGTGACCTGCTTGCCGTTCTCGTCGAGCACGGTCAGCCCGAGTGCCTCGGCGTACTTGCGACCGAGTTGGAAGATGTGCCCGATCTCAATGCCGCGGGCGATTTCGATGGCGGCGCCGCACTCGGGGCACAGGTCACCCTCGACGATCTCGACCGCTTCGATCTCGCCATCGGGATCGAAGTCGCGCCCGCGGACAAGGCCGTAGACGTGGCGACCCTTCTCGTTGGCGCCGGTGACCCAGGCCGTGCCCTCCGACACGCGGGGGTCCACGAGAAAGCGGATATTGCCCTCTCCTCCGAGAGCTCCTGGGCCGATGTAGCCCTTGACGAGCGCCGGGTACTTCGGGAAGTCCTCCTCCTCGAACGGGCGCAGCGCGATCGGGTGCAGTGCCGCCTCGAGGCGCTTGACGTCGACCTCGCGATCACCGGGCACCCCGATCGCCAGGGGTGCGCTGGTGCCGTCGGGGTAGTCCGCCATGAAGACGACGTTCTTGAGCGTGTCGGCGGCCGTCCAGTCACGATCGGGACGGCGAATGTCCTCGCGCGCGTTGGAGACATCCACCAGGGTGGCGATCGTGGGGGTATCGGGGGTGTCGTGAATCACGGCCGCCGGCAGCGCTGAGACGTCGCCGGCTGGCGCGGGGCGGCTGACAAAGGCCTCGACGTTGGCGGCGTAGTCGCACGCCGTACAGCGCACGTAGGTGTCCTCACCCGAGTCAGTCGGAGCGAGGAACTCCTCGCTCTGCGAGCCCCCCATCGCGCCCGACTGCGCCGAGACGATGACGAAGTCCAGGCCGAGCCTGTCGAAGCAACTGATGTAGGCGTCCCGATGGCGCAGGTAGGAGCGCTCCAGCCCGGCGTCATCGACGTCGAAGGAATAGGAGTCCTTCATGACGAACTCACGACCACGCAGGATGCCTGCGCGCGGTCGCGCTTCGTCGCGATACTTCGTCTGGATCTGGTAGATCACGAGCGGAAGGTCCTTGTAGGACGAGTATTCGCCCTTGACCATGAGGGTGAACATCTCCTCGTGAGTTGGACCGAGGAGGTAGTCACCCCCCTTGCGATCCTGCAGCCGGAAGAGGTTGTCGCCGTACTCTTCCCACCGGTGGGTGCGCTCGTAGGGCTCCTTGGGAAGCAACGCGGGGAAATGGACCTCTTGGAAGCCTGCGGCGTCCATCTCCTCGCGCACGATCGACTCGATGTTGCGATAGACGAGGTAGCCGAGGGGCAGCCACGAGAAGATCCCCGGCGCGATGCGCCGGACGTAGCCGGCGCGCACGAGCAGGCGGTGGCTCGGCACCTCCGCGTCGGCCGGATCATCGCGAAGGGTCCGCACGAACAGGTTCGACATCCGCAGCACGGGGTCACCCTAGCCGGGAACCCATCGGACTCCTGCGCGGCCGGCTCCTTGCACGGGTACCACGTCGCGACGTTGAGCGCGCTGTTAGCGTCGCTCAGCGGCGGCACACGTGCACGCGCGCGATCAGAGGAGGACCGTCGCGAACTCCCCCGCGCCGCGGAAGCCGACCGCGTCGTAGCAGCGGCGGGCCCGATGGTTGAAGTCGTTGACGTAGAGGCTGACGAGCGGCGCTACCTCCCGGCGGGCCATCTCCACCACCGCAGCCATGCCCGGCTCGCTCAGACCTGTGCCGCGATGCTCAGGAGCCACCCACACTCCCTGGATCTGGCAGGCGCGGGTCGAGGCCGCGCCGATCTCAGCCTTGAAGACCACGCGTCCGTCATCGATGCGCGCGAGGGCACGGCCCTCGCGGACCAGATCCGAGATGCGTGCGCGGTACGCCGCCCCCGCTCCCCCGCTGACCGGCGAGATGCCGACTTCCTCAGTGAACATCGCGATGCACGCGGGGACGAGAAGATCGAGTTCTTGCATGCGCACAGGGCGAACGCGATGGTCCGGGATGACGACCGGCGCGGTGTCGATGACGAGGACCGGCTGACGAGGGCGCACCTCGCGGGCCGATCCCCACGCTCCGCCCAGGCGGTCCCAGAGGTCCAGCACCTCGTCCGCAGGACCGACGAGCGACGATCCGCGGCGCCCCGTGCGGCGAAGCCTCTCAGCCAGCACCCGGCGGGCCCCGTCATCGGTGGCGATGGGCACGACGTTGGCGCCGACGTGCAGCGCGGAGACCAGCCGTCCCTGCCTCTCCACGACCCAGAAGTCGGCCGCGAGACGGTGGCGACTGTCCGCGACCTCCGCGAGGCGCGCGGCGACGAAGCAATGCGCTACCGGGTCGGCGTCGAGGATGCGATGGAGGTCCGGCAGGTCGTCGAAGGCGAGCGGTCGGACGAGACCGTCGTGCTCAGCCGACCGAGACGACGGGATCGCCGGCGCTGTCATCGCCCATCTCCTCGGCCAACTTCATCGCTTCTTCGATGAGTGTCTCGACGATCTGGTGCTCCGGCACCGTCTTGATGACCTCTCCACGCACGAAGATCTGCCCCTTGCCGTTGCCCGAGGCGACACCGAGATCGGCCTCCCGCGCCTCGCCCGGGCCGTTGACGACGCACCCCATGACCGCCACGCGCAACGGCACCTCAAGGCCCTCGAGCCCGGCGGTGACCTGCTCGGCGAGCGTGTAGACGTCGACCTGGGCGCGTCCGCAGGACGGGCAGGACACGATTTCCAGACCGCGCTGGCGCAGGTTGAGGGACTCGAGGATGCCGATGCCGACCTTGACTTCCTCGACCGGCGGGGCGGAAAGGGAGACGCGGATCGTGTCGCCGATCCCCTGGGAGAGCAGGGCGCCGAACGCGACCGCGGACTTGATCGTGCCTTGGAAGGCCGGACCGGCCTCGGTGACGCCGAGGTGGAGCGGATAGTCGCACTGCGATGCGAGCAGGCGGTAGGCCTGCACCATGACCACCGGGTCGTGGTGCTTGACCGAGATGGCGATGTCGCCGAATCCGTGTTCCTCGAAGAGCGAGGCTTCCCACAGCGCCGACTCCACGAGCGCCTCGGGCGTGGCCTTGCCGTACTTCTCCATGAGCCTCTTGTCGAGGGAGCCGGCGTTGACGCCGATCCGGATCGGGGTGCCCGTGTCGTTGGCGGCCCGAGCGATTTCCTTGACCTTGTCGTCGAACTGCTTGATGTTGCCGGGGTTGACGCGGACGCCGGCGCAACCGGCCTCGAGGGCGGCGAAGACGTACTTCGGCTGGAAATGGATGTCGGCGACCACCGGGATGCCGGACTTCTTGGCGATCTGCGGAAGGGCCTCGGCATCGTCTTGACTGGGGACAGCGACGCGGACGATCTGACATCCGGCTGCGGTGAGTTCGGCAATCTGCTGCAGCGTGGAGTTGACGTCGGCGGTGAGAGTCGTTGTCATGGACTGCACGCTGACGGGCGCATCACCGCCTACGGCGACAGGGTGCGTCGGGTGGCGCAGGAGGACCTGGCGAGTGACGCGTCGCGGCGCCAGTGTCGGCGGCGGCGCAGCAGGAAGTCCCAGATCGATGCTCACCGGACCAGTATCCCCGAAGGAGCACCGAAGGACATGTCGGGACCATTCCCCGTTATCGAGACGTGGGCAGGGCCGAAGCGATCGCTCACCGGGATGGCCCGACCAAGGCGGATCTGCCGCCCCGCCGGGTCGAGTGTGTCCCGCAGGTCTGGCCTGGGCCGCAGGTGTGGGCCGGCCGCTGTCTAGCCCAGGGTCAGGGGCTTGACGAGATCCGCGAAGATGACGACTCCGCCGACGACCACGAGCGCGATCGCGACGACGTAGGCCACGGGCATCAGCCGGGCCACGTCGACAGGCCCAGGATCGGGTTTGCGGCGCACACGTGCCCACTGGCGCCGTGAACCCTCGTAGAGCGCCCCGGCCACATGCCCGCCGTCCAGAGGCAGGATCGGCAGCAGGTTGAACAGGAAGAGGAAGAGATTGAGCGAGGCGGCAAGGCCGAGGAAGAGGGCGAGTTTGGCCTCCACAGGCTCCTCCGAGGCCACCACCTCGCCACCGAGTCGGCTGACGCCGACGACGCTCACGGGGCTATCGATCTGGCGCTCTCCGCCACCGATCAGCGTCTCGCTCACGAGTTCGTAGACGCGCACGGGCATCGACACGAGCGCTACTGCGGATCGGGCCGTGAGATCCCACATCTGCGCGGGCACTGACGACCACGGCTGCGGGACATACTCGATCTCCGGGCGTACGCCGAGGAATCCGGTCGTCTCGGTCTCCCCGGTGGGTGCGCCCGCTTCGTCGTAGACCGGCCGCGTGACCTCGACAGTGGTGACCGGCAACTCGACGGTCGTACCGTCTGCTCGCTGCACCGTAAGGACTCCGGGCGCTTCACCCTGAGCCCGGATGCGGTCCGTCAACGCATCCCAGGAGCCTGCTGGCACTCCGTTGTAGGAGGTGATGACATCCCCGGACTGCAGTCCCGCGAGAGCGGCAGGAGAGGCACCTGTCTCGCACGCACCGGACGCATCGGGCTGGCCGGCAGGGGCCTCAACGGTGGGGACGCAGGGCACCACCGCGGAGACGGTCAGGCTCGGCTGCGGAACACCGATGCCGACCAGCACGGCGGCGAAGAGGAAGAACGCGAGGACGAGGTTCATGAAGGGTCCGCCGAGCATGATGATGACCCGCTTGTGCACCGGAAGCTTGTAGAAGACGCGGCCTTCGTCTCCCGGCGCGATCTCCTCGAGCGACTGGCGTCGCGCATCCTCGACGAGCAGGGCGAGGCGACCGGTCGACATCGTGCGCGCCGTGCCCTCAGGAGCATCCTTGGGCGGGGGAAGCATGCCGATCATGCGGATATAG
>Ga0129333_10000745_pt1 | contig 28194 bp, 16 predicted proteins | sample CPB6_08_DNA_FD_94474 | JGI IMG/M metagenome (GOLD analysis project Ga0129333, IMG submission 94474) | Freshwater to marine salinity gradient microbial communities from Chesapeake Bay, USA - CPBay_Sum_0.6_0.8_DNA | ecosystem: Environmental > Aquatic > Marine > Coastal | place: USA: Chesapeake... | reverse complement strand
AAATCTAAACTTTGAAAATTAATAGAAGCTTGAGTTCCATTGTTTAGCAAATTATCTATAAATTGTCTGCCAGTTGTATAAAGATCTACGGTTATTCCAGAAAAAGATTTAGAAGCGATTGACCCATCTGTAGTGATTATCAAAGTTTCTGGGTCTTTAACCGCTAATCCGAAATTAAGCGTTGATTGATTTATTTGACCCGAAACGAATTTAGACTCTGGATCTAAGCCATATATTAATGGGTTAACATAATAGTCTAAGCTAGAAAAACTGCTTAAATTATTAATTTGCAGATTTTCTATTGAAAATTTACCGAAACTAGTCGTTGATGCACCAGTAATAATTGGCATATCTTATATTACACTTCTATAATCTTGTTTTCTCTGTCATAAAGATATATTCTTAAACCAGAATTTGCTGATACAATCGAACTATTACTACCAAATTTTCCTAAAAATATACGTTTATTACTTATATTATCATTTTGTATTTTAAATTTTAAAGATTGATTTCTTAGTGTTACTTTGCATAGTAATCCGCCTTTCTTTTGCAATACTTCGTTTATGTAGCTAAAATAAGAGATTTCTGAAGCACTTCCGCTAGTGCTTTTATTTAAAATATAAGAGAATATTTGATCGAAGTTAATTGTCAAAACATAATAATCAGCTTGCGATTTATATATTAAAGATGATTGAATTTCATTGAAACTATAATCTATAGGTTGAGAATTAATCTGATTGATTGTATATGGATTTATAGAGTAATAATTAGCAGTCTTTACTCCATCTACTAACGTATATAATCCCGATAAATCTATTTCTTTCAAAACGTCCGAATCGGCATAAGCTATTGCATTATCAACAAAAGTTGTAGTGTCAGTAAAACTATTATTTGTCAAAGCTTGATACTTCGATGGATCATGTTTTATACAAAAAATAGCATATTCATTATTATCGGTTTCGCTTATTGAAATAATTTTATATAAATTCTTAGAACTATTACTTCTAGAATTTTCTACAATAAAAGGAGTAGAAGAAATTATTTTATTAAAATCTTTAAAGTTATAACTTTGGTCAATATAAACTCTGTTCGTATTATTTTCAATACGATCTATTTTTAATTCTATAACATCATCACGATTTAATTTTGCTATATCAGAATTACTAACTGAAGATTGAGAATTTAAAGATTCAATTGTTTTATTCTGTAAATCTGCTATAAATTTTATGACTTGACCTGTAGAATTAAGATTAAGCTTGCGATCAATTACGATATATTTATCGGCCATATTTACTTCCGCAACTCTTCCTTGTAAAATAGAATCATTTTTATTTTGATCTTCAATCTGAATCACATCGCTTGGTTTTAAAATTATACCTTGAAGATCTGTAGCAAAAGTAATCGTTTGGTTCTCAAAACGATTTGTAGTTAATAACCATTGTCCAATTCTTCTTGCCTGATCTCTTGATGTTATTCCAAAACCTAAAATTTCTTTTGTGACAATACCATACTGTTTCATTAAATACGAATCTTCAACGATCTCTACCTGCTGATCATAATTTTCATATTTATCTCTAAATAAAACTTTTGCAACAGTATAGTTACCATCTAAACTGCCGCTTGAATATATAAAAGCGCCATTTTTAACATTAGTATTATTAAATAAATAAGAAACCGGCTTCTCAACGTCAATAGTTGCAGTAATAAAATTATTTTTATAATATGTTAAACCTCTGAATACAGAAGCTAAGTCATTCAATATCTTTAAACACTCTGTTTCATTATCTATATAAACATTACAACTAAATCTAGGCTCTAACGGATCTCTATAATACTGAGTTCTAGGCAAACAGGTTCCTGTTACAGTTCCTGAAAAAATATCATCAGAAAAACACGCTTTATTAACTATTGTTGCCGCAAATCCATTAGAATCGTTTATATGATTGGCATACCAAGATAAAATATAAGATTTTGCTCCTGATTCTGTGTTATCTTTATTCTTAGCAATTCTTTCTTTAATATTTAAATTATTATTGATAGGAAAAACTTTATCTTTAGTAAAATCAGATAAAAGAGTAGCTGCGCCACCATTTTCGAAGGCTCTTCTAGGACCAAAATCATTCATTAATTGAATTCTGAAAAATGAGCCTTGACCTTCTGGCACAACTATTTCTTTTCCATTCTCATCCATACCTATTTCATCAACCGCCCAAATTATTTTTTTGTAATTTTTATCAATTGAGCCATCATCATTTTTCAAATTATAAAGATAAATTATAGAATTATTAAATCCACCGTTCGCACTTGCATAAGAGCTATTCCCTACAATTGGTGGGTATTGTTTTCTGAATTCATCCAAACTTCTCACATTAGAATCAGACGAAGTTTTTTTGATCAAAATATTATTTTTGTTTTCATTGCTAATTTGAAAAACATCTTCAGCATAAGCATGCGGACTAGTTACTCTAACTAATTCATCACAATATTTTGATATTTTATATAACTCCCATTTATTTAAATCTTTATCATAAATTTTTCCATTACCAACACCATATCTTGTATTTGTACATATATCATAAAATATCCAAGCTGGATTGTCTGTCCATCTCAAAAATGAATCAAAATTACCATCCCAATCTCCAGAATACTCATGAGCTTCTGGATCATAATTTTTTGGAACTTTAATCTTTAACATTTTAAGATCAAAAGTTCTACTTGGATCTTGATTAAAATGTCGCGAACTAACCGCTGATCTAACAATAGCGCTAAAAGGATACGCAAAATTACCTCTAGTCATGACTTTTTCTACAATAGCTGCAACACTCAAATCTTTGAATATTGTACCATTAGTGGGAGATATTTTTGCCGATAAACTAAATATTTTTACATAATAGGAATTCTTATTCAAAGAATCTAAACTCAAATTAATTGGAATATCAATAACATATCCAGCTTTAGAAACTCCAGATAAAGCGACTATAGTAAAAAATCTATTTGCGCTATTATCTTCGCTAATTTCTATACCTACATATATTGTATTTACTATAACATTTCCATCTTGAGTTTTAAATAACTGATCTGCGCGTAACTGTACACTTATTTGATCACAATATTTATTTAATATCTTATGATTAAATTCTTGGCAATTAGCTTTTGCAGAATCCATTAATGCAACTAAACTTGATAGATTAGATGAGTATTTTTTACTTATTTCTGAAGCGAAAGCATTATTTGTAGATTCTGATTTTATTTCTTGCGCCTGAGCCTTACCATTGACGAAAATATTTTTAAAACAATAAATACCATTAGGATAAGGCACCGCATTTGATGAAAGATCTTTTTCAAAAGATTCTGAATCATTCAAATATATTTTTTGAGAATATCTATGGACTGTTGCAGGAACTTCATAAGAATAGTTATTAAACTCTTCTCCATATCTTATGTCAAAACCCAAAGTAACAAAATTAAACTTATCTAATTTATCATCTATTAAAGGAACGTCGTTATAATAAACACCTCTTCCTAAAATTATATTTTCAATTTGAGTATTATTTGTATCAGAAATATATTTTAAAAGATTTCCTTGCTTATCGACCAGTCCTTCTATCGGCCCTTCACATACCAAATCAGTACAAATCAATCTTTCATCAGATTCTAGTTTTCTGTCTGGATCTTTATCTGCGTATTGAAACGCTTTTAAAACGCTTGATGAAACTTCATTAACAAAAAAAGGTTTTTCAGTCATATATTAATTTAATTTTAGAGCTAAATTAGGATTATCAGATATAGAAGATAATATTCCTCCTGCTGTATATGCAGAATTGGCAGGTATTGGTGAAATAGATATGGTATTAGATATAACCGCACTTCCTATTCTTAATCTACCATATCCTATAGGAACTGGTATATTTCTATTTAAAACGTTTCTTATTCCACCAAGAACAGTAGAATTTGTTTTTACATCTTTCGGAGCTTTAGGACTTAAAACAACTGCCAAAATGATAGATAAAACTATTAATAAAATACCTATTATAATTAATTCTACTCCCGCTCCTTGAACAATTGGCACAATTTCAACTTTATTTCCATTTTCTAAAATCTTGCTTTTTAATAAATGCGCTGGCAATATTTTACCATCAATATAAACCACAAAATGAGTAACGAACTTTTTAAAATCAGAAAAATATTTATTAATTTTTTGATTATTAGCTTCTACGGCTTCGAATATTTCATAAACTGAATCGACATTCAATTGCCAATTCTTTCCTAGTTTTTTACCTAGAATTCCATGTAATGTGATGTCGATCATATCGATTTATAATAAAACTTATTATTCTTTACACTATAGACTAGCATTTGTAAATAAAAGTATTGTTGATTTTCCAAATCCCATTCTGAAAATCCTTCCAAATCTGAACTTATTGGATGACTATGAAATAATATAGGATCGCCATCAAAAATACATTCTTTTGGAGATATCAAAAAATAATTCTGCGGATCAGGATGTATATTAGAGCATTCTTTGAAAGAGTCATAGACTCCATTTTTTTTAATCAAAAATCCGCAAATTTCATTTATTGAATTCGCTGATTTATATATCAATAGATCTAAGATATCATTATTAACCGGGAAGTCTGTAGTCATAACCAATTGTGCCGGGAAATCCTCCAAAAGGAACATTAACATTAGGATCTTTAAATCTTAAAGAACAACCATTTAAATTTTTGGAGCATTTATCTTCTTTCCAAATGTTTGTGTATTGAAATGGATGCTGACCACTTGCAGATGGCCCTACACAAACAAAGAATTTAGATGGTATTTCTAAATTATTAAATATAACTTTTTCATTGAAATCATAATCCAAAGATGGATCTATTTTAACAAAATCTCCTTGAGTATAAGGAATTGTATTATCATAATCGCCCTTATATACTAGGTCAGTCAATTCATAAGATTCATAATTAATAAAAGTAGAAGGTTGATTTTTCAAAAACACTTTATTATTTTCATCTGCCATTGGAACACCCAAGTTTCCATCATCATAACCAGTAAAATAATCAATGCTCTGTTTATTAATTGTTTTTATTATATTATAAGAAATCGGAGTTTTATACTTTGATGCCAAATAAGAACTTACAGCTTTAACTTGATCACCAGTTAAAATAGTGTTGTAAACAATGACTTCATATACAACAATTTCACTTTGCTCGTTAGAACATAGATTAATACCAAAATTTTTAGGTCTTCCAGTCACCCCCGTTTGTTCAATAATTTTATTTCCATCTCTATAAAAAATAGTTTTTTCAGTCGCTGATGTAGGTAAAACAGCTCCATATACTCTAGGAATATTTATGAATGGGCAAGAAGTAATAGCCTTAACAGGCGTAATCCATTTGTTTACATATAAAACATCCTCATATCCAGCATGCCAACCTAATAAAAAATTATTACCACTTGCCCCATTAGTCGTCAAACCTCTTCTAGCTATACCTCCATTTGCACATAATCCATCATTTCCCTTTTTAGTTTTGAAAACTTTATTGACTAACTCTGATACATAAAAGATAGTGCAATTTTGTGGAGTAGTTTGAAAATCCAAATTTATCTGCATTGTGTCCCAAAGATTTTGGGGCCAATTTTGAGTAAATAATATTCCAGTATTATTATTTAGTCTATTGACGTTTACATATTTTTTAGGACTATTTGTTAAAGTAACAGTTGCTGAACCAGCAGCAGTCGCCCAAGCAGTTAACTTATCGAATATTAAATCTTTATTGTTAGGATACTCTTTAACTGAAACCGTTCCACTAAAAGTCTGAACGCTTGGATTTGTAGAATCGTTTGGCTTAAACCATCCTACTAAATTAGACGTTAAAGAATAATCGCTATTTACTGTTTCTAAAGCTGTATATGTATATGAACCTATTGCAACAGAAGGACCTTTATAACCATTTATTTTACCATAATTACAACCACAACCTCTATACTGCCATTGACAAGAATCATTATATACTTTTCTAGTTGGAACTGTTAATCCATCTATATCTAAAATATTAGCTAAAACGAATTCTACTTTGTCTTTTTGTTCGTAATTCTTCTTTTGAATTATAAAAGTATCATTAGATATAAAAGACGTAAAAGTATTTTGCCCCAAAGTATTTTTATTAGATCCTCCAAAATTTATATCATCTAAATCTTTCGCTAAAATCTTTTTTCTAAAAAACCTACAACCCAATAGATCGTTACGATCTTTTATAAAATTAGTTATAAAATTATTAACATTAGAAATTAACAAAGTTGGGCGACTTTGTTTGCCTTCTGAAGTATATTCTAAATTTGAAATTTCTGACGGTATAAATAAATAAGTCTGACCTTTGAAGACAATATCTTTATCAAAATTTTTAGATCCATGAAAGCGTAAATAACCCTCATAATCATTAATCTTGATTTCAAACAAATCTATTATCTCTGTATTTTTTAATAAGAATAGATCAGACATATTTATTATCAGTATTTATAGTTTTATTTCTAATTAAGTGGATGCGCTTGTGAAATACATGTTTAAGTATGGATGTGGTATTTTAGGAGCAAACAGCAATGATTTTTTCCCATCACTTATTTGTAAATCTGTTGTCTTTTTAAGGAATATATTTTTATAATCATAACACAAAGATTCAATAATCTTTTTAGAATTAGTTCTCATATTTGATATCGATGTTGCAGAACCATGCATATAATCAAATAAAAACATTCTAGATGTTGTTGCGGAACTAACGTTATTTTTATTACTCAATGTAATTAAATAGTTATTAGTATTATCAATAGTAATAGCATTATTCATGTATTGTTTACCAGCAAAAGTTTTTTGACCATTTATATATGTTTCAAAATTTAAAGTTACATAATTTGATCCAACAGCATCATCAGTTATATAAGTGAACATCTCAACAAAAAATAATGAAAACATTTGCATATTTGTTACTGGATTACTTGGATGAGTATATAATTGAAAATCTTGAACAGCAGTAGGATTAATTATATCATTTCTCAGATTTCTAATATTAAAAGCGTTAAAACTATTATATTTTACGCTATCTGGCATTCGATTAGAATAAGTCGCAAAATTATCCCAAAATAAATCGGTTGGATTATTCCATACATAATTAGTATATAAGTTTCCATTAGTTTGTAAATACTTGAAACTATTTAATGTACCGCCAACAAAATTACCAAAATAATTTTGATTTGGATTTGATCCTCTAATATTATTACCAGATAATTGTTTACCTATATTTAAAATTTCTGAAGCTGGATTAAAGTAAGAACTTCCCGTATAATTATGAACAAATTTATGAATAACATTAGTTCTATTAAACATGTCAAAAATAGTTAAATAATCATCGTTAGCAGATAAATTATCCGCTCCTAAAGCAAAAACTAAAATAGTATATGAAGGATTAGTTTTAACTGGTAAATTAATTGCAGAATTTGTTATCTCCGAATTACCGCTTAACTCGTAAAAATATTTATCATAAGCTTTTACAACTTTTAATTTGTTAGTTCCAGTTAAAGTTAATCCAGATCTTATTGTAGAATCACTATTCCAAGTAGATATTGTGCTACCAGTAAAATCAGTGCTTGTTAAATTATTCGTTTTAAATCTAAAAATCAAATCACCATCATAAAATGCATTTTCTTTGAAATTGAAATAAACTGTCGGCAACTCTCCTTGTTTTATAGGCGTAAAAGATCCTCCAGTTGCTGTATCTCCAACTGTTACAAATTGAAGCGTACTTCCTCCTGTAGAAGATACTGTATTAGAAGTCGAAACAGCATCTAATGCAGATGTTGTAGTTAGTTTAGGGGGTAATTGAGCAGAATTATTTCCAACCGTAGCGGCATTATTATTAGAATTTGTTAATGTAGATGTTTCAGGAATAAAAACCGCAACATCTCCAGTTATATCATTATCGGAAATATTTATTTCTTCAACTGGCTCATCTTTGATAATTTTGTTATTTAGTCCCATTTTATTATGGTTTAGTTATTGTATTTATAAGATTATAATCTAACAAATGTGTTATTTGACTTCCTGCTATTTTTACTTTATTTTCAGTTTCATTTGTATTTTCAGTTATTAACCAACCTTTACTACCTGCCGCACCAGCATAAAAAACACTATCAACATCTTTATAAATATAATAATTAAATTTTCTTTCCACATTTGTTGAATCTATATAAGCGACATTATCTATATTAAATACTGGACCCCCAGCTTGTGGATTAGTAAAAGTACCATCTGATCTCCAACTTAATCCTGCTCCACCATATCCATATAAACTGATATTTTCAAATTCCAATTGAACTCTAAATGTATTATTTACATCAACGCTAAATGTCAATTGTTTATCATTTGGTTCTATAAAATTTATAGCTCCTTTATCTATTGAAGAAGCTTTATATACGGCCATAGAAGATTTGTCTGGATAAAATTTCACAATCACGCCTGTGTATTTTGTAAAATCTGTAGAATTATTATTAGCTTTATATAAAAAATCAAACAGATCAAAATCAGTTTCATTATCTGAAATTTTAGTTAGATATAAACCAGTTGGATCATATTTTAAATTACTACCGGGAGAAGGAACCAAGCCGCTATAACCAGTTTCATTTAAAGTTGGATAATAATCTAAGAATCCTGTAGCATAACTATATGGACCGACACCATTTACATTCAAAGGCTGAATTCTTGAATAGTAATTCGTAGATATTGCTAAATTTCTTACATTGGCTTGAAAAACATCATTTCTTAAACAATCAAAGCTTCCATATACAGGTTCATCACTATTACTATTCAATTGTATAGGATATTCTAATGTATCTATAATACTAGAAAAAGAAGTATCAGTAGCAGTTTGTATTTTAAATCCTGTTATATAATTATCTAAATCTATTACTCCCCAATTAAATTGCAAATTGACATTATAGCCGGGAATATAATCTTTAACAGCATAAAATTTACCTACTCTTTTTGGAGTTGGTTGAGCAAATACTCTTTGACCAGTAATATCTATTGAAATCGCAGCGTCTGTACCACCAGCAGAAGATACTGTTTCTATAGTTAATCTAGTTTTTTCATAACCAGTTGCTTCTTGTCCAGCGGCAAAATTAGTGAACGGTTTATGCAACACATAAAAAATTCCTGATTGACTTGGATTAACTATTTGTACCGCTTGTTGACTTTGCGGATCATATGTATTTAAATCGTTAGAAATAAACATTGTATTAGGCAAAAAACCATCTGCGCTACTTGACGAAGATAAACCAATTAATGTAGTATCAGAAATGGTTGCTGTATATTCAACAGGAAAATTTCCGCTATTAGTCAAAGAAATACCCGTATAAATGCCAAAACCAGTTGGCACTTTATTCAAATAAAAACCTGTATAATATACGCTCATTCGACTAATGTTATGTTTGTATTAAAAACTGAAATCGCATTAAAAGGATTTTTGAACTCTATAAATTTTACACTTATGTCATGATTATTTTCAAAATTATAAGTATGATTCCATTCTGGACAATAAACATCAATTATTTTATTATATGGTTGCGGTAATGTATATTTAAAAGTTTTGAAGCCAGCTTTATCATCTAAAAATTTCAATATAGCTCTAGCCTCTTGAGTAATGCGTTTTTTAAATCCTACATTGAATTCTAATAAATTATAATTAATTCCATCTTTAGAATACTCTATAGTAGAATTTTTCATATCGTTAGATAGCAATCTTATATTTTCATTTACTTCGTATTCTAAATCTCCTTTGAAATAAAAATCTTTTGTAAACCAAGAATTTATACCAGTAGGACTATTATTTGGTGCTATATAAATTTTACTGCTTGGTCCAGTTGACGAACTTGGAGGATTTATATTTGCGCCTGTATAAAAATAATATCCTCTTTCTGCATAAGAATCAGAATTAAAATAAAAAACATCGTTAGTCAATAAATAGTCAACATAACTATTATATGTTTTTATATTTTTTTCATCCAGCACGACGAACATTCCTTTATAATCAAGCGAACTATCAAACAAAGATTCAGCACTAATGGTTATTTTATTTAAATTATTATATGAAGAATTATGATTTATTGTTTTAAAATAAACTTCAGCATTTAATTTATATGGAGTAAAAAGATTTATATCAACACCTTTAAAACCTTCATATAAACTTTTTTCAGGAGCTTCTGGAGTATTTTCAAAATATGCTATTAAACATTTAGATTGCGCGTCTGTTAATCCATCATAATTTAAATCAAAAGTAGCATTTAATGTGTTGACATTATTTGCTGTATTTGTTCTGTATCCATCACCCATAGTTAAAGGTGATAGCTTAGCGCTAAAATTAACAGATGAGCCGTAACTTAATTTAAATAAATCATCAATATCTCTTGTCCAATAATTTTTACCAGTATAAGTTATTGGTGAATAAGCCTCTCCAACTGGAACATTCTTTTTAGCAAAAAACAATCCTTCATAATCAGAAAAATACTTTTCAAAAAGATATTTTTCATAATAATCAATTTCAGTCTCAGATAATATTCCAGAAAAATAAAATAAATCATAATACTTTATGCCTGAATTTTTAGGATTATTTCCTAATTCAAAATAATTAGAATTCCATTGTGAATCATACGAAGCGGCTTGTCCAATATTGAAACCATTTTGCCTAATAGTTAATGTCGAAGCTGTGGAATTTTGTATGATAGTAAATATATTTTTATGATTATAAATAGGCGATACAGCGTAAAAAGAATCAGCATCCAATAAAACACTTGCGCTAGATTCAGTATTATTGCCATTTATTTTTAAAGATCCAAGTGAAACATCTGTACCAAATTTAATAATTTTTTGTTCCACCTTTTTTTCTGGTTCTATTACATCTACCGCAAGAAAAAAAGTTCTATTGGTATAATCAAAACCAGTACCACTTAAAAATTCAAGATCTTTTAATGTTATGTAATTCTGATCAAATTGTATATCTGGCCTAACATTAGCATCAGAAGATAACTGAATTAAATCTCCACTTCCAACGACTTTATTTTTCCATCCAGTTATATTAAAACTTCCGTCAGTATTAAAATCTTCTAAATAATCATTATTAAACCAAGCAATTAATCCACTATTTCCAAGACCTGTATAACTAGGATATACAGATATACCAGTTACAAGCTCATAATCAACTACATCAAATTTATTATATGATAATGTCGAATCATACTCATAAATATTTTTTATATTTAAACCTGAAATAATTGAACTCATTTTATATTAAAGTTTTAAGCTCAGGAACAGTTTGTGAAATATCCGCAGAAGCTAATAAATATTGACCTTCAGAAATTTCATAGCTTTGACTTGATAATACTCCGCTAATTCTAAAAGTATCTAAGGTAGTAGAATATGTATCTTTTATTGTTATATTTGTATAAGCGTATTTTCCGCTTGTTTCAAGAAGTTGACCCAATGTATTAGACTTAATTGATACATCAGCTTTTTTATTCAATTTTGCAACTCTGAATGGATATTTTTCATCAACATTGAAGAATGCTGGTCTATCACAAGTCATACTATAATTAAAAGACACAATATATCCAGCACCTTCTATGCTACTTGTAGTCATATAAGATTTATAGCCATTTGCAATATAATCAGGAACTAATTTTGTAGATAAAACAGAATCTCTTTGTTCATCGAAATTTTCTAATGCAACATTTCCATACCAGTCAAATTCAGCAGAAATAACAATTGGCTGAAAAGGCTCAACTGAAAATGATACAGATTTTGGATACAAACCAGTTATAGCAACACCAGCGAAAGAAGCCATAACTGCTGATTCATCTACACCTGTAATATTTAAAAAACTTGGCAAAGCTCCTGTTAAATAAAACTCAGTAGATAGACTTCCAACCACAGCGCCTTCAGGCGCATAATTCAACAATGAACCATCATTCAATAATACAGGATTAATCGAAGCTTGTGCTGACAAACTTACTCTATTTGCATAGTAATTTTGGCTTCCAAATCTAAAATCAATATTTTGATAACTTAAAAAATTAGACATTTTATGTTACAGTATATGATATTTTAGAAACTACAGTAAAATCAACTGGAGATGTTTTACCTCCATTAGTTTCACATATTCTGTATTGCAATAATCTTCCTGATAAAAATGCTGTTGATCCTTGAAATAGATTTTTAGTAATTCGTTTAACAGTATTTTTTGACATCGATGAAATATCGGCATATCCAATTATTCCACTCGTAGGGAATGTAACAGGATTGCTTGGAGGACTTATAAAAAATCCTGAAACAAATCCATCAGGAATAGCTGAACTATATACTGGCAAAACAGAAGCTATTTCTAATCTATTAACATTACCAACTTGATTATCAGATGATATTAATTGTATTTCTTCAATTGTTCCTCCATATGGAACTATACTAAATGGAGAATAAAAATCATTATGACCGCTTGGATTTGTATTGCAGCTTCCGCTATAAAATTCAAAAGGATTAAAATAAATACAGTTACCAGTTACTCTGGTATGATAAACTTGTATAAATTTTCCTTTACAATATTCACTATTAGTTGTATAACTGCCTTTAGCAGTGACATCACCGTCTGAATTTATAGCTAATTGAACTGCTGAATTATTAGTTCCGCCACCATATAACAAAGCGTATGAATCAGCAAAAGAACCTGAATTATAATATCCAGCAGACCATTTTTTAGTTGGATAAGAGATTGATCCTGTAGCGTAAGTATTAAAAATACCTCCAACAGGTCCAGTTGTATAAGTATTTATACTTAATACTTCAGTAAAAGTTCTTCCATCCGATTCAAATATGCTTGTTGTATAGTCTGTCGATTTAACATGCAATGTTGCAGACATTGAAGTTTGACCAATACCCAAACGTTTTGCGGAGATATCATAAACTAAATTTTGTGTACTTAAACCATTTATTCTTCCAAAAGATAAATTATTACCATTTAAATTTATATATCCTGTTGTTGTCGTATTGGCTAACGCTTCTGATACAGAAGATGTAGAAGATCTGATTCTCTTTGTTAATCCCGCGCCACTTATATCTAAAGCATATGCTGGAGTAATATTATTAATTCCAACATAAGAATTTGCTCCATTTTCTATATATAATACATTAGTTCCTAAAATTACATCATTCTGACTATTATAATTAAATGTCAAAGGATCATTCGATGAACTAGAACTAATATCAGCATTTTGCGGATCAAAAGAAATACCACTAGCTTCATTTTCGAACTTTACTGTTCCTCCTGACACATAAAACTTATCAGTCAAAGCTGTGCTTCCATCAAAAACACCTACTCTACCGCTAATATCTATATTAAAAACGCCTGTATAATTCGAACCGTCTGTAGAAGCTTGTATATAATAATCTGTATCGCTAGATTTTTTTACTCCTCTCCAAATAACATCTGGAGCATATAAAGAATAAGAAGCTTGTCTTGCTGATGTTCTTGTTCTCAATCTAACTTCAGGAGATGTAAGACCTTGATCTCCAATATCTAAAGAAACAGATGGACTAAAATTATCTACGCCAACATAACCATTTGCAGCAACCGTAATTCCGCTTGGAACAGTATATCCAACTATACTTAGTGCGGATGAACGAGCTTTTAAACCAGTAAATGACTTTTGCAATTCATTTAATGTTAACTGATCGGTAGTATTTAATGTCGCAACAGCAAATACATGTGAATCAGTAATGGTCGCGCTCGTTATGACTGGTAAATCTGTAAATATAGCCATTTTAGTTTAAATATGTTTTATATGATAGTTTTACACTAACAACATCTTCAGCGGTAGAACTAACTTGCTCTGAATTTATTATAGCATCAGAATTAGTAAAATTAAATAATGGAGTTGCGTCTTCTATAGTTAAAAATGAATATAAATCTTGCATTCCAGCGGCTTCTTGTAAAATTTGTCCATCTGCTGTAGTTAAAGGCATATCTTTTAATATTGTTCCGCTAACTCTTATAGTAAAATTAGTTGTGCCGTTACTGCTCAAATCATCAAACAATTGTTTTGTTTCATAATCATCAACATCCAATGTAAAAGATGTTGTAACTTCGATTGGTCCAACTTGATTGACCTCAACTGGTAAATTAGAATCGTTTGCTCTTAACGCATAAATTGCTAAATTTTTATTATTAAAATCAATATTGAAATCTTTAACTCTATTTGTAGAAGAATTTCTACAAGCAATAGTTATATTTTTAACTTGAGGTACAAAAACTGAACCCGCATAATTATTACCAGAAGGATTAAAATTAGGACCAATATTTCCATATACATCAAATGACGATTGTATTTGTGGTATTTCTCCAACAGAACAACTTATGCCTATAGAGTTTAAATATCCATTTTCGAAAGCAAAATATTTATTTTTATAATATAAACCACCATTAATAGGAACAGCAGAAAAATTTCTCTGCTGCCCAGTTAAATCTAAAACTGGATCATTATTAACTAAATATCTTGATAAAGATAATTGCGCTGTAGGAATAGAAGCTACAACTTGTTTAGTAAATCCTTGACCGATAACATTAATTGGTTTATAATCAATATTATAAGAGCCATCTACTGATAAAACTCCAGATAATGCAGTACCTCCTAAATAGAAGGTATTCTCGTAATTTGTAATTGCGCCTTTCATTTTAGCTTCTTAATGGATTTTTATATAATTCACCACCGTAACGTTTTTCATTGGACATAGTTTTCAATACAACAGAATTGATTTGTTTAGCCATTTGTTTGCTCAATACAATATCTTGTTTTTCATAACTAGAACTATCTGCGCCATAAACAGATTTACCTGATTTATCAATATTGATAGAAATATTTGTAGCATTATTATTTGTACTATTATTTGTAGTTGCAGTTGAACCTCCGTCTTGATACGATCCAGAATTCATAGAATTCATTGTAGACAATCCATATTTTTTAACCGCTGAATTATTCATTACATATTCACCTCCGGTTAACAACGCTGGAATTGTATCTGATAATCTAGAACCATAAGGAACAAATCCACCACTATTAAATCCAACCAAACCACCAGTTTGACGACCTCTTCTTACATTACTTCCGACAACTCCCGCTCCTGTTGTAAATATATTACCAAATAAACCAGAAGTTGCGGATTTTACTGGACCAAAACCTTGTTGAGTCAATATATTGCTCAATTGTGCATCACCGCCAAATCTTCCAAATCCACCAGATATTTTCAAAGGATTTACACCACTTGCCATTTGATTAGCAACATTAAGATTAGCTAATAATTTACCATTTATTAAAACATCATTAGGATTAGCTTTTAAAAATTCAGCAAAAGTTTTACCTCCAGCTTCTTGAGCTTTTGCAAACGCTTCTTTCGTAGCGACAGATGCTGACGAACTAACAGACGCTGCACCTGCCTGTTTTAAACCTTCAGCACCAGCACTTGCGGCTGATTTAGCAGCTACCATGCCCATACCACCAGCTAATGCTATGCTTCCAACAGCACCAACTATACTACTAATCAATTGAGCGTTCTTTTGTTTTTTAGCGAATTCTTTTTGTACTCTTTCTTGTTCATCTTGAACTGCTTTTTCACGCATTTTTTTGAAATACGCATCTTCAGCAAATGCATAAGCTGTATAATTAGCTTGATCAATTTGTCCAACATTAGTAGCGCCACTCATTAGATTACCAGTATAATCAAATTCTTGATCTTTATTATACTGCATTTCTGGAGCCAATTCAAAAGATCCACCGCCCTGCATTTTACTGCCAAATCTTGGAGCCATATCATAATTAATTTTATCCAATACGCCGGGGCCACCAAAAGATTCTACAGCGTTTCTATTTAATACATATTCACCATCTTCTAATAACGCAAGATTACGGTCGCCATTTCTTCCTCCGCTTATGTACATACCATTTTGAGCATGAATCAAACCGCCTTTTTGATTTCCACCAAATAAGCCCATACCAACGGTTCCCAATGCTTTACCAATAGCTGCTCTCATCACTTCTTGCATCAAAGTTTGACCAAAATTAATAGCAACATCTTTGAAAGCGTCACCTATTGATTTTGTTCCTCTAGCAACATCCATTAATGCATTCGTCATACCATCAGCAAACATACCGGGAATTTCTTTGCCTAACTTATGCCCTATTTCGTCACCTTGTGTAATTAAATCATCAAAGCCTGATCTAAAACCTTGATACATCGAAGTTCTATCACTAGCTTCATCTGCTACTCCTTTATTGATAAGATCTTGAATTGCTTTTTGTTTTTCGAGTTCAGAAGTATTTTTCTGTAAAATTCCTCTTACTTGATTTTCAAAACCAGCAAGTTTTTTAGCATCTTCAGAGCTAGAATCTAAAGAATTTCTCGCTTTAGCTAGATTATCAGCAAAAGCTTTAGCATCATCAAGATTTTTTATTTCAGTATTAATATTAGCAATAGCATTTTTTGCTTTTACTCTATCTAAACTTATAGGACCTTTTAAATTTGCTATTTCATTTTGATATGTTGCAAACTCATTTACTGCACCTCTCGCTCCTGAAAGATTTTGTTGGGCTGTTTGTTGTTGACGTATTGCAAGTCTTTGATTATTAAGATCTACTTGACTTGCAGCCTTACCCATTACTCCAAGACCATAAAAATTAGATTCTCTAGATTGTCTTGTATCTAAAGCTTGTAAACTTACTTCCAAAGCATCAGCGGCTTTTTGTTCAGCATCAGCGGTCTCTAAAAGAGTTTGTAATCTTTGATTATAAAATTCATTAGTTTTTCCAGCTTGTTCAGCGATTAATTTCTGAGTTTCAAGGCTAATTTCTAATTCGAAAGATTCTTTGGATTGTAAAATATTTAATCTAGAAACAGATTCTAATTGTTTATTTATTGAATCATAAATGCCTTTATTTTGTTCAGAAATAGGACCTAAAACCCCTTTTACTTCTAAAAGCTTTTGCTCATAATCTTTGATTGAGTCAAAATTTGTTATAGAAATCTGACTTAATCCACTTAAAGCGGCAGAAGTTCTATTATAAAGTTCTTTATCAAAACTCTCAGGTATTAAATTAGAAAATAAATCGGGACGCAAAGCTATATCTTGTATAGATCCTTCAAAATTTGGATTAGCTAAAGATAATTGATCTAATTGAGTCTGCAAAGAATTTTTTAAATCAACTGATAATTTTGTAGTTTGACTTCTAAGAAAATCAGCACCACCAGCAAAAATATTTTCTCTTGCTGTTTGTTGATTTCTTTGCAATTCAGTTTTTTGAGATGTAGCCTTTTCAGCTTGAATGCGTTGAGGAGACATACCAAATCCATATCCCGGTCTTTCAAAAATAGCTTTTTCTCTTGCTGTTTGTATTTCTCTATCTGAAGCTGATTTATTTAATTGAACATTTCTTGCCAACTCTGATTCCATCAATTGATATTCTAAATCAAGCATAATCTGAGCGGCTTCAGATCTTCTTTGAAGTAATGTTATTTCTAATTCAACTAATTGATTCTGCTGTTTCTGTTTATCAGACAACATTATAGTATTTTGCAACTGTTGTTTTAATTGGGCATTAAATGTCGCTAATTTTTCTGGATCACCAATTTTAAAACCAGCTTCTTTAGCAGCTTGTGCAGAAGAAGTTTGTTGTACTAAAGATCTTAATGTATTTTCTAAAAGATTTGGATCTTGTAAATTATCAACCGTTTTTTGTAGCCCTTCGATAATTTCTTTGTTTCCTCCTCCTAATGTTTCGAAAATTTGTTTTCCTGAAGCTCCAGCTATATCGGAAGATAAACGCATTCTTTCTGTTTCTTGAGAAATAGAAGTTTGACGTATTTTTGCTTCAGCTTGTCTAGCTCCAGCTTGAAGAGGAGTAACTAATTTATCTATAAATTCACTTGCCGCATTGTCTAAAACATTTAAACGTGATGCTTCAAACTCTTTTTGTTGAATTTGTTTTGCTATGTTAAAGACGTAATTATCTATACCATCGCGCAATTTACGCAACAATTCGCGTGAATTAAATTGTAGTTCTTTAGCTTGTTGAGTAGCTGTTTTAAACTTTTTATCTGTTTCATTATAAAATCTCTTCACCAATTCAACGCTATTTTGAATAAAAAATTTTCCTTCTGGACCCATTTCATCTATAACATTATCAGATAGTTTTGCAAGTTCTGTTGCTACAGTTTCTGTTATATTATATTTTTCAGCAATAGCTTTCAGATCAGATTCGCTTGTGGCTCCTTGTAATTCTTTTTGAAATTCTTCAATAAATTTTGCAGAATTTTCTGCTGTCAATCCACCTTCTTTTAAAAGTTCAAAAAAACCTTGAAATCTAACAAAAGATGTTTGTAGGCTTCCTTCGGTTTTAATGATTTCATCTTTACCAAAATTTGAAATTTTATTTTCAACTGTATCATAACCACTCTTTTTAAGATTTTTCAATGTTTTAGAACTACCGGTAAAAATAGAAATTTCTAATTGAGATAAAGCGGCAGATAATCTTTTTGCTGATAATACCGTAACTGTTTCTTTATTAAAATCTTGAATAGCTTTTTGCATTTTTTCAACATCTCCACCAGCTTCATAAAATTTACGACCTAATTCTGGAGAATTTTTATTTATATCATCAAATGTTTCTCCTAATTTATATAAAGCTTGATTCAATAAAGAAGGATCAGATATGTTAGATAATTGATTTAGTTGCTCAATATAAGATTTACCAGCATCCATTGTAGCTGTTGTTTGAGCTTTATATTGATCTGCGGCATTTGCTAAATCTTGAACGCTTTCTTGAGCTTGAAGCGCAGCATTTCCTAATCCAATGACTGCTCCTACAGCAGTTCCTATTCCCGGTCCACCGAAAGCGGTTCCTAATGCGGCACCTGTACTAATACCAGTTATCACAGAACTAGCCGCATTTCCTGCAAATCTTTGTGCAGTAGATAATTGAGATCTGTCTTTGCCACCAGTTATCGCTTCTTCTAAAACACCTCCAACAATTGGAGCGCCTAATTGAAAACCAACATTATTACTTAATCCTCCAAGTCTTCTTTCTAAATTTCCTGCATTTCGTCTACCGCGAATTCCACCAATACTTCCTCCAATTCTTTCAAATACAGTGCCAGTTTGTGGACCAAATCTTCTTTGATATCTCGCATCTCTTTCCGCATTTCTTTGAATTGTTGCCTGTTTTTCTGCTTTCGCATAATCAATAGCCGCTCTCTGAACTTCATTAAAACTTTTTTGATTAAGTTTTAACGATGGTAATAATGCTTTAATTTCTGCTGCAAATTCAATATTAGTTTTATTAACTAAATCGCCTGATTTTTTTAGATCATCGACATATTTATTTATAGTTGCATTTATTTTATTATAACTTACTGCTCCTCCTTTTTGTGATTGCAACGGAGTTCCTCTTATGTCAAAATCTGCAAAATTAGGAACATATCCTTTATACATCAAACCAGCAGCTTTTTGTCCTGTCATTGAATCGTTCAAAGCTTGAGTCAAGCCTCCATGATCTGCAACGGCAGCAGCAAAATTAGGCTGACCACTATTTCTTATAAATGGAAAAGGTCCGCTGCTAGTATCTAATATAGCTTTATTACCACTTAATCTTTCTTCTAATCCCATTACGGATTTTTGATAATTAAAATTAGGAATAAAGCCACCACTTCTAAACGCAGCTAATGGAGAAACTCTTCTTGGTTTTACCTGAATAGCTGATTTGAATTTTTCAGCATATTTTTGTTTTACTTTTTCTAATAAAACAGAGTGCTTAGATAAAAATTGTTTGTCTGCTTTTTGTGGAGCAGTCAAATCAAAATTAACTTTACCAGTACTTGAATCTACAAATCCTCTAACAAAAATATCTTTCCAAGCGGCACTATGAATGTCATCACCGTACAATTTTGGATAAATAGGTTTTCCTGATACTGGATCAATAAATTTTTTATTTACAATTTGAGAATGAAACATGTCATCGCCAGCAGAACTAGCGGCCATTGTTTTTCTTTGTAGATCTACAACAAAAGGAACTATTCCAGAACTAACAAGCATACTACGAGCGCCACTATCTAAATCAGCAAAGTTAGGAATAAATCCCTGTGAGTATCCCCAATTAGGATTAGAGACTAATACATCATTCCATGTATCTAATTCTTTTCGATATTTGTCAACAAGCTGAACTCTTACTCCTTTAAATTTAGCCATCAATTCGGCAGGAGTTGTTGGATCGCCGCCTTTGAACTCAAAAAATGTTTTTGTTGTTTTATCTAAAGCGTCAACTCTTGAACTTGGACCACCGGGAATACCAGCAGAAATAGCGTCCTGAATTGTAGGATATTTTGCTTTTAAAACGCTTAAAGCATGCTTTTCATAAGCAGCGCCATAATCATAATTTGTTCCGCCAAACTCATCATAAGTCTTCCAAGGAACGTCGATATTCTTATAAGAAATACCTGCTAATTTATCAGCTTTTTCTTGCGCGACTCTTCCTTTTCTTTCAGCAATTTTTTCTGAAGTGGGCTTCCAACCCATTGCTCTTGCATCGGCTTCGCTCATTTTTCCCAAACGAACGGCGGCGGCAATTTGAGACATAGACATATCGGCAAAATTTGGTATATAACCTTTATTATAAGTTTGATATAATGCATATCTACCTATATCAATATCATCATAACCATCATCATTGAATTGAGTTTGTTTTTGTTTTACCGCAGTTTCAATTGCTTTTTGTAATATTTTCCAATTTCCTCCTGTACCTCCTGATTTAGCTTCGATACCTGTAAATAAACTTGCATCTTCTGCGTTTATTGGTAATAAATCAGATCTAGAATATTCTGAATTAGAAAGATTATAATTATTTCCAACTTTTTTAGTAACTAAAGATTCATACAAAGAACCTCTAAAATTATAAAAATCTCCATTATTACCTTTCTTAAATTTATCAAACATTTGCAGTTTAACACTTTTTTCATCTAATCCTCCATAAAAGGTTTTAATTTTATTAAAAGCTCTATCATAAGAGTTTTTAACTATTGTAGGAACTTGTTTATTATTTAAATAATCTTCAAAATATTTTTTAGATTGTCGATTAAGTCTTTCTTTATTAATAAAAGGAATTCTTTCAACAACTCCTGATACAGAATCATAAATATTATTTCTATTCCCCTTTTTATCTAAACCTCCGTCTGCTAAATTTTTATTTTCAAAATAAGCAGGATAACTAAAATCTGCTATCGATTGTTCGTTTAAATTTAATAAATTATTTTTAAATCCAAAATTTTTATAAGCAAAATTAGGAATAAATCCTTTAGCCGCCATATATGGATCAACACCAGTTTGTTGTATTGATCTTTGTCTATGAGCGCGACCAGCTTTTGATCCAGCAGGAGGATTAATAAAAGGTTGAGCAAAACCGGGAATATACTTTACATCTTCTGCGGTATTCATTACTCCACCAACAGGAGAACGAACAACTTGACCGGGAGAATAACCACCAGCTTGTGCGCCGATAGTTTCAGCCATCTTAGTAATTTTTGGTATATATCCAGAACTTCTTGTCGCAGCAAGTCCTTTTTGTCCAGATTTTGGATTAACAACAATGCCTTTAGTAGCCAACAATGGAGCTAATCTTTGAGCAATTTGTAATTGTTGTTGATATTCTGCTGTTTGAGCTTTAGCAGCATTTAATAATAATTGAGCTTGTGCAGCCTGATTACCAGTATAACCCAATAAAGCTTGTCTTAACGGACCTTCTTGTTGTAATATTCTTAAAACACTAGCCTCAATATCTTTTCTTTTTTGAGACTCTGTAGTAATACCTGCAATTTGAGGCAAAGCCTGAGTCAAGAAGTTAAAAGAGTTTTGTATTAACTTAAATAATGTATAGAATGCAGCAATTGCGCCGGGACCAGCAATTATATTTCTGATTCCTTTCAAAAATCCATTAGCAAATACAGATCCAATTCCTTCGCCTTCTAATAGATCGTTTAAATTTTCAAAAATTGATTTAAATGTCTGAGCGGTATATTTAGCTAATGGTTCAAAAGTTACTTGACCAATATTATTAGCAAACTGTTGTGCAGCAGTTCCCGTTTGAGATACTAAGGCATCTAAAGTCTGATTAAGTTTAGCGGCAGCTACTTGAGCTTCATTTGTAGCATTAGTTCCATCTCTTAATGCTCCATTGTACGCACTTTGTTCGCTATTCAAATCACCTACTATAGCTTTAAGAATGTTAACTTGATAAACACCAGCAACTTGTTCTGAAAGCGCAGCGCGTTGTGTATCAGCTAATTCTCCATAAACACTTGAAAAGTTTTTAAGTATTGTAATAGCTGGCAATACATTTCCTTCAATGTCACGAACTTTAATATTAAACGTTTCTAATTGATCTAAAGTTTCTGGACGTTGTAAACGAGTAAAAATTGTTTTTAAAGCGTTACCAATTACAGCACCACCGCGAGCGGTTTTTTCTTGAGCTGCTGTAACTAAGGCATTCAATTGATCAATATTAACTCCAGCTTCTTGCGCAGCCTGACCTGTACGAGATAGAGCTTCAGCAAGGTCACCAGCACCAACAGCGTAGTTTTGTTCTACTGCTACTAACTTATTTAAAATTTGAGTAGTAGTTATACCTGTATTTTTAAATCCATTTACAGAAGCGGTCAAAGCATCAATAGCGTTTGCAGTACTTAGTCCGCCTAATTTTGCTAATAAAAGAGCATCAGTTGTTCTTTGAAGAACTTCTTCAGCCTTGATACCTTGACGAGAGAACTCAAGAGCGGCTTTTGAAGCTTCCCCAAATGAAGACGATGTGGCTTTACTAACTTCAAAAAGCGCAGAACTAAATTTTTGCAACTGAGCGGTACTTAAACCGAATACGCGATTAATATCTGCTAGATTCTTTTCTACTTCAATAGTAACATTTACTATTTCTTTGAAACTTCTTATTACACCACCAAGTACGGCTGTAGAAGCTCCGAATGCAACTACGCGAGCGTTAGACGCGGCCAATGCGGATTCGAAATCTTTTACATCACCAGTTATTCTTCCCAATGGTTGGGAAAATCCTCTGGCATTTACTTGTAAATTGATTTGATTTTGATTCGCAAAACGCTGGTTATAAGCAGTAATTCCCGCTTGAATAGAGGATACTAAAGCTGCTTGATTAGCTTGAACGTTGATTTGTGGTCCCGCCATAAATAATATTTACACCTTAAATACGACATTATCCGAATAATTTCATCATGTCGTCCATAGAAAGAGAGCCGCCTTTTTTCTTCGCTTCTTCAGCTAACGATAGAGTTTTTTGCCCCGGCTTGGCTATATTTAGATATTCAAGGTCTTCTCTAGTAGCTCCAACAATAGATTCAGCGGAGTTTTCTTTATTGCTATTTCTTTCTCTCACTTTTTTAACATTCTCATTAGCATTAACATAATCCATGATTTTATCAGGATCATTTTTAATATCTTGAGGCATGTTTTGATTCTGCTGAAATATATTTTTAAAGAATCGCGAATATACTAATAACTTTAACTGATTATAAGATAAATCACAAATAGGTTTTCCATAAAACTCTGTAGGACTCTCTGCAAATGGTAAATATAAATTATAAAAATCTTGCAATACAATTCGTTGAATATTGTCATCATTTATTTCTTTGTAAACGCGGGTATACTCTTTCATTATAAAAAATAGATTTTCAGAATCTACTTCATCAAATTGTTCTTCAGAATATACTGGTTCTTCTAATTTTTTATTCTTATATAAACACTTCAAAATATAATGATCATTTAATCTTTCTTCAGCATAAGATTCCGCAGTTCTAGAAAAAAACATAGCTCTAGCATTTTTCAAACTATTTAATTTATTTTGGCCTTCTTCAATATCTTTGTTGAGGCGCAAAATTTCTGCTTTCAAATATAATGATTTTTTTTGATTTAAAAGATTTTTAATAAAATCTTCTTGTTGAGCTATTTCCGTTTCTTTTCTTTTGGACCATTCGCCTTCTTCGATCAATCTTTCAAGAGTTTCTTTATGCGTTGGAACGCCTTTACTAATAGCTTGACTTAAATATCTATCATAAACCAAGTCAATATCAACTTGATCTTCGAAAGACATATGCTTTAAATAAAAAAGATTCTCCAAGATCTTTATCTCAGAGAATCCATTTTTAATATCCCGAAATATCCTTTTAAAATTATTCTGTTGGGATTGTTCCATCTATTTCTCCCACAATTCTATCGAATTCGTCTTTATCTTGATTGCTGGTGAAGAACCAATAACTAATAATACTAGCTAACTTGCTATAACACTTTTCATAAATTTCATGCTTATTTTCTTCATGATCAAACATTGTGGCTTCTTTTTGTTCAAAAGTTTTACCGGGGAAAAGTGGCTCAAGTTCTGCACTCTTTTTTGAAGAATCTTTATAATAACTTAAATGCAATACATACCACAAAATAGCTCTGTTTTGAGCCTTGATATCTGCTGTATGATTAAATAGAGTTAAATAACTAGTTTCTTTTTCTATAAGAGTTTTTCTACGTTGTAGAATTTGAGAAGTAATGGTATCAATCTTCAACTTATCTTCTTCATCTCTTTCTGATTCTGGCTTTAGATTAAGAATGCTTAGTTTGGCTTGAAGTTCGCGAATATCATCTGCTGAATTTACCATTGTCTTTGCATCAGCCTCGCTGATCAATCCGCCTGTATCATTATATTTATTGAGCAACATAGCTTTTGTCAATACGCCATTTCTAATACAGCGGCTCATCTCAACGCTGAATTCCATGTCGGCTTCTTGCATTTGTTTTCTGTTTGGCTGATTGATTATAATTTCTACTGGAACTTCTTTCTTAATCTTCTCTTTATAAGTTCTAGTTACGTCTTCGCCATTATCGTTTTTTACGATTTCTTGCTTTTCCTCTTCTACTTCTGTAATCTTTTTAATTGTAAAACTATATAGAACTTTAGCCATACTTTATAAATAATAATATATATTCTATCGTTTTTCAACTAGTGTAAATATATTTATGGCTACGAGTTTATTAACTGCTTCTGAAAAAACTGCTTTAAACGCAGTTATTGCGGATGTTCATGAGACTTTTGCTCGCGACATCACGGTTTTTAAAGATGCATCTAAAGTAGTTATTATCACAGATCCCAACTTCAATCCATTATATAATACTGCTGGTCAAACGACTTCATATATAAATACACCTGTTTATCAGACGTTCAAAGCTAGAATTTTATACAACAACGATTTCCAAAAACAATATTGGAGCGAAGGCCAATTAAATACACAAATCAAGCTTGAAGCTGTAGTTGGCAGTGTTAGATTAAAAATAACTGCCGCAGATTATGAATATATAAAAGATGCTAAAAGAATAGATTTAGACGGTAAGAGATTCGTTCTCAATTCAGCTTTTAGAGGTCATGGACTATTTGATAATCAATTTTACACTCTTTATCTAAAACCTGATCCATAATATGGACAAAGCTTATTACGAATTACTTAAACAATTGCAAAAAGATCCAACATATCTCAAAACCCAAAATGATTATATCAAAGAGCGTTTTGAGAAAATCAAGGATGATATTATAAAAGAATTCGATGAACATCCTGTAACTGTAGAAATAAAAGGAGGCATATATGCCGAAAATATTTCTGGCACTTTAGGAGGTATTACTAATTTATATTCATTCATAGGATTTGACGAAAATACCGATCCAACCGCTCCAATTAGAGAATTATTATTATCTTCTAAATATAGAATAATAAATTCAAGTAACGGAGTTTCTTCGCAAGTGATGTTTGAAATACCAACAACTAAAGAGATATTCGATGTAACACCTATGCCTTGGGCTACAGGAAGAAGTTGGGCTAGAGGTATAGAATCTGGAATATCTGGATTAGGTTATTATCTTAAAAAAGTTAAAAATAGCCGCTCTGGATTGGGAGTTCAAAGTTCGACTTCTAAAGTAAGAAGCGGAGCGGTATTTAGGAACACAAAATATATATCAGATCTTATTCGTAGATTTGAAAGCAGACTTAAAGATTTAAATTAAAATGAAACCAAATTTTTCGCATAATGTTATAAATAGTTTTTTTCTATGGTTTGATAATTATGTCATGACCAAAGGAGAAGCATATAGTATAAAAAATACTAAGCTTTATAACTATACAGATCCTAGACTTGGAGGAAACAAAGTCGTATATGGATCGCCATATAAACAATGGGTTTACGACAACAATATTAATGGCGCACAAATACCAAGCGGTCTCACTATAGATAACGCTTTCGTAGTAACCGGAACAAGCGGTTTAGCTATAGATTTTGATAATGGAAGAGCGATCTTTGACTCTAATGTTTCCACTACTTTAAATGTAAGCGGACTATATACAGTTAAAGAAATAAATAGTTATGTAACAGATCAACCAGAAGATAATTTAATAATTGAAAATAAATATGTAACCAATAGCCGCTACACTGTTACAGAAAATTATATTCCTCCATACAACCCAGTAACTCCAGCAATATTTGCTTCGATTGAAAACACTCATAATACTGCATTTGCTTTTGGCGGCGAAGATGAAACAAATTGTAATATAAAATTAGTAGCATTTTGCGAAACTCTATATCAATTAGATGGTTTATTAAGTATATTTGCAGATAGTTATAATGAAGTTTTTAGCGTCGTTCCTATGACCAAACATCCATTGGGTGAATTCGGGGAAATAAAAACAGGTTTATATCCCACTGGATATGATTATAATGTAGTAAATAAACAATATAGTGATCAAACTTTATTTATTGATCATGTTGTTACCTCTAAAATTAGAGATAGTGTTCTTAAAGAATTGAATCCAACTTTGCACATCGGATTTTTAGATTTCAACATAAAAACTTATAGATACCCAAGATTATAATTTCCCAATATTCCCTATACACTGTAAAAATAATTAACATTTTTTAACAAACAAAACATATGGCAAGAAATCGTGTAATTTACCAAAGTCAGGCTTTATTTATAGCTCCTAGCTCTACAGGAGTACAAGTTAGTGGTGTATCAGCAGATGGCTTATCAGCAACTGCATCACCATTTACCCCTGTTAGCACAGGTTCACTAGCTTCTGGTATTTCATTACTTAAGAAACTAGATCGTATTCAAAGTTGTAATTTCAACTTTACAATCAATAGACAAGATATCAACGAGTTCGGCAAACTAGCTCGTCTTGATTCTATCGTTATGGAATCCCCAACAGTTGGTTTGGATTTCAGTTATTATGTAACAGATGGTTATAATGAAAGATTGTTAGGGTTTAACATCACAGGAGACGCCGGGGCTGGAGCATTAATAGATACTACCACTATAAATGGCGCTCAAGCTATTTCTGGTCTTTTAGCTGATTTACAAGGAAATAATTTCTATATTTTGACTGTAGATGAAGGCGAAGATGTAGTAGGTGGAACATTAGCTCCAAGTTCAACAGTAGTTGGAATTGGTAATGGTTTCGTAACTGAATATGCTTTTGAAGCCGCTGTTGGCGCAGTTCCCACTGCTAGTATAACAGTAGAAGCTTTTAATATTAAATCTGACGCAACTGAACTTCCAGTTTCTATAGCTTCAGGATCGGCTCCTCAAAATTCAGTAGTTGGAGCAGACATAGTTACTATGACTGGATTTAGTCCAGCTATTAATATTTTAGCTCAACCAGCTACCAAATTTACATCAGTAGGTACTAGTTATAAACTTGATTATTCTAGACAATTTACAGGTACTGCTATTAAAGATAGTGCTGGCGTAAATTTCACTGGATTTACAACTGGAACTAGTTCTGTAAGCGCTTTGAGACCCGGTGATATTGTATTAACTCTTCCAACTTCTGAAGGTCTAACAAATCTTACAGACGCTCACGTTCAATCATTTAGTTTCACATTGCCACTCAGCAGAACAATTCTACAAAGACTTGGTAATACATTTGGTTTCGCTAGAGTAATTGACGTTCCTATTAACATGGATGTTAATATTAGCGCAATTGTTTCTGAATTGAGAGATCAAAATCTATTT